>OQVQ01000030.1_pt1 | contig 60392 bp, 56 predicted proteins | sample 1691491 | NCBI WGS metagenome assembly OQVQ01 (sample SAMN03418252, study PRJEB22391) | human gut metagenome | biome: human-gut; feature: organic feature; material: feces | host: Homo sapiens | place: Tanzania | collected 2013-01
AGGAGGATGCGAGACGTCGAGCATCCGAAGCGGAGCCGGCCTGAAGGTGCGCCCCACCCTATAAGCACCGTAAGGCGAGCCCAAGTCGCCGTAAGACAACAAACCAGCTACGAAAGTGGCTGGTTTTGTTGTATTAGGAGACACAATAGGGCTCGAAGCTACAAAACAAGCTTCGACAAATCCGGAATGGAAACCCTTGTTGGAAGATTATGCTCCTCAATGAACATACTCATGTATACAGGCAAATACACAATCTTACCATCCACACGGACATTGCCTTTTGAAAGTACATACGCAAAAGGAATATTGAAGTCAGAGTTCTCTAGAACATTATCCAATGCAGAATGGACGGAGTAATCCTTTCCGCTTTTGACCTCTATTGGAAGGCAAGCACCATTGCTCTCGATTATGAAATCAATCTCTCCAAGCCGTTTGCTGTTGTAATAAAACAGATTGTACCCCTTTGAAGCAAGTTCCTGCGCCACTGCGTTTTCAAACATAGCCCCACAGTTCATATCATCACCATTATTGAGAAGCTTCAACTTGGCAGCGTTTCCATATATAGTAGACAACATTCCAATATCGGAAAGGAACAACTTAAAAAGATTGCTTTTTTTGTTTATAGCAAGAGGAACGATAGGCTCCGTAGTATTGAAAACAGGAATGGCCACACCTGCATTTGCAAACCAAAGGAAAGAATCTTCGTACCTTTCGAATCTGAGATTCTTATCCAAGTCAGACAATATGAACCGCTTGTTCTTGGAATTCAATTCAGAAGGAATAAGCTCATAAGCTCCAATCAACCTCAATTTCTGTTCTTTCTCATACTTGGAGAAATCGACCTTGTACTGTTCCGTAATCATGCGGTGGATATCTGAAACCTCCATGAAATCACCATCATCAACGAAGCTCTGTACAGCAGCAGGCATCCCCCCAATCACAAGATAAATGTAGAAGGTTTCCAACAACTTGCGATGAACAACCTCATCCACCATCTTTCTCTCTTCAAACCGATTTCTAAGAGTCTCAATGAGTTCAGGCTGAACGTTCAAAGCAACCAAAAACTCGTGGAAATCAAGAGGGTACATCTTCAAAGTGCGTAGATAGCCGACTGGTGCCGATTTTATCCCAACCAATTCAACACCCAATAGAGACCCACTGAGAATGTATCTGAAAGAGCCCTCTTCCACTAGAAACTTTACCGCTGTAAGAATTTCCTTGCACTCCTGAATCTCATCGAAGAACACAACAGTCCTTCCCTTAACCATTCTTCTACCTGCAAGAAGCGAAATTCTGGAAACGAAGTCCTCCATGTTTCTATCAATGCAATCATTGAGAACATCAACCACCTCTGGAGATTTTATGAGATTGAAGGAAACAAAATCAGTTTTGGAATCCTTAAGGCATTTTTCTATGACAAATGTCTTTCCAGTCTGCCTTGCACCACTTATTAGAAGAGCTTCTTTACCCTCTTTCAACCAATCGTTTATCCTTGTTTCAATCTTTCTCCAGAGCATTTCATTCTCCCACAATGAAAACAGTTGGGATTGACCCGTTTTCCATGCATATTTTCACATATTTTGACCCGTTTTCCAAGACTTTTCAGGCTATTTTTGACCCGTTTTCCATAAAAACGGTACTTGTGGGTACCTGTCAAGAAAAGTAGACTCCACAGATTGGTTTGGATGGTTTTCATTTCCAAGAGTGGACTTCCTTGTTTTCCTACAGCCTTTTGGGATTTTCGATAGTATACGTTTTCCAAATGTTTCACGGTGTTCGATTCCACCTTCCATGAACATTCTGTAGTAGTTGTCCGAAGTATCATATCCAATCACCTAGGAAGGCCTCTGGAAATTGTAGAAGACCACATAGTCCTGAATGCCGTCATGTCCGATACAACCACCTGTCTGGAACTGTCGACAAGGACCCAGGTGCTGAAGACATGAAACAAGCATTCTTCACAAAATCGAAAAAAGCAGATTTATGAAGAAAGTTTTCTTCAGCAAAGCCAAAACCGAAAGAAAAAGAAGAAAGTCATTACCTTTCAGTGCTGAGCAGTTGCTTTCCGCTTTATCACAGATGCATTGAACCTTATCGAGAATGTGAATTGGATATTTGATTTCGCACTTCAGACACCAGTTTCAGATGCCACGGATTCAACCACGCCCACCATGCCCACCATGCTCACCATGCTTACAAACCCACCATGCTCACAAACTGCTTACAATTATTTTTCGAAGACTCCAAAGACAATGAGTTTCAGTAAGTGCCAGCCTCAATATACAAGCATCATAAAAAGAGTTGCAGGATGTCAGAGCAGAGAAAAACAACCATATTGATTCGAATGGCGACAAAACATAAACTACGTCCATTGGAGAAGCTATATGGCTGGAAAACTGACTCTTAAGGAAGGAATAAAGGACGGATCTCCAATATTCGTAGGCTATTTCACTACAGCGCTTGCTTTTGGACTTCTCACGAGAACTAGCGGACTCAGATTCGTAGAAGGCATTCTCATCAGTCTGACAAACTACTCAGGCTCTGGACAGTTTCTCATGATGAACCTCTACAACAGTGGAGCCCTCCTATTGGAGATATGCATTTCTGTGCTTTTCATAAACACAAGGTACCTTTTCATGGCAAGCTCACTTGTAGGGCGACTTGAAGATCCCAACAGCATCCCTTTGAAGCTTGTATCTGGATTTGGAACGACCGATGAGGTGTTCGCAGTTGCATCGTTCAAAGGTTCAAAACTCAACATGCAGTATATGTGCGGACTTGTATTCATTTCATATATAGGATGGGTTTTGGGAACAGCCGTTGGATACGTTGCAGGGACGTTCCTGCCTGAAGTCATACAAAAGGCATCTGTCATAACTGTGTATGCCATGTTCGCATCCCTTCTTGGAGGAGAAACAAGAAAGCTCACAAAGACAATCTTCGTCTTTATGCTGTCAGCCGCATTGAATTCTCTTTTCATAATTGGATTCTCCATGTCCGTTGGGATTTCGTTCATAATCTCCATGATTGCCGCAACCCTCTTTGGAGCCAGAATATACACTGATGAGGAGGTAGGAATAGCATGAATGTCATGGAAATGATTCTGTTGTGTGCACTTGTAACGATGGTTCCCCGTATCCTACCTCTTTTCATGCCGTTTCTTTCAAAGCTCCCTCGCTTTGTCAAAAAATGCATGATGCTCCTCCCTGTAGCTGCATTGGGAGCCCTTATATTCCCTCTCGCACTCACTGATTTTGGAACGGAATGGCTTGCAGGACTGTTGGGTGTAACCACAGCATTCTTCGTCTCATACAACAAAGGCTCAATGTTCGTATCAATCCTCTCTTCCCTTGCTGTGACAGTCGCGATTCTGCTGGTACTGGCCTGAAATGTAGACGGATCGACATCTTTACGGACAACCAAGCACCATTGGCATGGTATTATTCTCAGCCCCTCTGCAGACGATCAGTCATTCCTCTTAATGGTGTTCAGCAAGACGTATCCTCCAACCAACACAACCAAAGAAAGAATCATCACAGCATACATTGATCCAATGCCCACCTTTTCTCCAAGGAAATAGAGGTTGCAGTCTATTGAATCCTTTATTCCCTCGACTATCTCCACAGGAAAACCAATGCTCAGCATCTCTGCATACACACCTCTTAGAGCATGGTTTCTGAACAAAGCCGTTCCGTAGGTTCCTGGAAGAAATGACAAAACCTTTTGCAACCCATCACCAAAATTGGAAATTGGCATATACGCACCGCAGACAAAGCCGTATCCTGCACTTACAATGGTACCTACGGCAGAAGCCTGGCCATTTGTTGAAAGATTGCAGTTGACGATGGACGACAGAACGGTACCAAACAGAACGAGAATGAAAACATCCACGCATAGCAGGAGAACATCCTTCACTGTCATATACCAACCGACTATAGCCAAGTATACAAGACATACACCCAGTGCAACAAAGCAAATCAGCATTGTAGACAATGCACTTGCTGTGAAGTAGCTAAGAGCCAATGTGGATTTGGACACAGGGCTCATGGTCAAATCCCTCCTTGCTCCGCTGATTTTGTCCTGCACCATCAAAAGATTGGAGCAGAAAGACACCGTCACACAGCAAACCGCCAGCAGAGAGGAAACGAGCTGACCTCTCACAGTTCCATTGATGAGGGAATCGTCCAAAGCAAATGCAGCAGGCAAAGCGGATGTGAATGATTCTCTATAGACCTTCGCAAGGAACGTGACATACAACACCAAAAGAATCGCAGGAGTGATGAGAGAGGTAAAGAACATACCCTTGTCCCTGAAGAACAACTTGCAGTTTCGTTTCGTCAATGAGAAGAACCCTGTCATTTTCCTTCCCCTCCATTGAGCTTCTTGCCAGTCACGGCAAGAAAAACATCGTCCATTTTGCCTTTTGTAATCTCATAGTCCTCAAAAAGCTCAGGATGTTCCAAGATAAGCTTCGTTGCTTCACTTGTAGTCGCCACTTCAATACGCCAACCATCCCTTATAGGTACATAAGGTAGTCCCAAAGCCCCAACGGACTTTTCATCAATGCCATAAAGTGTTACATAATCGCCGGCATAGGTGTTCTTCAACGATAACGGAGTCCCTTCACCTGCAATGCTGCCGTTGTCTAGGATGATTACATAGTCTGCATCCGTAGCCTCTTCCATGTAATGGGTGGTAAGGAAAACGGTAAGACCTTCCCTTTCCCTTAGTTTCGTAACGACATCCCACAACAATCTACGAGACTGAGGGTCAAGACCCGTAGTGGGCTCATCCAAAACCAGGATTCTGGGATGATGGATCAAAGCCCTTGCAATGTCTATGCGTCTACGCTGACCTCCAGAGAGTTTAGCCACAGGGCGGTTAATGATATCACCAAAGTCCAGCAGATTCGAAAGCCTTTCCAAGCGTTTCTTGAAAACGACACCAGAGATGCCATACAAGGCAGCTCTGCTTTGAAGATTGTCACGCACTGTCAAGGCTCCATCCAATACAGAGTTCTGAAAGACCACTCCCAGTTCCCGTTTGATGCGGACAGTGTCTTGGCCCAGTTTCATGCCGTCTATCTCCACTGAACCGCCATCCTTTGAAAGTTGCCCGCAAAGGATATTGATGGTAGTGGATTTTCCTGCACCATTGACCCCTAGGAAGGCGAACAGCTCCCCCTCCTTTACACGGAAACTCAAGTCCTGCACCGCTTTGACATCTCCAAAGCTTTTGCAAAGATGTTCTATTCTGATAATGTCGCTCATTTCAGCCTTGTTCCCTTCTTGAAAGTCCAACGACTACATTCACCTCAACTGTCCCTAGATTCCAAAGTTCCGTATCACTTCCACTTGTTGGAAACGCATCACTTGATACGCATCATGTGATGCGCATAATTATTACATTCATTGGGGCTCATTTGTCAATGCACCAAACATCAAGGATCAATATGCAAGGATAGGAACAAGAGACAGTGCTGGATGCACGGCTCGAGAGAGCTGACGCAGTAGATGAACCAAATAACGAAGAATTCTCGCAGCTATTTGCAACCATAAAAATCTTCGCAGGTATTTGCGATGCAGTGCTAGAAAGAAGGACACAGACAGTACTACTTGTACGGCTGTGTCCGAACTGACGACGCAATGCGCGCAAAGACCAAGAAGAAAAGACTTTTCGAAGTTAGTTGGCTTCATATACAAGGATAGGAACGAGAGACAGTGCTGGATGCACGGCTCGAGTGAACTGACGTAGTAGATGAACCAAATAACGAAGAAAAGAGGGTCTGCCGCCCGGAGGGGAGAGTAATATGAAACTCTTCATGTGGGGATGTCGGGCGGCAGACCAATTGGGAAGGGAAAAACTATATTACCTGCCAAATCGCTTTGGTCTAAGGTACGATTCAGTTCTCCGTCTCTGAAGAAGGTGCTTCAGTGGCGGATGAGTCCGCTGTGCAGTTGCAGCAGGAAGCGGCAGTCTCAACGACATCGGGCTGTGAAGGCGATGGTGCCTGCGTTGGCTTTGCGGTGCAACATTCCACGGCGCAGTTGGGCTTGGCCGGGCGGGTTACGGCTGCAAGGATGAAGAGCAGAATGCCGCCAAGGAAGGTGAAGCCTCCAAGGAGAATCATCATGAATCCGTTTGCAATCCTGGCAAGCGAGAAGTTGTAGGAAACGCGCATATAGCTGTAGCCGTTGCCGATCCTTGAGTAGACCTGGGTGGCGTTGACGTTCAATGCGCCCAGAACGAACAGTGCAATCGAGGCCACGACAAGCACGATGGCTACGATGAAACTTGCTGTAGATGTCTTTTTCATAGAAGTGAACCTCCATGTATCAAGGCCGCCTTTCCAGCAACCTCGTTGACTGCCTCAAATATACACCACACGGACGAGAGGTCAAACGAAAGAGCACAAATCAACATTTTTCTTCACAAAGGGACGATATCCCCAAAAGCAGAAAGTCCAAGAAAGAAAGGAGGCCAAGCAAAAAGGCTCAGTCCTGGATTCTGAAGCAAACCTTCTTTACGATGGAAGGCTCTCCAAAGGCAACGCCTGTCTTGTGGAGCTCACCTGGGAAGAACACTGCAAAACGGCCCTGGGTGGCCTGCAGAACTGATATTGGCTCGGCGTCCGTGAAGCCTATGTCAGATGCAGCGTTGAAGTTCTCGCATTGGCTCTTGAGCTCGCGCCATGTAGTGCTCATGAGCTCCTGGCCCTTGAGGACTATCTGGACGCAAGAATGGTCCTTGTGGAACTCGAACTGCCTACCACCAACGGAGGTCTTGTATTCCGACACCACGTACGAGACCTTGTCGTCATAGGTGCTATATGTACCGCACTCCTTGTCGTACACGTCATCGTGGTCCATGACATCCGCAACCACGCGCAGGGCTGGAAGGATTGGAATATACATCTCAAGCTGATCCAACGAATCGAAAACCATATCATCACTCCTTGGGGACTATCTTCTTGGGTGCTTTTTCCTTGCTTGAAGGTTCATCATTCGCAGCGGAGTCCTTGGCAAAATAGCCCGATGTCCTAGCGTAATGGAAAATGTACTGCTGGGCAACGCCGGCGTATTCCCCAAAGATGGATTTGTCCTCGTTTGGAAAGAACTCCGCCATGGCACGCTTCATCCAAACATCCATTGGAAAGCAGTCAAGTCTATGGCATCCAAACAGGAGGGCGCAGTCCGCCACCTTTGGCCCAATGCCCTTCACCTTCATGAGACATGCACGGGCTGCATCTATGTCCATTGTCTTAAGAGCGTCAAGGTCTATGTCGCCATAGAGCACGGCCTTTGCAGTGTTGACTATGTATGAAGCGCGAAATCCTAGACCAAGGGCTCGAAGATCGTCCTCGCTTGCATCAGCCAGCGTGGAGACCTCTGGAAAGCCACCCTCTCCGCTACAGGCTCCGCCATAGAAATTGCACATCCTCTCTATTATCCCCATTATCCTCTTTATGTTGTTGTTCTGGGAGACGACGAAACTGCAAAGGGCCTCCCATGGGTCCTGATTCAGGATTCGTATGCCAGGTGCATATGAACAGGCCTTGGCCATTACTGGAGACAGTTGGGAGAAGCGTGATTTGAGACACTCGTAGTCAAGGCCAAGGTCAAAGTAGTTGGACCAGAACGGGTCTTCCGTTATTGGACTCAAATCGTCTTGGGAAACCGTCAAGGTCCTCAACGATGCCCCAACTCCGGCCTTTACAGTCCAAATTCCATTGCATTCGCCTACTCTAAAGCATTGTCCGCTCAAGAGGGTGTCCTTGAGGCTCAATTCCTTTTCGCCAAGCCCCTTCTCCGTCATAAGACGATTGACAGTCATGTTCTGCATACATGTGATTATAGAAACAATGTCGCATTTTAACAATCATCAGCAACTTGTCGGCAATTGCCATCTCCCCTTTGAAACGGATAGAATCCAAACCATGAAGAACATTAGAAAGATTGTATCAGTTGCTGTTTTGATAGTGTGCATGACCCAGGTGTATGCACAGGCTGTGAACGAAGGGAACAACGGTGCGGTACGCCTTGGAGTCATGCAGGGACCCACGGGGTTCTCAAGTTCCATGATTGGAGACTTCGTTGGGGAAATGGCACAGATAAGCGTATATCCATCACCAAACGAAGCGGTCGCCCGTCTTGCGAAGGGTGAACTTGACATGGCGGCGCTTCCTGCGAACGCTGCAGCCAACCTCTACAACAAGGGAGTTGGAATAAAGGCCGTAGCCATCATAGGAGAAGGGATGCTGAGCGTGGTTGGCACGCAGGAAGCCTTGGAAGATCCAAGCACCAGCCCCATCACGATAAACGTTCCTGGGGCAGGAGGTACACCTGACCACATGGCGCAGCTGCTGTATCCACAATACGAAGCGGACTACTCTGTCACCGCACCTGCTCAGCTTGCACAGCTGGTGATCGCCCAGAAAGCCAATCTGGCGATCCTCCCCCAACCTTTCGTCTCCATGGTCCTTAGACAGAATCCAAACGTGAGCATTCTAAGCGATGTCCAGGAGAAATGGACGGAACTCACCGGTCAGGAACAGTACCCAATGAGCATCCTCGTCGTGAGGGATGAGTATGCAAAGGAAAACCCTTTGAAGGTCGAGAGAATCAAAGAGGCCTACAGGAATTCGATAGAAAGCATTACCTCAGACCCACAGACCGCAGGAGAAAGGATAGAGGAGCTTGGAATAATGAAGGCTGCCATGGCTACACCTGCAATCTCCCAATGCGCTCTGGTCTACAAAGACGGAAAGGCGGCAAAGGAAGAGGCCGCCTCATACTATGAGACTTTGCTTGCCCTCGCCCCCGATGCAATAGGAGGCAGACTGCCTGACGAGGGCTTTTGGCTTTGACGATTCTGTGAGGCCGCAACAAGTAAGAGCACTCTAACTTTTGTTAACAAAAGTCCTTGTTTTGGAGTATGATTGCGGCATTATGCAATTCAGCTTCGTCTTTTTTCTGAACACCTGCCTTCTTGGCATAGGGCTGGCAATGGATGCATTCTCCGTCTCCCTTGCAAACGGACTTAGAGAACCCAAAATGGAGTTTGGCAGAATGAGCCTCATAGCAGGGACGTTCGCAGTCTTCCAGTTCGTAATGCCAATGACAGGATGGATATGCATCCACACGATTGTGGAGTACTTCAAGAAGTTCGAGAAGTTCATCCCTTGGATTGGATTTGCAGTCCTCATGTGGATTGGAATCGAAATGATAGTCGAAGGCGTGAAGGGCGAAACCAAGGACGAAGACGGCAACGTAAAGGTTCTTTCCTTCAAGAAGCTGTTCATCCAAAGGGTTGGGACATCAATAGACGCCCTCTCCGCGGGATTCACGATTGAGCAGTACGATATCCAGACAGCGCTGGTTGCATCCTTCATAATAGGGGCCATAACGTTTGGAATCTGCATAGCCGGAGTCGTCATAGGCAAACGCTTTGGCACCAAGCTCGCACAAAAAGCCACGATCCTTGGAGGCATCATACTCGTAGGCATTGGCATAGAGATACTACTTGATGGTATACTGTAGGCATTGGTACAGACCGATATCATAGGCCGATGTCCCTGAGACAGCCACCAAGGAGATTCAATGAACCACGAAGAGCGAAGAAACAGACATGGGTGCGTTTCAGTCCTTTCATGCCTTGCAATCGTTCTCGTATGGTGGGTGGCTGCGGTTGCATTGGATGTACCTGTAATACTTCCAGCTCCAGACGAAGTGCTCAGGACGACCATTGGACTGTTTGGCTCCAAAACGTTCCTTTCAAACATTGGAGGCACTGTACTTAGAGCACTGTACAGCTTCGTACTCATAACGCTTTGCGGAACGCTTTGCGGGGTTCTTGCAGGAAGGTTCCTTGCTTTTAGAAAAGCAATAGCCCCTCTGGTAGCCCTCTTCAAGGCCACTCCGGTCATGAGCGTGATACTTCTTGCTTTCATTTGGCTTGGGACCTCAGCTGTGCCGGTTTTCAGCGCATTCCTCATGGCATTTCCTGTCATGTTTGTCCAAACGATGGACGCATACTCCAATATAGATGAAAAACTTGAGCAGATGTGTATGGTATACAGCATCGAAGGCTCTCGCAGAATGAAATACCTAATCATACCCTCCATGATGCCGCAGATCCTCACAGGTGCACGTCAGACCCTTTCCATGGTATGGAAGGTCGTGATAGCAGCAGAGGTGATAGTCCTACCCAAGTACGGAATAGGCCGTTCTCTGCAGCTTGCCCAGATTCAGCTTGAAACCAACGTAGTCCTGGCATGGACCATAGTGGCGGTCCTGCTCACAGCCCCAGGAGATGCAGCCTTCGACCTTCTTATTGGAAAATCCTCAAGAAGGAGGCCGTTGAGATGAAGATTGAGAACCTAGACAAGACCTTTGGGTCCAACTCCGTAATGAAAGGTTTTTCCCTCGATGTGAAGCCTCATGGGATAACATGTCTTATTGGACCGTCAGGATGTGGAAAGACGACTCTTCTCAACATCATTGCAGGAACGCTTTCTCCTGACGGAGGAGCAATCAAACGCAATGCCGATGAAGAAGGAAGGACAAGCTACCTTTTCCAGGAGCCAAGGCTTCTGCCTTGGTTGACGGCATTGGAGAACGTCGCGGTGGTGCTGGAAGGAGATGCTTCAGAGGCAAGGAACATTCTCAATGAGGTAGGGCTTGAAGACAGCCTTGAAAAGTACCCAAACGAACTTTCAGGAGGGATGAAGCAAAGGGTTTCCATGGCCCGGGCCTTCTTGTATCCATCAAGGTTACTGCTCATGGACGAGCCGTTTCAGAACCTTGACACAAAGTTGAAGTCGGACCTCCTCAAGGTCTTCGTAAAGCTTTGGAAGCAAGATGAAAGGACCGTTATTTGGGTTACGCATGACATAACGGAGGCCTGTCTTGTTGCAGACACCATAGTGTGTCTTTCAGGAAACCCAATGAAAATTGAAGGCTCGTTTCACATGGACATACCAAGAAACGAGCGCACATTGGAGAATACAGCTACCATTCAGGCAAAAATATACCGGACGCTCATAGGCTGAACAACCTTGATACAGCCTTTCGCATCCGGTACTTAAATCAAGACCCGTAGGAAATCTTAGACTACTCTACGACGACCCTCATTATACGCTTCTTTCCTGCTCTTAGAATCATTTCGCCGTCCTTGGCGTCGTCCTTCGTGATGACGGCCTTGACGTCTGTGATCTTGTTGTCGTTCACAAAGCATCCACCGCCTTCCACCAGCCTTCTTATGTCGCTCTTTGTAGAACCAAGGCCGGCTTCGAAGAACAGGTCTATGACTCCCTTGCCTTCGCCAAACGACACATTGACTGTTGGCATTGCGCTACGGTCTCCACCGTTTCCAAAGGCGGCCTTGGCTGCAGCAACCGCTTTTTCAGCCTCTTCTTCGCCATGGATTATCTTTGTGATCTCGTATGCAAGCTTTGCCTTTGCATCGTTGATGTTCCTTGCAGGGTCGTCATACGTTGCAATCTCGTCAAGGCTCATGAATGTAAAGAGCTTCATGAACTTGATGACATCGGTATCTGCTATGTTTCTCCAGTACTGGTAGAAGTTGTATGGAGAGTAGAGCGCAGGATCAAGGAACACAGCCCCCTGCTCGCTCTTTCCCATCTTCTTGCCGTCTGCCCTCATGATGAGGTTGAACGTAAGTCCATAGCACTCAGGACCTCCCATCCTTTGGATGAGGTCTATTCCAGCCACTATGTTGCCCCACTGGTCTGCACCTCCTATCTGGAGCATGTTGCCGTAGTTCTTGTAAAGCATGTAGTAGTCGTAGGACTGAAGGAGCTGATAGTTGAACTCTATGAAGGAAAGTCCTCTTTCAAGTCTCTGCTTGACCCCTTCGAACGTGAGCATCCTGTTTACTGAGAAGTATTTGCCTACATCTCTGAGGAATTCAATGTAGTTGAGTCCAACGAGCCAGTCGGCGTTGTTCACTATCATGCCCTTGCCGTAGCCTGCAGGAGGGACTTCATCGAAGTTCACGACCTTTGCAAGCTGCTTTGCAATGTTCTTGGCATTGACGTCTATCTGCTCAGGAGGCAGTATCTTGCGCATCTCCGTCTTGCCGGATGGGTCTCCAATGAGACCCGTACCGCCGCCGACCAAGGCTATAGGCCTATGCCCATGTTCCTGGAGGTGGTGCATTGCAAAGAACGGGACGATATGGCCCACATGCAGGGATGGGCCCGTTGGATCTGTGCCGCAGTAGAACGTGACGGGGCCCTTGTCCATTAGATCTGACAGGCCGTTCAGATTGGTGCAGTCCTTAACGAAGCCTCTGTCTACGAGTACCTGTAACGCTTTGTTCATGCTCATACCCTCTTGTATTCCTTGGTCGCCTTCTTGATCTCTGCAACGAGGTCCTTGACCGGGACTCTTACCTGCTGCATGGAATCGCGGAACCTGAGCGTAACGGTGTGATCCTTAAGTGTGTCGTAGTCAACGGTCACGCAGTAAGGGGTTCCAATCTCGTCCATTCTTCTGTAGCGGCGGCCAATGGCTCCGCTCTGGTCGAAGAACGTTGCGAAGTCCTCTCTGAGCTCATGCTCAAGCTTGTCGGCATACTCTCCTATGCCGTCCTTCTTGACAAGAGGAAGGACTGCAACCGTGATAGGTGCCACGCTTGGATGGAAGTGAAGGACGGTTCTGACATCGCCGTCTTCGAGCTGCTCTTCGTCGTATGCATCGGAGAGGGCCATGAGGACGTTTCTCGTAAGTCCTGCAGATGTCTCCACGACATAAGGTATATACTTCTCGTTCGTCTCTGGATCAAGGTACGTGAGGTCCTTGCCTGAGAACTTCTGATGCTGTGTGAGGTCGTAGTCCGTTCTGCTGTGGATGCCTTCAAGCTCCTGCCATCCCATTGGGAAGAGGAACTGGATGTCATATGCATCCTTTGCATAGAATGCAAGCTCATCAGGTCCGTGCTGGTGCCATCTGAGGTGCTCAGGGATGATTCCAAGCTTGTTGATGTAGAAGTTCATCCTCTGCTCCCTCCAGTACGGAAACCACTTCTCGTCGGTACCTGGCTTGCAGAAGAACTGCATCTCCATCTGCTCGAACTCGCAGGAGCGGAATATGAAGTTCTTGGTCGTAATCTCGTTTCTGAAGCTCTTTCCAACCTGTGCGATTCCAAATGGAATCTTCACACGGGAGGACTGTACGACGTTCTTGAACTCAGTGTAGATTCCCTGTGCTGTCTCAGGTCTGAGATAGATTGTGGATGCTGCATCCACATCAGGTCCAATGTGGGTGGCGAACATGAGGTTGAAGTTCCTTGGAGCTGTGAACGTACCCTTGCTTCCACACACCGGGCATGGTCCGTTGAGGTCTATCTGATCCGCTCTAAAACGGCTCTTGCACTGCTTGCAGTCAACCATTGGGTCAGTGAAGTTGCTCACGTGTCCGCTTGCCTCCCATACCCTTGGGTGCATGAGAATGGAAGCATCAAGTCCAACGATGCTGTCATGGAGCTGGGTCATCTCCTTCCACCACAGATCCCTTATGTTGTTCTTGAGCTGTACTCCAAGTGGACCATAGTCGTAGGCGCCGTTGAGGCCTCCGTAGATCTCACTGCTCTGGAATATGAATCCTCTTCTTCTGCAAAGCGAAACTATCTTGTCCATTGTTACTTCAGACATTCTTCTCTACCTCTCTTTCCAAAACTTCTATTGCACGTTCTATACGTCTGTACGACTCCTCTTCTCCAAGGAGATGGATGCAGCTGAACGGCGGGGGGCTAACCTGAAGTCCAGTCACCGCTGCACGCAGAGGATTGAAGACTCCGGCGTTCTTGATTCCAAGTCCCTGTGCAAGCTCGCACAGGTCATTCTGAAGTTCGTCGTCCGTTCTTCCTTTTGCCAAGTCGTCCTTCACAAGTTCATATACAGCCTTGAGGGATGAAAGCGACGAAGCGGCGTCCATCTTCTTTGGAATGAGGATGGCTGCGTCAGGCTCGCCATGGTCCTCAAGGAAATCGGTCATGGCCACGATGTCTGACAAGAGCGTAAGCCTGTCGCGGACACCAGATACGAATGCAAGGAGTCTGTCGTAGCCGGAGTCATCCAGCCTGCCCGCCTGCTTGAGGTATGGCATGAGGAGGTCTGCAAGCTCCTTGTCGGACTTCTGTCTTATGTACTGGGCGTTGAACCAGTCGAGCTTCTGGTAGTCGAACACGCCAGGGGCCTTGTTTATCTTCTCCAGTGAGAAGCACTTCTCAAGCTCCTCCCTTGTGAAGAACTCCTTCTCTCCATCGTACGACCAGCCAACAAGGCTTACATAGTTGAGAAGGGCCTCTGGGAGGTATCCCTTTGCCCTGAAGTCACGCACACTGGTCGAGCCGTGGCGCTTTGACAGCTTGTGGCCATCGCTTCCCATGACCATTGGAAGGTGGCAGTATGTTGGAACCTCCCACCCAAAGGCTTCGTAGAGCAAGACATGAAGGGGTCCTGACGGAATCCACTCCTGTGCACGCATTATGTGGGTTATACCCATGAGGTGGTCGTCTATCACGTTTGCCAAATGGTATGTTGGAAAGCCGTCGCTCTTGAGGAGCACTGGATCCGGGCTGACATCCTTGTTCTCCCTTGTTATGTCGCCCATGAGGACATCGTGGAACGTGGTGCTTCCTTCCCTTGGGACTTTGAGTCTTATGACAGGCTTGAATCCTTGGGCCTCGAGCTCCTTTCTCTGCTCGTCCGTGAGGTCGCGACAATGGCCGTCGTATCCTTGAACGGGACTTTTCTCTGCAATCTGCTTTTCTCTAAGCCGTTCGAGCCTTTCAGATGTACAGTAGCAGGAGTAGGCCTTTCCCATGTCAACGAGCTTCTTTGCATACTCCTGATAGATTGCGGTCCTTTCGCTTTGGATGTATGGACCATAGGGACCGCCTACAACAGGGCCTTCGTCCCACTTCACGCCAAGCCAATCAAGCGTGTCATACAAATCCTGAAGGGACTCGTCGCTGTAGCGTTCGCGGTCTGTGTCCTCTACTCTGAGTATGAACTTACCCCCGCTTGACTTTGCGAAGAAATAGTTGAACAGAGCGGTCCTTACGCCGCCTATGTGCTGAAGTCCCGTTGGGGACGGTGCATATCTTACTCTAACTTCCATATAAAGACTCCAATGGGTCGTTTGAGGTTTGGTCAGCGGTCCTGGTCAGGACGCCTTCACACCAACGACACCATTGTATAATGTTTTACTAGAAAAAGAGTATTCTTTCAACAAGATTTAAGCCCAAGGGCCCTCTTTCAAGAGTTTTAAAAGATCAATTCTTGATCTAACTCCCATCTTGTCGAATATGTTCGCAACATGGTTGTTGACGGTATTGACGGAGATGGACAGTTCCCCTGCTATCTCCTTGTTGGTAAGACCGTCGCATATTAGCTGGATTACGGAGAATTCTCGCTCTGTTATCTTGTAGGAGGCAAGGCTTTCAAGGCTCAAGGTGGAGCGCTTCTTCTCCTCGACATCTATCGTAATACGGGAATAGTAGTAGACCAGCATGATTATGGAGAAGGCCAGAACATAGACTGGATAGCTGAAGTCCTTGACGGCTGCGAAGAACAGGGAGAAGAAGCAAAGGGGGATGAGTGCAAGGCTCACGATGTTTATGGCAAGGCATACATCACGGGACTGTTTGTTCTCTATGCTCTTGAGGTTCTTCCAAAGCGTCACGATGCAGAAAACATACATAGTGAGGAATACAAGGGTCTGTCCCACTGACACCCAAAAGAAGAACCTTTCGCTCTCAACAATCTGAGAAGCAAGCCCTATCCCAAAGTAAACCAACGCCAAAGGATAGAACGCCATGCGTTGCAGCTTTCTCCAGGGTTTAGCTATTACCCAGCTGAGGAAGAACGGAAGAAACACAATCACGAACGCCATTGCGGCATGCAACAGCGTCGTGAATATGAAGTTGAACACCGCATAGACCCGATTTGGCATGAAGAACAATGAAAGGCCACGAGCCAAACCCGTCCCCATTATCCCAATGAGACAGCTTTGGAATACCACGTAGTAGCCGGTCCAAGGGTCCTTGCGGAATATGCGTGCGGCTATGGCCAAGGCCAAAGCCATGCACGACACAGCTATGGAGATTGTATAGGTGAACAGTACGAACCCGCCCATCTCATCCCCTTATTTGGAAAGAAGCTTCTGGTTGTGGGAAAGGTCCGCCTCTCCACAGATTTCCTTTATGTTTTCATACAGCAGAGGGAAAGTTGTGGCTGCAAGGCCCGTGGCCTTTTCGCAGAGCTTGTTGTATGAACTTGCATTGAGGACTGCGGTGCTGAACGAGGAGAACAGTCTAAGATGGATGTCCTTGCCTTCGTTGGACATGAAGTCCTCCGTCTCCTGATAGCCAGGGAACACCTTTGCAATGGCCTGATCGAAGGATGCGGCATTGTCAACGTAGACGTTGATAGGCTTGAGGTGGAGGAAGAGCCATAGGCTAAGGCTTGGGTTGGTCCATCCAAGCTTCACCTTCTTGGAATCTGCAAGAGGAGCCAGGGCGTTCACATCACCAGCCTTGACGCCAAAGTCATCGAACGTGAACACGGCCCAGGCTCTGGAGTATTTTCCTGCAATCCTTCTCTTGGCTGTGACCTTGATGAGATCCTCAAGGCTATCGGCTGTCTGGCACTCTACAGTGAGGCTGACATATCTGCAGTCCTTCCTGACCCTTGAGAAATAGACTGCAAGGGCTGGGTTGGAAGTCACGATAAGCATAGTCTTTCTTGGTTGGACTGGATTTCTCTTTCGCATCATGTCATGCCTCCTCGTTTACAAAGCGGAATTCGCTTGTGATTGGAAGAGCTCCAAAGGCTCCGCTCTCATACATTGCACGCGTCTTGGCACTTGCACCAAACTTGAAGTCGCTGAGAGGATAGTAGATAGTTGATCCCACGCTGTCCTTCTCTGCGAAATAGATGCCGTCCCTTCTGAGAAGACCGTCCTCAAGGAGGGTCGGGTTGCAGTCGAATACGAAGAGCTGGCTGGCGCGCTTGCATCCGCCGGTGAATACGCTTGTGAGGTAGATGATGACCTCTGGATGCAGGAACATACCATAGTCATCGACTACAAGGACCTTGCCCTTTGTGAAGGCCTCGAAGAAGGCCAATGCAAGGAGCGAAAGCCTCTTCATGGAAAGGCTCTCCTTTGCATAAGGGCTGAACATTGCAGCCTTGGTGTTGGAGTGGATGAAGAAAACCATGTCACCATCGTTGGACTGGACGAACTTTCCATCCTTGTTGCAACCAACCCTTATGTCCCTTATGTCCGTGATGTCCATGCTCCAGAAGAAGTTTATGAGCTGGTCCTTCCATGCAGGATGCTGGTTGAGCATTGCAGCCACATACTTCTCGGAGGACGAACCAACGCCCATTGGAAGGATGTCCAGAGTGTTCTCGAACCATCCGTAGACCTCAGAGCAGGTCTCACCGCCCTTGGAAGCTGCGTGTTTGAGGAACGAGTGCTTGGAATCGACAGCCTTCTCGCTGCGCTTCTTGTCGCCTCTGTAGAGCTTGCCCCAGCGAACCTTGTAGGAGACCTCCTCCTCAAGACCAGACGAAGCTATCCTCTCGAACATAAGCTTCTTGGAGGAGCCAAAGTTGTAGTAGAGGCTCTCCTCCCAGACATGGTCCGTATCGGCCTTTATCGTATATGTAGCGATAACCTCCCGCTCACCCTGTGTGGCCTCTCTCAGAAGCACGCGCACGGTGAACTCGGCAGGCTGGTTCTTTATTTCGTTGTAGGCGAATATGGAACCTGTAAGGATTCTCTTGAGAGGGTTCTCCTCTGAGAGGTCCGCCGTAACGATGCCCTTGATGGCTTCGAGGGCTCTGACAATGGTGCTCTTTCCTACACCGTTGGGACCTACGACCGCAACGGTTCTTAGGACCTTGAGTTTGTCGGACACGATCTCGACCTTTGACTGGTCAAGCCTCTTATCCTTCAAGGCCGCAAACGAAATCGTCTGGGGTTCCTTGATTGACCTGAAATTGGCCACAGTAATATCAATAAGCACAAAGGCCTCCTTTGCCGACAAACGGCATTTTCACTGTTTCACAGCATAAAGTCTAACCGAACATTCGAAAAAATGGAAGAGTAAACATGAAAACATAAAAAACAGGCCATCATTCGTTAAAAATGATGGCCTAAATTGAAATTTTACGTTAAAAAATCAGTTTTTTATTAGAAACAGGCCATAATAAGCCATCAAAATCCTATAAGCTCACCAGATGAGGATGGATTTTTCGTCGTGCTGTTCATCTGGTCGCGTGCAGCCTCCTGCTTTTCCCTCACATCCTTGAGTCTATAGTAGAGATCCAAAGCCTGTGAGTTGCCGCTCTTCTCGTAGACGCCCTTTGCCATGGAGAATGCTTCTTCGTACTGACCAAGGGTATAGTACAGGATTGCGGCGTTGTAGCCAGCCGCCACATGGCCGGACCTGTTGTACTCGGCCACGAAAAGATCCAGAGCCGTTCTATAGTTCTCGCTCTTCACATAGTCGTAGGCGCTCTCTAGGGACTTCACCTTTGGCTTGTTGTCCATGAGTCCAAAATAGGATGTCACATAGTGGGGCGTGAGCTTTCTTGTGATGTCGTCCACAAAGCCGTCTATGAGGTCGTCGAAGATATCCGATGCATGCCTGAGCTCGAAATAGTTGCGGTCCGATACGAACTCTTTGGCATCGTTCGTATGTCCTATGAGGGTCCTGAACGGTCCACATGACCTTGTAAGCGTGTCGTTTCCTATTATCACGTTGTTCTCAACGTCTATCACGGAGTACGTAAGGCTTATGGTCGCGCTCTGGTTCAGATAGAACCTGTAGCCAACGACGGTGTTTGGAGTCTCCTTGGAATAGACAGGCTCGGACTCTATGAACTCGTCGTAGTTCATGTAGCTTATGTTGGATGTGAGCAGTGCATCCACACCATTGTCCATAAGGGTCTGCCTAACGGTTCCAAGGCTCTTTCCAACCGTTATGAGAGAGTCTGTAAGATTTGGGGACTTTATATCGAAATATCCCTTGTCGATAGCCTTGACGAGGTTCTCCGATGCATATTTTGCAACATTGCTCGACGTTGAGGCATCGAAGAGCGAGAACTTGGTAAGGTCGTTTATGTAGCGCTCCTCTACATTGCCCCTGATTGGGATGAAGAAATACCTCCACCAGAGATCAGACGGCGAGTAGTTGTACGCAGTGGACTGCACGGCAATGGTCTTGTAACCGCTTACGTTGACCTCGGCCGGGACGAGTGTCCTGAGAGCTATGGATGTGGAGCATCCTGCAGCGGAGAGTAGTATGGCAAGTGCTAGAAGCAGCACTACGGCTATTCTTGGTTTTCTGTTCATTTTTCGTTCCTTCTCCTTTATCTATTTAGTGAGTGGATGCGCAGAGTATAGCAAAAACTCAATTGACATACCACCAGTATGCAATTATCCTTTCAAGCAGCTGGAGGTTGCAATGTCTGATTGGGACGATGATTTGTTCGGTGATGACGACACTCTCGAAGACGATGACTTCGATGAGGATGATGAGGACGATTTCGACGAGGACGAGGAATTCGAAGACGCCTACGACGCACCGGATGTGAGCGACTACGAAGACTACGACTATCAGGATGACGACGAGGACGAGGAAGACGAAGAGGACGACCTGATGGGCGACGGCTTCTACTATGACGACGAGTACTCGGACGACAATCAGGACGAAGACTACTGAGAATCCTGAACCATAAGACTGGACAGAAGGGCCAATGCACCGGACACGAACGGATCCGAGACTGCGTTGGCCTTTTCGTTTATTCGCACGGCATCGTAAGGAAGGCCTACAATCTCCTGCTCAAGCCTTTCAACCCCACCCGACACCAAGGTATCGCTTGAGACCGATGCCTCTGAGACCACGCCTTTCTTCACCACAAGATAGAACGTAACGCACCCAAGCTCGAACCTTCCGCTGAACCTATCCGTGAACGTAGGAGACTTCCCAAGATTCCAATCCCTACTTGAGAACATTTCAAACGATTGCCTCAAAGACGGCCAGGCCTTTGTTTTTTCAAGTCCAATATGCTCTGTGGGGCATTTTTCAGTTGCATTTTCATTCGCACTGCCACAGAATTCGTTTTCAAACGCCTTCTCCATGCAGGATGCGAACATCTCCGTTGTGGCATTTGGAGAGAACTCCACGAGGTTTGCCACTCTGGACGCCACTGAGCGTACGCCATGGCTTTCGAGCTTTCTCTTGTTTGGAGTAAGGTAATTTGGAAGGCAGGAAAGATCAGTGGAGACCAGCATGGTCCCATGGTGGCAGAACCTGCCCTTCGTTGTCTGGAACGCACTGCCTGACACCTTGCGTCCATCTACGACGACATCGTTCCTTCCGCTGACCTGGGCCTTTATGCCCATCATGTCCAAGGCCTCCACCACAGCCTTGAAGTTGCGGGCCTTGTCGCCTTCGTTGACAGGAGAAATTATCGTGAAGCAAATATTTCCAAGGTCCTGATAGACCGCACCTCCCCCGCTGCAACGCCTTGCAAGGACGACGTTGTTGTCCTCCATTGCAGAGAGTCTACACTCCTCCCAAGGGTTCTGATAGCGTCCAATGACCACAACAGGGCTGTTGCGCCAAAGGAAAAGAATTGTGGACTTAGGGTCGAACTCCTCTATGAGGTACTTCTCCAAGGCAAGGTTGAAATGAATGTTTGTCTCATCTGACACGAAAACGTAGCGGCTCTGCATGGTGACAATATAGCACAAAACGCTCTGAATTGCAGATATCGCACGCCAAGGCGTGACAGAGAATATTACAGAGAACATTACAGAGAATGTTACAGAGAACGTTACAGCACCAAACCCCTTTGACCTTCTTCCCTTTTTTCGGCAATAATAAGATTGTATCGAATTTTAGCCAAGGAAGGTTGTATGGCATACATAAAGAGAACACTTGAAAAAAGCGTTTTGGAGATAAGCAGGGATTACAGCTGCCTGCTTCTCATAGGCCCGCGACAAGTAGGCAAAACCACCATGTTGGAGCATCTTATGGAAGGGACTGGACGAAGAAAGGTCTCGTTGGACGATGTCGAGAACAGAAGCCTGGCAAAAAGAGACCCGGCTCTTTTCCTTGAAATGCACCCAGCTCCAGTTCTGATAGACGAAATACAATACGCACCCGAACTTTTCTCCTATATCAAGATAGAAATCGACGAAGGCGCTGCGCCAGGTTCATATTGGTTGACAGGCTCGCAGGCGTTTCAGCTTATGGAACTAGCTCAGGAGTCTTTGGCAGGAAGGACAGCAATCATCCACATGTCGGCTTTGTCGCAGTCTGAGATGTATGGGGACGGGACGACGGAGCCGTTTACCGTTAGCCTTGCTTCCCTCAACGAGAGAGCAAAGCACCTTTCCAAATGCATTTCAACGGAAATGTTTGACCGCATTTGGAAAGGAAGCATGCCAGGACATAGGAGCGGAAGATACAAGGACAGGGATGTGTTTTACAGTTCCTATGTCCAGACATACATCAACCGAGACGTAACGGATCTTATTCCCAATGTTGACAAACTACTGTTTGCCGATTTCATCAGATCTGCGGCCTGTCGCACGGCTCAAATTCTTAATGTCCATGATATTGCACAGGATGTAGGAGTTTCAGACGATACCGCAAAAAGATGGCTACAAATCCTCGAAAAGTCAGAAGTGGTATTCTTTCTAAGACCATATTCCAACAATCTTTTGAAACGGACCGTAAAAACTCCAAAGATGTATTTCTTCGATACTGGGCTTGTAGCGTATCTAGCCAGATACTCCAGCCCCGACATCCTTATGAACGGCGCAATAAACGGTGCGATTCTAGAGAACTATGCGGTGTCGGAAATAAGAAAAACCTGGCGGAACAGCGCAAAGGATTGCCTGTTCCATTACTACAGAGACAGAGATGCCAACGAAATCGACCTCGTCATGGAAACTGACGGCGAACTGCATCCCGTGGAAGTCAAGAAGAGTACGAATCCTGGAACGGAGATGGCTTCTACGTTCAAGGTTCTGGACACCGGCTCAGTCCCAAGAGGAGCAGGGGCCATCCTGTGCCTACGTGAGGATATGTCTGCAATTGACAGGAGCACTTTCATCATTCCAATTTGGATGATTTGAGAGTCCCTCTTCCTCTTGGATGGAATCTTAATCCGCAGACCAGACAAAGCCATCGGTCCTTACAAGAATCGTTGGCCTAACCCCCAACGTATAGTTCACAGCCATGCCATCCATGCGAAGACAGCCTTTGGCATCCACGTAGGCAGCTTTTCCCTCCAAAGAACCCTGCGTCCTAAGCCACCACGCAGACGGCTTCTCATCCCCCTCTTGGAAAGCCACACGCACGGAAGGGTCCACGAGACGCTCGACTTCATCCGCAGAAGGGATGGACACAAGACCCCCATCCTCACCCATAACCAAGGCCGATGTCTCTGTGCTGCCGAACATCTGGTGGACAAGTCCATTGCACAGCCATTCCCTCAGCGAGCAATCCGTCCACAACACAGTGCCAGAAGCATCATTGTACATTCTGTCTTCTATGCTACAAGGAAGGAGATTAAGGGAAAGAAGCCTTGCCGTCCCCTCCTCTACGGAAAGGACAATCCATTTCATGCCGCGACCCTTGTACGAACCAAAGGTCACGACATCCCCTTCGTGGAGGGAGAATGGAACGGACGGTTTGGGGGCTGGCTCTTCAGAGGTTTCACTCGTCTGCATTGCAGGGTACTCCACCTGCGACACCACAATGGACACACCTTCAGACCCCCCTCCCGCAGTTGCACACGATGCAAGTACAAGTGCAACTCCAAGCAAGGCCATACCAACCATAATCCTTTTCCCCATATCCATCCGCTCCTAAACGTATATCATCCCTGTGGATTACCTATTATTAGTAGGAATAATTTCATAGTAACCATCTGATAGTTGTTTAATGGTACAATTACAGTCGTTGAGAATCGTTTCTTGAATTTTATAATTAATCTTTCCTCCCTTCAGTTCGAGCATTCCTTTCTTATATCCTGCTGAAACAGGACCGTTATCTACATCGAAATAAACAAAACCTCCCGTTTGGTCTGATCCTCCCGCAATTTCAAAAGATCCTCCGTTTATAGTGATATTATTCGAGTCATCGTACACCGCCCCATATGGCACCTTAAATACCACATTGTTTTCGCTCTTAAACTTACAGTCATCTATCGTTATTTTTCCATCAAAATTATTCGCAAGCCATCCATTTTTTTCAATAGAGAAATCTCCACCCTTAATCAACAGACTAGTTTGATTAGTGTAACCAGTGTTACTGTAAAAAATACAACCAGAACAAGATGAGAAAGAACCTCCATTGACAACAATTTTTGCACCGCTCGCTCCCACCCAAACAACACGGCCACCATTATTGGTTCCATTGGCAAATGAACCACCGTTAATCGTGACATTCGAAGTATTCGCGATTTTGAGAGCTTCGGAGTTATTAGCCGCTGTCACTCCTCCGTTCCCACAAGAGTTAGCAAAAACAACGGTGGATGAAACACCTTCTGAAGAAGAGTCCTTGGAATATCCGACTTCGAGTCCTCCTGAAATAACACAACCATTGAAGTCAAGATTCAGTCCTTCTTTTCCGTTGATGTAAAAACTTCCGCTTACGTTATTAAGAAGTCTAATTGCATCGCCGGTATCCGCTTTGTCAATTGCGTCCTGCAATTCAACATACAGCTTGCCGGTGGTCATGTTGAGGACGACGGCATTGGGAGAGGTGACTATGAAAGAACTGAACGAAGCAGTAACAAACGTCAAAGAACCGCTACTTTCATCGTAATAGAACTGGTCGGCTACTAATCCGTCAGCAGAAGTCTTGGATTTCATCTCCTTGTCGTTGTGATACACCTTTATGGTTCCAAGTCCTGCTCCAATGTTCGTAGTGACTGTAACGAGGGTGCCTTCTTTAATCTTTGCGTTCTCCAGGTTGAAATCGAATCCGGCAACGACTGCACCGGCATCCTCTTCATTTTGAACCTTGAACTGGCTGTTGGCTCCAAGCGCCGAGTAGATGGTTACATTGAGCTTTGCTTCGGCCTCTCCTTCCTTTGCGAAAGGAGCCTTCACAGTCGTCCCTCCAGCGGCGTCCAGGTCCGCAGGCGTGGCATCGACTGTAATCGTCTGCACTTCTTCTGTTTCTGCGAGGCCGGCGGACACGCTCCTCTTCACCGACTTGACGACCTCGAAGGCAGCCTGCGCCGTTTCTTCGTTGAGGGTTCCCGCTATGGTTGTCGTGAGGTTGGAGTATACCGTAACGGTTATCGTGCCGGTTGCATAGTTGATGTCACCTTCCTCATACGAAACGGTCACCTTGTACGTGCCGGGTTCGACCGCTACTCTTCTGCTGGATGTTCCTTCCCAAAGGTTACCGCCTTGTCCATCCTTCTGCACGTTTATGACCTCGGTGTACCCGTCGCTCTTGCTAACATTCCCAGTTCTGGTTTGAACCTGAAGGTTGTTGGCAATTTCAATGAATCCATTTCCCGAATCCTTGACAGGCTCCACGTTGACTGAGATTTGCTGAGCGTTCCCATTGGCCTGTCTCTTTAGAATGACACTGGCAAAGCCTTGGTAGATTACATTGGAAAGGTCTGTTGCACTCTCTGCAAGTTCTTCTTTGCATCCATACACAACAAAGTTCCATGAACCCTGGGAGAAGGGGCCCACCACCTGTTCTGAAAAGCCTTTATTTGCTCCAATTTTTACGGGAATGGATGTCGCCCCGGTTGTGAGTCCTGTGTTATCGGTCTTTGTTGCGGTGTAGTACCAGTAAAGCTCGCCTACTGGCACATCCTCTATCGTGCGGCTCAGGCTCTTGCTAGTGCCCTCCCGTTCGAAAAATATTGATACATAATCCTCTGCGGGGTCCATCACCTCTGCCTTGCATGACACGAAAAGCATCGAGACGAGCATAATCGTCGCCAAGACAACCAACATAGCTCTTTTCATGTTTCATTCTCCTTTGGGCTTCCTCTGAAAGCCCTCTCTCTATTTCTCCTTGCACCCATACAAGCGCAATCATTTGCCCGTTATGACGATGTCGCACGACCCCATGCCTGCGTCGTTCCAGAACTCGCAGTAGACCGTATGACTTATCTTCGATGGATTATCTATGGAGAACTCTTTCGAATCGGTTCCAGCGGAAAACTGCAAAACCCCATCCAAGAACCATCTCCAATGGCTGGCCATGGACTTTGGGTTCGTGTCAACGAATTCGAACTTCCACGAATTGGACTCCTCGTTGAACGAGGAAACGAGGTAGCCTTCCGGCTCCGGATAGCTTCTGCTCACATCAAAGCCTGGCCTCAAGGGGTCGTCCCCAGAAGTGAAACCGCACTTGGTGCAATGGCCGCCCTCCATGTCGTGGGGCTCCCTCGTGCTAGGGAACTCCCATCCGCACACGCTGCACCGTTCACAGTGCGCTTTGTCGTCTATGGCATGCCATCCCCCATCGCCCAACGCATGTCTGTGTGGTTCGATGGAGCCATACGCTTCGTTGCAGATGGAGCATATTGGTCTGTGTCCCCTGTCGCTCGTTTCGTATGTCCCAGATGGCTCGTGCCTGCATCCTTCCCCTTCCCCATGAAGGTCCTGTTCAAGATTCTCCTCGAAGACCTTTTGTATGGCACTTCCTTCTTTGAAGCTGATGTCGCATGAAACTGCGAACAATGAGACAAGGACGAGAAACATCATTGCAATGAATGTAAGCCTGTGCCTTGTAACCATGCCATCCACCTCAGTCGGCGACTTCCTTGAACGAGTACACAAGGCCAACCCTCAGGGGAAGGGTGAGGTACAGCGTGGTTCCCACCCTCACCTCATCCTCTTTGTGGAAGTCGGGCTCAATGGCGGCGTTCACGTCTAGACCCGTGGATATGGAAAGGCCGTCAGCTATTTCGACCCTGCTGCTGAGTCCAACCCTCGCCCTGAATCCAAAGGAACCCACCTTGCCGTATATGCAAAGAGCAGGCCCAAGCCCAACCTCAAGGCTCAGCTGGAAGGCCTCGTATCTCCTGGCATGGCACAGCATACTGGAATAAAGGAACTCCAGGGAATACACCTCGAAGGCGTCCTCCTTGTCAGTGGGCGTGAACGTGTATTGGAAAGAGAGGCCGTATCCGTCGCCTCCCTTTGTTTCGTATGAAGCCCCAAGCTCCGCGGAGACGGCGGTCTTCAGCCTGTTGGAGTTGTAATATGCGACAACGGATCTCTTTGGCACGAGGAACGCAGCCATGAACGGCCACAGCGCGCCGGCCTGCGCCCTTATCGTCCATCCCTGTGTGGGAAGGTTGTCCTCTTCATATAGACCAGTAGGATCGTATGTCGTGGCGCGTCCAGTCCAATGAACGCCGTCCAAGGAGGCCTTTATTTGAAACACGTGCGACTCTGGCTCTGCTGAAACTCCTTCTTCCAAAAGGAATACTGCTCTGGATATGTTGCCTCCCCCTATGTACCACGGCCCATCATCCAAGCGGAACGAGAACGCACAAGGAGAAGAGCCGTCTGCAAGAAACCATTCGTAGACCAAAGGCTTGTCGCCATCACCCACCACCATGGTGTCATTGGCGCTGAATGAACTGGAATGAACGAAATCCGATGCATACAGAAGAGAGCATGAAACAATCGTCAATACGACGACGCACAGGGAGAACCTTGCCTTCATTTCGAAACAGAACCTCCTCCAACCCCTTTTGTCTCAGCAATGTTCGACAAGAGTACACGAATGAACTCCACGGTCAAGAGTACACCCCCCCCCAAGCAAAGTGTCAAGGTTTTTTCATGCTTTTTGCTTTTTGCTTTTTGCTTTTTGTCTGTTGTGATTGCAATTTTTTTATATCTTCATGCACTGCACTGGCTCCGCAGGATAGAAGAAACTTCTCTCTTCCGCCAGCGTTGGCTCTCATACGGCTCTCGTCCGTTCATGCGAGGACGTGAAAGCCTTGCCTCATTGGAAGCCTTGCCTCAGTGAAAGCCTTGCCTCAGTGGAAGTCTTGCCTCTTGGGAACTGCGGATATATCATGTTCCTGTACAGAAGAGCCTGAACTGGACAAGCAAGGAGGTTGCAATGACATACGAAAGCGCAAAGGAGCTCAAGGAACTCGCACCATGGACGAAGAGGGGCACGGTTGTGTTCATGTCGGACTTTGGGTATGTGGACGGAGCCGTGAGCGCAATGCACGGGGTTGCGGACGAAGTGGACCACAACCTCAAGCTTGAGGACCTGACGCATGAAATCCCTCAGTTCAATATATGGGAGGCAAGCTACAGACTAATCCAAACGATGTCGTTCTGGGCCCCCGGAACCGTTTTCGTATCAGTCGTGGACCCGGGTGTGGGATCGGAACGTGAAAGCGTGGCGGTGCTTACAAAAACAGGACACGTCATAGTGACACCTGACAACGGCACACTGTCGCACGTTGCAAAGGAGATTGGAATCCTTGAAAGACGTAGGATAAGCGAGACCGTCAACAGGCTCAAGAACAGCCAAAGGTCGTTCACCTTCTATGGACGTGACGTGTATGCATACACTGGAGCTAGGATTGCAAGCGGAACCATAACGTTCGACGAAGTGGGTCCCCTTCTTGAACCAAGCCCCGTCATGCTCAACGTATCGGATCCAGTCATAGAAGGAGGAGAGGTCTGTGGAAACATAGACGTCCTTGACACACGCTATGGAAGCCTTTGGACGAACATACCGGACACCATGATCTTCGAGAAGTACGGCATCAAGTACGGAGACGATGTGAGGGTCCTCATAAGCCACAACCACAAGATAGTCTTTGGCTATACGATGCGAATGTGCAGGAACTTCACTGAAGTGGAGATAGGCGAACCGCTTCTGTACATAAACAGCCTCCTGAACGTTGGCCTTGCAATAAACCAAGGAAGCTTCGCACAGGAGTACAGAATTGGTTCAGGTGAGAACTGGGCAATAAAGCTTCAGAAAGCCTGATCACCAACGGCCTCGCCTTCTGAAGCATTTTCTGAAACGTCTCTCTTGAACTAGTAAAGGACAATCTCCTCCACTGGATACTCAGGGCCAACGCCTTCGAAGTCTATCACTCCTGAAGCAAGGCGTGCAGCGCAGTATGCAAAGAGGTCTCTGCCATGGAATATGCTGGTCTTCTCCGTACCCTTGAGCCTGTTTACGGTCTCGTCTATCTCCCTTACGGCATCAATGCCAAACTCCTTCTTGAGAAGCGTAAGCGTTCCGTTGTCAGGCGTGACGACATAGTAGCCGTTGGACGTCTTTGCCACGCATGCACGCCTTGAAGTTCCAACGCCTGGATCCACGACGGATACGAACACGGTTCCGACAGGCCAATATGGAATCACTGACACCAAGGACTTGGACGCCGCCTCCACATTGAACTTTGGAATGACATGGCTAAGGTCGTAGACACCAAGATCAGGGTCAACGGTCTTGCATACACCGTACATGGCACCACCGCCACCTACGCCAAAATCGGTCTGCATCACGACAAATGGCTTCATATCACACCTCCTTGGAAAGCTGATGGGCGCTACAACCCGATAGCTTTGAAATCTCGATCGAATAATCTGTGAACACCTCGCCGTCATCGAAGATGTCTGGAAGGTACTTCTGGGCGAAGCTGCGCTTGTTCAGGCTTATCTCCATGTATGGGCTTGTGCTTCCGTTGCAAAGTATGGGCTCGCCTTCAGGCACGAATCCAAAAGACTTGTGGTAGAGCACAGGCATGTCGAAGAGGAGCTCTCCAGCCTTCTCTATGCAAACATGGACCATGTCGCCGTACACTATGCCGGTCTTCTCGAAATCAACCACGGAGATATCGGTCTCAGGAGAGCCAAAGCGCTTGAGGCAACCTGTGATATGGCCCTTTGCAAGACCTGGTTCCACATGTCCCTTTGTCTGGGGGAACAGCACTATCTCTTCCACAGGATACTGCGGCCCCACCCCCTCGTAGTCGATTATACCAGAAGCAAGGCGAGCAGCGGTGTAGGCATAGACATCACGGCCATGGAAGCTGTTGGCACGCTCTGACCCAGAGAGGCGGTTGACGCTCTCGTCTATCTCACGCACTGCAACAATGTGGTCCTTCACTGCAGTTAGCGTTCCGTTGTCAGGAGTCACGACATAGCTGCCGTTGTCCAAAAGCGCAACGCAGGACCTACGCGAGGTTCCAACTCCAGGGTCTACGACGGATACGAAAACGGTTCCGTCCTTCCAGTACATGACGGTATCGGCGAGCAGGAAAGCTGCCTGTCTCATGTCGTATGGTCGTATCTCATGGTTGAGTTCGAACACTCCAAGGCTTTGGTCCACCTTGCGTATCACGCCGTACATGGAACCTACAAAACCTGTCGTAAGCCCAAAGTCAGTCATCAAAACAATGTCAGGTTTGCCACCATTCACAGTGGCATTTCCAACTTCCACATCACTCATATCTTCAGATCCTTCTTATCGCAATCTCATAGCGAGACAGGTCGAACCCGTCCTCCATGGACTCAGGCATGTATTTAGAGACGAAGCTTTCAAGGTTGAGTCCAAGCCCCATGTAGCCGGTGCTTCCGTTGAAAAGGATTGGATCTCCAGGCTTTGCAAATCCAAAAGAATGCTCATAGAGCATATCTTCGTTGAATATTTCAACGCCATCCCTACGCATCAGGACATTGACATGATCTCCAAAGCGTATGCCGGACTTCTCGAACTCCTCGTATGTGGCACTCAGGTTCAGGTTTCCAAAGTTCCTCACAAGACTGAACACCCCACACTCCACAACGCCGTCTCCAATCCTTGCTGGCTTGGCGTCAATAAGCACGATGTCCTTTGCGAAGTAAGAAGGTCCCATGTCCTCAAAGGAGCACTTTCCACTTGCAAGACGGGCAGCGGCCCATGCAAGGGGAGTGCAGCCGTCAGGAGCACCGGACAGATCCACCTCTCGGACCTCTTCGAAAGGGAACTTGGAATACCATGCGGTAAGCGTTCCGTTGTCAGGCGTCACTATGTATCGGCCCCGAGAGGTCTTCACGACACACGGCCTTCCCTCACCAACGAGGGAGAGGCACACGCTCCCAACAGGAAAGAATTGGAAGAACGAATACATCGCGCACGAAGCCGTGGCGACATCCCCTTTGGGAATTGCACTTGTCACATCGTAGACGGTCGTACTTGGACTTGTGGACAGTATGCTGCCAACGATCTTGGAAGCTGCACCACCCATGCCGTAATCGCTCTGCACGGCAACGAGTCCCCCACTTGGGACCGATTTCCTTGTGAACACTCTATCAGAACCCATATAAAACCCTCCTTCGTCAGGCCTTGCGTACAGCAAGGGTCCAATCAGCGCCGTCTCCAAGGTTGCGTTCAACAACCATGTTCCTACGGTTCGTTGCAACCTCGATCATGGAGGTCTCGGAGTTGTAGACCAAATCGCTGCCCTCCGGGACGAACCCAAAGCTCTTGGCTATTGGGACGATCTCTTCAAGAACGCACTCACCTGAATGCTCAATGCGTATCTTCACATTATCCCCATATTCCATACCGCATTCAGACAACCAACGGAACGGGATGTTCGTGGTGACAAGTCCAAAGTGCGTTGAGGAGTCGGCTATCATGCCGTAGACTCCATCAGGGAGCTTCTGAGGCTTCACATAAGGGGCTTCGACTATCTGGGATACAGGGTATTCAGGCCCCACCCCTTCGTAGTCTATCACTCCGCCAGCAAGGCGTGCGGCGGTGTAGGCATAGACATCACGACCATGGAAGATGTGTACGTCATGGGTGGTTGGATAGCGGTTTGCAGTCTCGTCTATCTGTCTCACCTGCTTTATGCCAAGCCTATCCTTGATGTAGGTAAGCGTTCCATTGTCAGGAGTGACAACATAGCTTCCGTTCTCCAGAAGCGCAACGCACGACTTGCGCGACGTTCCAACACCAGGGTCTACGACCGACACGAATACGGTTCCAGCAGGCCAGAAGGGAATGACGTAGAACAAGGCGTCGCTTGCCTTGAGTACATCGAACGGCCTTACGGAATGGGTCGAATCGAAGACCTCAAGCGTTGGGTCCACGATTCTGCAAACACCTTTCATTGTCGAGACCGATACGTTGCCCTCGCCAAAATCGGTCTGTAGTACTACTGCTCTTTTCATTGCGAACTCCTTGTTGCAGTGCCTGTTTCGTGGCGCCTATTTGCCAAACCACTTGAGGATGGACAGGGTTTCGAAACGACCCACCTTCACGATGTCCTCACGGGCTATGAACGGACTCCAATACGTTACAGGCCATGGATTTATGACTCTGAACCAAACGATATAGGCCACGATTCCAATCGTGAACAGGATGCACAGCTTCCTTAGGACCTTGTCGGCCTTGGTGAGCTCGTGCTCGGAGTACCAGGTCCTTTTCTTGAGCCGTCCAAAGCCCCTTAGATCCATTGCGTTTGCTATGACCTCGACCTTTCCAAACGACGATACGACAAGTGGGACCAGAAGCGCCGCGGTGGCCTTGAGACGTTTTCCAAGGGAGGCCTTCTTCGAGAGTTCGACTCCACGCATCTGCATGCTGTTCTTTATGTCAGTATAGCGTCTTGCAATGTCTGGAATCGTTCTGTATGCAAGGGAGACGATTGTGCACACCTTGTATGGGACATGCAGGAAGGCCAAGCCCGATGCAAACTCGCTTGGGGTCGTTGCAAGCACGAACGCTATGACGACCATGAACGAGGCAAGCCTTTTGACGAACATTGCGAATATGTACCAAAGGGTCTCCTTCGTGACGAAGAAGTTCTCACCAAGGCGCCATATCACGGTGCTGCCGCCAACGTTTGTAAGGCCGGCGTTGGGAGACACGAGAAGTAGCATTAGAGAGCCAATTATGCCAACCACAAGAACCATGAAGCCTATCATGAACCTTATGGGTTTGTAGTTTGGCTTCATGGATATGATTGCGGCTATTGGAAGGATTGAAAGCACAGCTATGACCCTTACATCAAACGTGGCGATTATGGCAATGGTGAACAAGACGAACAGCAAGACCTTGGTTCCCCCTGTAAGCTTGTGCATCATCGTGCTGCCTGGAGTGAAGTTTATCAGGAATCTGTTGTTCATGCCTGTCCACCCTCCTTTGAGTCTTCAGCTTCTACGTCTTCAAGTTCTTTGCCTTCGAACTCTTCGTCTTTGGCGTTCCCCTTTTCACGGCTTCTGTAGTTCTCGTAGTCTATGAAATGGCGTATGACCCTCTCGGGCTCAAGTCCAAGCCTTTGGGCGAGTCTGTAGAGGGACGTCTGTTTGAGATTGGCCTTTTCAATGGTGTCGTTGTCCGCAAGTACGGCAAACGTCCTGTCGTCCTTGAGCAGCCTTCCATCGGTGAACACTATGGCTCTGTCAGTGTTCTCAAGCGCAAGGTGCATGTCATGGGTTATGAACACTATGGTCTTGTCGTACTCCTTGTTGAGGACATCAAGGAACTTCATGATCTCAGTGTAGCTTCTGTAGTCCTGTCCGGCAGACGGTTCGTCAAGGATTATCACATCAGGTTGGAGCACCAGTATGGATGCAACGGTTATCCTTTTCTTCTGTCCATAGCTTACCGTATCGACAGGCCAGTTTCGCATTGGAAAGAGGCTGCATGCATTGAGGGCATCCGTAGCACGGGCTATTATCTGCTCCCTTGGCATATTGCGTAGCGTGAGCGCATATTCGACCTCGTTCTTTATCGTGTCCTTCACGATCATTTGGTTGGGGTTCTGCATGACATAGCCAACACGCTCGCCAATCTCCTTTATGGAAAGGCCTTTGGCATCCTTGCCGTCTATGGTTATGGAACCTTTGTTGGGACGGCAGATTCCGCATATAAGCTTTGCGGCGGTGGACTTTCCAGCCCCGTTTCTGCCAACCACGGCTATGCGTTCACCCTTGTGGATCGTAAACGAGACATCCTCAAGGACCTTGCGGCTGTCATCGTATGAGAAGGACACATCCTTCACCGCTACAAGCTCCTCACCAGGATGAGGTTCATGGGACTCCACCTGGCTTTCAAAGAAACGAAGGAGTTTCTCACGGCTTTCATCAGAGAAAACCATGTTGTCTATGCTGCTTAGGCCATCGTTTCCTTCAAGACTGCAACCTGCATACTTCATTGCGGTAATATAGAGAGGTTCTCGTATCCCGTACTGCTGGAGAAGAGTACCTTTGAGGATCTCATCCGGTGTCGTGTCTGCGACTATGCGTCCCTCAGACATTAGGATGACCCTGTCCACGCGTCTGTGAAGCACATCTTCAAGTCTATGCTCTATTATGACTATGGTCCTTTCCTTGTCCTGGGCAAGCTGGTCTATGAGCTCTATGGCGGTCTCGCCCATTCTTGGATCCAATGCGGCCAAAGGCTCGTCGAATATGAGTATATCCACATTGCTTCCAAGGACTCCTGCAATGCCGACCTTTTGCTTCTGACCTCCTGAAAGGTCGAACGGCACAGCCTTTAGGAAATCCTGCATGCCAACGGTTGCAGCATGTTCCTCCACTATTGGAACCATTTGGGAACGCGGTATGCACTCGTTCTCCATTGCAAAGGCTATATCCTCAGCAACGGAGAGACCAACGAACTGGGCGTCGCTGTCCTGAAGTACAGTACCTACTTCCTTGCTTAGCTTATAAATCGAAGAACCCTTGGTTTCGTGTCCGTTGACTTCAACGGACCCTGTTATGGTCCCCTCGTATGAAAATGGGATGAGTCCGTTTATGCAATTGACCAATGTGGATTTCCCACTGCCCGATCCTCCAAGGATCAGAACCTTCTCCCCTTTGTGTATCTCCAGGTTTATATCGTACAAAGTAGGTTTCTGCTGAACCTTGTACTGGAACCCAAAGTCCTTGAATCTGATTACCGTATCAGCCATTACCTGTTCCTATCGTCGTTTTAAATGGAGTCAAAGTTTCTCGTCCAATTGTCCAAGCAATAGAACGAAAAAACCAAAAAAAGGGGCTGTTGCCATACAACAGCCCCAATCCGCGACACTACATCAATAGTTGTCGCTGTGCTCCTGAGCCAGGTTGGACCTTGACTTGTAGCGGTTTGCAAGAACCTTGAGAACTGGGATTCCAACTACGACCAACACCGCAAAGTTTCCAAGTGTTGCAGCGAATGCCTGAATGAAAGTAACTTCAAGGTCGCCACCATAGAAGATGACGGTGAAGATTGGAGTTATGACCCCAAACGAAATCACGTTTCCAAGAATGCAGCATATTGCATAGATGACCATATGCTTGACTTCAAAGACGCCTTCCTTGATGTTCGCACCATAGACAGGAAGCAGTCCAACGCAGAACGCCATCACGGCGTTTCCAATTGACCAGTCGAACCACATCCCCCAACCACCTATGAGGTCAGCGATCACGTTGCCTACGCCTGCTGCAACGAATGCTGGAAGAGGTCCAAAGAGACCGCCAACAATGACAGGTACAAGCATTGCAGTCGTAAGGCTCGTGTTCGTAAACACAGGGATTCCGCCGTAGCACATGAGGACCCCGAACAGAGCTGCACCAACAGCGACGGCGACGATCGTCTTTGTGTTCCACTCACCCAAGAGCAGCTTGCCGATGTTCTTCTTTTCTTCCATTTCATACCTCCAAGGAATGATGTCTTCGTCGTCCAACGTACACGGCTATGAGACTTGGTCCAAAGCCCCTATGCACAATCTTCCAACGCCCACTAGTTTGATACGGGCAGTATACCACAGTATTGACACCTTTGCCATAAAACTTTCTCAACAGTCGTTTGCGGCAGCTCACAAGTTTGCAAAACCGTTATTTTGGCAACATAAAAACAACAACCTCGTCAAACTGCAACATTTTTGCAACATGTAGGAATCAGCTACAACCAATTCTCCGCAAAGAAGCTTTCGTCTCTTTCGAATTCACCTTGTTCTCGCCCTGTTTCCATGAAATCATCTGAGAACATTGAAAGACCCTCCAACATTCTGTTCCAAGAATCACTTTCTGTAATCTTCTCGTTTTCAAGAAGCTTTGTTATCTCCACACAACACCTCCAATACATACATTGTTTAATCATATCCTATAGGCCGATGTCAAATGCATTCCGCTCTCTGTCAACCCAAATACCTGTCCATAGACGTACTATTACTTGTAAATGACTTTTCAGAAGATTCGTTCCCACCGTCATCCCTGTCAAGGTCGAACATGCTACCTCCAAAAACGGTGCACCCTATCGTTCGACCAATGACGTCAAGCAATTCGTCGTAGACCTGACTGCCTGTCCCTTCCTTTGAGAGACTTCTGTTGACCATTGCCTGGTTTCCATCGTGAAAATGGAATGTGAAGGTAAGGATGGGGTCGTCATCTTCACTTATATGACCCTTGAACAAATCCCCTCCATCGAAGATGTCTGAAGTCTGATCCAACAGTTGACGGATCTCACCTTCGCAGTGGCATTCATAGCTGTTGTGAAAGCAACCTTGAGGGAATCTTCTTGTATAGGTCAGGGTCCAATCATCCCTTGAAAGGCTTACATGTTCCACATGGGAGCATTCATCGGAACCTTCCATGAACGAAAGCTCTTCAGGAACAGGAAAAGGATCGAACAGTTCTATCTCAAGCCTGTCCACCCTTGAAGCCTTCACGAACTGCGTGATTCCAAACGTATCGTCAAGAAGCTCCATCAGCGGCTCTATGAACGAATCGAAAAGCGATGCCCCTGGTCTTTGCCCTGAAATGGAAAGATCCACATCGTCGTACTTGACGAAAAGCTGCCAATAGTCCCCTTTTTGGGTTTCCTGGTAAGCCGCAAGATCTCTGATAAGGTCATTGCAACTCACCTTATGCCACCTGCGTATGAACCTGTCGGAGTTCCCCTTGCTCATCGTGCGACGTTTGGTTTCCTTTGTGTTCTCTCCTCCAAACGCAATTCCATAAGTCAAAAGCCCTGCCTTGTGATCGATCTCAACCTTCACGGGAATCCCCAAGGAATTCTCCATCTCGAACCTTAGATAAGAAAACATAAGCACCTCCTTTTATGTGTTTTTGCCTTCTATCTAACTAATTCAAAAAATCCTTGCGTTTCCATTCACACTTTTTGAAAAAAAGTTTGAGAAACCAGCTTTTCAGAGCCAAGTCCTTTCCATCAAGGAGACAGTCAAGGTGTAATAAAAACGGCATTTCCCCCCAAATATTAAACTTTATTTGCATAAAAAGCTGCTTTCATTAGTTTTATGCAAAGACCTGTTTCTCTTTTGTACAGATTTTGCAAAAGAAGTGGAAAATCTTCCACTGAACTGAGTTTTTTCCAAGTTTTTGTGGAAATCAAAAGACCAAGAATCTAGATTCGCAGGTATTTGAGCCGTATTCAAGGACACAAGCGAAGGATAGTACTCCTTGTACAGCCTGAGCGCAGTGACGATGAAGACGGGTCAAAGACCAAGAATGGCTTACTCGCAGATAAGCATCGTCTTAGGATCAAGAGCCACGCCAGTTGGGTGTGGAACCTTCTTGTGGTGATCCTGAACCACGGTCATGATGACGCGGCTGCGAGCCTCGTTGTAGTGGAGGCCAACAAGAACGTCTATGTCATCGAGGTAGGCGTTGAGGCTTTCAGGAACGCCGTACTGATTGCAGTCGTTGTCCTTGCCTGATGGAGAGACGCAGAACCATACTTCAATGTTCATGTCCTGAGCGAACTTCTTTATCTTCTTCACATCATCTGAAGATGCAAGGGTGTACTTGTAGCCGTCAAAGAAGACAGCATCGGCCTTGAAAGAGCCCTGTTCGATTAGGGTCTTCAGGCTGGCGAGGATCTTGTCAACGCCAACGTTCTCCTGGGAGAAATTCATCATGACGCGGTTGGTTCTAATGGTCTGGTACACGTCAAAGGCGTCGTCAAGGCTCTTGAAATCAGAAATCTCCCTAAAGACCTCCTTGTACCAACTCATTATGTGCTCAACGTTTGCGCCAAATGAAACGTGGATGACGTTCTCGTTTCTAAGAAGCTTGTCTATTGCAAGGTGGACCATGCAGGCGGTCTTTCCAACACCATGGCGGGATGCTATGACACCAAGGTTGCCACGACCAAGTCCACCGTTGATGGACTCTTCGAAAACTCTTATAGGGCTGTTTTTGATCAGTTCTTCAACTTCCATTGCTATCCTCTCAATTCTTTGTGCAGAGCGGCCACGCCAAAGGGAAAACCCAAGCAGGACCGTATGCAAGCGTGCACTACTATGCACACGACAATTCTAACACGGTGCAGCTCAAAACGCCAACGCAAATCGAACCTGCACCATGAAAACCTAGGCGAACATCACTTCTTCGTCTTTTCGGCGGCCTTCTTCTTGAGCTCCTCCGCAATGTTCGTAGGAACCTTGGCATAGCGGCAGACCTCCATGGTGAACTCCGCCTTGCCCTGGGTTATGGACCTCAAAGCCGTTGAGTATCCAAACATCTCGGCAAGTGGGACTTCAGCATCGACTGTACAGTTGTTGTTGTCCTCGGAAGAGCTGACAATCATGCCTCTCCTCTGGTTGATGGAACCAAAGATGGCGCCCTGGAACTCGGAAGGACCTTCGACCTCAACCTTCATGATAGGCTCAAGTATGGCAGGCTTGGCCTTGAGGAAAGCCTCCTTGAACGCTGCGATTGCGGCGGTCTGGAACGCCATGTCGGAAGAATCGACAGGATGCCATGCACCATCGTTTATGCAGCAGCGGACACCAACGATTGGGAAGCCAAGCTGCGGCCCCTTCTTCATTGCGGACTGGAAACCCTTTTCGCAGGAAGGGATGTACTCGGTAGGAATCACGCCGCCCTTGATTTCGTTGACGAACTCGAACTCCTTTGGCTCCTCGTCCGAGTTTGGAGGAGTGATGATTGGTTCTATGTATCCAGCGACACGGGCGAACTGTCCGCTTCCACCGGTCTGCTTCTTGTGGGTGTAGTTGAAGTCGGCGCGCTGGGTGATTGCCTCGCGGTATGCGACCTCCGGCTTGCCAATCTCCACTTCGCACTTGTACTCACGTCTCATTCTCTCAACGTAGACATCCAAGTGAAGCTCTCCCATACCCTTTATGATGGTCTGGTTGCTTTCAGGGTCAACGTAGCACTGGAAGGTTGGATCCTCCTTCATGAAGCGGTTGATGGCCTTGCTCATGTTGTCCTGGCTCTTTTTGTCTTTTGGAAAAATTGCAAGGCTTATGACAGGGTTTGGAACGAACATGGAAGTCATTGCATAGTTGACCTTGCCGCCACAGAACGTATCGCCGCTTGCGCAGTCGATTCCAAAGAGGGCTGCAATGTCGCCGCACTTGACTTCGTTGATGTCCTCCATCTCGGAGGCGTGCATCTTGATGAGCCTTCCAATGCGGAACTTCTTCTTCGTTCTGGTGTTCACGAGTTCATCACCCTTGCGGATCTTTCCCTCGTACACCCTAATGTATGTGAGCTGACCGTACTGGCCGTCCTCAAGCTTGAATGCAAGCACTACAGGAGGCTTGGTCTCGTCGGCCTCAAGGACGACTTCCTTTTCGTTGTCGTCAAGGTCAAGGGCTTTGTTCACTACGTCCCTTGGCTCAGGAAGGTACTTGGTCACAGCATCGAGTAAAGGCTGGATGCCCTTGTTCTTGTGGGCGGATCCCACGAAGACAGGGCACATCTGAAGTGCAAGGGTTCCCTTTCTTACTGCAGCGTCGATCATCTCCACAGAAGGCTCCTCGCCTTCGAGGACCATGTTCATGAGTTCGTCGTCGAAATCGCTTGCAGCCTCAATGAGCATCTCCCTGCGCTCCAAGGCCTCGTCCATCATGGACTTTGGAATCTCCTCCTCCCTGAGGACCGTGCCGTTTGGACCGTCGAAGTAGATGGCCTTCATCCTTACAAGATCGACCACACCCTCGAAGTTGTCCTCAAGACCTATAGGGAGCTCCATGAGAACCGCATTGAGGTTGAGCTTCTCGCGCATCTGCCTTACGACGTTGAGTGGGTTTGCACCAACGCGGTCGCATTTGTTTACGAATGCGATGCGAGGGACATGGTAGCGGTCCATCTGCTTGTCTACGGTTATGCTCTGGCTCTGGACTCCGCCAACGGAGCACAGGACGAGTATTGCACCGTCCAGAACCCTGAGAGACCTTTCGACCTCAATGGTGAAGTCAACGTGGCCCGGAGTGTCTATGACGTTTATCTCATAGCCCTTCCAATTCACGCTCGTTGCGGCGCTGGCTATGGTTATGCCTCTCTCCCTTTCAAGCTCCATGCTGTCCATGGTGGCTCCAACTCCATCCTTTCCGTGGACTTCGTGGATTGCATGAATCCTGTTGCAATAGAAGAGGATTCTTTCGCTAAGAGTGGTCTTTCCGGAATCGATATGCGCACTGATTCCAATATTTCTCATTTTCGACAGTTCTGTAGTCATTTTCCTTAAATCCTTGACCTCTAGATAAAAACTTTGCCAATATCCGATAAATCGGACAGTAAACTATCATGTTTTCTAAAATCTTTCAATGCCTAATCAACCGCTCGCTCGGAGTTTCAGATAACACATCAAAAACCAAGCCCGCAAACAAGCTCCCAAACAAGCCTTTTCATTTTTTCCAACTAATTATATCATGGTGAAAAAGTCGCATGACAGAGGAACTTTCAAAGCTCCTCGACAGGTGGAGATATATGGATATTGATGTAAAGAACCTTCATCCGCTAGAAGTAAAGCTGCTTAGGCACGTGGACTTTGGAAGCGAAATCACAGCAGACAGAATCGTCGATGAACTTGGGTACAAGATAGGACAGTGCAACCAGGCATTCAGCTGGCTCAGCGCAAAGGGAATCCTGCAGGAAACAAGAAGGAAGACAGTCGTCCTCTACGAGCTTACGGACCTTGGGCGAGAACAGGCCCAGAACGGGACCCCTGCACAGAGGATATTCGATCTGCTCTCAAAGGGAGAGGCCCTTGGTCTGCCTGAGATTGCACAGCAGCTTGGACTTGAAAAGAGCGACATAGGGTCTGCATACGGCCAGCTCTCCAAAGCAGGCACGTGCGCTATGAACGAGGACAACAAGGCCTACATCAAGGACGACAATCTTCCAGCCGATGTCGCTGAGACCGCAGCCCTGCTCAGGAAGGGGCTCGAAGGACCAATTGAGGAAACATCCCTCTCAGACAGAGAGAAGGCCCTCATGGCAAGGGTCTCCAAAAAGCGCGGAGCAGCGGGAAGTCCATACAAGATGACAGAGCGTGAAGAAGTCGTCTACCAGCTTACTGAGCTTGGAGCACAGGCAAAGCAGGCGGTCATAGACGCAAACATTACAGGAGAGGAGATTGGAGTCCTCACCCCTCAGATAATCGCAAGCGGTTCATGGAAGAATGCAACGTTCAGGCCTTATGGCCTTGATGCTCCTGTTTCAAGGCTCATTCCAGGCAGACACAATCCATACGGAAACTACATCCAGTGGGTCAAGGACAAGCTTACATCCCTTGGATTCGAGGAGTTCGACGGACCGCTCGTAGAGAACGAGTTCTGGAACGGAGACGCCCTCTTCATGCCACAGTTCCACAGCGCCAGAGACATCCATGACGTCTACTACGTCAAGGAACCAAGACACTGCAGGGAGATCGAGGAGCCTTGGCTTACCAACATAGCCAACGCCCATGAAAACGGAGGGAATACAGGCTCACGCGGTTGGCAGTACAAGTTCGACCACGAGTTCACGCGCAGACAAGTCCTCAGAAGCCAAGGTACGGTCCTAAGCGCGCACCAGCTCACAAAGGCCAAGGTGCCAGGAAAGTACTTTGGAGTGGTAAGATGCTTCAGATTCGATGAAGTGGATGCAACCCATGGAGCCGACTTCTTCCAGACGGAGGGCATAGTCATTGGCAAGGAAGCCAACCTCAAGGACCTTTTGGGACTTCTCAAGATGTTCGCAACGGAAATTGCAGGAGCAACTGACTTCAAGTACGTGCCAGGATACTTCCCGTTCACGGAGCCTTCCATAGAGATACACATCAAGCACCCGGTCCTTGGATGGTTCGAGCTTGGAGGCTCTGGAATCTTCAGACCAGAGGTCACGAAATCACTTGGCATAGATGAGCCTGTCCTTGCATGGGGTCTTGGAATAGACCGCATGGCAATGATGCATCTTGGCATCAATGACATAAGGGACCTCTTCACACCAAACATCGAAAGCGTAAGAACAAGGAGGGGCAACTGATGCCTAAGTTCGAAACCACTGAAAAAATGTTCTACGGCCTCATGGGTCGCCCATATACGGATCAGGAACTCGAGGACATCTTCCCTCGCGCAAAGGCCGAGCTCGATGAGCATGACCACGAGAACCACGTCATAAAGATAGAGCTCAACGACACAAACAGACCAGACCTTTGGTCCGCCATGGGTCTTGCACGCCTTTTGAAGAACTACGACAATCCAGAGCCAAGGGAATACGACTTCTTCTCTTCAAAGGTCTATACGGCTGACAACCGCGGAAGGGAGCTTCACGTTGGAGACAGAGCCAAAGAAGTCCGTCCATATTCGTGCGGTTTCGTGGCGACAGGCAAAGTCGTGGATGAAGAAATCCTTCTTACACTCATCCAGAGCCAGGAGAAGCTTTGCTGGAACTTTGGACGAAAGAGAAGGTCCATTGCAATGGGGATCTATCGAAACGACCTCATCCAGTATCCAATCCACTATGATGGTGCGGATCCTGACAAGACCCACTTCATACCCCTTCACATGGAGGAGGACCTTACCCTCAGGCAGATATGCGAGCAGCATCCAAAGGGAAAGGAGTACGGCTATATAATAAAGGACAAGCCCGTCTATCCATACCTCTGCGACGATGCAGGAGAACCACTCTCGATGCCGCCGGTGATCAACAGCGCAAGGGTTGGAGCCGTCAAGGTTGGAGACGAGGACCTGTTTGTGGAGATGTCCGGAACGGTGCTCAAGGATGTACTGCTATGCGCTTCCATAATGGCATGCGACATGGCGGACCTGGGCTTCACCATTGAACCAATCAAGGTCGTCTATCCATACGAGACGGAGTTTGGAAAGGAGATAACGGTCCCCTACTACTTCCAGGAACCTGCAAGCTGCACCATTGAACAGGTGCACAAGACCCTTGGAGAGAAGATCACCATGGACGAAGCCAAGGTTGCACTTCTCAGAATGGGTGTCTACAGCGTATCAAAGGGAGACACCATCTACATCACATGCCCTGAGTACAGGAACGACTTCCTCCATGCAGTGGATGTGGTGGAGGACGTCATGATAGGCTACGGCCTTGAGAACTTCGTGCCAACCATTCCAAAGGACTTCACCATTGGAAGGCTGTCCCCTGCAGAGGAGTTTGGAAGGAAGGTCAAGGACATCATGATTGGAATGGGATTCCAGGAGATGATGTACAACTACCTTGGAAGCAGACGCGAATATGTTGACAACATGCATATAAGCAGTGACAAGGTCATAATGATCGCAAACCCAATGTCAGAGAACTTCGAGGCTGTAAGACCTTCCATCATTCCGTCGCTGCTTGAAAGCGAAAGCGTTTCAGGCCACGCAACGTACCCCCACAAGATCTTTGAGGTTGGAAAGGTCGCATACCTTGAACCTTCCGACAACAGTGGAACGGTCACACGCAACAACCTTGGATTCATGTCAGCCGACGGAAGCGTTGGATTCAACGATGTGAATAGCTTCGTGAACACCCTCATGTATTTCCTTAGAGCGGACTATTTGCTAAAGGCCCCTGAGGACGACCCAAGGTTCATCCCTGGAAGATGCGCCAACATCATGGTCAAGGGCCGCTGCGTGGGAGTCTTTGGAGAGGTGCATCCTGCTGTTCTGGAGAGCTGGGGATGCGGAATGCCTGCAGTCGTCTGTGAAATGGACCTTGACAGCCTAATGGAGCTGATCTGAGCCGTTCAAATTCCACATGGAACATTGGGGCTGTGATATGGACAGGGACGCTTCGCTTAACCTTCTACGACTAATGCTTGACTCCAGATTCTTCGAAGAGAAGACGGAACAGCTTTTCAAAGCCGGCCTGATACACGGAACCACCCACCTTGCCAACGGGCAGGAGGCTTCGCAGGCCGGGCTTTGTGCAGCGTTGGACGATGGTGACTGGATCGTCCCCACCCATAGGTGCCATGGCTTCACGATATGCCGTGGCAGCGATCCAGCAGAGATGTTCGCAGAGATGTTCGGCTCCGTGCATGGGCTTGCAAAGGGACTTGGAGGCAGCATGCACATGCCCGACGCCTCCCATTGGAACCTTGGATCGTCTGCAGTCGTTGGCTCGGGAGTCCCTCTTGCTACAGGCATAGCCTTTTGGAATAGATTCCAAAGCGTAGGCAATGCAGGCTTTGCAGCCTCCACTTTCTCAAGCCCCAAGGACTATCCCAAAACCCCAGTGAAGAACATAAGCGTGGCCATATTCGGAGACGGAGCTTCAAGCCGTGGAAGCGTACATGAATCCATGAACCTAGCCTCCATTTGGAAGCTACCGGTCCTCTTCTACTGCGAGAACAACCACTATGGGATGTCCGCTTCAAGCGACAGGATGATAAGTTCCTCAAACGTTGCTTCAAGGGCAGGTGCATACGATATGCCAGGGGAAACCATAGACGGCAACGATGTCCTAGCAGTCTACGAGGCAGTAAGAAAAGCGGTTGAATACATAAAGGAAGGCAATGGGCCATATCTCTTGGAAGTCATGACATACCGCACGAAAGGCCACTCGAAAAGCGACAGACGCCTCTACCGCACGGCGGCGGAGGAGCAGCTTTGGGCGGATAGGGATCCAATAAAGCTATACGAAAGGAAGCTTGTCGAAGACGGAATCCTTTCAGCGAAGGAAATCAAAGGACTCGAAGAAGAACGTAGAGCATACATAGAAGCGAAAGCCAACAAAGCCCTGGAGGAAAGCACAGACAGGCTCTCTCCAAACGATGTGGATGACATGGTGTACGCCACAACGGAGGACAGGTCATGACATTCAAGGAAGCAATAAGAAAGGCACTTTCAGACGAAATGTCGTCCGACCCAAAGGTCGTCCTCTTTGGAGAGGATGTTGGAGTCTATGGAGGATGCTTCAAGGTCACGGGAGACCTCTACAAGGAGCATCCAAACCAAGTGATAGATACCCCGGTGTCAGAGGAAGGCTTCACAGGAATGGCAGTTGGAGCTGCAATGATGGGTATGAGACCTGTCATAGAGATAATGTATGCAGACTTCTTCACCCTAATATTCGATCCAATCGTCAATCATGCCGCAAAGACACACTTCATGAGCGGTGGCCAGTTCTGCTGTCCAATCACTGTACGTCTTCCAGAGGGAAGCGGGACTGGGCATGGTGCACAGCACACACAAAGTCCAGAAGCCCTCTTCCAGAACAGTGCTGGTCTCAAGATGGTGGCTCCATCCTGTCCCTCGGACGCCTATCACCTTCTAAGGGCGGCCATAAGGGACAACAACCCAGTGCTTTTCTTCGAACACAAGATGCTTTATGACATGGAAGGTGACATAAAGGACGAGGTTCTTCCCTTGGGAAAAGCCAAAATCCTCAAGAAAGGTCGTGACATCACAATCGTATCATATTCGCGAGCCGTCCAGACCGCACTTGAAACTGCAAGGCTGCTTGAAGAAAAAGGCATCTTCGCCACCATCGTTGACCTATGCACACTCAAGCCTCTAGACTGCACGACGATACTCGAAGAAGTAAGGAATACAGGACGGGTTGCCATAATCCAAGACCCAAACGGAGTTGGAGGAATAGGAGCTCAGGTATGCTCGGAGATATGCTCTGACCCCAAGACGTTCGATTCCCTCAAGTCCCCTGTCATACAGATTGGAGGCAAGTGCACACCTGTTCCATTCTCCAAGGATCTTGAGAAGTCCACGATTCCAAACGCCAAGGACTGTGCGGAAAGGATAACATCCACGATCAAAGGCTGAAAGAACCAACGACCTTTCCAAAGGAATCCAGGAAACCTGCAATCAAGGTTTCATCCTTACAAAGTGAGGAACCTTGGAACACAGGAGCCCTTCCTCCTCCTTTTGCTTCTATCATTGGAAGAAGAGATGTCCTCAATGCATTGAAATCCACTTTTCCATAGCGTCCCTTGAGAACAATGAGCCACAGGCTTCTATCCTTATCGGGCCTGACCACACAAAGTGCTAGGTCCTCCATCTCGTTGGATGCCTGAACGAAGGCGGAAATGTCAATGTCGCTACATACAAAGGCAGCTATGCCATTAGAGACCGAATCCTTCAGACGATAGCCTGCAAGCTGTTTTGAAATGTTGTTCCTTGCATGAATTGCATCGTTCAGAGCATCGTTCAACGAATCCACCTTGGACAGGACCTCAGAAGCAGGACAGCTGAACTTCAAAGCCAGAGCCTCGCATAGAGAGACGCTTCCAAGCGCATGTTCCACTGCATTCAGGCCGCACTTGAAATACAGCCTTTCGTGTCCTCTTATGGTTTCATGCTTCACACAGTAGACCAAGCGTATCTCTGATGTGGATGCAACATGAACTCCTCCGCAGGCTATGCGGTCAACCCCTTCTATCTCCACTATACGGACGTCCCCCTCAACCTTTATGGAGCGTCTGAGTCCAAGGGCCTCTGCATCACTATGGCTCATTTCATGGTACAGGACCTTATGGCCTTCCATTATCACATCGTTGGCTGCTGAGATTAGAGAATCTACAACGGAAGGCTCGACCTCTTTCCTATCGACCTCTATGGTCAGATAATCCTCTCCAAGGTGGACCGCTACGGTTCCAATCCCAAACATGGTATACATCATGCCTGACAGCATGTGCTGGGCTGTATGCATGGCCATGTACTTGTACCTATGCTCCCAATCGAGGACAAGGGGCAGCTCCATTCCAACCTCTGGCAGGGACTGTCCCTCCCCTATGCGCACCACCAGAATGGAATCGCCGGATGGATCCTTTCGAGTATCCACGACCTCGTATGGACCTAGAAAACCTCTGTCCCCAGGCTGTCCTCCGCACTCAGGATAGAAGACGGTGCGGTCCGTGAGCACGAGGACATCGGGCTTGCCATTATCGGCCTTGTCATTGGCCGAACCCTCTTGGATTAAGACCTTTTCTATGCGGCATGCAGTCTGCTTGAGGTATGGGGATGTGTAGTAGAGCTTTTCCATGGGTGAAGGATAGCGCGTGGGCGAAACGTTGTCCATTACGTTGGCATTACGTCGTCGATTACGTTGTCCATTGGGTGGAAATTGGTTATCTTTGCATGGGGATTGAATGACGGGTGAGGACAGGTGAGAATCTTGGAGGTTGATATGTCAAGGATAAAATCGGCGTGGGAGCTTGCGCTGGAGAAGACCAAGGATATAGAGGTGGACGAGGCCAAGTATAGGGAAAGCACCCTTGAGAAGGATGGCATGGCCCTGGCTGGAAGGTTCCTCAATTCAGTGGAGATGAGTCAGGATGAGCTTGCCGCGAAGTACGATTCATATAGCAAAGAGGACAAGGCCGTGGTGAAGAAAGGAATCGTCAACACGGTGTTTTCAAACCTTGGACTTCCTGCGGACAACCTCTATGAAATGCGCTTTGAGAGGATCGTGGCCCTTGTGGTTCTCATCTCCCCTGAAGGCAGCCCTGCTGTTGGTGCAATAAGGCAGATTGGAGACCTCTTCTCCCAGTATATCCAACACAGGACGGATTTCGTGCAGCGTATGCAGGAGCAGATTCGCCAGGCCATGGAAGAGGATCCGGAGCACACGAACTCCACCCAGTACGCACAGCTCATACAGCAGAACCTCAAGAAGCTTGACGCACAGTACCAAGGGGCGTTGGACGGAGCAAAGGAAAGCCTGAAGGCAGCGCTTAGCGACTGAGGGGACGATTGAAGGGGACGATTGAAGCCAAGCGATTGAAGCCAAACGGCCAATTCGCTATAATCCCCTTTTGGAGCCTTCTGCTCCATAGCGTTTCATAAGGAGGATTTGTCATGGAAGCCGGCAGTAGTAGCTTATTTGCAGACCCAGACCCTGTTCCGCTCGGTACAGACCGGAATGGTGCAGACCAGAATGGCAAAGACCTCCTTTCGACTTCTTTTTGAAGTTTTGAAGCCAAGTTGAAGCCAACACCTAGATAGGGTGTGCCATTCCAAACATACAGGACTTAGAAAGGACTGCAACGGCGACTCGTTCCATAAGACATCCCACATTTAGGGAGATTTTGCGTATGGTTCAGAATGCAACATTGGAAAGCACTCTCAAGACACTTGTAGAGAACAAAAGATACTCGTCCGTCAAGGACATACTTGTGACGATGAACCCATCGGACATCGCTGCAATATTCGACGACCTCACAGAGGAGCAGCTGCCAATCATGTTCAGGCTGCTTCCCAAGGCGTTGGCTGCGGATTCGTTCGTGGAGATGAACACAGACAACCAGGAGCTTCTCATAAAGGGATTCTCCGACACAGAACTCAAGCAGGTTCTGGACGAGATGTACGTTGACGACACCGTAGACATCGTAGAGGAGATGCCTGCAAACGTAGTTAGCAGAATACTCAAGCAGGTTACACCCGAAAAGCGCCGCGACATAAATGAAATACTGCGCTACCCAGAGAACTCGGCAGGCTCAATCATGACGACCGAGTACATCTCCCTAAGCCCCAAGATGACGGTGAGCGAAGCCTTCAAGTGCATTCGCGAGACGGGCGTTGACAAAGAGACCATCTACACCTGCTACGTCCTTTCATCCTTCAACAGACTGCTGGGACTGGTGTCCGCAAAGAGCCTCATGCTCGAAAAGGACGAAAACGCCACGATAGAAAGCCTAATGCAGTCCAACGTCATAACGGTGACCACAAAAATGGACCAGGAAGAGGTTGCAAAGACGCTTTCCAAATACAACTTCATGGCCCTACCCGTCGTGGACAGCGAAGACAGGATGGTTGGAATCGTAACCTTCGACGATGCCATGGACGTCATGGTGCAGGAGGCCACGGAAGACATCACCATCATGTCAGGTCAGACGCCTTACGAGAACACGTACCTGCGCACATCCCCATGGGAGCTCTTCAAGCATAGAATCCCTTGGCTCATGATCCTCATGATATCCGCAACCTTCACAGGCCTCATAATAACGAACTTCGAATCCGCACTGGCCGTCCACGTCATCCTCACGGCGTTCATCCCAATGCTCATGGATACGGGCGGAAACTCAGGCTCGCAGTCGTCCGTCACCATCATACGCGCCATATCGCTTGGAGAAGTGGAGTTCAACGACATTGGAAAGGTAATCCTCAAAGAGTTCCTTACCTCCCTCATGTGCGGACTTGCCCTCTCCCTCGCATGTTTTGCCAAGGTCATGCTCGTGGACGGGCTACTCTTCCAAAATGCATCCGTCACGTTCATGGTCGCCTTCTCAGTCAGCCTAACCATGTGCCTCACGGTCGTGATAGCAAAGCTCATAGGATGCACGCTGCCACTTGTTGCCAAGAAGATAGGGTTCGACCCAGCCGTCATGGCCAGCCCTTTCATCACAACGATCGTCGATGCCCTATCTCTTCTAATCTACTTTGCAATCGCCACGGCAATCCTATTCTAGGCCATCGTTTTTTAGACCGATGTCCTTGAATCCACACCTCCATGCTACTTGGCCCACAACTGTGTCACTCAAAGTACTTTCTGAGTTTGAAACAATCCTTGAATTCGAAGCGTTTTTCAAGGAAACGTGAAACGGCTCCTATCATTGATCCGTTCACAAGAGCGCAGAACACCGTTCCAAGCTTCACGCCCTCGAAGTGCCACAGGCCAAAGAAAGCAAACGACATGGCAATGCTTATGGCGCAACTCGAACAGTCGTAGATAGTCTTGAACCTGTTTATGTCCATTCCGATGTGGTGCGAAACCTCTTTGACGAAAAGCTCATACACTTCAGGCGATACATAGGAATGGAAGAAGAACGAAATCCCTATGGAGCAAAGAACCATACCCCAAAGGAACATTACGAGCCTAGCCCATACGGGCTGAGCGTCAATGCCCTTTACAGACCACATGCAAAAGTCCAGTGTAAAACCATATACCACAGCAGTGACGAACGAGAAAAGGTAGGAGAGCCTGAACTTTCTTAGAATCATAACCATTATGACTAGTAGCACGGCCTGCAACGTGTACTCCGCCATGCCAAAGGTGAAGAACGGATACATTGGCGACAGCTTGAGATAGAGCAGATACGCAGGAGCTACCACCATGGAGACCCCAAAGTTGGCCTTCTCCATGAACGCCACTCCAAACGCTACGGCCACCATCCCAACTATGTATGCAAGCTCGTTGGAGAAAACGGGCTTTGCCCCCTTTTCAATCCTCGTTTCATTGGTTCTGATTTCGTCCATGAGTGGAAGTATAGACATCCAAGCATATGTTCTACAAGTTTTTTGTTTTCAATCCCACAGAGTGGAGAAGTTCTTCAAGTAGAACGGCTTCATGATTTTGTTGTCTTCCAAGTGCTCCTTTATGTGGTTGGCGTGCATTTTCTGTTCGACTGGAGTTATGTCTTGGTATCTGTGGATTACAACGTTTCCTTTTCTCTCTTCTTCAAGTATTGCTTCATAGACATCTTCTATGATTTCACATCTCTCAACGACTATGTCTTTGCCGCTCTCCCAAGTTCCTCCTTTCGTATTTACAAGGCCTTTCTCTGAATCAATGACATAAAGATATCCGCTTCGATTCGAATACAGAACCTCCAGCTGGTTTGGAAATCTTTCGTAGTAATGATATTTCCCGTCTTCTCTAATGCCCATCGTCACGAAATCCTCCTCTGGAGGACGACAGCAAACCAAGGCATAAACTCTATCTTCCGTGAAATATGCAACCTTACCGCCCGTTGCATGTGATTTAGCATTCGCTTTGATGAAGTTCAGTCCTGCAATACAAGTTCCGTGATACAACATTGTCATAGACTCCTTTTTGTGCAATGACAGCAGTCACAACTGCCACAATCGCTACAGATTCGCCACAGATTCACCATTGCGACCACGCTCACCTTGCTCACCATGCTTACAAACCCACCACACTCACCATTACTACAAATTACTTACAATTTCCAGATACAACTCAAAACTTCGCTACAGGATAGCATTCTTCCCTTTTGAACCAAAGCTGCCGTTGACAACGACAATGCCCACCGCAATCAACCCCAAAGCGACGACATACCTCGTTTGAAGGACCTTCTCGCCCAAAAGCAGAGATGACAGTATAGCCCCCGTGATTGGGTTTATGCATTGGCATACGCTGATCCTGCCAACAGGATTGGACTTGAGAAGGGAGTTCCAAAGAAGGAAACAGACCGATGATATCAAAGAAAGGGCAATAAGGAGAAACCATCCCTTTGCGCCGCCATTTCCGAGCCTTCCTCCGGAAGCAAGACCCAGGACAAGAAGCTCCGCACCGCCAATCAGTAGGCTGCTGTATGAACATACAACAGGGTTCGTTTTCTTTATGAGTTTGCGAACCAGGCTTGAACTCAATGCAAACGATGTGCAGGAAAGGAAGAACATCCCCTCTCCCCTAAACGATATGCTTCCAAGATCCCCACCGTACAAAAAGCAGAATACAACACCTGCAAATGCTATAAGACAGCCAAGCCCTTTCTTGAAGGTTATGTGGTCGTCCTTAAAGAACAGATGTGCAAAGATCGTCGCCGTAATTATTTGGGAGCCGTTGAGTATTGAGCAATGGACGGACGATGTGTAGATCATGCTTGGAAATTGAAGTGCGTATACAAGGCCTATCTGCACCGTGCCTATGATGAATACGGAACCCACCTCTGATTTGTCAGGCAAAGCAAGTCTCTTTTCAGAAGCGATTGTAACAAGAAGGAGTATCAGCCCTGCAATCAGCATTCTCACGGCAACGAACATTATGGTGTCTCCTACCGTCGTAGTTGAAAACTCGTTGTATGCAAGCTTTATGAGAACAAACGCCGACCCCCAGATGATCTGGCTCAACAGAGCAAGTAGAAAAGATCCAACAGGGTCAGAGATGATTTTTCCAGTTCTTCTTTCCATGACAGTACTTCGTATAGGGCACAGCCCATCTAAAGCAAAACCCAGGCTCTTCAGCCCGGGTTCCTCTTTAGGTGCCGACCGGATTTGAACCGGTGAACAACGGTTTTGCAGACCGCCCCCTTAGACCACTTGGGTACAGCACCAATGCCCTATTAACATAACAGAAAAAAAAGCACGTTGCAAGAGGAACTTTGAAAGGACTTCAAGAAGAGTCCGTGGACAATCAATCACTTTGAACTCCTCTTCGATTGAACCGCCTTTCTTACGGTATCAACCAACATGAAGTAGGACAAATCAGCATTGGAGAGCTTCAGAAAACCGTAGCGCTCGTAGAAACTTCTGGATGTTTCCTTTGCATCCACGATTATGAGATACAGTCCGGTTATATCTGCAACCTGAAGAACCTTCCTGAAAGCCTGCGCCAAGAGCCATTTTCCAATCCCCTTCCCCTGTTGGTTTCTATCGACTGCAAGCCGTGCGATCCTCAATGCAGGAATGGGATATTTTGGAAGTTTTCCTTTGAAATCATCGGGCATCTCCTGATACGCCACCTGTGCAGTCGAAAGCGTGAAATACCCACAAATCCTATCATCAACATCCAAAGCAACGAAGGTCTTTCCAATGCCAAGGATGTCATTCTTAGATGCGTACCTTGAGAGAAACCAGTCCAAGGCATCTATACCACAATCGAATTCCTTTAGTTTGGACTTAGAGGAGACATCTTTTATCGAAACCAGTCTGTATCCTTCAATCATCAAAAAGGTCCTTCAATGCTTCATTTGGCTCCGGAGGATTCTCCAAGACAGACATGACCAAATCCCTGTCTCGGTTTGAAAGCAGCAAGGTCTCGTTCTCAATCAAATCCATCTGGGCCTGCTTCAAGGACGATTCAAGGACATACGAAGAAAGGGAGACGTGTTTGAGCTCCGCAGCCCTCTCGAGAAGGGTTTTCTGATGCGCATTGGCTCTAAGGTCTATTCGCACATCTTTCAACGCTATTGCCATATTCATCACCTCCTTTTCAAATGTATGTAAAATGTACACACATATGACACACAAAGTCAAGAACTACAAACCAATGGCCACAATACAATCGGCTTGCTATTTGGGATGAATTGGACGAAAATGAAGGTAGGCACGGGCGGTGGGCCTGTCCAAGGAGGTTCTATGGCGGATAGACAGCACATGATAAGACTCGATGGCAAGGGGACGACGTACATCATGCGTATAGACGAGGCGGGGCACCTCGAGAACCTCTATTACGGGAAGAAACTCAGGCAGGACGCCATGGTGGAGGCACTGCTTCCAAAGAGAGAGGCCCCAATAGGGATAGGGGCAGGATATTCGGAGGCAAGTCCCCTTCTCTATCTTGAGACTGCGTGCCTAGAGACAAGCACTCCGGGCAAAGGAGACTATCGAAGCCCCGCCGTTGTGGTTGAATACTCCAAGGGAATGCAGACGCTGGACTTCGTGTACAAAGCCCACCGCATAATCAAAGGCAAGCCAAGCCGTTTCGAAAACTTTGCTCAGTCGTATGCAGACGAGGACGAAGCCACAACCATAGAGATACAGCTTGAGGACAAAGTCCTTCCAATCATGCTGCAGCTCAACTACACAGTGTTCCCAAACTGCGACACGATGGTCCGCAGTGCCACAATAACCAACAAAACAGCAACTACAGTGCTAATAAAGAACATCGCAAGCCTCCAATTGGACATCCCAAGCGCACAGTGGAACGTAGTGAGCTTCGACGGAGCCTGGGCACGAGAGAGACATATCACAAGGCAGGTTCTAAGGTCTGGAAAGCTGGAGTTCAGTTCAACTGTTGGAGTCAGCGGAGCCGCACACAACCCCTGCATATTCCTTGAAAGTCCAGACTGCACTGCAAACCGCGGCAGCTGCTACGCATTCAATCTCATCTACAGCGGAGACCACAGGGAAGTCGTGGAGCTTTCACCTTATGGAATCACAAGGTTCCAGACAGGAATAAACCCACAGTCCTTCACATGGAAGCTCCTTCCAAACGCAAGCTTCACCACACCTGAAGCCGTCATAACCTACTCCTGCCTAGGCAACAACGGAGCAAGCGCCAACCTCCACGAATTTGTGAACAACCACATTGTACGCGGTCATTGGAAGTTCAGAGAACGCCCAATACTGTGCAACAACTGGGAAGCCACATACTTCAACTTCAACGAAAAGAAGCTTCTTGACCTTGCAAAGGCCGCAAAGGACCTTGGAATAGAGCTCTTCGTCCTGGACGACGGATGGTTTGGAACACGCGACGACGACACCACAAGCCTTGGAGACTGGATCGTAAATGCAAAGAAACTTCCTTCGGGGATAACGAGGCTGTCAGAAAAGATACACGAAATGGGACTGCTTTTTGGAATCTGGGTCGAGCCTGAGATGATAAGCCGCAAGAGCCTTCTCTTCGACAAACACCCAGACTGGATGGTCGCCATCCCGGGAAGGGCTCCATCCGTTGGCAGGAACCAGTTCATCCTAGACCTCACCAGAAAGGAAGTGAGGGACTACATATTCGACGCCCTGTCCGATGTCTTCAAGCTTGGCATGGTGGACTATGTGAAATGGGACATGAACCGCACGTTCACTGACATGTACAGCACCTTATTCACAAGCATGACCGAGTTCAATTACCGCTACGTCTCCGGACTGTACGAGCTACTTGGCCGTCTTACCGCCAAGTTCCCCAAAATCCTGTTCGAAGGCTGCTCGTCAGGCGGCAACCGCTATGACCTTGGAATGCTTTGCTACATGCCGCAGATATGGACCAGCGACAACACCGATGCCTATTGCCGCACCCTCATCCAGGGAGGAACCTCATACGGATACCCCATATCTGCAATGGGTGCACATGTATCGGAATCTCCGAACCACCAGACCCTACGACGCAGCGACATAGAATCACGCTTCAACGTGGCGGCCTTTGGAGCCTTTGGCTACGAACTGGACCTCACCGCCATGAACGCCCAACAGAAGGCCACGGTCAAAGCCCAGGTCGAATTCTACAAGAAGCACCGCGCCCTTCTTCAATTCGGACGCTTCATCAGGCTTGAGGAGAATTCCAATGCCGATAACTCTGTGATAGCCCATTCCAAAGGCAAAACCCGTTGGGCTGTTGTGAACGACGACCTAAGCGAAATGCTGGTCCTTGACTTCCAAACCCTCAACGAGCCAAATCCTGGGCAGGATACCCTAAGGATTCCTTTCGCCCGCCCAGACTTCGACTATGAAGTATCTCCTCGGCTGCAGCGTATAAGCCTAGATGTCTTTGGAAGTCTCATAAACATGCTTGCACCTGTGAATCTTTCAGGAGAAAGCCGCCTCAAGCAGATGCTTCTTGACAACTACACTCTCAAGAGCGAAGACGAACACTACATAGTCTCCGGAGATGTCCTTGCCTACGGTGGCCTGCATCTAGACCCACAGTTTGGAGGAACCGGCTACAACAACAAAGTACGCATCCTAGGCGACTTTGGCTCTCGCCTCTACTACATTGTGCGAATCAAAAAGAGCAGATAGATTGCAGATAGAATCGACCTCGTTTGGGACCTCTTTGGAACTTCTTTGTGACTTCATTTCAGAAACAGCTCAATAAGTTCTACCATAGACGCAGTTTAGACTTTTCAATGGAATTTCCAAACAAAAAGTCTAATCATTAGACTTTTTTGCTTGTTTTTTCATCAGAAAGTCTAAAACTATGAAAGCATCACGCAAGAAACCCTTCGAGTTCAGAGGAAAAAGCGGCAAGCAACGACGAGAGAGCCCGTCAAACCTCAAGCAGTCCGGACTTGCGGGCCTCCCGCAGGAAGAAGAAGCCGGCCATAAGCATGATGCCGTTGTCCATTTCGCCGGTACCCAGGTGGTCGAGCACATAGGGAACTGGGATTGACACCAAGTCTATGGATTCGTTTGCATCAAGACGGCGCTCATCCTCAGCTGCGACCAACTCCAAGTCCTGGGCGAGGAAAAAGTTGGCGGTGTTGTTCATGAAGGCTGAGTTTGGACACACGGTTCCTATGAGCTTGAACGTGTGCGCGACAAGCCCGGTTTCCTCGAAAAGCTCCCTCAGTCCTGCATCGCGGGGACTCTCACCTCTTTCCACGAGACCTGCAGGGAACTCCAAGGTGATGGAGTCCGAACCATGGCGGAACTGTCGCTCCATCACAAAACGTGGAACTCCGTCTGTTCCAATGAAGTAAGGAACCACGTTGACCCACTGCGGAGAGTCAAGCTCAATGAAATCGGCCTCACGGCCATCCCTACTCCTACGATGCACGCTGTTTATGTTGAAGATTGGTGTGTCATAGAGGCGATTCCGTGAAGTGGTCTCCCAATAGAGGCGAGCAGGATCGGAAGCGGCCTCCAAGGAATTGAATGTGTTTTCGTCTATGCGTTTCATGGCAAGCTCCAGGCAAAAGAGCCAAAGCTACTCCTCGTCCTCGTGGACTCCAGAAGAACCCTTGGACGGGCAGTTTGCGGTGCATGATGCACATGAAGAAGGAGAGCAGCTTGAGAGCTTAGGCACGTATGGAGTATGGACGACCTTCGTGTTGGCGTGGATGTAGTCAGCAATCCCCATAAAGGCCTTTGCACTCTCGCTGCAGGGGTTGGAGGCTATCCAGTTCACGCCCTCGTCCTCATCCTGTTGCAGTCCAAGCTCCATTGGCACGGCACCAAGGAAATGCACGTCCATCTCCTCGCACACGTTCTTGCCACCATCCTTGCCAAAGATTGGAATATGCTTGCCGCAATCCGGACATACAAGGTAGCTCATGTTCTCCACTAGGCCGATGATATCGACACCAAGCTGTCTTGAGAACGTTATGCTGCGCCTGACGTCAAGCACGGAAACCTTCTGAGGAGTGGTGACGATGACCGATCCAGTCATATCGGGGATGGTCTGGCAGACTGCGAGTTGCTCGTCGCCGGTTCCAGGAGGAGAGTCTATGAGAAGATAGTCCAATGTCCCCCATTCGACATCTGCAAGGAACTGCTTGATAACGCTTATCTTCATTGGGCCCCTGAAAATGATGGCCTGATCCGGGTTTGTAAGTGCAAAACTCAGGCTCACAACCTTGAGATTGGGCATTGGACTTACTGGAACGATAGAGCTTCCATCCTCATTCGAACCAAGGATGGCTCCTTCGCAGCCAAACATCTTGGCAATGTTTGGGCCATGTATGTCGGTGTCAAGCACACCAACCTTGAAGCCCTTCTCCAAAAGGGCATTGGCCAGGTTCACGGTGACGGTGCTCTTTCCAACGCCGCCCTTGCCGCTCATGACGATTATCTTGCGGTCTATCTTGCTCATTCGCTCATGGATTCTGAGCTCTTGAAGTTCCATTTCATCAGGCATAAAGGCCTCCCAGAACCAAGATAACCCCTAAAGAGAGATTGGGCAAGGGGCGGTTAAGCCTTAGTTAAGACAAAGGAAAACCATGTAAGCATACGAACACCCCTCACAATATATAATATATAAATACAAGGGCTTGAAACGGTAGTTGCTAAAAGGCTAATATCTTGGGTAGCATCCGACGATTGGGCTTTGCGCTCAATCTATGCAATATTTTGAAGGGAGTGCATATGTTCTTATTGGCACAACTACCTGCAGATCAGCTCTCCTTGCAGATCAGAAACGGACTCATCCTTCTGGTCCTTGGAATGGCGATCGTGTTTGTGTTCCTTACGATTCTGGTATTCTCCACTCTTGGAGTCTCCAAGCTCGTCAGGAAGTTTGAAAGCAAGCGTCCTGCCCAGGCAGCGGCTGCACCGGAGGTCACAATTGCTCCAACGGCAGCATCCAACGACGCTGAGGTTGCAGCGGCAATCGTAGCGGCTGTGGCGAAATCAAAGAATTGATTGAGAAAGGGAGGACAGAATGAAGAAAATCAATTTCATGTGTACTGCATTCAGAGACGGCTTCCAGTCAGTCTATGGCGCAAGAGTTTTCACAAAGGACTTCATGCCAGCAGTCGAGGCTGCTCGCAAAGCAGGCATAACACATTTTGAAGCAGGTGGCGGAGCAAGATTCCAGTCCCTTTACTTCTATACAAACGAAGATGCATTCGAGATGATGGACGAGTTCCGCAGAGTCGCAGGACCTGATGCAAACCTCCAGACACTCTCAAGAGGCGTAAACGTCGTAGGTCTCGACTCACAGCCAAGAGACATCATCAAGCTCCATGCAGACATGTTCAAGAAGCATGGAATGACGACGATCAGGAACTTCGATGCACTCAACGACGTCAACAACCTCATCGACAGCGGAAAGGCAATCCATGATGCAGGTCTCAAGCACGAGATCACAATCACGATGATGAGCCTTCCTCCAAAGACAACTGGCGCACACGACCCAGACTTCTACGAAGGCGTCCTCCGCGGAATCCTTGATGCAGGAATCCCTTTCGACAGCCTTTGCTTCAAGGATGCATCCGGTACAGCCACACCAGCTGTCGTCTACGAGACAATCAAGAGGGCAAGAAAGCTCCTTGGAAAAGACATCACAATCGTCATGCACAGCCATGATACGGCAGGCTGCTGTGTACAGCAGTACATGAGCGCCTTGGAAGCAGGTGCAAACCAGCTCGACCTTTCAATGCAGCCAGTTTCAGGCGGAACATGCCAGGTTGACATCATCACCATGTGGCACGCCCTCCGCGGAACGGAGTACGATCTTGGAGTCGATATCCATGCCATCCAGAAGGCAGAGGATGTATTCCAGGAGTGCATGAAGGACTACTTCCTGCCACCAGAGGCAACAAGGGTCAATCCAAACATCCCATTCTTCCCTCTTCCAGGCGGAGCTCTCACAGCAAATACACAGATGCTCAGAGACAACGGTCTCATGGACAAGTACCCACAGATCGTCGAGGCCATGGGCGAGACGGTTGCAAAGGGCGGTTTTGGAACATCTGTCACACCGGTTTCACAGTTCTATTTCCAGCAGGCATTCAACAACGTAATCTACGGACCTTGGAAGAAGATTGCAGAAGGCTACGGAAAGATGGTCCTTGGCTACTTTGGAAAGACTCCTGTCGCTCCAGATCCAGAGGTCGTCAAGATTGCAGCGGAGCAGCTCAAGAAGGAGCCTACGACAAAGAAGGTCGTAGACATCAACGATGCAGATCCAACAAAGGGCCGCAAGGCAGCCATCAAGATGCTTGAGGACAACGGCATTGCAGTGACAGAGGAAAACATCTTCATCGCAGCATCCTGCAAAGAGAAAGGAATCCTCTACCTCACAGGAAAGTCAAAGGTCAATGGTGTAAGAAAGATAGATCCAAAGGAAGAGGCGGCAAAAAAGGCTGGCGAATACACAGTCAAGGTCAACGGCAAGGCATACGGTGTCAAGCTTGGCAAAGACAGCGCAACGGTCAACGGTGTCTCATATCCACTCAACCTTGAATTTGGAATCGATGAAGCTGCAATCAACGCCAGTGCTGCCGCTCCAGCTACTGCACCAGCAGCCGCTCCAACGGCTTCTGCAAGCGCAGCCCCTGCCGGTGGACAGGAAGTCTCAGCTCCAATGCCGGGCCTCGTTCTTAGACTTGAAGTCAAGGAAGGACAGGCTGTCAAAAAGAACCAGCTTGTCATGGTCATGGAAGCAATGAAGATGGAGAACGAAATCTACGCTCCATGCGATGGAACAATTGGAAAGATTGCAGTCGCCGCAGGTCAGCAGCTCACAGCAGGTGACCTCCTCATGACAATCGTATAATAGGAGCTGACAGATGGGTGAATCGTTAATGAATCTGTGGCAGTCCACAGGCCTTTACGCCTTCCTTGGCCTTGATCCCGCATCAGGCTTTGGCTGGCAGAACCTAGTCATGATTCTGGTGGGACTTCTTTTGTTCTACCTCGCAATCAAGAAAGGCTTCGAACCTCTTCTTCTCATCCCAATTGGAATGGGTTGCGTACTAAGCAACATCCCATATGCATACATTGCAGGAGCAGACCCCTCGCTCGCAGCGGGGGCACAGGGCGCAACAGGATTCATCAAAATCCTGTTCGACGCAGGTATCCAGAGCGGACTCTTCCCTGTGCTCATCTTCATGGGCGTTGGTGCCATGACCGACTTTGGACCACTTATTGCAAACCCAAAGACACTGCTCCTTGGTGCAGCGGCACAGCTTGGAATATTCGCAGCCCTCATTGGTGCGTTGCTTCTAAGCTTCATTCCAGGAATCAACTTCGACCTCCATGCAGCGGCCTCCATTGGTATCATTGGCGGAGCCGATGGTCCTACGGCCATCTACGTCACGACTAGACTTGCCCAGGATTTGCTTGGCCCTATCGCAGTTGCCGCTTATTCCTACATGGCCCTCGTTCCTGTCATCCAGCCACCTATCATGAAGGCTCTCACGACAGAGGAAGAGAGAAAGATAAGGATGCAGCAGCTCAGACCAGTCAGCAAGACAGAGAAGATTATCTTCCCTATCTCAGTCATCTTGGTCTGCTCCATCCTGCTTCCTAGTTCAACACCTCTCATTGGTGCCCTCATGTTTGGAAACCTCCTCAAGGAGTGCGGATGCACCGGCAGACTTGCAGACACAGCAAGCAATGCAATGATGAACATCGTTACAATCTGCCTTGGCCTGTCCGTAGGTTCCAAGATGGAAGCATCCCACTTCCTGCAGCTCAACACCCTTGGAATCCTCCTTCTTGGTGCAGTTGCATTCTCGTTGGGAACTGCAGGTGGTGTCCTCATTGCAAAGCTCATGAACAAGTTGGATCCAAAACATCCTGTCAATCCACTCATTGGAAGCGCAGGCGTTTCAGCCGTCCCAATGGCAGCCAGAGTATCCAGCAAAGTTGGACAGGAAGCCGATCCTCAGAACTTCCTCCTCATGCACGCCATGGGTCCAAACGTATCCGGTGTCATTGGAAGTGCTGTTGCAGCAGGTGTCCTTCTTGCCTGTGTTCCAATCATGGAACCTCTCATCAATGGAGTAAGACCAGTTCTAGCACTTCTTTGATTGGAAGTTTGCTAAATAATTAAGGCTGTCGCGTTTGCGGCAGCCTTTTGTTTTGTCTTGAATTCACAATGAAGTTTTCCCGACTGCTCAGCAAGTTTTTTGGCTCTTCACGCAAAAGTCGGTGCTTGGAAAAAGGGGCGGTGCTGCCATTGTCCACTGGTAGCTTTGATGGGCGTTGTGTGGCGGAGTATGGCGTTGATGGGCGTTGCAGGACGCTGTGGGGTGGTGATGATTCAACGGTC
>OQVQ01000032.1_pt1 | contig 60197 bp, 28 predicted proteins | sample 1691491 | NCBI WGS metagenome assembly OQVQ01 (sample SAMN03418252, study PRJEB22391) | human gut metagenome | biome: human-gut; feature: organic feature; material: feces | host: Homo sapiens | place: Tanzania | collected 2013-01
GGTGTTCATCGCGGTGTGGTAATGATCGTCGCGCTTGTCGAACGCCTGCGGGATGATGTAGTCCGCGGAGAGCTCGTCCTCGGAAATGAGTCCGGCGCGCGCGTGTGCCGCCGCCATTTTCATCTCCTCGTTGATGTCGCTCGCGCGCACGTCGAACGCGCCGCGGAAGATGCCGGGGAACGCGAGCACGTTGTTGATCTGGTTCGGAAAGTCGGGGCGCCCGGTGCCGACGACCGCGGCGCCCGCAGCCTTCGCTATCTCCGGCATGACCTCGGGAACGGGATTCGCCATCGCAAAGACCACCGCGCCAGGAGCCATGGAACGAACCATCTCCTCTGTGACGCAATTCGCAACGGAACAACCCAGGAAGACGTCCGCGCCCCTCATGGCATCCGCCCCTTGGAGTCGCAGACGACTACGTTCTCACGCTTGACACCGGCCTGGATGTAGAATTCAAGGCAGGAGAGCCCCGCGGCGCCGGCGCCGTTGCCGACGACCTTGAGGGACGAAAGGGGCTTCCCGGTGAGGAGCGCCGCGTTGAGGAGCGCAGCCAGGGAGATGATGGCGGTGCCGTGCTGGTCGTCATGGAAGACTGGGATTCCCATGCGCTTCTTGAGGGTGGTCTCCACCTCGAAGCACGCCGGAGCCGCAATGTCCTCCAGGTTGATGCCCCCGAAGGAGGGCTCCAGGGTCTCGACTGCCGCAATCAGCTTCCCGGCATCCGTCTTCCCGTCCTCACGGAAGACCTTGCCCAGGCAAATCGGGACTGCGTCAATGTCGGCAAAGCGCTTGAAGAGGACGGACTTGCCCTCCATGACTGGGAGCCCCGCCTCGGGGCCAATGTTGCCAAGGCCCAGGACGGCCGTGCCGTCGGAGACCACCGCCACGGTGTTGCCCTTGCCAGTGTAACGGTAGACTTCCTGCGGGGATGCGTGGATTTCAAGGCATGGCTTCGCAACGCCAGGAGTGTAGGCAAGGGAGAGGTCGTGTTGGGTCGCACAGGGCTTGGACGCCCTGACCTCCAGCTTCCCCGGGACGGGGGTGCTGTGGTATGACAATGCTTCTGCGTTGAGGTCCATTGATTCTTGGTCTCCGCTGGGTGAATAAGGTGCCGCACCACCCTGTGCAAGCACAGCTTCGTTGTCCATGTTGTAGAGCTTGTACTTGATTGACGAGCTTCCGCAGTTTAATACTAATACGTTCATATTTTTTATAAATATTGAATTATGAATGTTGGTTATTGTTTTAAGCCTTTGCATCCATAGCCTGGCAAGCTGTGATAGCTACCATATAGTAGATGTCATCAACAGAGCAACCACGGCTCAAGTCGTTTACAGGACGAGCAATACCCTGAAGGATAGGGCCGATAGCGATAGCATCGCCCAAACGCTGAACAAGCTTATAGCCGATGTTACCAACCTCAAGGCATGGTACTACCAATACGTTTGCCTTACCAGCGATAGGGCTACCTGGAGCCTTCTTCTCACCTACAGATGGTACGAGAGCTGCGTCAGCCTGGAGTTCACCATCAATATCAAGCCATGGAGCACGCTCCTTAGCAAGACGAGTAGCCTCAACGACCTTGTCTACAACCTCGTGCTTAGCACTACCCTTTGTAGAGAAGCTCAACATGGCAACCTTAGGATCTACACCTGCCACGCTCTTTGCTGTCTGTGCAGTACAGATAGCGATCTGTGCCAACTGGTCTGCATCTGGCATAGGAGTAACAGCAACGTCGCCCATTACTACCAAGCCATTGTCGCCATACTGCTGCTGCTTTGTGATAAGAAGCATTGCACCACTTACGCAAGTGATACCAGGAGCACACTTGATGATCTGAAGAGCTGGACGAAGAGTGTCGCCAGTAGTGCTAAGAGCACCTGAAATCTGACCGTCGGCACCTTCAGTCTTAATAATCATACAACCGAGATAGAGAGGATTCTTAACCAACTCGCGAGCCTGCTCGATGGTCATACCCTTCTTCTTGCGCAATTCAGCAAGTAATGCCGCATACTCTTCGCTCTTCTCGTTGTTCAGAGGGTCGATGATGGTAGCCTTGTCGATGTTGTGAAGATCCCAGCCTTTAGCAAGGTTCTTAATTTCATCAGGGTTACCTATAAGGATAATGTCTGCGATGTCGTCAGCCAATACACGGTCGGCGGCTTTCAATGTACGCTCCTCAGTAGCTTCAGGGAGCACGATGCGCTGCTTGTTTGATTTTGCGCGCTCAACAATCTGTTGTAATAAATCCATAGTTTGTTATAAAAAAAGTTTCTTTTATATTTCTTTTGCAAAGGTACTGCAAGTGAGCGGAATAACAAAACAAAACACGAAGTTTTTGTTTTTTATTCCCGAACGCAGCACACCTTATCCAAAGGTACTGCAAGTGAGTGGATTTATGCCATTTCTCTTGCTAATACACTCTCAAGTTCTTCTGCCGACAAGCGCAAGCGGAATTCACCCTTGATAGCCACACTTATCCTACCTGTTTCCTCACTCACAATGACAGCTATAGCATCAGAGTCTTGTGATATTCCCATAGCAGCACGGTGGCGAAGACCAAGATCCTTAGGAATATCAAGACTATGCGACACTGGCAGAATACATCCTGCCGATTTTATGCGTTTCTTGGAAATTATCATAGCGCCATCATGCAAAGGCGAATTCTTAAAGAATATGTTTTCTATCAGGCGTTGGTTGATACGTGCATCGATAAGGTCGCCAGTATTCACGATATCATCGAGCGGAATAGCTCTCTCTATCACTATAAGGGCACCAACTTTATTTTTCGACATATCCATACATGCCAACACTATAGGCATAATGGTTTCCTTATCTTCTTCAATATCTTCTCCACTCTTGTTTGCAAACAGTTTAAAGATACTGCGCATACGTTGGTGGGTACCGAGGGAATAAAGGAATTTGCGAATTTCTTCTTGGAATAGCACTATCAAACCAATAACACCCACCGACACAAGTTTGTCCATGATACTACCCAACAGGCGCATCTCTATAACTTGACTCACAAAAAGCCAGACTACCACAAACACGATGATACCTATAAAGACATTGAGCGAACGGCTCTCCTTCATAAGTCGGTAAATATAATAGAGCATTAGTGCCACCAGCACTATGTCTATAATGTCTTTTACGCCAAAATCAAAAAACATGGTGTTACAATTAGTTTGATTATTTTCTATTCTTGCATGATATAAAGCCTATTCTTGCATAGCTCGCATCTTCTCAACGACAGCCACGGTGTCGACAGCATCTTTCACATCGTGAACTCTGAGGATGCCAGCACCCTTCATCAACGACATGGTGTTGATAGCTACTGTTCCTGTTAGAGAAGTATCAGGGCTACCGCCAACAAGCTTGAATATCATTGACTTTCGAGATATGCCTACCAAGATAGGAAGGTCAAGAACAAGCAACTTCTCAGCTTCTGATAATATCTGATAGTTATCATCGAGCGTTTTACCAAAGCCATAACCTGGGTCAAGAATTATATCCTTAGCACCATAATCACGCAACTGCTGAACTTCGGCAGCAAAGGCTTTTAACATATCCTTGATGTTAGATTTCACCGACATAAGGATATATGGCACCTTCAGTTCGCCAATAAGTTGAAACATGTTGCCACTCTCATTGATAGGAGTATTAACGATTCCTGTCAGTCCACCTTCAGAAACGTCGTTGATAATATCAGCGCCCCACTCTTCTATACACTTACGTGCCACAATAGGACGATAGGTATCTACCGACACAGCAGCTTCAGGTTGCTCACGACGCACTATCTCTAATGCCCATTTTAAGCGACGGGCCTCTTCTTCTTCACTAACTTCTAAAGCACCTGGACGAGTAGAGAAGGCACCAACATCTATAAATGTGCCACCCTCTTCTATTATGGCATTAGCTCGTTCTGCAATCTCTTGTTCTGTCTGCTTACGGCTACCACTAAAGAATGAATCGGGAGTGACATTCAAGATGCCCATCACCTTAGGCTTCGACAAATCTATGAGTCGGCCTCTAACGTTTATGGTATAATCAATAGGTTTATTCATATCCATGCAAATATAATAACTTTCTTTGAAAGAAACCAAAGTTTTCGCACTTTTTGCCATAATCGTCTACATATCTCATCATTTTTATATAATTTTGCATCATTCCTCGCAAATATACATATCGAGGTATCAACAAAACGCTATAATTATTATGGACGCAGCACAACTTTATAGCCTCTACCTACAGGCAGGCAAGCAGGCTACTACCGACTCGCGCAACTGCCCTGCCGGTTCCATATTCTTTGCACTAAAAGGCGAATCTTTCGACGGTAATAAGTTTGCTAAGGCAGCTCTCGACAAGGGTTGCTCTTATGCAGTCGTTGACGAGAAGGAGTATGCCATAGAGGGTGACGAAAGATTTATCGTTGTCGACGATGTATTGACTACATTCAAAGAGATGGCACGCCAACATCGTCGTCAATTCAACATTCCTGTAATAGGTATCACAGGCACAAACGGCAAGACTACAACCAAGGAACTTATTGCAGCCGTATTGTCGGAGAAATATAATGTGATGTATACTCAAGGCAACTTCAACAATGATGTAGGTGTACCAAAAACTCTGCTTACTCTTGACAGTTGCCACGACATAGCTGTTGTAGAGATGGGAGCATCTCATCCCGACGACATCAGGAAGCTTGTTGAATACGCAGAGCCTACATGCGGTATGATTACCAATGTGGGTCGCGCCCACTTGCAAGGTTTTGGCTCTTTCGAAGGTGTAATGAAGACTAAGGGTGAGCTATACGATTTCTTAAAGGCTCACAACAGCAAGGTATTCTTGAATGCCGACAATGAACACCTCTGCAAAATGACAGAAGAACGCAACATCACAGACATAGTAAAATATGGTCAGAAGGCTGCAAACTTAAAGGTTAGAGGCGAAGTGGTTGAATGTGCACCATTCCTCACATTCCAATTCCAAGTAGATGAAGGCGAGAAGCATACTATTTCTTCCCATCTCATCGGAGCATATAATATCGACAATATGCTTGCAGCAATAACCATCGGACTGGAGTTTGGTGTTAGCATAGATGCTATCTGCCATGCTTTGGAAAACTATATTCCAAGCAACAACCGTTCGCAATTTGAGCAAACAGCAGACAACAAACTTATCGTTGATGCCTACAATGCGAATCCATCAAGCATGATGGCAGCATTGCAGAACTTCAACATAATGAAGGCTGATAACAAGATGGCGATACTTGGCGATATGCGCGAACTTGGCGAGGTTAGCGAAGAGGAACATCAAAAAATTGTTGATTTCATCGCTTCTACTAATATTAATAATGTATGGCTCGTTGGTGCAGAGTTTGCAAAGACCAACTGCAACTTCCGCAAGTTTGATGATATAGAGCAAGTAAAGGCAGCAATAGCCGAGAACAAACCTAAAAACCATTGCATATTAATAAAAGGTAGCAATGGCATCAAGCTTTTCCAACTACCAGAATTGCTATAAAGCATAACGGGCAAAAGGTGTTTATGAACCTTTTGCCCGTTTTTTATTTTTCTTAAAAAACTACTTTCTTTACTGTTGCATGTCCGTCGGCATCGATCTTCTTCACAATGTTTACACCATGATGTGGAGTTGCAAATATGTCCACCCCAGTTAGTCTTGGCAGTTTTTATCCTTTTGTTTGTTTTCCAAAAAGGGCTGCTCTCATTATGGAGAGACAGCCCTTCGTTTCATTTGATTATTTTTGAATACCTAACTATAATGAATTCCTATTTATTCTGTTACAGGAACAAGCTTGATGAGGGCGATTGTTGCAGAATCAGCCTTAGATATCTTGTGAGCGCCAGCCTCAAGAACTACAGAAGCAGGATTACCAGTAATCTTTGTTCCGTCAACCTTTACATTCTGTGCCTTAGAACCTGTACCGAAATATATCGACAATGTCATCTTAGAAGTTGTTGCAAAGCTAATCTCTGTACCCGATTCCATCTTAGCACTTGCCTTGTAAGTTACACCATCAATAGTTGTTTCCTCCTTTGTATAGTTGCTCTTCGAACCTGTATGTGTGAAAGCAGGATTAGAGATGCTAAATGTCTTTGTTGTGCTATCATAAGAGAAGCTACATGTTACAGTACCCTCTACAGCTGGAGTATCAGGTGTAGGGTCTGGTGTTGGATCTGGAGTTGGATCAGGTGTAGGGTCTGGTGTAGGAGTTGGAGTTACTGTACCACCAGTCTCACCGCTTGATGCATTCTCGTCACCGAAGATACCTACGAGACTTGTCTTATATGAAGTAAGAATGGCATCAAGACCTGCACAACGACCATAGTCTGCATCATCTGTAGCATTGTTGAATGTATAGTGGATATCACCCTGATTCAAACGACCTGCACCATAGAAGCCTGTTACCTTAGCAGGAATATCAACAGTAGCATCAGGAGTATATGTATACATCTTTGAAGCATCAGTATCAAAGTTGTTGTATGATGTACCGCCAGCCTTAGCAACTACAGTAGCAGGAACCTTTTCTGAAGGAGACGCTACCTCATATGCATCAAAGTCTGTGTTTGATTGCTTCCAAGTGACATAGCTAAAATGGCTTCCCTTCTCTGCGAAGATATTGCCGTAAGACTTCAATACACCACCAGCCTCACCTGAGAATGTACCATCGCCCTTAGCATCTGTACCCTGCTTAGAAATCATCATAGGATACTTAGTGTTACGGAAGTAGTTAGACTCAACGAATACGCTTGCGCCCATTGTTACACCGATACCATACTTTGCAACACCATCATAGTAGTTGTTCCATACATGAACAGAAGATGTACGTACACGTGGGTGACGAGAATCTGAGTGGTCGAACCAGTTATGGTGGTAGCAAATCAAGTTGTCAACAGTCTCGCTCTTCATACCACAGAGGTTTGACTTACCTGTGTCGTGGAAGTGGTTATAAGAGAATGTGCAGAAAGAAGCACCATCCTTAGAGTCCAAAGCGCCATCGCCCTTAGCGTGGTCACCGCCGCCTTGCTCACCATAGAAGTAGTCGTTGTTGTGAACCCAGATGTGATGTGTTCCCTTAATCTCCATGTTATCATTGCTTGATCCTTGATAGAAGAATGCCATATTGCGAACCTCAACGCCTGTACCATTAATGATACCCAAGCCGAAACCGTGGAAGCAAGCATCATCACCGATACCCTCGATGGTAACATTCATTTTTGTAGCTTCGCTATTGCCTTTCAGCAAAAGACCCTTCTGGTCAGTCTTAAGTTGGTCGCCAGCATCAGCAGTCTTAATCTCACCAATAATACGAACTGCAATAGGAATACTATCCTTGCCCTTCTGCTTTGCAAGAAGGATGTCGCCAATACCTGTGTATTCCACATCTTTCTTACCATCGTTCAAAGAAGCCTTGATAGTCTTGAAAGTATTCTTTGTTACATAGAGAACCTTAGCACCAGCCTTCAAAGTACCATCGTTGTTGTAAGCACCTACACCATCGCGGACACCCTTATGGGCAAAACCCTGACGGTCGTAGTTAACAACCTTCAAGTTGTCTGCGATACCGTGAGCAGCCATCTCTTTGCCATCAGCCCCTACAGCAACAACCTTCAAAGAGTAGTTGCCAGCCTTCAAACCAACAACGTCTACACGACCATACGAACCATAGTTGCGAACCAACTGCTCGTCAACCTTAGTATAATCAGCATACTGACCACCCTTTACATATACATTATATGTCTTTGCAGAAGAAAGAAGTGACCACTTTGCATAAGCACTTTCCTGCCAACCTTTGCTTTCAGTAATGGTGATACCCTTTTCTGTAACCTCACCACTCTCGCCACGTTCAGCAGCCTTAGCAAAGCTCAACTCCTTAACAGTAGCATCGTAAACATCGTTTTCAGCACCCGCCTTTGCAGGAACTACGATAGTCTTATCGCCATCGAAAGAAACCTTAGCCAAGTCTTCTGTATTGTAATAGTTTACAGCACCACTATTTGTTGCAACAAACATCTGGTTCTTGTAAGTATCACGATTTACAGTATTGCTTACCTTATTATTATCATCAGGATTAACAGGGTTTGGAGTTACATTATTAGGATCCTTTACAGAGATGCTATAAACCAACATACCACCGTCAGAAGTAGTCAATGTCACATCACCTGCTTCAGCAACAGTACCTGTACAAGTCATCTGGTTAGTAGACTTTGTTGCGAAATTAGTAGTACCACCAACATTGCTGCTCACATAAATACCGCGAGCAGTTTTGCTACTTGCTGTCTTGCAAACAACAGTTACAACCCAACCTTTCTGAACATTAGGAATTGTAACAACAAGATTGCTACCATTGAGTTCAAAATATTCGTTTGTATAATTCAAACGAAGCTTACCGCTCTGGTTTGCAGGAGTACCACTGCTTGAAGCTACAGCCGCACCACTCTTAAAGAGCAAACCTTTTGCAAAATCAAGTTCTGTGCCATTAGCAGTCAAGGCTGCATTATTCAAAGCAGGAAGGAAATTATAACGTCCCTTTGTTGCATCGTTATACCAATTTGTAGCATCAGCATTAATCAAAGCTACATCTGCCTCACTAATAAACGGATCGCGGTCTGCGAAGTTCCACGACTGTGCTACGGCTGTGCCCAAGCTCATCAAGAATAGAGCCAAAGAAAATACTGCCTTTTTCATATTTCGTTCCTCCTTACCTTACTTGATGATTACTTTCTTACCATTCACAATGTAGATACCCTTAGCCAAGCCTTCGGTAGAAGTTCCTACAAACTGACCATTGAGGTTAAACACCTTACCTTGCAAAGACTGCTTAACAGTCTCTACTTGGTTTATACCTGTTGAATTAGTATCATAAGAGAAAGCCAACTTCACAAACGACATGTCGCTTTCTTCAGATGTACCATCCGAATAAGTAAGGGTTAGATTGTCACCATTAAATGTGATTTCAGTAACAGTCTTGTCTACAGACTGACCATTGATTGTTACGGTCTGCTTATTATCCGCCCAAACATAGGTAGAGAATAATGCAGCCATAGCAAAGAGGCAAATTTTCTTCATTCTAATAGTATTTTAGTAGATTAGTTATTTTGATTGTTCGTTTGCAAAGGTATCACTTTTCTTAGTATTTTTATCAAAAAAGATAGTTTTTCATCACGCAAACGTTTAAGTAAACTTTTCGTAAATAAGAAAAATAGTAGGAAGAAGCAAACAATATAATATGGTATAAAAACAAAAAAACTGAATCCTAAAAAAGAATTCAGCTTTCATCTTAGTGTGGTGCCACCAGGAATCGAACCGGGGACACAAGGATTTTCAGTCCTTTGCTCTACCAACTGAGCTATGGCACCCTCTGTGCGTAAAAGCGGTGCAAAGGTAATACTAAAAAAGAAACCCTGCAAATGTATTAGGGATTATTAACAAAAAAGAGCATAGGATACTTAATCCTCTGCTCTTTATATTTATCCTTTTACCTTTTTACCTTTTTACTTTTTTACCTTTTCAGCGGGTTCCATCCCTGTGCTTTTATTTCAAACTCGTTGCCATCGCGTGCTACGAGCTGTTTGCCAAGCTCAGGCTTAGTGATATGACCGATGAGCTTTACGCCCTCGATATCCTTGATTTTATCATGGTCGCCGATAGGTACGGTGAACAATAGCTCGTAGTCTTCGCCACCATTCATGGCGCAAGTAGTTACGTTCATGTTCATTTCTTCAGCCATTACAGCTGTCTGATAGTCGATAGGAATCTGCTTTTCGAATATGCGGCAACCGCAGTTGCTCTGCTCGCAGATATGAAGCAGTTCTGAGCTAAGACCGTCAGAGATATCCATCATGGCAGTAGGCTGTATGCCAGCAGCCTCGAGCTTCTCTTTGATGTCGCCACGAGCCTCAGGAGCCAACTGGCGTTGCAATAGGTATTCTTTGCCAGCAAAGTCTGGTTGGAAGTCGTTGAGCTCGTTGACCTTCTTCTGTAGGTTCTTCACCAGCTCATCGTTGCCACTTGCCTTAGCCTCCTTTATCTTCTTGTCGAGGTCAGACAATTGACCGTAGTAAACAGCTTTTTCGCGCTCCAAGAGTTGCAATCCCATGTATGCAGCACCGAGGTCGCCAGTTACGCAAACAAGGTCAGTCTCTTTAGCGCCATTGCGATAAACAATCTTATCCTTATCGCCTTCGCCAATACAAATGATGCTGATAGCAAGACCAGTATACGACGATGTGGTGTCGCCACCCACGATGTCGATATTCCATTTGTCGCAAGCAGCCTTTAGACCTACATAGAACTCGTCGAGGTCTTCCACCTTGAACCTCTTGCTAAGAGCGATACTCACCACCATCTGTCGAGGAGTGCCGTTCATAGCAAAGATGTCGCTGATGTTAACCATTGCCGACTTATATCCTAAGTGGCGCATGTCGATATAAGTAAGGTCGAAATGCACACCCTCCATAAGCATGTCGGTAGTAACCAACACCTGCTTGTTAGGATATTCAAGTACGGCGCAGTCATCGCCTACGCCGTACTTTGTTGATTCATTTTTTAATTCGATATTGTCTGTGAGTCGGTGTATAAGACCAAACTCACCAAGTTCTGATATGTTCATATAATATTTTATGATCTTCTAATCATTTCTCTCATTATCTCAGTCATGATAGGCTGAGCGGCATTAGCAGCCTTCTGCACCTCCTCGTGGCTAACCTCTACAGGAACATCGAAGCCACCAAGGTCGGTGATGATGCTTACGCCAAAGACCTTGATACCACAATGGCGAGCAACGATAACCTCAGGAACGGTGCTCATACCAACAGCATCGCCAAACAAATGATACATGCGATATTCGGCAGGAGTCTCGAAGGTAGGACCCTGAACACCAACATATACACCATGCTGGAGCTTGATACCCTTTTCCTCAGCAATCTTGTTAGCCAACTCTATAAGCTCGTGGTCGTAAGCCTCGTGCATGTCAGGGAAGCGAGGACCAGTAGGGAAGTTTTTTCCACGTAATGGATGCTCAGGGAAGAAGTTTACATGGTCGGTGATAACCATCACGTCGCCAATATTGAATTTAGGGTTCATACCACCCGAAGCATTAGAAACGAAGAGAGTCTTGATACCCAATTCATACATCACACGCTCAGGGAATGTAACCTCCTTCATGCTGTAGCCCTCATAGTAGTGGAAGCGACCCTCCATAGCCATGATATCCTTGCCACCGAGCTTACCGAAGATGAGCTTTCCGGCATGACCTTCAACTGTAGATACAGGGAAGTTAGGAATTTCAGAATATGGGAATTCGTAGGTGTCAGTTATCTCGGAAGCTAATTGTCCCAGACCCGTACCTAAGATGATTGCTGTTTCTGGATTTGTTGTCATCCTTTGCTTTAACCAGGATGCTGTTTCTTGAATTTTTGTGTACATAGCTTTTTATTTTATTGTTAAACATTTCTTGTTGATCGAGCATGAATTTTATGTGAATAGGCTGAGCGTAGATGGCATCCATAGCCTCTGCGCTTAGTCCCTCTGCAGCCTCGATTCTTGTGGCATCCTTTTCTGTAGTCACAATAATCTTTGGTGAAGGCAAGGCAGCGAACTCATCGTTTATCTTGTCGATATCTTTGGCTGAGAACATGTGGTGGTCGCCGAAAGCCATAGTCTTTATCGACTTGCAATACGGCTTCATGTCGTTGAGCAAGAGTTTAGGCGATGCTATGCCCGTAACGAGTAGCACGTTGACATCCTTTAGTTCCTCTTTTTCTATCGTCTTCTTTGCTTCACCCCCGTTGCCAAACATCTTTGTCAGCTTGTCGTATTCGATAGTGGTGAAATACAGCTCCTGATAAGGGAACAAGTCCATAGCCTTAGTGAGCACTCTAAACTCCATAGGCTTTAGATCCTTAGGACATTTCGTTATTATCACCATATCAGCACGCTCCTTTCCCGACATAGGTTCGCGGAGACGTCCGGCAGGCAACAGCTTGTCGTAGATGATGAGACGATGATAGTCTACGAGTAGGATGTTTATTCCCGGCTTTACATATCGATGTTGGAAAGCATCGTCCAAGAGTATCACCTCAACATCCTTTGTTGCTTCGTCGTTGAGGAGATGATCTATACCATTGCAGCGTTTCTTGTCTACTGCAACATAAATATTCTTGAACTTACGTTTCATCTGGAATGGTTCGTCGCCAATATCCCTCATAGTGGAGTTGTCGTCGGCAAGCACATATCCACGTGTCTTCCTCTTATATCCTCTTGAAAGCACAGCAGTCTTCACTTTGTCTTTCATTAGTGATATAAGATATTCCACATGCGGAGTCTTGCCAGAGCCACCAACTGTGATGTTGCCCACCGAAATTACGGGCACATCATAAGCCTTCTGGTTTAGTATGCCGATATCAAACATCTTGTTTCTTATCGTCACACCCAAACCATATAGCCAGCTAAGTGGTGTCAGCCATTCGTTAATCTTTATGTAATCGCCTTCTGTGCGCATTAGTTATTTATATTTAACCACCATGGCATTCTTGCTTGAATGCGATCCATGGTAGTGATGTTGTTTACCATTTTCATTGGCTCGTAGAGAGTACCAAGAGAAGTCTTTAGCTTGCCATCGAGGTAAGAGCCATTGTCGGTAGACTCTTGGAGCAACTGGTCGAAGAATTCGAGTGGAGCAGGGTAGCCTTGAGTGTAATAGCTCTTGGTCTTAGCAAGAGCAGCAGCCTTGGCAACAGCCTTGTCGAGACCTCCAAGTTCGTCGACGAGTTTAATCTTCAGAGCATCCTCGCCTGTGAACACATGACCCTGAGCAATCTGTTCAACCTGGTCGACAGTCATCTTTCTGCCATCAGCAACACGCTGGCGGAACAGATGATAACCACGAGTGATAGCACCCTGAAGGAATGTAAGCTCCTCTTCGTTCATCATTCGAGCCTGTGAACCAAAGAGAGCATTGCGGTTGGTCTTCACCTCGTCAAACTTCAGTCCGAGCTTGTTTGTTGCAAGGTCGCTGAAGTTTGGTATCACACCAAAGATACCGATGCTACCAGTGAGAGTAGTAGGTTCTGCAAAGATGTAGTTGGCATTACAGCTCATATAGTAGCCACCCGAAGCAGCCATACCACCCATAGATATTACCACAGGTTTCTTTTTCTTAAGCAAGTCTATCTGGTGCCACATCTGTTCAGAAGCATAAGCCGAGCCACCACCAGAGTTGATTCTGATAACAACAGCCTTTACATCGTCATCGTTGGCAAGTTCTTCGAGGTCTTTGCAAACATCATTGCCCACGATAGCATGCGAATTAGAGAAAAGGCTTCCTGCTGCAGGACTATCCACGATGTCGCCATAAGCATAGTATACAGCTATCTCGTCATCGCCATCATTGCCCTCTTCCTTAACGTTTGCCATGTCTGCAATAGAAAGTTGGCTGATTTTCTTGTCAACATCAAGTTTCAAGAGCTTTTTAACCTCAGCCTTCATCTCGTCAGCATATTTCACACCGTCGACCATCTTCTCTGCCAATAGCATCTTGCCATTAGCAACGAAGACGCCATTGTCAGCCAAGTCGTTGAGTTTAGCTACGCTGATATTTCTGCTCTTGCTAACATCCTTGCACATGTTGTCCCACAAGCTTTGGATATAGCGTTGAGTCTGCTCTCGGTTAGCATCGCTCATCTTTTCTTCGGTGAACATCTCGGTGGCACTCTTGTATTTGCCCACCTTTATCACCTGCATCTTTACACCAAACTTAGCAAGAAGATCCTTTACGAACATAGGCTGCGAGCCAATACCATGCCAGTTGATGCTACCCTCTGGATTTATATACACCTTATCGGCAGCAGTAGCGAGATAGTAGCAACCCTGAGTATAGTTGTCGCTATAAGCAACAATCCATTTGCCCGACTTCTTGAAGTCAACAAGCTGGTCGCGCAATTCCTGTAGCTGAGCTACATCAGCACCCAAGATACCAGTCTCAAGATAAATACCTTTAATATCTTTGTTCGCCTTCGCCTTCTTGATAGCCGAAGAAATAGCATCCATGCCGAGAGAGTTGAAGGTGTTGCCTGTTAGTTGACCCAAAACATCATCTTGCGCCTGCTCCTGCAAGTCGCCCTGAAGCTTTAGTACCAAAACAGAGTTTTCCTTAACGTTCTTTGTGGCTTGACCGGAAGCCACCATGCCTACGAGGCTCATAACGCCGAATATGCCGATGATAATTCCGAAGAGGAAAATGCCGACAATAGTGGCGCCCACGTTCTTAATAAAATCTTTCATGTCGTAGTGTTGTTGAAATGATAATTTGCAAATATACGAACTTTTATTTATATTATAGGGAAATGTATAATAAAAAACTACAAAAACTTGTATATAGAGCCGTAAAATCAAAAAACAAAGTATATTTCCCAAATTTTTCTTTCACCTATTATATATATATAGTACTTTTGCCATACGTTACGAAAACGTAGACTTAAACCTCTGTATATACTAATAACTAAAATAATAAAATGAAGCGAATTTCACTTTTGTTTTGTGCCCTTGTGGCAATGAGCACCGTGATGTATGGTGCAAAGAAGAAGCAGCCAAAGCAGCAGCTATGGCCTGACGGTAGCGTGATGTCGGAATGGTTTTCTGATACTACCAAGGTTGATGTAGAAACACTCGGCAAGAAGTATGTAATCACCGAATATGGTGTAGGTATGGATAGTACCGTGGTGCAGACTGCCAAGATACAGGCTGTTATTGATAAGGCTGCCCAGATGGGCGGTGGAGTGGTGGTGGTGCCAAAAGGAACCTTCCTTTCCGGTTCTCTATTCTTTAAGCAGGGTACACATCTTTATATAGAAGAAGGTGGCAAGCTAAAAGGTTCTGAGCGTATTGCTGATTTTAAGATTGCAGAGACACGTATAGAGGGACAGACCTGTAAGTATTTCACCGCCTTGGTGAATGCTGATGGTATCGATGGTTTTACCATTGCTGGTAAGGGAACCATCGATGGCAATGGATATCATTACTGGAATGAGTTCTGGATTCGTCGTAAGTGGAATCCACAGTGCACCAACAAGGATGCTCAGCGCCCACGACTTACATATATCTCTAACTGTAAGAATGTAACAGTGCAGGATGTACGACTCATCAACAGTCCTTTCTGGACAAACCATATCTATAATAGCGACCATGCACGCTACCTCGATTTGTATATCTATGCACCAACAAGCGGTGTGAAGGCACCAAGTTCGGATGCCATAGATATCGACGTATGCCACGACGTGATGGTTCACGGATGCTATATGAATGTCAACGACGATGCCGTGGTACTGAAAGGTGGTAAGGGAACATGGGCAGACAAGGCTCCAGAGAATGGTCCTAACTACAACATCCTTATTCAGAACTGCCATTACGGTAAGGTACATGGCTGTTTGACCCTTGGTTCAGAGAGCGTTACAGATAAGAACGTGATACTTCGCAACTGTCGTGCCGACGATGCCAACCGTGTGTTGTGGCTAAAGATGCGCCCTGATACACCTCAGCATTATGAGTATGTAACGATAGAGAATGTTGTTGGCAACTGCGGCTCATTCCTCGTTATCCGCCCTTGGACTCAGTTCTTCAAGCCTGAGAAGCGCGACGATATGCCTAAGTCGTTGTGTAACAATATCGTGATGAAGAATATCAAGATGGACTGCCGCAACTTCTTCGATGTTGGTGCATCTGATAAGTACGACTTCCGTGACTTCACCTTCGAGAATATCTTGGTTAACGACAAGAAGAACGCGTTCAAGAAAGATCTTATCCCAAATACTGTGGTTAAGAATGTGAAGATAAATGATGTGGTTGTAAAATAAAAGATCATGAAAAAACTAATATCTACTACGTTGGCGAGCCTTTTCTGTGTGGCTTGCCTCAATGCGCAGACCTTCGATATGAAGGTGGCGCAGCCAAGCTATAATGATTCTATTGGCTATGGTTGGGATGTTACCAACATGCCAACAGCTAAGGAATTGAAGAAGGGACTGAAACGTCCTGTGTACTTCTCTGTTAAAGTTCCAGACGGCAACTATAAGGTGACAGTGACCATTGGTTCAAAGAAATATGCTGCCAACACTACTGTTAGAGCAGAAAACCGTCGACTCTTCATAGAACCACTATCTACAAAGAAGGGCGAACTGAAGACATTCTCGTTTGTAGTAAACAAGCGTTCACCTTATATTAATAATAAGATGAGCGTGAGAATAAAGGAGCGTGAGAAAGATTATCTAAACTGGGACAATCGTCTGACCATAGAATTCAATGGTGAAGCTCCAGCTGTGGCTGCTATTAATGTAGAGAAAGTCGATAATGTACCAACAATATTCCTATGCGGTAACTCTACAGTAGTAGACCAGAGTCGTGAACCATGGGCAAGTTGGGGACAGATGTTCCCACGCTGGTTTGACGATGGCATCGCTATATCTAACCATGCAGAGAGCGGACTTACAGCAGGTTCTTTCCTTGCAAGCAACCGCTTAGATAAGATTCTTGCCATGATGAAACCTGGCGACTATGTGCTCTGTGAGTTTGGTCACAACGACCAGAAAGAGAAAATGGCAGGATCAGGAGCATGGTATAACTTCTCATATAATCTTAAGAAGTTTATCGACCAAGTGCGCAAGAATAAGGGAAACATCATCTTCGTTACTCCTACTCAGCGTCGCAACTTCAAGGATGGAAAGATTCAGGAAACTCATGGCGACTATCCTGATGCTATGCGTGCTGTAGCTAAGCGTGAGCATGTGCCAGTGATAGAACTTCATGATATGACTCGCACATTCTTCGAGACACTTGGCGAGGAAAACTCTAAGCATGCGCTCGTTCACTATGCTGCAGGCACATTCCCTGGACAGGATAAGGCATTGACAGACAATACCCACTTCAATACATGGGGAGCCTATGAGGTTTCAAAAATGATTGTGATGGGAATGAAGCAACTCGGTTTGCCTATCATTAGCCATCTACGTCCAGACTGGAAAGACTATTCACCAGCTCAGCCAGATGATTTCAATAAGTGGAATTGGCCTTTGGCTCCAATCTATGAGACATTGAAGCCAGACGGCAATTAATCAAAGGTTTGTAAGGAAGGCTCTCCCTATATGTTTGTAGGTGGAGCCCTCTTTTTTTGATATTCTTCTACTTTTTTTGATATTTTTCTATTGAGTTTCTATAATTTACATTATCTTTGCAAGCATAATTGTATTTAATACAATTTTACTCTTATACCCTAAACTTGCTACAAGTAATTTGTATACTAACTGATAATTAAGAACCTAACTAAAATAAATATGATCAAAAAACTACTATTTGCAGCTGCACTTACAGCTGTGGCAGGTGGTGCACAAGCACAGCGCCAAACCGATAAACTTGATCGTGGTGTTATCGCCATGAAGGTGTCGGGCGGTGTATACGTTAATTGGCGTATCCCTGCAGAGGAGTATTATGACGTTACTTACAACGTTTATCGCAATGGTGTGAAGCTCAACGACAAACCATTGACAGTTTCTAATTTCACAGACAAATCTGGTACTCTTGCTAATACCTATACTGTTTCTGCCATTGTTAAAGGTCAGGAACAGGCACAATGCAAGCCTGCTTCGGTATGGGCATCAAGCTACAAAGAGATTAAACTAAAGCACGAAGGCATCAAGAGTACCTTGGTTCCTAATGATGCTTGCTGTGCCGACCTCGATGGCGATGGTCAGCTCGATATGTTGATGAAGTTTGACAACGCAAACGAAAGAGAAGCAGGATATCCTAAGGAAGGCTACCAAGGCGAATATAGCATTTTTGAGGCATTGAAGCTCGATGGCACCCGTTTGTGGTGGGTAAACTGCGGACCTAACATGGGTGACTTCCAAAACAATGAGCAGAATATCGTTGCTTACGATTGGGATGGTGACGGCAAGGCAGAAGTTGTGATGCGTGCTGCTGACGGTACTACTATCCATTGCGCAGATGGTTCTACATATGTTGTTGGTGATGCTTCGAAGAATTATCGTAGCGGCACCAAGAGCGGACAGTGGTTTATGTGTACAGGTGCTGAATACCTTGTATATATGGACGGTGTAACAGGTAAGCCATACGAATGTAAAGAATATCCTTTGAAGAGACTCGAAGATGGAGAAACAAGTCTTGAGAAAGCTTGGGGCGATGGCTATGGTCACCGCTGCACTAAGCATTTCTTCGGTGCTCCATATCTTGATGGCAAGAAGCCAAGTATCTTCCTTGCACGTGGTATCTATACCCGTCATAAGATGATAGCCCTTGATGTAGACCCAGCAACACATACCTTGAAGGAGCGTTGGCGCTGGTTTAATAACACCAATGGCCCTTGGAAGGGACAGGGATATCACAACTATGCTATTGCTGATGTTGATATGGACGGTCGCGATGAGATAGTATTTGGCTCGATGGTTATCGACGACAATGGTAAGGGATTGTCTACCACAGGCTTCGGACATGGAGATGCTCAGCATGTTGGCGACTTGAATCCATATATCCATGGACTTGAGCAGTTTGCCTGCAACGAGGATGAAGAGGGTTTCAACTATCGTGATGCTACAACCAGCAAGGTGTATGTTTCGCAGTTGAAAGTAGGTAGTGATATAGGTCGCTGTATTTGCGGTAATTTTACCAATAACGTCCCTGGATGTATTGGCTTTGCATACGGCGATCCTGTAAGTACTGTTGCTAATAAGGCTTCTTCAGAACTCTCAGCTCCAGGTGTTGCTTATAACTTCAACATCTATTGGGATGGCGACCTCCTTTCAGAAACATTCAACTATGTGAGTGGTAAGAATACCGAGGGTGGTATATATAAATATGGTCAGTCGGGTCCTATCTATACTTGTCAAGGCTCATTGACTAACAACGATACTAAGGGTACACCATGCTATCAGGGCGATATCCTTGGCGACTGGCGTGAGGAGATTATCATGCGTACTGCTGACAACAACATCCGCATTTATTCTACTCCTACTCCTACAGAACATCGCAACTATAACCTTTGGTTCGATCATCAGTATCGCAACGCTATGGTATGGCAGATGTGTGGCTACAATCAGCCACCTCACGTAAGCTACTTCATGGGCGAACTCGAAGGTATCACTATAGCTCCTCCTCCATTGACTACAACAGGTAGAAAGGAAGTTGCTAACGGTGGAACTATCGGTTCAAGTCTTGATGGCGAGCATGTTCTCGTATTCGACAATGCAAATACCTCTGTAAATATCGCTGATGGTGCTAAGCCAAGCGTATTGACATTCAATGTCCCTACATGGGTACAGGGTTCTGCACCAAGCGAGGCTTCAGCAAAGAGCTATAAGATTACAACTACAACTTATACTTGCACCGTTAATGGTGGGGGACTTGCTGGAGATGCACGCCTTGTTAAGCAGGGTGATGGTATCTTGACATTGCCAAAGGCAGACTTCAAGCATACTGGCAATACTGATATATGGGCAGGTGTTGTAAACTTCGATGGCACAATGCTCAACTCACCATTGTGGCTCAACCGCTTTGCAGAGCTTAACTCTAATGGTGGTAAGTTTAGCAGCATCAAGATGGAATACGATGCTAAGCTTCGTCCAGGATGTGCCGACACTAAGGGTACTATCACTACCGATAACCTTAGCCTTGGCTTCGGCTCACGTGTAGTATTCGATATCTATGACGACCTAAGCTCAGACTTCATCCAGGGCAAGGTTCTCAATATCGAAACAAAGGATTGGAAGTTTGGTCCACAGTATCTCACACCAGTCTTTGAATTCAACAACCATGGTACCAACGGTCTTGCAGAAGGTAAGTATCTGTTGGCTACATTCGACAAGGTAGTAGGCGATGTTTCTGTTATCAAGCTCGAAGGCTTGAGCAACTTAAGAAAGAGTCACCTCGCTTTGGAAGGCACCAACCTCTACCTCGTAGTAGAAGGTGTTCGCGATGCTTCTACTGTTGTATGGACAGGTGCAGAGAGCAATACTTGGGATGTTGCTAATACCGAGAACTTCGCTATGGTATCAGATGCTACAAAGGCAAACTTTGTGAATGGCGATAAGGTACTGTTCAACGACGATGCTGCAATAAAGAATGTTGTTCTTAACTCAGATATCGAGGCTGACAGCGTTATCTTCGACAATACTGCTGCTTACAACCTCAGCGGTGAGGGTGCTATCACTGGCAACACCGTATTGGTGAAGCGCGGTACTGGTACTACAACCATCCGCACCGACAATACATATACAGGCGGTACACGCATCTCTGGTGGTGTGCTCAACGTAAATGCTTTGGCAAGTGATGTTAAGAACTCCGGTAACCTTGGTGCTAATGTTGTTTTGGCTAATAAGATGGTTATCGAGAATGGTGCAACTCTTCGTACTGCAGCTACTGTAACAACAAACTCACCTATTAAGTTTGAGTCAGAGGCAGGTGGTATCATTGAGAATCCAAACGATTTCACTGCCAAAAAGACTCTCTCAGGAACTGTTGCCTATAAGAAGGGTGGTGGTACATTGATATTGACAAACAACAATACCTCGCTCAATAAGCTCGTTGTTGTTGCTGGTACAGTAAAGAACCAGTCAATCACAATTCCTGCTAAATTGGTTGAACTCCAGGGTGGTACTCTGAATGAAAGCACTTCAACAAGCTATGCAATCTCTGTAGCAAAGGGTAAGAGCGCTACATGGAACCTTGCAGAGCGTAGCACTTATAGTAATAAGATTACTGGTGAGGGTACTCTCTCTATCTACTGCCCATTGGTAAGTGGTGGTTCATGGATGGCTCCTCGTACTCCTGTAAAGTGTAACATGTCAGAGTTTGAAGGAACTCTAAAGCCTCAGATGCCTTACAAGGATAATCGCTTTACACTCGATAATAGCTATGGCTTGCCAAAGGCAACTATGGATATCCCTGACGGTATGGAGGTTCAGAACACTGGTAAGGTATTTGCTATCGGTAAGGTTACAGGTACTGGTGCGCTCGGTGGATTGGTAGACTTCGGCAACGGTGTTTCTGGTTACAACACATGGAAGATTGGTAACGAGACTAACTACAGATGGAGCGGTAAGGTTACTGGCACAAGCACAGCCTTCGTAAAGATTGGTAGCGGTAAGCTAACCGTAGATGGAAACTGGGATAATACCGGTAGCGTGAAGGTGGCAGAAGGTGAACTTTGCCTCTCATCAGGTAAGGTAATCGGTACTGGTGCGGTAGTAGTAGACAAGGATGCTTGCTTGAGTGGTGTAACAGGTACTACTGCTCTTACCAACTCTTCATTCACTATCAACGGTGAATTGGTAGTAGGTGCATTCGCTAATGCTACTTCCGGTAAGATCAACTTCGGTGGTAAGAATGTTACCATCTCTTCTACAGGTAAGTATGTAGTAGGTAAGGGATCATATAGCAACACTACTATCGAGAATGTGAATACTTTGACCATCAATGGTACTGTCGAGGTAGTCTTAGCTTCTACATACACTCCTAAGGATGGCGATGTAATAACACTTTGGACAGCTAATAAGTTTGCTGGTACTCCTAACTACGTGCTTCCTAACCTTCCTCTCGGAATGGCATGGGATATGAGCAAGATTTCTGAGGGTAAGCTCACTATCGTTTCAGACCCTACTGCTATTGGCGTAGTTCCTTTCGGTGCTAAGTATGGCCGCAACGATATCTACGACCTCAAGGGTCAGCTCGTTCGTAAGAATGCTACTTCAACCGAAGGTTTGCCAAGTGGTGTATACTTCCGCAATGGTAAGAAGATCATCGTTAAGTAACTTGTAATTTACTATATATCTATCAAAGAGCCTGTTCTCTAAGGGGAATGGGCTCTTTTCGTATAAAATTCCTATTTTTCATGTCCTTTTTACAAGGAAGATACCACTATCTATGCTATCTTTGCAGATGAAAAAACAATCGATTTTCAGATATGACAAATGCTATTAAACTAATCAGACAAACACTTTGTGTTGTGATGATGCTGTTGCCATTCTTGGGTGCTTCAGCATCTACACGTCAAAAGCTAAACTTCAATAGTGATTGGCTCCTCCATATCGGTGATATGGAAAAAGGTGAGGCAGTATCAGTAGACGATGCTGCATGGTATAAGGTGACATTGCCTCGTGCATGGAATGATGGTGAGGCATATAAGGTGCCTTGTCATGACTTGTCGGATACCGTGGTATGGTATCGCAAGCATTTCACAGTTGAAGAAATTCAAGACAAGAAGTATTTCGTTGAGTTCGAAGGTGTGCGCTTTGGTGCCGACTTCTATCTCAATGGTCATCATCTCGGTCTATCTGAGAATGGTGTTATGGCAAGCGGCTACGATCTTACACCTTATATTATAAAAGGTGAGAACGTCTTGGCTGTTCGTGTTGACAATAGTTGGGAATATCGTGAGCGTGCTACCAATAGCCGCTATCAATGGAACAGTAAGAACTTCAATGCCAACTATGGTGGTATACCAAAGAATGTGTGGTTGCATGTAACGGGTACCGTATATCAGACTTTACCACTATACAGCAACCTTGGAACTACTGGAACTTATATCTATGGCTCTGACTTCGACATCCCTGCTCATAAGATGCAACTTAATATAGAGGCTGAGGTAAAGAACGATGGTAAGGCTCCACGCACCTTTAATCTGCATACCGAACTCATTGATGCAGATGGTAAGACCGTTGCATGTATGGATGGCAACAGCGTGACATTGAAGCCAGGAGAAAAGACCATTGTTACTGCCGACGGTATGCTCAGCAACGTTCATTTCTGGAGTTGGGGCTATGGCTATCTATATACCGTGAAGACATTCCTTGTAGATAATACAGGTAAGGAGATTGATGAGGTTGTTACTCGCACAGGTTTCCGTAAGACTAAGTTTGCGGAAGGCAAGGTGTGGCTCAACGACCGTGTTATAATGATGCACGGATATGCTCAGCGCACAAGCAATGAGTGGCCATACGTAGGAATGAGTGTGCCTGCATGGTTGAGCGACTATAGCAATAATCTGCAGGTGGAGTCGGGAGGTAACCTGGTTAGATGGATGCACGTAACACCTTGGAAGCAAGATATAGAGAGTTGCGACCGTGTAGGTCTTATCCAAGCTATGCCTGCTGGCGATGCAGAGAAAGACGTAGAAGGCAGAAGATGGGAACAACGTGCGCTGTTGATGCGCGATGCTATCATCTACAATCGCAACAATCCAAGTATCCTATTCTATGAGGGTGGCAACGAGAGTATCAGCCGCGAGCATATGATAGAGCTCAGAGCTATACGCGATAAATATGATCCTTATGGAGGTAGAGCCATTGGTAGCCGTGAGATGTTGGATATCAACGAGGCAGAATATGGTGGCGAGATGCTATATGTAAACAAGAGCCATAAGCATCCTATGTGGCAGATGGAATATCATCGCGACGAAGGCTTGAGAAAATATTGGGATGAATATAGCTATCCTTTCCATAAGGAAGGCGACGGACCTTTGTATCGTGGTAAACCTGCTCCTGACTATAACCATAATATGGATATCTTTGCTAAGTCGATGGTGGTTCGTTGGTACGACTACTATCTGGAGCGACCAGGTACTGGCAAACGAGTTAATTCAGGAGGTACAAAGATAGTATTCTCGGATACCAACACCCACTGGCGTGGCGAGGTAAACTACCGTACAAGCGGTGTCACCGACGCTATGCGTATACCAAAGGATGCCTTCTATGCTCACAAGGTGATGTGGGATGGATGGGTAACTCCTGAGCGTGACAATACATATATTGTTGGTCATTGGAACTACGACAAGGGTGTGAAGAAACCTGTATATGTTGTTTCTACTGGCGATAGCGTAGCTCTGTATCTTAATGGTAAGGCGTTGGCTGCAGGTAAGCGTTCGTATGAGTATCTATATACTTTCGACAATGTGGCTTATGAACCAGGCAAGCTTGAGGCTATTAGCTATCGTGATGGAAAAGAGATTTCACGCTATGCTATCGAAACTGTTGGCGAACCATATAAGATTAAGCTTACTACAATAGAAAACCCTGAAGGTTTCAAGGCTGATGGTGCCGACTTGGCATTGGTACAGATAGAAGTTGTAGACAAGCAAGGTCGTCGCTGTCCATTAGACAACCGCATGGTAGACCTTCATCTATGGGGAGAAGGCAAGTTGCTTGGCGGTATTGCTACTCCTATAACCAAGAATGCCGACAAGGCTAAGGCTAAGAAGAATGCCGAGAATGGTAAGGAAGGTATGCTTGATGGTCCACAGACTGTATCAACCTTCACCAACTTTATTGGTGAATCTTCATTGCCTGTAGAGTGTGGTGTAAACAGAGTATTGGTTCGTAGTACCGTTAATGCAGGCGAGATTAATCTCACAGCTGCTGCTAATGGTCTTGCTCCTGTCACCATCACCATGCATACTTCGGCTATTGATACCCATAATGGTGTTAGCACATATAATCCTTCGTTGACTCTGAAGTCTGTTCTCACTCGTGGTGAGACTCCTTCAACTCCTTCATATAAGGAAGTATCAACATCTGTAGACATCGTTTCTGCTAAGGCTGGCTCTAACCAAAAGAATATCGTAAACTCATACGATGATAACGAACTCTCGGAATGGAAGAGCGATGGCAACAAGGAGAATGCTTGGGTGACATATACCTTTGCAAAGAAGGAAAAGGTTGACGAAGTAGTGATTAAGCTCACAGGCTGGCGCAATAAATGCTATCCTTTAGCAATATATTCGGGCAAGAAGCTACTATGGAAGGGTATGACATACGCCACACTTGGCTATGTTCATATTCCACTCACCAAGGTTGTTGCCACTAAGGATATAACAATAAAGATGCTTGCACCTTCTGTAGACAGCAATGCCTTTGGTGATACCAAGGAGTTGGCTGGTGGCAATGCTGGCGAACTTGATAGATTTGTGAGCAAGAAGGGTAAAGTGGACTTGCGAATCGTGGAAGTAGAGTTCCATAAGTCGATAAAATAAGCAATTCTAATTATTATTTTTACAATAATTCATGTTTCATAAGTAGATTAATGTAACCAAAGTATGGTTATTAATTTTAGAAAAAATGTTAGGTGATTTGATTGGGCGGGGCAGTGATGTTCTGCCCAATTGTTTTATTATAGCTTTAACTTCTCTATATAGTTAATAATAGAAAAGTTTTAGGATGATTCGTCCTAAAAGTATATGAAAACGGAAAGTTTTAGGATAAATCGTCCTAAAACTTTTCTAAATAAATTAGTTTATCTGGATGTTGTTGTAATAAAATTATGTATCTTTGCATAAGATAAGCTGCACTCGGCCATTTGAAAGACAGTCTTAAGTAGATATCAAAACTAAAAAACTAAACATAAACAATGAAAAGACTAATTTTATTAGCGTTGGCTTTGCCAATGTTGCTTGCTTGCGCCAATGCGCAGACAGCACGCAAGGTTAAGATTGTAAACTCTGCCGATGGCGAGTCTACACTCGAAGTATTCTTGCCTGAGACTCCATCGGGTAGGGCTGTAGTTGATTGCCCTGGCGGTGGCTATTCGCATCTTGCTATGAATCACGAAGGTTACGACTGGGCTGAGTATTTCAATAAGCAAGGCATTGCACTATGCGTATTGAAATATCGTATGCCAAAGGGCGACCGCAATATTCCGCTCTCTGATGCTTATAATGCAATAAAGACTGTTAGAGATAGTGCTGCCCAATGGCATATTAATCCGCATGATGTAGGTATCATGGGCTTCTCTGCTGGTGGACACCTTGCTTCTTCTGTTAGCACCCATGCTCCTTTCTATGCTCGTCCTGACTTTTCTATCTTGGTTTATCCTGTTATCTCTATGGACGAACGCGAAACACATAAAGGTTCTTGTGTAGGATTCCTTGGCGAAGGCAGAAATGACAAAGCATTGGTGAAAGAATGGTCTAACTATAATGCCGTGCGTCGTCACCTCACTCCTCCTGCCATCCTTCTTATGGCAGCCGACGATAGAGTTGTGCCACCATTGACTAATGGTATGAAATATTATGAAGCTATGCGCAGATGTGGCAACGAATGTGCTATGTATATCTATCCTTCTGGTGGTCATGGTTTTGGCTTCCGTAGCAACTATACCTACCACGACCAAATGCTCTACGAGCTTACCACATGGCTAAAGAATCTTCCTTCGCCTAAAGTAGACGCTCAGCGTGTGGCTTGTATCGGTAATAGCATCACCGATGGCTCAGGTATCGATATGGCTGAGGTAAATGGTTATCCTGCGCAGTTGCAGAAGATGTTGGGTAAAGACTATTATGTGAAGAACTTCGGTGTAGGTGCTCGCACTATGCTCAACAAGGGCGACCATCCTTATATGAAGGAGTTGGCGTGGAAGGATGCCTTGGCTTTCAATCCTAACATCGTGGTTATCAAGCTTGGCACCAACGACTCGAAAGACCTAAACTGGAAGTATGGTAATGAATATGAGGCTGATATGCAGCAGATGATAGACTCGCTCAAAGCCTTGCCTGCAAAGCCAAGAATTTGTATTGCTACTCCTATCCCAGCTTTCAAACCTACGTGGACTATCAACGATAGCGTAATAGTTAATGGTATTACACCTATTATATATAAGCTCGCTCAGAAGAACAAACTTGAGGTGATAGACCTGCATTCTACATTCAAGGATAACGATGGCAAGCAGATGCAACGCGATGGTATTCATCCTAATGAGAGTGGAGCCAAGCAGATGGCAACTATAATAGCAGCAACATTAAAAGCTGAACCTAAGATTGTTACCAAGGCTGTAATTAAGAAGGTAAAGCGCAAAAAATGATTTTCTACTATAGATTTTGATAAAACGACACTCATAGTGTATTATTTTCCAAAAATGAGAAGAAAAATACTTTGTGAGTGTCGCTTTTTTATTTAATTTTGCAGCAGAATCATGTTATTGGGTGTTGTTATACCAATATATTCTTCTAACGAACTAAGAAAAATAATACCTAAATTAATAACTTAAAAACAAAACGTATGAACAAGCGATTACTTATTTCTTTCGCTGCTATCATGGGTGCCATGACATCGTTCGCTTACAATGTAGGTGACTATGTTTATACTCACGATGCAAAGTTTAAGGTAGTTGATAAGAATATTCTTACCAACGGTAATTTCTCTGCCAACTACGATGGTTGGAAAGACTATGCTGATGGAGCTCTAAGCCCAGACTATTGGTCAATCGAGACTGGTGCTGCTCAGGATGGTAAAGGCAATGTTATCCAGAGTGCTAATGCTTCTGCCGATCTTACAGGCAACTATATGTATCAGGCAGTTCCTTTCGGGTCAGGTAAGAGTTATGTTATTACCTTTAAGATGAAGGGTGTAGCACCTGCTACTTCTTCTATCACTCAGAAGACATCAAACTATGTTGACGTTTTCGCCAACGCTGATGGTACTACAAGCAAGACTGCAGACCGCTTCCAGCAGGTAGCAACAACAGATGCTATCTCTGCAGAGTGGACAAGCTATTCTTATTCTTTCACCGATACTGTTACTGGTGGTTCTACTGGCTATATCGTTGTTAGCTTCGGTCAGTTGGCACAGGGTACACAGATTTCTGACATCTCAATCAATGAAGTAGAACAGGTTTACGATTCTCGTATTGCTGATAAGGAAATTGCTTATGGTAAGTCACTCCTCGCGATCGAAGACTTCAAGAAAGGTCGCGATGAATTTATGGGAGTCTTAGAGGGTGTTGAAGGTTTCTTCAAAACTACTGATTCTGATGATCCTTCTGGTGCTGCAGAAGCTATTAATAGTTTTGTATTAGCAGAGAATGCTTTCCTCGATGCTAACTCATACGATGTATCAAGCATGATCAACAGCAAGCAGCTTTGGACAACAAAGATGCAGAAAGCTAATGGTACATACGGTGATTGGTATGTAGAGGGTAGCAGTCGTTGGTTCCACGATCCTGCTACTGATCCATATATCCGTGACTACTTCCCAGGTTATTATTCATTGGGCGCTGGAACAGCTAAGATTGTTAAGGAAATGCCTGCTGGTAAGTATTTCTTCTCTTGCGAGAATAAGGGCCATCGTATGGCGGGTAAAGGCAAGGCTGATAACAATACTCCTGATTATACATGGACTGTTGAAGGATGTAAGGTATTCGTAGGTAAGGACTCTGTAGCTTTCAACCTTGATCAGCGCAACTTCGAGCGTCACTTTGTTATGAGCACTCTTGCTGAAGGTGATACTCTTAACGCAGGTTTCTGGCATCCAGCTTTGACAGAAACTCTTGGTGGTCAGATTTATGTTCAGAACCCTGTTCTTCGTATCATTGGTGATAACTCTAATGGTGAGATGAAGACATACGTAGAAAACTATGTTGCTCTTAAGAATATCGCTACACAGGCAAATTCTCTTAAGGTTATGCTCGACTCTGCAGTTGTTGTTTCTGCTAAGGCTGAATATCCTTGGGGTAAGGCTGAGTTGAACGACACTACAACTAAGTATCAGGCTGTTTATTCAGAACTCTCTGTTCTTCAGCCAGGTGCTGAGCTCTTTGATGTTGCTGCTGACTCTTTGATGCAGAGCATGCGTATCGTTCGTTCTGCTATCCAGACTTACTATAACTTAAACGCTCCTTACACAGATCTTAAGGCTCAGATCGCACAGGCTAACGAAAGTATCAATTTGCCTGCTAACGCTAATGGCGACAAGGCTACCTTCAAGACTGTTATCGATAAGGCTCAGGGTCTCATCAACAGCGCTACAGCAGAATACAATGAGGAACTCGCTCAGCAGATGAAGGACGCTAAGACAGAACTTGCTGATGCTCAGTCTGCATTCGAGTCTACAACAGCTGCTTTCAATAATCCTTCTGAAATCCAACTTGCTAATCCATTCTTCGCAAGTTCAGGTAAATACAAAATCCCAACAGGATGGACTGGTGTAATGGATGAAAATGGAAATGCTAAATGGAAGGGTGGTACTAACAAGAACTATGAGAATGGTACTTATGTTTGTTCATGGAAAGGATATACATACTTCCCAAAGAATAGCCTTTCTCAGCAGGTAAATGTTTTGAAGTCAGGTGTATATGTATTGTCTTGCCAGACTATTTGCTACAACGAGAATGGTAGTAAAGATGGTGATCGCAATACTCACAGTGGTGTGTTCTACTATGGTAAGCTCACAGAAAGTGCAGACTCTATCGCTACTCACATGATTCATACAAACCGCAACGTAGGTTATTATCCTGAGGTTTACGCTGTAGTTTACGATAAGGCTGATGAGGTAGAAACAAGCATCGAACTTGGTTTCAATGCTTTGAGCAACACTTGCTGCAATCAGTACACATTCGGTGGTAACCACTTGCGCTATATGGGTCCTAAGGCTAAGTTTGATACTGACCTTGCTGCTGCTCTTGCAGCTTCCCTCGAGAAGGGTGCTGCTATGTACCAGTCTATTGCAAGCTTTGAAAATGATGCAACTGTAGAGTCTAACACTGACCTTACATATGGTAACATCTACATCAACCTCGGTCACGCAGTTGAGTATGCTCAGGCTGCTGAGACTTCTTCACAGAAGATGACAGCTTACTATCAGCTCGAGGATGCTATCAAGAACGCTAATGTTGTTGTAACTGGTGTTAAGGGTATCATCGCTGAGCCTGTTGCCAAGATCCAGAAGGGTGTTTACACTCTCACAGGTGTTAAGGTTGCTGACAATGCAGCTAACCTCCCACAGGGTCTTTACATCGTAAATGGCAAGAAGGTTATCGTTAAGTAATCCGTATTAAATATTAGTTCTTTCAGATTTTAGAATATTTTCTATAATCAATATAAAGAGCCGTCCTCAAGTAGGGCGGCTCTTTTTCGTTTATTCCATAGATGATTTTTTAAACATAAACCTTAGTTAAGAGAAACGTGGATTTTTATTATTTAACGCTTGACTAAACTAAGCATTATGATTTTAACCTTTGATTTATGATTTTTTGAGGAGTTGAGAGTTAAACTTCCCATTATTCGTAGGAATTTTATTTGTTTATTTCTCTTTTTTTTAGTTATTTTGCATGTTGAAATCTAATATCTACCTTAATAATGCCTGATAGCTTACCACTTCAGCATATATAGATATTCTCTCTGATAACTAAAGAAAACAAATCATAAATCGTAAAACCAATGAAAAAATTCTTCATTAGTATCTCTTTGATATGCGCAGGTTTGATGACTTCGTGCATAGACAAGGATGAACCTGTGGATTCTGATCACAAGCCTGCAAGCTTGGGTGGCAGTATCTATGAGGAGTTGAAGAACCCAAATCCAGACCATCTGACAGGTACCTTTAAAACGTATCTTCGTCTGGTTGACGATTTGAACTATTCATCTACTCTCTCTCGTACAGGTAGTAAAACCGTGTTCCCTGCTAACGACGAAGCTTTTGAGCGTTTCTTCCAAAGCAACAAGTGGGGTGTAACCAGTTATGAGGAGTTGTCTAATTCGCAGAAGAAGCTTCTTTTGTATTCTTCTATGATCGACAACGCCTTGTTGGTAAGTATGTTATCCAACGTTAGTGGCGGTACAGATGGTATCACTGCAGGTTTGGGTCTTAAGCACCCTACATCAGTAAGTGTTATTGAACGTCTTGAACACTACTATGATGCTGCTCAGATGCCTGCCAACAACTCTTGGTGGAAAAAGTATTACCAGACCGGTATTGATGTAGTTAGCGACAACACCCGTCCTATGATGGTTCACTTCACACGTGAGCAGATGGTAAACAACAACATTACTACCATCGGTGAGAATAGCGACTTCAGCATCCTTACAGGTGAGACTTACGACGAAGCTTCTAAGCCTGCTTACATCTTCAACGACCGTATCATCAACCGCGATATCACTTGTATGAACGGTTATATCCAGCAGTTGCAGGATGTGCTTTTGCCTCCAGGCAATATGGCACAGGTGTTGAGAGATGAAAACGAGACAAGCATCTTTAGCCGTATGGTTGACTATTTTGCTGCTCCTTATTATGATGCAGCCACAACAAACCAGTATAACGACTGGGCTGTTGCCAACAATGTTCCTACTATCGACTCTATCTATCAGGTGCGCTACCTCAGTTCACGTTCTCAGAATGCTTCACTCGTAGTAGATCCTTCTGGCAACACTATGGGTCAGGGTCGCTATTTGTCATACGATCCAGGATGGAATCAGTATTATCCTGCTCATGCCAATACTTCAAGCATCGACTATAGCATCACCGATATGGGTGCAATGTTTGTTCCTTGTGATGCTGCTATCAAGAAGTATTTCCTTCCAGGTGGTAGTGGTGCATTCCTTATTGATATCTATGGTACTAAGGATAATACCGAGGCTAACCTCTTGGAGAACCTTGACTCTATGTATGTTAAGAACCCACAGGTTATCTCTGCTTTCGTCAAGAACCTTCAGAAGAACTCTTTCGTTGAGACTGTACCAAGCAAGTTCGAGAGCATCATCAACGATGCCAGCGAGAACATGGGTATGAACCTCGACTATTTGAAGAAGAACTCTGATGGCAAGTATGATATCAAGATTGCCAACAATGGTGTTATCTATATCCTTAATGATATGATTGCTCCTGATGAGTATCAGGCAGTACTTGCTCCTGCTTCTTCATATCCAGATATGAGAATCATGAACTGGGCTATTCAGGACCGTAAGTATCTTGGTGTTGACTTTAAGTTCTACCTCTTGGCAATGAGTGCTAACTACGCATTCTTTATTCCTGAGGATGAAGCTTTCAATGCTTACTATATCGACCCAACATCTCTTGGTCATCAGAAGCCAGAAGTCCTCCATTTCTATTATAATGAAAAGAAGACCCCTGTAGTACGTTGCGACAGATATTATTATGATGTAGCTACTGGTACATTGGGTGATCGCATTGGCGAGGTTGCTGATATTACCCAGCGTTCAAGTCAGTTGGTAGATATCTTGAACTATCATACTGTATTGTTGGAGTCGGGTGAAGAGTTTGGCCACAACAAATATTATAAGACTAAGCATGGTGGTGAGATCTGCCTCCAGGGTAATGGTCAGGCTGGTAGCTCTATCGTTAGTGGTGCCCAGATTGATAATGGTGCTGCCCCTTCTGTTATCAAAGCCGTTTACAATGAAAAGAATGGTAAGGCTTTCCGTATTAGCAATATCATACAGGCTCCACAGAATAGTGTTGCCAAGACTCTTAAGAACAATAACCAGTTCTCTGAATTCTATGAGGCATGTTCTGGTTTCTCTGCTACCGACATCTTGAAGTGGGCAGGAATCTCAGATGAAACAAACTCATTCGGTACTACAGAACAAGATCAGTATATCATCTTTACTTCTACATACGGTACTGGCAAGAATGCTATCAAGAAGGCATGCTTGGACGAGAATGTTAAGATGTTTAATACATATAACTATACTCTCTATGCTCCAGACAATGCAGCTATGGAAGAGGCTTATGCTAATGGCCTGCCACGCTGGTCGGATATCCAGGCTCTCTTCGAGGAGTATGGCGACGAAGCACCAGACAATGTTCGTGCAGAGGTATTGGAGCAGATTAAGGCTATCAGAGAGTTTGTTCGCTACCATTTCCAGAGTATCTCTCTATATGCCGATAAGACTGTAGAGGGTGGCACATATCAGACTTTGGCTACCAACGAGCTTGGTCTTGCACGCGAGATTAAGGTTAGTGGTGGCAACGATAAGATTGTCGTTACCGATGGTGCAGATATTCAGCATGTTGTAGATGCCAATGCTTCTGGCAAGGTTGCTAATGCTATGGCTCGCGACTACTGGTTTAACAATTCTGCCCTGAGTGCTACTGCTATCACAACATCTTCTTTCTGTGCTGTTCATGAGATTTCAAAGCCATTCTATCTCTTCAAGGATAAGAAGACTGGTAATCCTACATGGAAGCCTTCTGTTGTGAATGCTGGTGCTAAAGCTACTGGTGCTAAAAGAAAGTAACAAACGCTAAAGACCAATCATTATGTCTAATAAAAGAATATTGCTAACAGCTTGCCTTTGTGCCGCCACCATGTCAATGTTGGCGCAAAGCAAGCGTATATCAGGTACGGTCAACGACCATATGGGTCCTGTGATGATGGCAAACATCACAGAGATTGATGCCAACAACCGTATCGTCTCAGCTGCGCAGACCGACTTCAACGGTAACTTCTCTATGGAGGTGAAGAGCCCAAAGAATAAGTTGCGCATATCATTCGTTGGCGACAAAACAAAGACTATCCCTGTAGGTGACAAGGAAGTTTTCGATATCATGCTCGATGCCGACGACCACACTCTTAAAGAGGTCGTTGTAAAGGGATCACGTGCAGGTTCGGGTGGTTTGTTCATCCCTAAGCGTGAGATTTCTGTTGCTCAGCAGACTTTCGATATGAGTAATGTCGAGGGTATGGCATTTACCTCTGCCGACGAAGCTTTGCAGGGTGAGATTGCCGGTCTTGACATCGTGTCTAACTCAGGTAACCTTGGTTCTGGTACTACCATGCGTCTTCGTGGTGTTACCACTATCAATGGTGATGCTCAGCCACTTATCGTTGTCGACGACCGTATCTTCGATAACCCTGACGAGACCTTCGACTTCGGTTCTGCTACTGAAGAGCAGTATGCGTCGTTGCTTTCTGTAAACGTTGAAGATATTGCCAACATCCAGATTTTGAAGGATGCTGCTGCTACAGCAGTTTGGGGTTCTAAGGGTTCTAATGGTGTTATCCAGATTACCACTAAGCGTGGTGCTCGTGGTAAGACACGTGTGAACTTCTCGTATAAGTTTACAGGCACATGGCAGCCTGATGGATATAAGCTCCTTAATGGTGACGACTACACCATGCTTATGAAGGAAGCTTTCTATAATCCAAAGCAGTCGTCAACAGCTACAACAAATATTGCCGAGCTCAACTACGACCAGAGCTGGGCCGAATATGAGAACTGGAACAACAATACTGACTGGGTGAAGGAAGTAAAGCAGTTCGGACAGATGCACTCTTATAACCTCAACCTCACTGGTGGTGGTCAGAAGGCACAGTTCCGTATCTCTGCAGGTTACGACCATCAGACAGGTTCTATTATCAAGCAGAAGCTCGACCGTTTCTCTACACGTTTGGTACTCGACTACAACGTGAGTGACCGTATCAAGTTCTCTACCAACTTTGCGTTGACATATACCAACAACGACCAGAACTATTCAGGACTTCTTGGTATTGCACAGAAGTTGGCTCCTAACATGAGTATCTATCGTCAGAATTCTGATGGCAGCAACACAAATGAGTATTATCTCATGAACCCTGTTGCTCCAGATAAGCAAAGTCCTTATACAGGAAATTACTCATCTTCTGAGATGACAAAGATTCGCGACCTTGGCAACCCTGTTGCTATTGCTAACTTGGCATGGAAGAAAGACCAGACATATCGTATCACACCTAACTTCGTATTGAAATACGAACTTCTTGGTATTGATTCAGATAAGTCACGTTTGACTTTCACAGGTCGAGTAGACTTCGATATTTACGCTCGCTCGCTACCTACATTCTATTCTGCAGCTTTGACAACCAACAAGTGGAGCGAAACGAACTATAACCAGTCTACAAATACTGAGTCGAACCGTTTCCAGATGAGTGCACGTGCAGAACTTGCATACACTCCTCACTTCAAGAACAAGGACTTGTCTGCTACAATGCTTCTCCGCTATGAGATGACACAGTCGAAAAGCAACAACCAGTTTATCTCTGAATACTCTTTGCCTGATGGTATCACATCGCCAACTGTTCCTGGTGCTTTGAAGTCGATGACAAGTGGCAACAGCCGTTCTAACTCACAGTATGCCCTCTATAATGGACACTTTTCTTATAAAGGTTGCTACAACCTCGGATTCTCTCTCCGTGCTGATGGCGACTCTAAGTTTGGTCCTAAGAACAAGTGGGCTTACTTCCCTGGTCTTTCTTTCCGTTACAACATCATCGATGAATCATTCATGAAGCCTCTCCGCGACAAGTTCCTCTCTATGTTGGCTCTCCGTGCCAGCTGGGGTATCAATGGTAAGGCTCCAAGTGCCGACTACTTGTTCTATTCTATATATAATACAAGTGCAGGCTCATATGGTAATGGTAACAACACATTTACTGTTGCAAGTATCGATGGTTTGAAGCTCGATGACCTTCGTTGGGAGAAGACTACATCAGTAAACCTTGGTTTCAACCTCGGTTTGTTCAACGACCGTGTAGAAGTTGACTTCGACTGGTATACCAAGAATACTAAGGACTTGCTTATGAAAAATGTGACGATTCCATCAACAACAGGTTACAGTAGCCTTTCATACGCTAACGTTGGTAAGATGAACAATGAGGGATGGGAGCTTAACATTTCCGGTAAGCGTCTTATCAAGCTTGGCAAGTTCTCTATGGATGCCAGCGTAAACGTGGCTCAGAACTATAATGAGATTAAGGAAATGGATAAGCGTGTGCTCAATGATATCAACAAACCTTGGGAGCCAGCAACGCGTCCTACAAATAAAAACAAAACTGGTTACACTCCTCGTGTGCAGGTAGGTAACGCTCTCGGTTCTATCTATGGTTTCCGCTATAAGGGTGTTTACCAGTATAGCTACGAATATCTTGAGAATTATCAGAAGGAGCATGGTCTCTCATCTTCTGAATATGAGGCTTGGATTAACAGCCAGTTGGCAGAAGGCAAGACATTCCCTGTAGTTCTTGGTTCTGACGGTAAGGTTTTGATGACAAGCCAGGGTCACCCACAGCATGTTGTTTACAACTATTCTGATGGTAGCTCTACATACTCATTCAAGGGTGGTGATGCTATCTACGAGGATATCAACCATGATGGTCAGATCAACGCTCTCGATATCGTATATCTCGGCAACTCATTGCCAAAGGTACAGGGTGGTTTCAACTTCACATTCAAGTATGGCAGATGGAGCTTGAAGACACGTTTCAACTATCGTTTCGGCAACAAGGTTGTTAACCTTGCTCGTATGAACCTTGAGAACATGTATACCACTTACAACCAGTGCGCTACTGTAAACTATCGTTGGCGTAAGGATGGTGATATCACTCCTATTCCTCGTGCTATGTACAATGCTGGTTACAACTATCAGGCATCCGACCGTTTCGTAGAGAATGGTTCGTATATTCGTTTCAACAACTTGCAGTTGGCTTACAACTTCGATAAGAAGGTTATTAAGAAGCTTGGCTTGAATCAGCTTCAGGCTTACCTCAGCGTCAACAACCTCTATTGTTGGACAAAGTATAGCGGTACCGACCCTGAAGTTTCTATAGCAGGATGGGGTGTTGCTGTCGATGATTCACAGACACCACGTGCTAAGTCGTTTACTGTAACATTGAACGTAGGATTCTGATAAACTCACAACCTATATAAACATTGAAAACAATGAAAAAATATATATCAACCATATTGGCAAGCCTCGCTATGGTATCTTGTGTAGATACCGTACTCTTGCCAGATGACAAGACTGTTGACCAGGACTTCTGGAAAACAAAGTCGGATGTCAACCAGATGGTGCAGGGCGCATATAAGTCTATGCTTTCGGCTGATGTGATGAGCCGACTCATTGTATGGGGCGACTTCCGCTCAGATGAGTTGAATTTGGTATCATCAATAACAGGTTCGATACCTACTGCACTTACTGAAATTGATGCTGTGAATATGCAGACTACAAACACCTTCGCTACATGGGGTGGCTTGTATTCTGTTATCAACAACTGTAATATAGTTCTTGACAGATCTAAGGCTGTTATGGATGTAGACCCTTCATATACTGAAGGTGACTATACAACTGACCGCTCACAGATGTTGGCATTGCGCTCTTTGTGCTATTTCTATTTGGTACGCAACTTCCGCGATGTTCCATATTCTGGTCAGGCTTATATGAATAGCAGTCAGGAGATGAACCTTCCACAGCTTGCTCCAGACTCAGTACTTACACTCTGTATTAAGGATCTCGAGGAGGCTTCAAAGACTGCTCTCGACCCAACAGCGTTTACTGACTGGCGTAGAACAGGATGGATAAACAAGGACGGTATCAACGCTATTCTTGCTGACATCTATCTATGGCTTGGCTCTGTACACCATGACGCTAACTACTATCAGAAGTGTGTAGAATATTGTGATAAGGTGATTGAGTCAAAGAAAGAGCAGCATGTTGCTGACCGTGGTGAGGTTGATACAAAAGAATATCCTATTGCTGATGCAAATAAGGCTTTCGACAATATCTTTGTTCAAGGAAATGCTGAGGAGAGTATCTTCGAATTGCAGTTTGATGGAACAGCAAATTCTAATACCGCTCTTTGCCAGTATTACTTTAAGTACGCTAAGGACAACTCACCTTCAGGCTTTGTTAGAGCAGCTTCTATTTTCGGTACTGCCGGTAGCGGACAGCCTGTATATACACAGACAGGTGACCTTCGCTTTATAAATAATGTGTTTGCTCCAAACACCAGCCTTGAAAGCTATGATATCCGTAAGATGATAGCAATTTCGTCATTGAATTCTAACCCTGTTGGCAGTAAGGGCGAAGATAGAAAGAATGCAGTAAGCCGTACATACGACCGCTTTGCTCAGAACTATATCTTCTATCGCTTGACCGACGTTATGCTTATGAAGGCAGAGGCTCTTACTCAGCTTGCTGCATCTGACGAAGATGTACAGTTGCGTCAGGCTTTCAACCTTGTACAGGCTGTTAATAGCCGCTCGTTGTATAGCGGTAACCTTGCTACAGACTCTTTGAAGTTTAGCTATTACAAGACACGTGCTAATGTTGAGACATTGGTTCTTCAGGAGCGTTTGCGTGAGCTTTGCTTCGAGGGTAAGCGTTGGTACGACCTCGTACGTTACAACTACCGTCAGGTAGAGGGTGTTGACTATAGCAAGACTCTCTATCAGCAGCAGCAGGAAGGTAAGGAGTTTGTTCGCAACAATACTGACTTCTTGAACCTCGTAACAAGAAAATATTCATCAGGTGCTGCTGCAGCTGCTGCAAAGATGCGTACAGAGCCAAATCTATATTTGCCTGTCAACCAGGGTGATATTGATGTAAACGATAAGTTGCATCAGAATCCTGCATACAAGGCTGATGATGAATATAAGAAGAACTACTAAAAGGAGGAAATAAAATATATGAATACTAAAATCTTTAAATTAGGCTTCGGCGCTCTCGCCGCTGTGGTTGCTCTTGGCTCTTGTAACAAGGAGCCAGATGAGTCGAACCTCTATACCTTTACTGGCGAGACCATCGAGACTTTCATTGAGAAAGATAGTACGCTTTCATCATTCAACTACATCCTCAACCGCGTTGGTTTGGACAGAATGATGGCTTCGTATGGTCAGTATACTTGCTATGCTCCTACCAACGAGGGTGTGGCACATTATATCGATAGCCTTTATAATGACCCTGAGGCTACTATTGAGCATAATGGTATGACAAATAATTCACTCGAGGGACTTAGCGATAGCCTTTGCCTTGATATTGCAAAATATCACTTGACAAATGGTCTTTATAGCATTATCTCAATGGGTGGTAGCGGTGCTACTATTACTACTATGCTTGGTCGTCCTATATCTTCAAAGGTAGACAGTCTTGGTCATACCGTATTGAATGATGTTTCGACCATTATCAGCGAAGATAATGAGGTGACAAATGGTTTGGTACACAAGATTAACAATGTAGTACCTCGTACATCACGTTTGCTTGGCGATACCTTCGAGCGTTTGGAAGGTTATAGCATCTTTAGTGAGGCTTTGCATAAGACAGGTCTTGCAGACTCTATTGCACAGTCGGTAAAGTATCGTAAACTTGCTGATGGTACTCGTACAACTAAGTTCACTAAGCCTGCTGATGTCAATGATACCAATGGTGATGAACTTTATTGCCCTGAGGAATGTAAGGTTGGCTTCACCGTATTTGCAGAGAGCGATGAAGTGTTTAAGGCTAATGGCATCAACAGCTTCGAAGATCTCGTAGCAAAAGCAAATGAATGGTATGGTGGCGCAGCTGGTTGGTATGATTATATCAACGAGAAGGGATTGAGCGTAAGCACAGGCAATGACTATACTAATCGTTTCAATGCCTTGAATATGTTCGTCGCATACCATATTCTATATGCTTCTATGGCACAAGACCAGTTGGTATTTGAGAATAAATCAGGTGTACCTGTTGGAACAAGTAAGTGGAACTATGTGAATGGTGCCGATCCTTACGACTACTATCAGACAATGCTTCCTAACACTCTTATGAAGATTTGGGAGCCACAGCCAGGTAAGACTCTTTACATCAACCGCTATCAGACTTTCAATACCCTTACCAATGAGGTTGGAACACGTGGTACTAACCATGTACTCAAATTCGCTGGTGTTGAAATCGAGCGCCAGGACATTACTGCTTACAATGGTTATATTCACCCAATCAAGAGCATATTGTTATACGATGAGCAGGTTCCTAAGGGCGTATTGAATGAGCGTCTTCGTTTCGAGGCTACTACATTCTTGCCAGAGTTCATCAACAATGGCTTCCGCTATATGTCTATGAACGAGGTTTCGGCATTGAATGGTGGTAATAGCGGTGCTCGTTTGGCATTCCCTGTAGACTATTTCGATAATGTAATCTGCTACAATGGTGAGCAGACAAAGCTTCGCTATAATGTTAAGGGCGACTATCGAGCATACCAGGCTGATGCCTTCCAGGGATGGGGACAGTATGATTTGGCTGTTAAGTTGCCACCTGTACCATCAGGCTTGTATGAATTCCGTTTGTTCTATTCTCCTATGGGACATGGTGGTATGATGCAGTTCTATTGGGGTACTTCAAAGAATGTTCAGGAGATGACAGCGTTGAGCATTCCTCTTGATGTACGTATTCTACAAGGCGACCCACGTATCGGTTGGTCTGCTTTCTATGAGGAAGACGACCAAGGTGTTGCTACCGACGAGGCAATGAAGAACCGTGGTTATATGCGTGGTCCTTACAGCTTCTGCGGTCACCCAGGCGATGATGGTGACGAAAAGACAACAAAGAACTGCCGTGGTGATGGCGTCGTAACTTTACGCCGTGTGCTTGGTCGTGTAAACGTTAAGCAGAGCGATGATTTCTGGTTCCGCTTCAAGAACGTTATCAACGACGATTCAGACCTTAAGTGGCAGCTCGACTTCGTAGAGTTTGTACCAGTCAACGTTGTTGACAACAATATGTACTCAGAAGATTGGTATTAAAAAATAAAGATATTAATATATGAAAAGTATATTCAAAACAGGAACTATGATTGTTGCCGCTATGTTTGCGGCAACATCATGCTCCGATTTCTCCGACTATAACGAGACTCCTTCTACAGGCAATATGTCGGCAGATAAGACCTTGTGGGAGAATATATCGCAGAATGAGAACTTGTCAGACTTTGCCGCTTTGGTAAAGAAGGCAGGCTTCGATGCAGCTCTTTCACAGTCGCACTTCTATACTGTATGGGCTCCTGCTAATGGTACCTTCGATGCACAAGCTTTGATGGCAGAAGACAGTACTAAGCTTCTGAAGGAGTTTGTAAAGAATCACATCGCTGACTACAACCATGTGATTTCTGGTGCTATCGATGAGCGTATTAAGGTGTTGAACGAGAAGTCGTATGATTTCGTTGGTGATGGTGCGTATACCTATGATGGGTTGAACATCACAACTCTTAATCAGCCAAGCGCTAATGGTATTATGCACATCCTTAATGGTGCTGCACAGTTCTATCCAAACATCTATGAGCAGGCAACATCTGCAACTGGACTTGATATTGACTCTGTAGTAAAATACTTCAAGCATTACGAGATTCAGACACTTGACACAAAGAATAGTGTGCTTGGTCCTACTGTAAATGGTAAGCAGACTTACATCGACTCTGTAATGACCGTTACTAATACTGCTTTCGATATGTTGAACGCTGAGGTAAGCAAAGAAGACAGTTCGTATACTATGCTTGCTCCAACAAACGAAGCTTGGGTGGCACAATATAATAAGGTGAAGAAATACTTCAACTATATCGCTACTACTTCTGCACAGGATCTTAATGAAGCTAAATCTACTACTTCTGCACCAACTTCTACTGTAACTATCGATCCTGCTTATCAGTCAGACTCTATGGCTGTGCTGGGTGTTGTTGGTAATCTCTTGTATAACAATAATAACTACTACAACGATTGGCTCAAGGAAGAAGGCAAGCAGCCTTATGATACATTGAAGTCTACAACTTATGGTTATTTCACTAACCCTGAGGAGATAATGTCGCACACCATCAGCAAGTTGAAGATGAGTAATGGTGAGTTCCGTATTGTAGATTCTTTGGCTTTCCATCCATGGGAAGCATGGGCAAAACCATTAACGATTAGTCCTTATACTAGCAAAGTATGGACAGGTGCTAATACTACTGTTCAGGTAAACGCAGACCAGTTTGAGGAGATTGGTTATAAGCCTAAATATGATAACCAAAGCAGCCTTCAATATCTTTGGGTAGCTCCTTTGAGTGGATTGGGTAAACCACAGATGGATGTTAAATTGTATGACGTGCTCTCTACTACATATAATATATATTTGGTATTGGCTCCAAGTGAAGACTTAGGTGTAGATGATGATGGCAACCAGTTCCGTAAGGCTAACAACTTGAACTTTGAACTTAGCTATTGCGATGCTAAGGGTAAGTTGCAGACAAAGAAGTTGAATCAGAATGTAGAGAACAACCCTAACAAGGTTGATACCGTAGCAGTAGGTACTTTTACATTCCCTGTTGCTTACTATGGACTTGGTGACAAGATTTATCCTAACTTGAAGATAACAACAAGCTTCGGTGTGTTCAGCAAACCAATGATGGCTAAATACACTCGCGACTTCCGCATCATATCTATATTGATGAAGCCTGCAGAGATGGAAGAGTTTGAAGCTAATGCTACTAAGGAGAACTAATTATGAAGCGTAAATATATTAACAATATACAGAAGCATGGTCTGAGACTATCGCTCTGTGCCATTTCTTTGGGCTTGTGCCCAACAGCCTTTGCCCAATCAGAAAACGAGGGCGACGAGGTTGAGATGTCTATCAAGAAACCTACACGTGAGCGTGTGGTGAAAGATAAATTTGCTACCACCATGCTTCATGGTGTTGTTGTAGACCAGGTTTCAAAGATGCCTCTTGCTGGTATCCAGCTTAAGGTGCTTGGCTATGACAGATATTCTGCCATGACAGGTGCTGACGGTAAGTTTACTATCAAGGTTCCTGAATTTGCAACAACCTTGTTTGTACATTCACCATCGTTTATGTCGCAGCAGGTTGCTATCAATGCTAAGGATACTGAAAAAGAAATCAAGGTGTTGATGATGAAGGAGAAGTTCCGTCCTATGTATGGTGAAGGAACAACCTATACCGCCCAGGCTGGTTTCGATGCTGATGCTAAAGATGTGACTATAGAATCAGACATTGAAAACATACTCGGTGCCGATGTTCGTACAGTGACACGTTCTGCAGCTCCTGGCATAGGTGCATCAATGTTCGTTCGCGGTTTGTCGTCTATCAACGCTAATGCTCAGCCATTGATTGTTGTCGATGGAGTAGAGCAGGATATGCAGCAAAACCGTTTGTCTTTGCATAGCGGTCAGATTAACAACATTCTTGCTAACATCGCTCCTGAGGATATCGCTTCAGTAAAGGTGTTGAAGAATGCTACTGCCCTCTATGGTGCACGCGGTGGTAATGGTGTTATCCTTATCACTACAAAGCGTGGTAAGTCTATGGCTACACGTATTGATGCCAACATCTCTGCAGGTGTTAGCCTCGTACCACAGTTGCCTACAATGATGAACGCTTCGCAGTATCGCAACTATGCAACAGAGATTCTTGGTACCGTTCCAGAGAATATCAACCGTGATACTCCTATCTCGTTTAGATTCCTCAACGATGATCCAAACAACTATTATTATCACACATATCACAACGATACAGACTGGACAGACTATGTTTACGACACAGCCATGACCCAGAACTACAATATCAATGTGCAGGGTGGTGATGATATTGGTATGTACAACCTTTCTGTAGGTTATGTTAAGGCTGAGAGCACAGCTAAGAATAATGATTTCGACCGTATGAACGTTCGTTTCAATACCGATATCAACATTCTTTATAACCTTAACACTAAGTTTGATATCTCTATCAGCCGTACAAACAGCAAGGTGTTTGACGATGGTGCTATGGAAGACCTTAGTGCAGGTGCTATCACCTCACCAACATTCTTGTCGTTGATAAAGGCTCCTATCGTAAGTCCTTATCAGTATAATGCTATTGTTGGTGGTTTCACATCATTGCTTTGCGACTATGATGATATCTATAGCCAGCTTGGTTCTGGTTATGGTTTGGCTAACCCTGTTGCCATCCTTAATAATGCAAATGGTGACAACAAGAACAAGGCTGAGAACACTTATTTCAATGTTCGCGTAGAACCTACATGGACTATTAATAATAACTTGAGCCTTACATCTATGTTCAGCTATACCTTGGACCGTAACTCTCAGCGCTATCATCGTCCATTCGTTGGTGTACCTTCGTTCGAGATTTCTAACCTCGGTACTGTAACAAGTATGGCAGCTTCTTTGTTCTCTAAGGAGATTAACGTTGTCAGCGATACTCATATCGATTGGAAGCATCAGTATGGCAAGCATAATCTTGCTGCCTTCGGTGGATTTAAGTATACCTACTTCTCGTTTGATGATAACAACTTGAAGACAGAGTATAACTCTACAACCAACGATAAGAACCCTTCTCTTAGCGCAAGCTCTGGCTATCAGCACATCAAGGGTAACAACGATGTATGGAAGAACCTTCAGTGGTATGGTAATGTAGACTATAACTACATGAACCGTTACTTCGCAACAGTTTCTCTCTCTGCTGAAGCTAACAGCCGTTTCGGTGCTAAGTCTGGTGACCTCGACCTTTGTGGTGTAGCATGGGCTTTGTTCCCAAGCGTACAGTTGGGTTGGGTTATGACTAACGAGTCTTGGTTCCCACATAATGCAGGTATCAACTATTTGCGCGTGAATGCAGGTTATGATATGAGCGGTAACGACGACATCTCTAACTATGCTGCTCGTACAAGTCTTTCTGCAGTACGCTTCAACTACAATGCTATCGGTTTGCAGCTCACCAACATCGGTAACGATGAGATTAAGTGGGAGACTAACCATAAGTTAAACGTAGGTTTGCAGGCTTACATGCTCAACAACCGTTTGGGCGTAGACTTCAACTACTATGTAAACAAGACAAAGGATTTGCTCACTCTCCAGACTTTCAAGAACCCTATCGGCGGTATCAACAACTATTGGACTAATGGTGGTGAAATTAAGAACGAAGGTTTCGAACTCTCGGTTACTGCAAAGCCTGTTGTTACTCGCAACTGGAATGTTGAAGTTGGTGCAAGCGTAGGTCACTATGCTAACAAGGTTACCAAGCTTCCTGATGGCGACTATACATCATCTGTATATGGCGACAACAACATCCTCACTTCTGTAGGCAACCCTGTAGGTTTGTTCTATGGTTACAAGACAGCTGGCGTATTTGCAACAGATGCAGAAGCTAAGGCTGCTGGCAAGGATGGCTACTTGTATATGGAAGACAATGCAGGTATTCGCAACGACTTCAAGGCTGGTGATGTTCATTTCATCGACCAGAACAACGATGGTAAGATTAGCGAACTTGACAAGGTGGTTATCGGTGATCCTAACCCAGATATCTATGGTAACATCTTCGCTACTATCAACTACAAGAACTTGACATTGACCATGGGCTGGAACTATAGCCTTGGCAACGATGTTTACAACTATCAGCGTTCTATCCTCAATAGCGGTAGCACATTCTACAACCAGCAGGTTGCTGAGGTTGCTCACTGGCGTTATGAGGGACAGCAGACAGATTATCCTCGTCTTGCTTACGGCGACCCTATGGGCAACAACCGTTTCTCTGATCGTTGGATTGAAGATGGCAGCTATCTCCGCCTCAAGACCCTTAACCTCAGCTATAAGGTTCCTGTTCCTGGTTCATGGACATGGCTCCAGGGCTTGACAATATGGGCACAGGCTAACAACCTGCTCACCTTCACTAAGTATCTTGGTAGCGATCCTGAGTTCTCTATCGGCAATGGCGTACTCTATCAGGGTATCGACTGCGGCAATATTGCTCAGGGACGTAGCTTCCAGTGCGGTGTTAAGATTAACCTCTAACCTCTAAACATCATTAAGAAATGAAAAAGATATTTTTATCATTGTTGGCAGTATTGGGAGTATGTATGCTCCCAAGCTGCTCCGACATGTTGGAGTCTGATAGCTCTCGTCAGCTTTTTGACAAAGATCTAAACAGCAAGACCGACTCTGTACACTTTGCTTTCGGCATTATGCAGTCTATGCAGCAGTTGGCAGACCAGTATGTGCTAATCGGCGAAATGCGTGGCGACCTTGTAAAGACTACTGAATATACAGACAACAACCTTCGTAAGCTCGCAGACTTCTCTGCTGATGCTTCAAACAAATATGATTCTGCATACGTTTACTATCGTGTAATCAACAACTGTAACTACTACATAGCACATCGTGATACAACCCTTATGACAGGTAGTACACTCGTTGCTATGCGTGAGTATGCTGCTATCAAGGCTTTCCGTGCTTGGGCTTACTTGCAGTTGGCTCGCACCTATGGTAAGGTTCCATTCTTTACAGAACCTCTTACTACAATCTCTCAGATTAATAGCAGTAACTATCCTGAGCTTGATATCAATGGTATCGTAGCTGAGCTTGCTCCAGACCTTGAGCAGTATACTGGCTATAATGTTCCTGACTATGGAAATCCTGATATAGGTAAGACAAACTGGGGAGAGAGCAAGCATATGCAGACTAAGTTCTGCTTTATACCTGTAGACGTTATCCTTGGTGAATTGTATCTTGAGACAGAGCAGTTTGATAAGGCTGCTTCTCACTATACAACATATCTTACAAAGGTTGCTACAAATAATTATAAGTATGTAGTAAATTGTCAAGAGACCTACAGGGAGTATAACAAGCCACAAGCATTATTCAAACCTTCTGATATGGATGAGTCTGGAGCTATTCTCCCATGGTTTACCAATATCTTCAAAAACAATGCTCTCGACTTTGTTTCTTATATTCCAATGGCAGTAAACAGCTTGCGCGGTACAACAAGTATGTTGCCTGAATATTTCGGTAACAACTATTATGGCACAGACAAAAAAGAACTGCAGATGGATGAGATTCAGATTATGCCTTCAACGGAATACTGGGCAATCTCAGATAGTTGCGACTACTACTACTATCGTAGCGTTACTGGCGGTTTGAAGCAGCAGTATGTTGGTGGTATCAAGTGGGGTGATATGCGTTCTTGCACTTCTATCACTCTTGGTACAAAGGCAGACTCTACAAAGCAGTGGATAAAGAAGTATAATGCAGCTAACGTGATGCTATATCGTACATCTACTATTTATCTCCACCTTGCAGAGGCTTTCAACCGCTTAGGTCATCCTGATGCAGCATTCGCAATATTGAAGGATGGTATTACAGAAGCTTTGCTTGATACCACTCGTACTTATATCACAGACGATACTCGCAAAATGCTTCAGACAACATATCCATTCCTCTCAGACGAGAATCGCTCGTTGTTCCCTGCTGCATCTTCATCAATAAGCGAGTTGGAAACCAACTATGGTATCCATGCACATGGTTGTGGTATAACTGGCGACGGTAACTATCCTGGTCGCTCACCATATCAGCTTGATACTATCGTTGGTATGAAGATGAAGAAGATTGCAGATATGTACAATGTTTCTGTTGGTGCAACAAAGGCCGATAGCATCAATGCAATGGAGGATATCCTCTGCGACGAGTATGCTCTTGAGCTTGCTTTCGAGGGTACACGTTGGTATGACCTCATGCGTTTGGCTCGTCACAAGAACAAGGCAGGTCTCTATGGTGCTGACTTCGGTGGCAGATGGCTTGCACGCAAGTTGATGTATAAGAATCCTACCAAGGATTTGACAGATCCTAACAACTGGTATTTACCATTTAAGTAAGAAAACAACTACTTATTGATAATATGTTATTAAAGGAGCATATCATTCACGATATGCTCCTTTTTTAATTTCTATTTCTTCGTTTTTTTCAATAATTATTATTACTTTTGTAGCATTATTATCAAAACCTTACCAATATGAAAACTATATTACCAAACAATATGTTGTCATGCCTATTGGGCATGATGTTGTCGATGCTATCTCTTACCACAGCTAAAGCCGATGCTTTAGATAGTTTGCAGACTTTATTGCAAACCAAGGTACAAGTGCAAGAGAAAGTATATGTTCAGACTGATAATAACTGCTATTTTGTTGGTGATACCCTTTGGTATAAGGCTTTCGTGCTTCGTGCTGATGATAACAAGCCTACCAACATGAGTAAGCTGCTATATGTGGAATTGTTGTCTCCTGATGGCGTTGTGGTAGAGCGCCAACGTATTGTGGTAAGCAACAAGGGTGTTACTTGCGGACAGTTTGCTCTTCAGGATAGTCTATATAGCGGATATTACGAGATTAGAGCTTACACCCGTTGGATGCTTAACTTCAATGTTACCCATCGTGACTATACTCGTGATGATAAGCATCTTTTCTATAGCAATAGTATGGCAAAGGATTTCTTCCGCGAGTGGGATGGTTTGTATTCACGAGTACTTCCTATCTTCAGTAAGCCTAAACAGAAAGGCAACTATGAAGGTAAATATATGTATGGCAGACCAAAGCAGGAGGTTGAGTTTGTTGAGAAACCCAAGTTGAAGGTGAGATTCTATCCCGAAGGAGGCACACTACTTGAAGGTGTGCAAAACAGAGTGGCTTTCGATATCTGCGACAATGATGGTCAAGCTTTGCAGATATCAGGTTCTCTTGATGATGGTACAAAGCTTCAGCCTGCCTATATGGGACGAGGAACATTTCTCGTTACTCCTAATGGACAGAAAGCTACATTCAGATGGAATGATAAAGAGTGGACTTTCAAGTTGCCTAAATCTCAGGCAGAGGGTGTTGCCTTGGTATTAGATAAAGGCGAAGCTAAGTGGACGAGTAGGGGAGTTAGCGTGGCTGCATACGCTGTGATGTGTAGAGGCAAGCTATATCTTTTTGAGCGTACTTCTGCTAAATCTGCTTCTTTGGCTATGGATAAGTTGCCTTCGGGTGTCAACGAACTCATGCTTCTTGATGCAGATGCAAAGGTGTTGGCATCAAGGTTATTCTTCGTTAATCATGATGATAAAGTGAAGAATGTCAGCGTGAAGACCGACAAAATGGAATATAAACCATTCGAACCAATAAGTCTTGAGGTAAAAGGTGCAGAACCAAAGATGCCTTTCGCTATCTCTGTTCGTGATGCCCGTACTGACGATACTTCATTCGATGATGGCAATATGATGACAGAGATGTTGCTATGTTCCGACCTTAAAGGTTTTGTAGCTTCGCCTGCATATTATTTCGAAAGCAATGATGAAGCACATACAAAAGCTCTCGACAATCTGCTGATGGTGCAAGGTTGGCGTAGATACCAGCGTGTGCCTGTATTGAGATATCGTCCAGAGGTAACTCTCACATACGAAGGTACTGTAAACAAGATGTTGGGAGTAGATATGCTTACTCTCAACGATATAGAGGGTCTTGATAACAAAGTTAGTGTTGCTGCCGAAGCGATTAAAAAAGCAGAAGAAGCAGTTAGCGAAGGTGGTGTTACTATGAGTGGTGAGAGCGCTACTGCTAATGCTGCTAACGATGAAAGCAATGCTAAGGCTGCTGATGAAGCGTCGAAAGAAACTTCAGAAACTCCTCAAGATGGATTAGTTGAAGAAACTGTTGAAACATATTTAGGTGTAAACCATGGAACCTTGAAGAAGGAAGTACTTGTGGAGGCAGAGATAAGTAAAGACGGTATGGTGGCAGGAAGTGTGCAGAAAACTCTCAATAATGGTCGCTTCGTCTTTGAATTGCCTCCTTTCTATGGTAAGGCAATATTATTTGTAAAGGCATATAATGAGAAAGACTCTGTGAAGAAGTCTATGGAAAGAGGAAAGGATAAACGTCGTTTCGACGAAGAGTCTTACCCTGATTTCTATGTCAAGCAAGACTTGTTCTTCCCTGTGTTTGCTCATTCCTATTCTTGGTATCAAACACACCAGCCAGAGTGGCGTAACCTTTTACTCGATGATGCAACCTTAAAGGAATTATCGAAAATGGAAAGCGATCATACCTTGTCTACAGTAAAGGTAGATGCCAAACGTCGTAGTCGTCGAGCTGTCGACTTCTCAAAGCCAGCCTATGTCATCGATGCCTACGACCTTTATAACGAAGCTACAGACCGTGGATTGTCGTGGGGTGTGCCTAATATGGGTGCTTTCCCAAAGATAGCTTGTTTTACAGTTTATGGTAACATGAACAGATTTCGCGATTATAATATCCGGGCTTTTTTCGATGATGGATATGTATTCTTTCAGAATTATAGTGGCCATCTTGATAATGTTAAAAATAGGAGCAATGCGGTAGTATTCAATAATCTGCACTTAAAGCGTTTGGATAAGTTCCGCTTCTATACCGACTACGAACCTCGCAACCCTGAAGATCGTCATACCGAATCTTTGAATACCGAGGATGTCAATATGATGTATCAGCTATTGCCCGACGATGGCACACGCTATACTTATCGCGATCGTAGATATCTCTTTGATGGTTTTGCTGAGCCAGAGAAGTTCTATACGCCAGATTATTCAAAGGCTAAGCCTGCTAATCAGAAGGACTATCGCCGCACATTATATTGGAACCCAAATGCCATGCCTGATGATGATGGCAACTTCAACGTTACCGTCTACAATAATAGTAGAGATACGAGGGTTAAGACTTCTGTAGCAGGAGTTACCAATGATGGCAAGTTCTTAGTGGAATAATGATACGAAATTGACTTAGTCAACTACTAACTATAATAGACGGAATGATAAAAAAGAGTTTTTTACGGAGAGGTATAGAATATATTCTACTACTGCTTCTTGCAATATTTGTGGCATCGTGTGGTGTAAGAAATAAGAATAGCCAAGTGTATTCTACTCCAAAAGAAAAGGAGGTAACTCTTCTTCGGAAAATAACAACCATATATATTGATAAGCCACAGGAAGCTCTGCAGATGCTTGATTCTGCAGAGCAACATAGGCTGATACCTATAGAAGAAATACAAAACCTTAGGGCTATGTCGTATTTCTATGGACTTGATAATCCCCAAAAAGCTTTGGAATGTGCTAATAAAGGCTATTCCAACGCAATTGAAAATGTAGATACCTTAGCTCAGCTCAATAGTTTGAAAGTCTTGGTTTCTATATATTATATGCAAAGCCATTATACAGAAGTTATAATTAAATCGAATGAAGCTATAGAACTTGCACTAAAAATAAAAGATAAAGAGTCTGTGGCTTTCTTCTATATGGCTTTAGGAAGTGCAAAGTCTGAGATAGACAACTTAAATGATGCTTTAGACTATCTGAACAAAAGTATTGAGATATACCAGACTATTGTTGAAGATAGCGCAAGATGGGCTACTTGTAACAATATGTTATATGCCTTGACTAAGCAAGTTGATGTGTATGCAAGTAATCGTTTTTACGATAAGGCAGTTTCGTTAATTCCACGATGCCAGGCTTTGTTAGACTATCTTAAAAAGTCTGATTATGCCACCATAGGTCTTAATGATATTCGTGAAGCTGAACTAATGGCAGCATGCTCGAAGGCTTATTATGGTGCTGGTGAAACCAAGAAGGCTGAGAAATGCTATGAGAAGTTGAAACTAACAAAATATGGTAATACAGATCATGGAATAGCCCTTGCTGTACCATATCTCGTAAACTCTGGACAGTATGCTGAAGCCCTTAGATGTATAAAGATTAAGAAAAAGCATATGCAGAAGTGTCATAGTATTGTTACCTATTATTATAATAAGGTGTTGCTCCGCAATGAGTTTAAGTGCTATTACAATCTTAATATGTATAAGGAGGCTTCCTTTTCAGCTAACGAAAATATGGTTATGGCAGATAGTCTTAGAGCAAGAGAGAAGAAAGACTATGTGAGGACGGTTAAGAAAGTATTTGCCGATAGAGATATACAACTCCAGCTTATAAAGCATGAACAAAAGGCTGAGACCAGCCAGATTGTTATTCTCTTAGCAACGATTCTTGTAGTAGCCCTTGGTTTGCTGTTGGCAATATCAATAAGATATAATAATATTCTAAGACGTAAAGATAGGGCTAATCTTGCAGCTATGGAGGAGTTGCGTAAGCTATACAACGAGCGTACTCGTCAACATACAGATACCATAGCGGTTGATGAAAACGAGGATGATGACGAAGACCGAAAGATGTTTGTGGTGATATACAACGAGATAATAACTCGTAAGCTATATCTGAAACCAGGCTTTAGTCGTGATGATGCAATATCTATAGTACCTATGAGCATGAAGCAGTTCTCTGCTCTGTTCCAAAAGTATTCTACGGGTTTTGTATCATTCGTCAATAACTTACGTCTTGAACATTCGTTAGAGCTTATACGTAGTAACCAGGAATATACTATAGAAGGTATTGCTTTGGATAGTGGATTCTCTAATCGTCAGACTTTTCATCGACTCTTTGTAGAGAAATATGGAATGACACCAACGGAATATAAACGATTACTTAATGCGGAAAATACCTAACAAAAGGAGATAAGCTTGAATCTTTTTATTAATAGTTGATATCTCGAATTTATGCTTCGGGGGGGGGTAAAAACTGAATAAAATATGTGGTTTTATGCGTCAATGGGTAAATAAATACCATTTTTACGCAATGAATATATGAGACATAAGTGGCTGATTATTAATGAGTGCCCAAATTGTTACACTATTTATTTTCTTTTGTTACACCTTTTGGCATGTTTCTATTTGAGTTTAGCAATAAAGACATTACCTTTGTAATGCTGATAGGAAATACCTTATGCTATATTGTTTGACATTATTGTCAGAGATGAATATGGCTTTAAACTCTTTCGGAATTTATATCAACTCAAATCTAACGTCACAGGAGACCAAAGAACAATACCAGTTTTATCCTACAGCAATAAGCAACTGGTTGTTCTTTGGTCTCCTATTTTTATCTTTCAGCATGAATTATTAATATTGTTAATGATTTCAGAATTTCTAAGGTAAAATACTCATTATCTCATTTTTATTGCCTATCTTTGTAGGCATAAACAATGCTACTTATGAGACTACTTACATCATTATTTCTTTTATTAATCACATTAAGTGCTTCCGCTCAGCAGAAAGCACCAAGACAGATAAACTATTATCCCGATAATGGTGATATAGTTTGTGTGAATGGTAACAACCGTTATACCCGAGCCCTCTATGGTTCGGAGACATTGTATCGTTTGGAAACAAGCGACCGACCATTGTTTGCTACCTACGACAAGAAAAACAATCGCAACATCTCGTTCTATATAATATATAAAGGTGTGAAGACACGCTTGGATAGCACCTCATGGTGTGAAGCACGCTATCGTGGTGGTGTGCGCAGCTATAAGCTTAAGGACGAGAAGTGGAATGGCGGCGAGATAGACTTTGTGGCAATAGCATCACAAAGTTCTGAGGCTGCTATGTTTGCAGTAGATGCCAAGGGCTTTGACAGCGATATATCATTAGTGACAAACTGCTGCAAAACAAAGAGAAAAGGTATGCACCGCGAGGGCGACCTCGGTATGGAACCACGCGAAAGCTATGACCCAATGCCTGGCTCACCAGTAGAAGACAAGACCGTTCTGATTAAAAGAAACATCGGAAAAGCTTGCTTTGTAGTAGAGAATGCTGGAGAGATACTCTGCGATGCAGGCAAAGGTGAAGCCTCTATGGCTTTTGCAAGAGAGAAGAAAGCTACAGACCTGCTTACATCAATACTCCACATAGAAACTCCCGACCAATATATCAACACCCTTGATGCCAACCTCGTTGCTGCATCAAATGGCTTATGGGATGGCAGTACATGGCTTCATGGCTGTATTGGTTGGCGTATGCCGTTGGCAGGTTGGCGTTCAGCATATCTTGCCGATGTGCTTGGATGGAACGAAAGAGCAAAGACTCATTTCGAAGCCTATGCTAAGAGTCAGGTTACCAATGTGCCTGCCATATATCCTCATCCTACCCAAGATTCGGCAATGAACCTTGCAAGAGCAGAAAAGAAGTGGGGCACACAGATGTATTCAAATGGTTATATCTGCCGTAATCCTAACAACAATAGGCAGATGCACCATTATGATATGAACCTCAACTATATCGACGAACTGCTTTGGCACTTCTGTTATGATGCAGATACCGTGATGATGCGTAGGATGTGGCCTGTATTGACAAGTCATTTGGCATGGGAAAAGCGCAACTTCGACCCAGACAACGACCATCTTTATGATGCCTATTGTTGTATTTGGGCAAGTGATGCCTTGTGGTATAATGGTGGAGCCGTGACACATAGTTCGGCATACAACTATCGTGGCAACCTGCTTGCAGCACGCATGGCAGAGATTCTTGGCGAAGATCCTAAGCCTTACCGTACAGAAGCTGAAGCTATATTGAAAGCTATGAACGATAGACTATGGCTTTCAGACCGCGGACATTGGGCAGAATACCAAGACCTGATGGGCTATAAGCGTAAGCATGAGAGTGCGGCATTATGGTCTATTTATACTCCGATAGACTGTGGAGTGACTACCGATGAGCAGGCATGGCTGTCTACACAATATGTCATCGACAATATTCCGCATATCCCTGTTACTGCCGATAGCGGTATGGTGGTAGGTCATACTATCTCTACTACCGACTGGATGCCATACGATTGGAGCATCAACAATGTGGCACACGAGGAAGTGATGGATATGGCTTTGGCTTTCTTCCAGGCAGGACGCAATGAAGAAGGCTTTGCTTTGTTGAAGAGCGATGTGCTCGATGGAATGTTCCTTGGAGCCAGTCCTGGCAACTTCGGACAGATAAGCTATTACGATAAAGCACGTTCTGAGGCATATCGCGACTTTGGCGACAATGTGGGAATATCTTCACGTGCTATTGTCAACGGCTTGTTTGGTATTCGTCCCGATGCTATGAATGGCAGATGTATTCTGCAGCCAGGCTTCCCTCAGATGTGGGATTCGGCTTCGATATCTACACCTTATATTATATATAGGTATGAGAAGAAGAACGGAAAGCGAAAGATGACAATCACTCAGCAGTTCCGTCAACCACTCGCTATGATATGGAGAATAAGTCTTGGCGACGGTCAGTTTGTTGAGATAAAAGGTTCGGCAGACAAAGAGCAGACTCTTGAAGTTGACGAGGCATGGCTTATGTCGCAGAAGAAACCTTTCCACTTTGTGGCTAAGAAGGAAGAAACTCACGATACCGACTATTGGGGATTGGCTGATATGACAACAGCAAAGGAAGGTAAGATGAAAGAAAAACACCTCGCTGTTCCTTTCAATTCTAATGTCGACGATATCTTCAAGAATAAATATCTCTCGCCTCGTGCTCCTTACACCACTCTTCAGATACCAGCTCAAGGTATTGGCGAATGGTGCTTGCCTAAGAAGACTGCCGAGATTAATGATTCTGCATATAGAGCAACCATCGTTAATGATGTCTTTGATACCAAGCAGGGCGTAACTTTCGCTTCGCCAGTCAAAGGTCACAACATAGCCTATACCTCTCTATGGGACAACTATCCTGATAGCATCGACGTTCCTGCTAAGGGCAAAGGTCATCAGGCTTGGCTGCTCATGGCAGGAAGCACCAACAATATGCAGAGCCGTATCGACAATGGAGTGGTGATGGCGATATATACCGACGGTAGTAGCGACACTCTCAGATTGCGCAACCCTGAAAACTGGTGCCCTATAGAGCAAGACTATTATACCGATGGCTTGGCATTCAATACTGTTACACCTCGTCCTTACCGCATACATTTAGGTAGTGGCATGGTTAGTCGCGACCTATATGGCGACTTGATGAACCAAGGCGTTATAAAGAAGCATACTCGCACAGCCGAGCAAAACATCATTCCTAATGGTGCAGCACAGATATTGAACATGAAACTTAACCCTACGAAGAAGCTTAAAGCCTTCCGCATTAAGACTCTGTCTAATGAAGTTGTGATAGGCGTTATGGCAATAACATTAGAGTAATAAAAGAATATTTCTACGCCCAAAAGCGTAGAAATATTCTTGCTTTTGTATGATTTTACCATATTGTAATATGTAATATATGCTACTTTTGCGGCAGAAATCATACATAAAACTTAATAACTAAACAAAGCGATGAAGAAAATCTTTTCTCTCTGTCTGCTATCTGCAACCTTTGCTATGCCGGCAATGGCGCAGCGCATACAGCAAGACCTTGGTAGAGGTGTTGTTGCTGTGAACAGAAATCCTGAACGTAGCGTTACGTCAGGAACAGATGGCAAACTTGTGTCGTGGCGTAGACTTGCCACAGAATCTGAGGACACTCAGTATAATGTTTATCAGAATGGCTCACTCTTGGCTACCACCAAGAATACCAATCTTAAGTTATCTAATCTTAATAATAACGATGTCTTTCGTGTAGTCCCTGTTGTCGATGGCAAGGAATTGGCAAGCGGTATTGGCGAGTTTAAGTATACTACAGCCAATCAGCCATACTCCAACACCTTTATGAAGATAGAGTTTGAGGGCGAGATTTGTCATCCTGATAGCTTCGATGCGAAGTATATTTGGCCTGCCGACCTTGATGGCGATGGCGAATACGACTATATCGTTGCTCAGGTGTCGCGCTATCATGATAAACTTACCGATAAGGTTCAGGCATATAAGGCTGATGGAACATATTTGTGGACCGTAGATATGGGACCAAACGTATGGATTTGCGGAGGTCAGAATGATAAAGTGTTGGCTTACGATATCAACTGCGATGGTAAGGCTGAGGTTATGCTCCGTACTTGTGAGGGTACTCGCTTCTGGAATAAGGCGGCAAACAACTTCGGACTATATCCTTTCAAGAGTAGCATCCTTGATATCGATGGCGATGGCATCACCGACTATCAAGACCAGCAAAAGCGCAATCCTCCTTTTTATATCTCGGTAGTAGATGGTTTGACAGGCGAAGAAATAAATAGTGCCGAGCTCGACTATTCTAAGGTTAAGGATGGTGAAGACAGATATACTCGCGACAATCGTGCCGACTATATGGACGATAACCGTGGTCATGAGTATGCCTTTATGACAGGCCATTTCTGTATCACATACTCCGACGGCGTGCATCCTTCGTTGATGATGGAATGCTTGGATCGTACCAAGAATGGTCAGAAGCATCATAACTATGTTTTTGAATTCAAGTATGATTGGAATAACGGCACACCTTCTAACTGGCATCATTGCTACACATGGAGCCGTAACGATAAGACACCTTGGCCAGCTGAGTTCCATCAGTTGCGTGTTGCCGATGTTGATGGCGACGGTATCGATGAGATGTTGCAAGGTGGTTATGGCGTAAACCCAAAGAAAGATATGGTGTTCTCTGCCGGTATCGGTCATGGCGACCGCTATCGTGTTAGCGATATCGATCCTACACGTCCTGGACTTGAGACGTATGCCATTCAGCAGACAAACCTTTTAGGACAGGTCATATATGATGCTGCAACAGGCGAACACCTTAAGGAATGGTATTTGCCAAATGTGTATGATGTTGGTCGTGGCGAATGTATGGATGTAGACCCCGACCATCTTGGCTATGAGGTGTATAGCTTGATGGACAACCTCTACGACTGCAAAGGAAATGTTATCAAAGAAGGCAAAACATCATATCCATACGAAGGAATATGGTGGGATGGCGACTTGGCTCGCGAGGTTATAAACTCTCCTGGAGGTAGCGGTTATAGCTCTAATGTGATGATAACCAAATATAATGGCTCACGTCTTGCAGAATTCTCACAAGAGAGCGAGTGGGCTACCCATGCTGGTTGGGCAGTTCGTCCTGCTTTCATGGGCGATATCATTGGCGACTGGCGCGAGGAAGTTGTCTTACTATATAATAAAGGTGGCAGAAACCTCGGTCTCGTTGGTTACACCACAAATATACCTACCGACTATAGCTTCTACACCTTGCAGCACGACCCACACTATCGTCTCGACTGCACCACCCGTGGCTACTATCAGTCGCCTAACACAGGTTTCTATCTTGGCTACGATATGCCAATGCCTCCATTGCCAGCTGTTATGAAGACCGACCTTCGTTGGAACTCTGGTGCAGAGTGGGCTAATGGTAAGTCTGGCTTTACTTCGTTCGATCAGACTTCTGCTACCAACTATGCTGATGGCAAGAGTGTAGTCTTCGATATCTCTGGTGCTAACACCAATGCTATTGCTCTTAATACCGAAGTTAAACCTGCTGCTACATACCTTATGGCTCCTGTAGACCACGACTATACTATCTCTGGTACAGGTTCAATAGGTGGAAATGGCGATGTTTGGAAGAGTGAACGTGGCAATGTAACTATCAATGCCAACATCACTACAACAGGCAAAACCATCGTTAGCAATGGTGTGCTTAATGTTAATGGCACTATCTCTGGCAACCTCTCTTTGCGTGCTCTTGGTTCGCTTGGCGGTAAGACAACTATCAATGGCGATGTAGAACTCGAAGGTTCGTTTCATAATAAGGGATGCCGACTGATGCCTTGCGAGGTTATGACTTTCGGTAAGTCGCTCAACATAGCTAATGGCAAGATTAATGGTCTTGTTGTAGAGTCTTCTCTCGGCAATGGTAAGGCTGATATGATAAAGGTTAATGGTGTGTTGACAATCTCTAAGCCTCTCACCTTTGTTATCGATCCTACAACTACCGATAATGAACTCTTGAAGGGTGAATATACTTTGGTTGAAACTACCGAAGGCATCACAGCAGCCGATGGTATGCTTAAGGTAGAGGGCCTTGACGGTCATCCATACCAGATTAGTATTGTCGGCAAGAATATCGTTATCAATATTAGTGGCTCGCGCGATGCTGCTCAGAATGTGGAATGGACAGGTGCTGAAGGCTCTTCTTGGGATTATTCTTCACAGAACTTCGCCCTTAATGGTGCTGCTACACCTTTCGTAAAGAACGACGAGATCATCTTCAACGACGATGCTACTACAAAGACTGTTCAGCTTGATGCTAAGATGATTCAGAGTGGAGTAGTAGTAAACACCAATGATACCTATACCTTTAATGGCGATGGTGCTATCTCTGGCGCTGGCGACTTGGTGAAGGAAGGCAATGGTAAGCTTGTGATGAACCTCAAGAATAACGACTATACTGGTCGCACCATCATCAATGGCGGTACACTCTCTATTGCCGACATACTTGATGCTGGCCAGGTTTGCCCAATAGGAACATCTACTGCTGTTGCTGACAACTTGCAGATTAATGGTGGACGTCTTGAGTTTACAGGTACCAACTCTTCTACCAACCACGGCATAGCTATCAAGGATACTGCTCGTATCTCTATAGTCAAATCTAATGGTTCGCTTGCTCTTGGTGGTATAATCAGCGGTAAGGATGCTGTATTGGTAAAGGAAGGCGATGGACAATTAAATCTCTGTCAGACAACAACAAACCCTGTGAAATCTGTTGTGTTGGCAGGTGGAACAATAGCACAAGGTGATTGGCGCATGTCTTTAGGTACTGTACCATTCTTGGTGACAGGTAAGGATACAAAATATAATTTTGTTGCTAATGGAAGTATGAGTTCTGTTCCTACTATCCAAAATGCTATTACTATCGAAGAAGGTGCAAAACTTACTATCAATGGTGCCGAGCGTGCAGGATTGAAGGGTAGTGTAAGCGGTAGCGGAACTTTGGTTTTGAATACAGGTGGTGTGCGCTATGATATCAGTACAGATATGAGCAAACTTGCAGGAACATTGCATATCAATGGTGGTGCACGTCTGATGTCAAATGTTACAGACTTGAAGCTTGCTACACTCTCTCTTGGTGATGGTGCTTCAGTTCGTCACTACAAGAATGGTGCAGGTAATGGTGTTGTTGCTGCTCTTCATGTCGGTGCTTTGACAGATGCTTCTGGCTATTCGTCATTCAAGACAAAACCTACTTTTGGAGGTAGTGATGAATCATGGTTTGTTGGTTACAACAATGCTGATGCTACATTCTCTGGTAAACTCACTACTAAGTCTGTTACCAAGATGGGTACAGGCAACTGGACTATCAAGGGCAATGAGAATACATCAAGCATAACTGTGAAAGAAGGTAAGCTCACAATCTTCAATATTTCAGGTGTTGCTACAACAGGAACTATGACAGTAGGCAAGGGTGCTGTTCTCGCAGGAACTGGTACTACCAACAGTATAGTTGCTCAGACTGGTGCTGTTGTAAAGCCTGGCATGACAGATGATGCTGTTGCTACACTCACGACAAACTCTAATGCCATAATGCAGGCTGGAGCTACTCTTGTTGTAAATGTTAGCGCAACATCAAACAGTAAGCTTAATGTAAAGGGTTCTATCTTCAGCATGGCTGGTAACGATACTATCGTTATTGCACCACAGGCTGGTCGTACATTTATTGTAGGTGAGAAACTTACCATTTTCCCAGGTACAAAACCTGCAAGCGGTTGGATTATCAAGTCTACCGATGGTTCTCTTTGGGACGATTCTACTCTTGCTGCCGATGGTTCTATCGTCTGCACACAGGCTACAACAGGTATCTCTGCTGTAGATGTTGACGAGGACGAGATTGTAGATGTATTAACAGTCGATGGCAAGGTCGTAAAGAACGATGTTAAGCGTCGCAATGCTACCAATGGTCTTCCTCACGGTATCTATGTCGTAGGAGGCAAGGTCGTTAGAAAGTAGCGAAACTTCAGTAAAACATAAAAAGCGAGGACATATTTTGGAGGGCACTGAAAAACCTCTCAAATTCTTTTATGTCTAAAAATAATGCTCATATG
>OQVQ01000033.1_pt1 | contig 59638 bp, 51 predicted proteins | sample 1691491 | NCBI WGS metagenome assembly OQVQ01 (sample SAMN03418252, study PRJEB22391) | human gut metagenome | biome: human-gut; feature: organic feature; material: feces | host: Homo sapiens | place: Tanzania | collected 2013-01
CCTCTGTGAACCGTTGTGCTTCTTCGTCATGGAAACACCTCCTGGAAAGTAACGTTGAAGACTCCAAGAGCCCTTCATATTACCAATTCCAAGAAACCAGAGTCTTCCATTCACGGTTTTGGGAAGATTTTTTGAGAATGTTTTGGATTATGAGTACAATTGCTTACAAATCAAACAATTATCCAATAAATGAAAAGAGCGTCAGCCAAGATGCTCTATGAGCCCTATTACCAGTAGGTGTATAGGATAGTAGATGTAGAAGAGCCATTTGAAAGCCTTGTTGGCTTTGGGATTGCTGCCGCGTTTGCCGTTGTAGAGGGCAAGAAGAGGAATTGCCAGAACCACGCCAAACTGAATGAGGCCATAGACCTTGTCCAATGCAAAGAAGTAGACGGCGGCATATATGGCCACATAGAAGAGGGACCAAATGGTCTGGGCTTTGGGATTGCCCCTGTTCGCTCCAATTGAAAGCACGCAAAGAGAGGCTATGCAGCTCCAGTCGCTTGGAAAGGCTAGGAGGCAGCATACAAGGACAAGTCCAACTTTGGCCCAGCTGCCTAGCTTTTGGCTTGCGTTTATCCTAAGCATTACAAGGCCCCATGCAAGGGACCACATGACGCTTGTCTGGTTGAGGAAACTACCGTAGTAGCCTGGTATGAAGGACTTCCAATCCACGAACATCATGGAGTTCAGCACATAAGGGACATGGGAGATCAAAGCGAACAGGAACAGACGCGTTGTGTATTTCTTCACATCATGGGTGTAGTGGAAGCCCTCGGCAATGAAATAGCACATGATGGGGCAGGTGAGCCTTCCTATTACATGAAGCACGACGGCAATGGGATGCATGGAGTAGCCTGGAAACAGCATCCATGTCACATGGTCGATTGTCATGGCGATTATAGCTATGAGTTTGAGCGAATTTGAGTCAAGTGGTTTGTCTTTAGTGGTGGAAAAGTCTTTCATAGTGCTAACGATACCAAAGAATTCAAGTTTCCTGCGGTTCTATCTCCTCCGTCTCTTCAACGGTTACAGCGTCCTGTATTTCTTCGATCTCCTCCAAAGTGGCGTTCTTCTCCATCTTTGCGACAACCCCAGCGTTTCCAAACGCCTTCCTGTAGAACAGGACCGACAATACGGTTCCTGGAATCCATCCAACAGGCCAGCTGAGCCATATTCCTGTAACCTGCAAGGCTGTAGCTGAAAGCAAAGCCGCTCCTGCGACCCTTATTATTAGGTCTGCGAATGTGGATACCATGAACTGCTTCATGAGGCCTGCTCCCTTGAGGACTCCGTCAGTCACAAGCTTGACCGCTATGACGAAGTAGAACGGTGAGACGATTCTTAGGAACTGCCTTCCCGTTTCCAAAGCGACTGCGGACGGGTTGTCCATGAAAAGCCTAAGCAAAGTGCCCGTCAAAAGCATGTAGGCCGCAACGACTGGAATGCATATAATCCATACTATTCGAAGCCCCGCCATTTCGCCTTGCTTGATTCTAGAAACCTTTCCAGCTCCAAGATTTTGGGCGGTGAAGTTGGAAATCCCGTTTCCAATGGTAGAGAACGAGGTTATCACAAGATTGTTGAGCTTGACCGCCGCTGCATAGCCTGCGATGACCGCAGAGCCAAAGCTGTTGATTATGCTCTGGATTATGATGTTTCCAACTGAGACGAAGCTCTGTTGCAAAGTGCTGGGGATCGCAACGGAGAGGAACGACGAGAACATCGGTCTTGAGAAGAAAGCTGGCCTTTCGTCCGTCTTGATTGGCCTTATGCGCAGGAAGACCACCACTACGGATAGGATTCCGCTTATGCCTTGACATAGGAATGTGGCCCATGCAACGCCATCGACACCCATCCCAAGGGCTGTGACGAACAGGATGTCCACTGCAATGTTGGACGTGGATGAGATTGCAAGGAATATGAACGGGGTCTTCGAGTCGCCCAATGCGGAGAAGATTCCCGTCGAGAGGTTGTACAGGAACAGAAAGGGAAGTCCAAGTACGTATATCCTAAGGTACAGGGCCGAGTCTGCGTAGATGTTGGCCGGCGTCTTTATCAATAAGAGTAGGGCGTCCATCCAGAGAAGGCCAACGCCCATAAGGGCTAGACATGTTGCAACAGTGCAAATCATGGAGGTGTTGATGGCCTCCTTCATGCCCTTGTAGTTCTTTGCACCGAAGAGCCTTGAGGTCAGCACGGAGCATCCCATGTTGCAGCCAAAGGCGAACGCAATGAATATGAGCGTTATCTCGTAGCCGTTGCCAACAGCAGCAAGAGCCTCTTCTCCTATGAATTTGCCTGCAACGAAGCTGTCTCCAATGTTGTACAGCTGTTGGAATACTATGGATCCAAAAAGGGGCAGGCAGAACTTCCAAAGTACAGTCTGAGGGTTTCCTACGGTGAGGTCCTTGTTCATCGTCTTCATTTTCCAAACGCTTCCTATCCGCGGCGAATACTAACCCTTTTCGATTTTCGATTCAATATGCTATCATCTTGGTACAACGATACATGCATGCGATATGCCCAGCGACAAGCACTCGCTTTGGCATCACGGAACCGCACCTCAAAAAGGAGAAGACCGATGTCCTTGAACACACTTTCCCTGCAACCCACCCAAAGACCTGTCATAGAGATATGCCTTGAGGACGCACAGTCCGTCGCAAACGCCTGCAGAGCCGGTGCAGACAGGGTAGAGCTGTGCAGCGATCTGTTCGAAGGCGGCTGTACGCCGTCCCTTGGCACTTTTAGGGTGGCTCGTAGGCTTGCATGCGAGATCAACGACACTGCAAGGAAGTACAATCCCCTGAAGATAAACGTAATGATAAGGCCCCGCGGTGGGGATTTCTGCTATTCCAACGAGGAGTTCCAGGTGATGCTTGAGGATGCAAGGATATTCAAGGAGGAGGGTGCCGACGGAATAGTCTTTGGAATCCTCACGCCAGAGGGAAACGTGGACATGGAGCGTTCAAGAAAGCTCATCGAAGCCGTAAAGCCTCTTCCTGTGACCTTTCACAGAGCCTTTGACATGACGTGCGATCCATATAAGGCCTTGGATGATCTTATAGCCCTTGGAGTTGACCGCATACTTACGAGCGGGCAGGAAGCTACGGTGGTGGAAGGGTTGGACCTTATTGAAGAACTCATTGCAAAAGCAGGCGACAGAATCATCATAATGCCAGGGTGCGGGATAAGTGAAAGGAACTTTGAAAAGATAAAACAACGGCTCAACGCTAGGGAATACCATGTTTTTCTTCCTTGTGAAGAACAATCCAGGATGTCGTTCCACCCCGGGCACATATACATGGGAGGTCTTTTGAGACAAAGCGAGTTCATGGTCTCCCATACGAGCTGCAACAGAGTCTCGAGTATAATGGGCATGGTTGGTATGGCAAAGGTTTTTATGCCAAACGGCGGTGTTGGCTGCAAAGGAGGCTCCAAGTGACCCCTCAAACGAAGGTCCAAGCGAACCACAGGAAAAAGGTATTCGTTGGAGGGCTTCACCATGAATCCGACACATTCAATCCAATAACCACCGGACGCGATGATATATGGGTCATTAGAGGGGATGGTCTTCTCAATGGAAATGGCAGGAACTCCGTGTTTGGGATAATCCATACCCTTAGGGACGCTGACTGTGAGGTTGTCCCTGGAATCCTAGCCCGTGCCGTTCCAAACGGCGAGTGGGACAAGGAGTACTACCTTGAACTCAAGGAGGAGTTCCTTTCAAGACTAAAGGAGGCTCTTCCCGTAGATGGGATATGTCTTGCTCTTCATGGCTCGATGAGGGTGAGGGAAATAGGAGAGACTGAGGGTGACATCCTTGAGGCCATTGCAAGGATATGTCCAAACGTTCCGGTGGTGTCGTCCTTGGATATGCATGCCACCATCACTGACCGCATGACGGTAAATGCAGATGCCTTCGTTGGCTACAAGTGCGCACCTCATACCGATACATACGAGACCGGCATACATGCTGCTAGGATGATGCTTGACATCCTCAAGCAAGGAGCAAAGCCAAAGATGGCGGCTGTACATCTTCCCTTCATGATTGCAGGCGAGCAGTCGGAGACAAGTGTCCAACCAATGCTAAAGCTCGTCTCAGCCCTCCGTGAATACGAAAAGAGGCCTCTTGTCATGGCCGCTTCATATCTTCTTGGTTTTCCTTGGGCCGATGTCCCAGAAAACGGCGTAACCGCCATGGTTGTAGTGGACGGAGACGAAATCCTTGCAAAGGAATACGCCCTGGAGCTTGCGCACCTTTTCTGGGATACGCGCTTTGAGTTTGGATTCTACAACGAAACACTGGAAGTGGAGGATGCCATTGAAGAGGCGAAGAAGAGCATTGCAAAAGGTGCTTGCCCTGTGGTGCTCTCAGACAGCGGGGACAACCCCACAGCAGGTTCGTCTCAGGATGTTACCAACTTCCTCAAGGCCATATTGGAGGATGATTCCCTGTTCCGTTTGGATCCACCTCTCTGCTACCAGGGATTCTATGATCCAAGCTACTGCGAAAAGGCGTTCGAAGCTGGTGTGGGTTCCGTCATCCAAGAGCCTTTGGGCGCCGCATTCGACAAAAGGACAAGCTCTCCAATAGTTGCACAGGCAAAGGTCAAAGCCTTGGTCAAGGCTTGGTCTGGAGCTCAGGGAAGCGACCTTGTACTTGTAGGTCTTAGGGCTTGTCCTAGGGAAGGCTTCGGAGGGGAGCGGAGTGAAGTTGATGTAGTTGTAACCTCCAAGCATGTTGGCTGCTACGACCCTGAGATGATGCGTGCTCTTGGAGTCGAGCCAAGCGAGCTAAAGGCCATAGTCGTCAAACTTGGATATCTTGAGCCTGAGATAAGGGCCATAGCGAAGCGTTCCATAATGGTCCTGACAGACGGCAGTACCAATGAAATCTTCGAAAGGCTGCCGTTTGAGAACATCGTTCGTCCAATATTCCCCATGGACAGGGACTCTACCTGCAGTTTTGGTTTCTTCAAGCAAAGACAATGAAGGCCGCCATCGAAGGAGCGGCCTCAGAGACATCGGTCTAAAGCGGTCAAAAAAGACTACTCGTAGATGTCGCCGGCGGGGACGCCTATGTGCTTGCAGATTGCGTTGAATGTCTCCTTGCTTATGTCGTGCTCCACGTTGCAAGCGTCCTCAAGTGCCGTTTCCTTGTCCACTCCAAGGCTCATGAAGAACTGCGAGAGGATCTTGTGGCGGGTGTAGACCTTCGTGGCTATCTCCATGCCGGTGTCCGTGAGGGTGATGAGACCGTCTTCGTCCATGGTGATGTAGCCGTTCTCCCTGAGACGTCTTGTGGCGTAGCTCACGCTTGGTTTTGTGACTCCAAGGTGCGCTGCAATGTCTATGGAACGTATGTATCCGTGTTCTTCCTTCATCATGAGCATTGCTTCCAAGTAGTCTTCGGAAGCCTTTCTTATCTTCATCATGGTATGCCTCTTTTTGTTCTTCCACATGCGTCCTTGGGTGGTGTTTGAAGGCTCATATTGCTTTGGATCCATCCCAACTCTTGATGCGGTAACAAGGACAAGATATCGCAAAGGGGGAGGTGTTGCAAGGAAATCGGCTTAAATCGAGGGCTTTTTTGAAGTGTTTCTGGGATGTTTTGCGCAATTGATAAAAATTTCCGTGGGGTTCTTGACGATAATAGTTAGAGTAGTTAAACTACGCTTTGGTTAGAATAGACTAACTAGAGTAGAGGAACATGAAATGATGCCATTGACGTTAGCCAGTGCCGGAGAAGAGAACATGATAAGAAGAGTTGGTGGAAACGACGAGACCAAAAGACACCTTGAAGACTTGGGCTTCGTTGCAGGTGCCAACGTCACCATCGTTTCATCGATTGGCGGTAACCTCATTGTCAACGTAAAGGATTCCCGTGTAGCTATAAGCAAGGAGATGGCCGGGAAGATTATGGTTTGAATACTTTGGATACTTTGAATACAACTTGGACATCGTTTGAAGCGGTGTCTTTTAAGGAGATATGGAGATGAAGACACTCAAGGAAGCGAAGATTGGTCAGACCGTCAAGGTCGTCAAGCTGCACGGAGAGGGAGCAGTCAAGAAGAGAATCATGGACATGGGCATAACCCGTGGTGTTGAGATCTATGTCAGGAAGGTCGCACCTCTTGGAGACCCAATAGAGGTAACTGTGAGAGGCTATGAGTTGTCCCTAAGAAAAGAGGATGCCACTATGATAGAGATAGAGGACTGAAGGGTTTGTTTTTTTTGGGCATGAGTTAGTTGTGACTAACTTGAAAAGTCGAATTAAGAAGCTGAAAAAGAAGCTAAATGGAGAATATGATGGCTGAAATCAGAATCGCCCTTGCGGGCAACCCAAACAGTGGAAAGACAACGCTGTTCAACAGCCTGACGGGATCCAACCAGTTCGTAGGAAACTGGCCAGGCGTCACGGTTGAGAAGAAGGAAGGAAAGCTCAAGAAGCATGACGGCGTAATCGTCACTGACCTTCCTGGAATCTATTCGCTTTCCCCATACACACTGGAGGAAGTCGTTGCAAGGAACTACCTCCTTGAGGAGCGTCCTGATGCAATCCTCAACATCGTTGATGGAACGAACCTTGAGAGGAACCTCTACCTTACGACACAGCTTACGGAGCTTGGAATTCCAGTAGTCGTAGCCATCAACATGATGGACGTTGTAAAGAAGAACGGCGACAGAATCAACACCGCAGAGCTCTCAAGGGAACTTGGATGCAAGGTGGTTGAGATATCGGCCCTTAAAGGTGACGGTGTCATGGAAGCCGCAGAAGAGGCTATAAAGGCGGCGAAGGGGACCAAGACCGTTCCAATGCATACGTTCTCAGGCGTTGTTGAACATGCCCTTGCCCATATAGAGGAGGCGGCTCTCCACGACATGCCTCAGGAGCAGCAGCGCTGGTACTGCATCAAGATCTTCGAGAGAGACTCCAAGGTCCTTGAGAAGCTTCACATTCAGCCACAGGTCCTTGCCCACATAGAAGAGGACATCAAGGCTGCGGAGAAGGAGCTTGACGACGATGCAGAGAGCATCATCACAAACGAAAGATACGTATACATTGCATCCATCATCAAAGCCTGCTACAAGAAAAAGAACGTAGGCAAGGCTTCTACGTCTGACAAGATCGACCGCATAGTGACCAACCGCTGGCTTGGTCTTCCAATCTTTGCGGCAGTCATGTTCCTTGTCTACTACATAGCAATGGTCACAGTTGGCGCTGCGGCAACGGACTGGGCAAACGATGGTCTATTCGGCGATGGCTGGCATCTTTTTGGAATAGGTTCCAAGCAGTATGAAGCCGCCGCAGAGGAATACGGTGATACCGATCAGATAATCGATGCGTTCGTTGGAGAATATGGCAACGATTCGATTGCGCAGGCTCTTGATATGGAGTCTGAGGACTACTCTGAGGACGGAGCCAGGAACGCCCTGCAGCAGCTTGTAGAGGCAACCCCTTCCAATGCATCCGTGACATATTCCGTCGAAGACGAAGAGACGTTGGCCGTCGAAGAGTTCCCAGAAACCACGAAGGAGGACCTTGTCGCCGCAGTCGATCAGTACCTCAACACGGAATACAAGGAAGCCTACGGTGCACCTGATACATCCACATACGGCGTATGGGTCCCTGGAATTCCTGTCCTCGTCTCCAATGGCCTTGAAGCTGTTGGCGCAGCCGATTGGCTTGCAGGTCTCATCAATGACGGTATCGTAGCCGGTGTTGGTGCAGTCCTTGGTTTCGTACCACAGATGCTCGTTCTGTTCCTCCTCCTTGCCTTCCTGGAGGCTTGCGGATACATGGCAAGAATCGCATTCGTCCTCGACAGAGTCTTCAGAAAGTTTGGTCTTTCCGGAAAGTCATTCATTCCAATGCTCATTGGTGTTGGATGCGGCGTTCCTGGAATCATGGCTTCAAGGACGATTGAGAACGAAAGAGACAGAAGAATGACCATCATGACGACGACCTTCATCCCTTGCGGTGCAAAGGTTCCGTTCATTTCCATGATCGCTGGTGCAATCTTTGGAGGATCCGCACTTGTCGCAACAAGCGCATACTTCATTGGAATGGCTGCAATCATCATCTCCGGTATCATCCTAAAGAAGACCAAGATGTTCGCAGGCGACCCAGCCCCATTCGTCATGGAGCTTCCTGCATACCACTGGCCAACGCTCAAGAACGTCCTTCGCTCCATGTGGGAGAGAGGTTGGTCCTTCATCAAGAAGGCTGGAACGATAATCCTTCTTTCAACGATTCTCGTATGGTTCACAACATACTTTGGAGTCGTCGATGGAACGTTCAGGATGCTTGCTGAAGACGAAATAGACTATTCGATTCTTGCCTTCATTGGCAATGCGATCGCTTGGATCTTCAAACCGCTCGGATGGGGTACCTGGCAGGCGGCAGTCGCTTCAATCACAGGCCTTGTTGCAAAGGAGAACATCGTTGGAACCATGGGTATCCTCTACGGCGGCAACGGTGATGTCTACGGCACGCTCGCACAGGTCTTCAACGTCGTGACAGGCTATTCCTTCCTGGTCTTCAACCTCCTCTGCGCTCCTTGCTTCGCAGCAATAGGTGCAATCAAGAGAGAGATGAACAACCCAAAGTGGACGTGGTTCGCAATTGGCTATCAGTGCGGTTTCGCATACATCATAGCCTTTATGATCAATCAGTTCGGCAAGCTTTTCATGGGACAGCCAAACGTTGTTGGTCTCATCTTTGCAGTCGCAGCGCTCGCCGGCATCATCTACATGCTTGTCAGACCATACAAGGAAGCCACAACGCTCACCAAGAAGGTCTGATGGGGCAGTGGTCTACGGACTTGGCATTTGGCCTCTTGGACTTAGCCCGATGCCGTCGAATGTTGTCGAGTCCGGTTTCATCAAGTATATTGTTGGTAGTAATCTAAATAATCGGCTGTCCGCTTGTGCGGGCGGTCGATTTGCGTGGTGACGAATTTTTGCAACGGATGCATCCTTTCGTTTCCGTGACCTTTGTTTGGAGGTGAAAAATGTTGGCAACCATAATCATTTCATTGGTACTCGTTCTGGTCGTTGTGCTGGCCATCTCCTCTATAGTTCGTGACAAGAAGCAGGGCAAATCCACCTGTGGTGGCAACTGCGGCCACTGCCCGGCTGGTGGCGCCTGCCACCAGTTCGAGAAGATTGGCGACATCAAGATTCCCAAGAAGTGAGCTTCTTGGTCGTTGTGCGCATTATTGCGTCAGTTCAGGCACAGTCGTACAGGAAAGTACTGTCTGTGCCTTTTTTGTTTCGTGTATTACACGCACATCACGCACTACACGTACTAAAACGCACTGTTTTGGGCCTTCCGTTTGGAAATTGTCAGCGTTTTGTAGCGATGGTGAGTGTTGTGTACATTGTGAGTGTGGTGGGTTTGTGAGTATGGTGAGCAAGGTGAGGGTGGCCGCCAATGGCTGAATTTTTAGATTCCACTAGTCTTACTACACCTATTACTCCCATTACTCCCACTAAACTTACTAATACGCTTTAATTTAAGTTGAATTATGAAATTGAATGCTTGCACTCGTTCAAAACTTTGGAATTTCCTACATGTAAACTTTGGAATTTCCTATATACAAACTTTGGAATATCCTAAAAAACGATGTGACAAAGCATAGCTTAAGCCATGTCAACAAGAACAATTCTCATTGCTAACAGTCGGGCAAATGTTATAGAATGGATTTTGCTTGGTTTGGATTAGCTATGGTTTTTGATTTGCAAAAGGCGAGTGTCTGGAAACGGGCGAGTGCCTTCCTATTCGACTTCATCCTCCTTACGATACTGGTGGTGGCGTTCGCCTTCCTCCTTTCGTGGATTACAGGCTACGATGGCTACAGCGACACCTACTACGACAAAATGACAGAGTGCGAACAAACATATGGCACTTCGTTTGGATACACACGAGAACAGTTCGATGAATTGGATGCAGATGGTCAAAAGGCATACATGGATGCGTACAATGCCCTTGTGTCTGACGACAACGCCATGTATGCGTATAGGATGATGGTCAATCTTATTATGCTCATAACATCCATATCCATCTTCCTTTCGTATCTGATCCTTGATTTCATCGTTCCCATTGTCCTCAAGGACGGGCGAACTCTTGGAAAGAAGATCTTTGGAATTGCAGTCATGAGAACGAACGGTGTCAGGATGAACAAGATAAGTCTTTTCATAAGAACGTTCCTTGGAAAATATGCAATAGAGACCATGGTTCCAGTCCTAATCGTCACCATGATCCTCTTCAATACAATAGGTATAGTGGGCCCCGTCGTGATGGGGCTCCTTTTCGTACTTGAGATCGTACTCATGGTTGCAACCAGGACGAATTCCATGATACATGACCTGCTTGCAGACACCGTTGTGGTGGACTATGCAAGCCAGATGATATATGACAGCGAAGAAGCGCTTGTTGCAGCGAAGCGCCAGACCGCATTTGAGAAGGCCAACAGAACAGGCTATTGAACAAGGCTACCAAACAAAAGGAAATAGAGAGAATGATTGTTGAACTTCAGAACTTGACCAAAATCTTCCCAAGCAGGAACAAGAACAGCGACGATGAAGTCGTTGCCGTGAACGATTTCACATTCACCATCCCAGATGGCAAGCTTGTAGGTCTTCTTGGCCCAAGCGGCTGTGGAAAGAGCACCACACTTTACATGATTTGCGGATTGCAGAAGCCAACGAGCGGAAAGATCTTCTTTGGAGACGATGATGTCACCCAGCTTCCCGCAGAGAACAGAGGCGTAGGGCTGGTGTTCCAGAATTATGCACTCTATCCACACATGACGGTGAAGCAGAACATCCTGTTCCCTCTTCAGAACCTCAAGGGGGAGGACAAGCTTGACAAGGAGGAGATGCTCAAGAGGGCATACGAAGTTGCCAAGATCGTTCAGATCGACGAGCTCATGGAAAGGAAGCCAAGCGAACTCTCCGGTGGTCAGCAGCAGCGTGTAGCAATCGCAAGGGCCCTTGTGAAGATGCCAAAGGTCCTGCTTTTGGACGAGCCGCTTTCGAATCTGGATGCCAGACTTAGGCTTCAGACAAGGGAGGAGATCCGCCGCATCCAAAGGGCCACCAACATCACGACGGTGTTCGTCACCCATGACCAGGAAGAGGCCATGAGCATATCCGACATGATAGTCGTCATGAAGCTTGGAATCGTACAGCAGATTGGAAAACCTCAGGATGTTTACAACAGCCCTGCCAACCTGTTTGTGGCCAAGTTTCTTGGAACCCCTCCAATCAATGTGTTCGATGGAAGAATAAAAGATGGAGTCGTCTACATTGGAAATGAGGCCGTTGGGGATGCAAGGGATGTTGCGGATCAGAATGTCTACGTTGGAATAAGACCTGAAGGGTTCATCCTCAATGACGATGGTCCGTTCACATGCAACCTCAATGCAGTGGAGGTCATGGGAAGGGACGTAAGCGTGGTCGCTACGAACGAAGCTTCCATCAACCCTGTCGTGAGAGCCATCATAGATGCTGACAACAAGATTGACCATGACAGAAAGACGGTGAACTTCTTCATCAAACCTAACAAGATGTTCCTCTTCAACAAAGAGACAGAGGAAAGGATCTATATAGTAGAGGATAGGTGACATGAGCAGTAGCATGGTAGAAAGCAAACATCCGTGGAAGGCTTGGCTCTATCTTGCACCTGCAATTGTACTTTTGCTGGTGTTCACCGTTTGGCCAATCTTCAATACTGTAAGGATGGCGTTCCTTGAGAACTATAGCGGACTCAAGGCCGCAGGCGGAATGAAGTTCCAGTTTGGATTTGGAAACTTCGAGAAGGTCGTCCAGTACAAGAGATTCATACAATGCATGAAGAACACCGTCCTTCTTTGCATCTTCACGGTTCCTATCTCGACGATCCTGGCGCTTCTCATAGCGGTGTGCCTCAACTCGATCAAGACGCTTCAGAAGTTCCTTCAGACGATATTCTTCCTGCCGTATGTAACAAACTCAATAGCCATTGGAATGGTCTTCGCGGCAATGTTCAATATAGTTGGAAGCTTCTATGGAACCGAGAACGAGATAATCGTGACGGCTGGAATCATAAACAACGTCATAGAGTTCTTTGGTGGAAAGCCAATCAACTGGATAAACTACGGCTCCACCTATGCAGCGAACATGACGGTTATGGTCATCTACATAGTATGGAATGCTTTGCCGTTCAAGATCCTCATCCTTCTTGGAGGACTCCAGAGCATAAACAAGCAGTACTACGATGCCGCAAAGGTTGACGGAACGTCAAGACGCAGGATCTTCACAAGGATAACGGTGCCTCTTCTTTCCCCCATGATCGCATACGTTGTAATCACAGGCTTCATTGGAGGTTTCAAGGAGTACACCAGCATAGTAGGTATCTTTGGAGAATCCATGGGCCCTGCCGACGATGCAAAGAGGCTCAACACCATGGTTGGATTCATATACGATGCGCTGTCGTCCAACAGTCAGGGTAGGGCAAGTGCCGCCGCCCTCATTCTGTTTGGAATAATCCTTGTCGTCACTCTCATAAACTTGCAGGTCAGCAAGAAGAGAGTCCATTATTGAGGAGGCGCGACATGGCAGAGAGAATTTCAACGATGCACGAAAAGGATATGCAGAAGGAGACCTCAAGGCAAAAGGTCGTTGGCGTCATAGTCATGGTGCTCCTCTATGCTTTCCTCATAACGATGGCCTTGATTGTGCTTTTTCCGTTCTATTGGATGATAAACTCGTCTCTCAAGACATTGGAAGAGTACAGAATGAGCGTTCCTACGTTCTGGCCAAAGCAGATAATGCTTACGAACTACGCCACGGCGTTCCAGACGGCCAGCCTTGGAAGGCTGTTCCTAAACACGTTGTATGTTGGCATAGTGTCCACGATACTTTCATTGGTGATCACGATACTATCGGCCTTTGCCTTTGCTCGTCTTGAATTCAAGGGGAAGGACCTTTTGTTCGCAGGGCTTTTGGCTACGATGATGATTCCAGGCGAGCTGTTCACGATCACGAACTACAGCACCGTCACCAACCTTGGATGGCTGAACACATACACCGTCCTCATTGTGCCGTTCCTCGTGAGCGTGTTCTACATCTACCTTCTCAGACAGAACTTCATGCAGATTCCAAACGAGCTGTATCTTGCTGCCAAGGTGGATGGTACAAGCGACTTCAAGTACCTGTGCAAGGTCATGATTCCGCTTTCGCTGCCAACGCTTATATCCATCACAATCCTTAAGATGATGGGTGCATGGAACTCGTACATTTGGCCAAGGCTCGTTGCAAACGATGCAAACCACAGAATGATAACGAACGGTCTTAGAAACGCCTTCAAGGAGACGAGCGGAGACGTGAACTATCCTGTCCAGATGGCGGCAGTCGCAATGGTGTCCGCACCGCTTTTCCTTGTGTTCGTGTTCCTTAGGAAATACATCATGAAGGGAGTGAGCCGCAGCGGAATCAAGGGTTGATGCCGATGCGGTTTCGATGGTCTGTCGCCTAAGGCAGCCTTGGAAAAATTGGGAGATATCGTCCAATTGGGCGATTATATAGGTTGAAATCAATAAAAGGAGAAAAGCATGAAGAAAACTTTTCTGGTTCTGTTGCTCCTTGTTGGGGCAGTGATGGTTGCCTTCTGCGGAGGAAACTCCGAGTCCGGCAATGCGAAGGTCGAAGGAGCATTCGAAGTTCCAGAAGTAGGTTATGACGGAAGCGAAGTCACAATCACCTTCTACCACACGATTGGCTCGACCAAGACACATACTCTGGATGACTACATCGTAGAGTTCAACAAGCTCTATCCAAACATCCATGTCGTATACGAATCCGTTGGCGGCTATGATGATCTCAGAGATCAGATCAGCACGCAGATCACTGTTGGAAACCAGCCAAACATCGCCTACTGCTATCCTGACCACGTAGCTCTCTACAACCTGGCAGGTGCAGTCGCAACTCTTGACAACCTCATCAACAGCGACATCGTTGTGACAAGAACGGACGGCACGACAGAGACGTTGGGACTTACAGCCGAGCAGCAGGCAGACTTCATCGAAGGCTACTACAACGAAGGCAGACAGTTCGGCGACGGCCTCATGTACACCATGCCGTTCTCAAAGTCCACTGAAGTCCTCTACTACAACAAGACTTTCTTCGATGCAAACGGCATTGAAGTCCCAACCACATGGGAGGAGCTTGAAGCAGTATGTGCAAAGATCAAGGAGATCGATCCAACCTCCATTCCTCTTGGATACGACTCTGAGTCCAACTGGTTCATCAATATGTGCGAGCAGTACAACAGCCCATACACAAGCGCAACTGGCGACCACTACCTGTTCAACAACGAGACGAACAGAAGCTTCGTCAAGCTGTTCAGATCCTGGTACGAGAAGGGCTATCTCACAACACAGAAGCTCTACGGCGCATACACATCAGGTCTTTTCACCTCCACAACGAATCCAAAGAGCTACATGTCCATTGGTTCTTCCGCAGGTGCAACATACCAGCGCCCAGCCAAGGTCGATGGTGCATATCCATTCGAAGTTGGAATCGCATCCATCCCACAGGTCTCCCAGGACAACAGAAAGGTCATCTCCCAGGGACCAAGCCTCGTGATCTTCGACAAGGCCAACTCCCAGGAAGTCGTTGCATCATGGCTCTTCGTGAAGTTCCTCACCACATCGGTTGACTTCCAGGCTGCATTCTCCATGGACTCCGGTTATGTTCCTGTAATCAAGTCCGTCATGGACAACGCTGTCTATGCCGATTTCATTGCCAATGCCGATGGCTATGACAACATAGCAGCCCTCAGCGCAAAGGCATGTCTCGAGCAGGAGGATGCTTACTACACATCCCCAGCCTTCAACGGCTCATCCACAGCTCGCGACCAGGTTGGTGCACTTCTTTCCAAGTGTCTCTCGACTGCAACGGACAACGTCGATGCAATGATCCTTCAGGCTTTCCAGGATGCCATCGACGAGTGTGAGTACAACAACTAAGGGATGATTCCAGAATGAAGAAGCTTCCTTTCGCTGCTTTTGTTCTTGTTCTATTCGTCTTTGTTTTCGCACTTGCAGGCTGTGCATCGGCTTCAGGCGAGGAGGGCTCTGGGACATCGGTCTATAGTGAGAGCCCCTCCAATGCAGTTGTCCAGCCCACGGAGGTGAAGGACTATGTGGCGGACCTCAAGCTTGCCATGAATTCCGACACCGTGAAGCAGGAAGTGACCGTGAAGACGTTCGTGGACGGCGATACGACTCATTTCTATGTGCCGGAGTCTGTGATGGAGGGTGGTGTGCTCAAGGCCCGCTACCTTGCCATAAACACGCCTGAATCAACGGGTAGGGTTGAGGAGTACGGCAAGAAGGCCTCCAACTTCACGCGTGAGAGGCTTTCTAAGGCTACCTCCATAATCATAGAGAGCGACGACGACAAGTGGAACCGTGACTCCACCGGGTCAAGATACCTCGTGTGGGTCTGGTATAGGACAAGCGACAGCGAGGAATACAGGAACCTCAACGTTGAGATACTTCAGAACGGCCTTGCCATTGCATCGTCCACTGCGAACAACCGCTATGGGTCGATTGCGATGGCGGCCCTCATGCAGGCAAAGGCTTTGAAGCTCAATGTGTTCTCAGGTGAGAAGGATCCTGATTTCTACTATGGAGATGCCGTGGAGCTTACGATGAGCGAGCTTAGGCTCAACATCGAGAGGTACAACGGCATCAAGGTGGCGTTCGAAGGCGTTGTCGCCAAGGACGATGGAGGAAGCGTCTACATAGAGGAGTACAATCCACAGACGGATATGTACAACGGAGTTTCAGTCTACTATGGCTTCAATCTTCCAGGTCCTGCGCTCAAGGCTTTGTCCGTGGGCAACAGGGTCCGCATCGTGGGTACTGTGCAGTACTACGAGGCTGGAGGGTTGTATCAGGTCTCTGGGCTTTCGTACAAGCTCATGGATCCAGACAATCCAAACAATGTGAAGATGATAAGCTCCGGCCACAGCGCTGCGTTCGTGAAGACTCTGCCTTCCACCTTCGTTGATGGAAAGGTCAGTGTCGTGAGCATGGACGATGATGGCGTTGAAGTCGTGCGCGAGTACGACTATGCATATCTGGCTTTGAATACGACTTTGGAGATGGACGATCTGTTCGTGGAGGATGTCCGCACGACAAGCGATCCGTCCAGCTCTTCATACGGTGCAATGACCCTTGTCTGCTCCTGCGACGGCGTTGAGGTCCATGTCCGCACTACAGTGTTTACGGATGGGAAGGGAAATCTCATTACCGCAGATGCATATCGTGGCAGGACCATAGACGTCAAGGGGCTTGTGGACCTGTTCGATGGGTCATATCAGATCAAGGTCATTTCACCAAAGGACATCGTTATAAAAGATTAGGTTTAAGATCAAAAGGAGTACAAGATGAAAAAATCATTGACTTCCATTCTACTGCTTGTCGCTCTGTGCGTGTGTCTCGTTTCATGCGCAACCGTGAAGAGCGAAGCTGCCGCACCTGCCGTTGAAGAGGTTTCCGCTCTTGAATCGGCAAAGGCCTACCTCAAGGTCATGTTCGACAAGAGTTCGAAGAGCAATCCAGAGACACGCACACCAAGCGACTATGAAGTCCTTGATGTCGTTGCAATCAAAGGCGTTGAGTATCCAGTCACATGGTCCACTGACACTGACCTCGTGAAGGCTGTTCCTGGCGAGAACCACATTGTCGTCATTGACGTAGACGAGGCTGCTCCAGAGGAGACCCACTACATCCTCACAGCTACGATTACAGATCCTGCAACCGGCGAGACCATCACCCTTGATATCAAGCATGTCCTTCCAGAAGGACAGAAGGATCCTTCGATGGAGGATATTGTCCTTTCTGCATACAAGCTTGCAGACGGAGAGACCACGAACAACGCAGTGACGCTCACCGGTGTGATAGTTGCGATTCCAACAGCATACAGCGAGAAATACGGCAACATAACGGTTGATATCCAGATTGGAGCCATGGCCGACAACATTATCCAGTGCTTCAGGCTCAGCGGAGAAGGTTGCGACAAGCTTGCTGTTGGCGATGAAATCACTGTCAATGGAAAGATAAAGAACTACAAGGGTCTTATCGAGTTCGACAAGCCGTCTTTGGTCAGCATGGGATATACTCCAGACCAGAAGGTCGTCGTTGACGCTGCATACCTTCTTGCAGCCGACGAATCCATGGCAGAGACTCAGGTTCTCGTTGGTGTCATCACAGGCATCCCAACCGCATACAACGAAAAGTATGGAAACATCACTGTCGATATGATTCCTGTTGGCGACGAGAGAACCATCCAGGCATTCAGACTTTGCGGCGATGGCGTTGAAAAGCTTGCCGTTGGAGACACGATTGTCGTTCAGGGCATAATCAAGAACTACAAGGGTACAATCGAGTTCGACAAGAACTGCCAGCTCTTGAGCGATGCCAAGGCCTATGCATACCTTAAGACTCTCAAGGCTGCATACGCTCTTGAAGAGAACGCTGCACTTGAAGGTGCAAGGGTTCTCAAGGGTGTCATCACAGAGATTCCTAGTGCATACAGTGAGAAGTACGGCAACATCACAGTCAACATGGTCGTAAACGGCCTTACTGACATGGTCGTTCAGTGCTACCGCCTCTCTGGCGATGGTGTTGAGAAGCTCGCAATTGGCGACGAGATCACCGTTGGCGGAACAATCAAGAACTACAAGGGCACAATCGAGTTCGACAAGGACTGCAAGCTCATGTAATTCTCTTTGAGTTTTACTCTACTTGGGGCCGCTGGCATATGCTGGCAGCCCTTTTGTGTTTACGTCGGGTTTGGCTCATTTTGGGCTTATGTTGGTTCTTCACGAAAGGCTGGGCTCTTCACGTTTTTCTAGGGTGTGAACCTCTTACGGAAGGGATCAGGGGATACCTTATGGGAGTGAAGGGCATGGCTGAAATGACATGAAAGCGGTGAAAGAGCGCTTTTTCAGGCAAAACCTTGCACGCGAACAGTGGAAGGAGGACTTCCCCCTCTTCGATGCACGGCATACGGCTTCTTACAATGGGTGCAGTCGGTTTCCTGTCTGGTGTATACCAGTAACGCCGTTTTTTGATGCTTTCTAGTATACATGTATACTACAAACGGCTGAAAATCGACGGAAGTGGTATACACTGGATCCTTGAAGGACATGCATTCGGCCATTCGGAGGAAGGACAACGATGCCGGAGGTCGCCCTTGGATGCAGCTTCAAGACCCGAATGCCAAAATGTACCGCAAACGCATTTTTCCATGTCTGCGGTACACCATAGGTCATGTCAATGGGCTGAAGCGAAGCATTTCACATGAATACGCAGCTGAAAGGGTGTTCCAATGGTTCAAAAGGTTGAATCTGTGGCATTTGAGGCATCCGTTCTACGAGGCGCATTCTGCACCGCAGGACCGTTTGTGACGGTATGAATGATTCCTTCCCCCAGTTGGATACAAGGAGGGCTGCAACGGAACTTCCCATTGCAGCCCTTTTGGAAAACCATCCAGTCTCCAACTATCGACGGAAGGTAAACAATCCTGACGGCCGGGGGTTGCAGCCCTTTGGGTTTTTTGTTAGGAAAACCCACATTTGGAAACACTGTGTTGCATATCGAACATATGCCGCTTTCGTTGAATGAATGGCTGCCTATGACGCTTCCAGTGACTTTGCGACCGCACTCAGTGCATTCACGTTCGGCCTCGCATGTTTTGGACTTGATTGTTGTTTGGACAACCGAATTATGGTGTAAACGGTGTTATCTTCTTAATTGTAACCCAAAAGGTTACATATCGTCTAAAGGATAGAGGCTTTGCGTATGGATGGTCTATTCATCGTTGCAGTGCATTCCTTGGTCTACTTGGGACACATGGGATGCTACGTCTCCAGTGCCGACCTTGCAAGGAACGTATGCACCAATCCCGCAAGGGTAAGGAAGGTCATGTCCATTCTTGTAGCAGGAGGTCTTGTTGAAGCCAGAAAAGGCTCTGCAGGGGGTTATAGGCTGAACTGTGATGCGCATGATCTATCTTTGAGGGATATCGCCGCAGCGTTGGGGTCTTCCTTTGCACGACCCGCTTGGAAGGGGGATGATTTCGATATGGAATGTCTCATCTCCACGCACATGAGGGATGTATTGGATGAACTGGGAGGCGAAATGGACAGGTTGCTCTATGGATATTTGGCTGGTGTCTCCGTGAAGGACATCGAGGATTCGATTCTGACCAAGGACTGGTCGGATGCGAAGAGGACTGAGAATGATGGAATCGAAGACGAAGAGAGTAGGGTTTTGCAGTAGGATTGTCGTCATTATGTTTCTTCTCTGCTTGACGGCTTTGCAACTTCAGGCAAAAGGAACTGTGGAGGTTCCTTCATATGAGGCTGAAGGTAACAAGGAATACATTATGGATAAGGGTTCGAAGGAGGAGCGTCCAATGATGGAAGAGGATGGCAATGTAATCTATTTGGCAGGAGGCTGTTTTTGGGGGCTTGAACACCTGATGCAGAGTCTCAACGGTGTAATCGACGCACAAAGCGGCTACGCCAATGGAAGCGGAGAGAAGGATGCTAACTATAGAACGATAATCAAGGGAGGAACGGGTTTCAAGGAAACGGTCAGAGTCCTGTACGACCCTGAGAAGACATCCCTCGATGCAATACTATTCGCATATTTTTATGTAATAGACCCATCCGTAAGGAACAGGCAGGGCAACGATGTAGGGACACAATACCAGACAGGGATATACTACACGAACGAGAAGGCCAAGGCGGTGGTGGAAAGAGTCGTCTCCATAGAGAAAGGAAGGACTAAGGATTTCTTCGTGGAAGTCGAGCCCCTTAGGAACTTCTACCCCGCAGAGGAGTACCACCAGGACTACCTTGAGAAGAATCCATCAGGCTATTGCCACATTCCACGTCATGAAATGGAGCTTCTTTCCTCCTTGGTCATAGACCCTGGAAGATACACAAAACCCGCCAACGAGATTGTGAAGGAACGTCTTACGGCATTGCAGTATGAAGTCACCCAGAACAGTGCAACGGAGATGCCTTTCTCCAATGAATACTGGAACAGCTTTGAGAAAGGCATCTATGTGGACATCGTCACGGGAGAGCCGTTGTTCTCCTCTTTGGACAAGTTCCACAGTTCCTGCGGATGGCCTGCTTTCTCCTCTCCTATAGAGGAGCCTTCGGTAGTAGAATTGGTTGATAGAAGCCATGGAATGGTCAGAACGGAAGTCAGGAGCAGGGCGGGAGACAGTCATTTGGGACATGTCTTTCAGGGCGATAGGGAATCCCCCAACGGCACACGCTACTGCATAAACAGTGCGGCGATTAGATTTGTTCCGTATGAAAGGATGGAAGAGGAAGGCTATGGCTATTTGAAGGGATTGTTCGAATAAAAGGAGCGTTGCATTGTGAAGAAGATTGTATTTCTAAGGATTTCGCTTGTGTTGGTTGCGGCTCTATTCGTTATCATCGGTATATATCGGGGTGAGGTGGCAGTCGTGTTGAACAAAGCTGTGAAGTTGTGTCTGGAGTGTGTTGGAATTGGCTGAATCGAGATTGGATGGAATGGGTGGAAAATCGCTGCTAATAGCCAAGTATAGATGGCTAGTTGGTGTTTTGGCCACATTCCTATCCAATATACATATTGCGAACTTCGCAAAGGGTTCGTTGTATCGTGGAAAGGCGAAGAGCGTTTGCGTCCCGGGATTGAACTGCTACTCCTGTCCTGCGGCTACAGGGGCCTGTCCCATAGGTGCTTTCCAGGCTGTAGTCGGGTCGGCGGATTTTGGATTCTCATACTATATAACGGGGATTGCAATCTTCGTTGGGGTCATGCTTGGCCGTGTGGTATGCGGCTTCCTTTGCCCTTTTGGGTGGTTCCAGGAGCTGTTGTACAAGATCCCTTCCAGGAAAATCTCCACAAAGAAGGTCGGATGGCTCACATATGTGAAATACTTCGTGTTGGCCGTCTTCGTGGTGCTGTTGCCTATGATAGTGATGGATGAGGTAGGGCTTTCAAACCCATTCTTCTGCAAGTATATATGCCCTGCAGGCATTCTTGAAGGAGCCATCCCTCTTGCCCTTGCGGACAGTTCCATAAGGGCGGCTCTTGGGCGGCTGTTCAGCTGGAAGCTGGCTGTACTTGCATTGGTGGTGCTGGGATCCGTCATGGTCTACAGACCTTTCTGTAAATGGCTGTGTCCTCTAGGGGCCTTTTACTCACTGTTCAACAGCATAGCGTTTGTCTCTCTGACGATTGACAGGAACAAGTGCATATCATGCGGCAAATGCAACAGGGTATGCAAAATGGATGTAAATGTAATGGAACATGAAAACGATAGGGAATGCATCCGTTGCGGGCATTGCATAAAAGCCTGTCCAACGAACGCCATTTCGTTTGCATGTCCATTCTCGCACAGGAATTCAGAAATGAAGAAAAAGTATTCTGAGGAACTAAAATGAAAGCTAAAAGACTGATTTCCTTGGTTATGGTTCTGCTGTTAGCAACCGTATTTCTATTCGCAGACGAAGGCCCCATGTTCCCCTCCTTCAAAGGATCGGACCTAGAGGGCAACGCCGTTGACGAGTCCATATTCAAAGGCAAGGTCACGGTTGTGAACTTCTGGTTCTCCACATGTTCGCCATGCGTTGCAGAACTTGGAGATCTTGATGCCCTTGACAAGGAATTGAAGCAAAGGGGCGGTATGGTCATAGGCGTGAACGTGGATACGTTGGACAACAATCTGCGGATGATAGCGACTGCCAAGAACATACTCAAGAAGAAGAACGCCAGCTATACCCATATAACGTTTTCATCTAAATCCGAGGCTGGGAAACTGGTGAACACGTTCATGGCATACCCCACGACCTACGTGGTCGATAAAAACGGTAGAATCGTGGGATCCCCCATCTTGGGAGGGATAACAAGCAAAGCCGTAAAGGATCGCCTGATGGAGCTTGTGGAAAAGGCTTTTGCAATGAATTAGACCAATGCGTCATTGGGGCAGCCTTTAGACATCAAGGCTGCCCATTTCATTTAAATCTCTTGCAGTTGCTTTTGTCCGTTGGCTGTAATGCATCGAGGATTACTGCTTTGACAATTTAGGGACATTGTGCCCTTGTTTTTCAAATTGTCTATCCAAAGAGATTTTTGTAAATGCCTTCCATCTCGCAAAACCAAGGCCAATCCTCGCAAAGCTCATTTGGCAAAAACCTCTCTAGTCTCTTATTACAAGTGCCTATCCTTATTATACTTGTTAAAAATCTGGTTGATACTCATTTTCTCGGGGTTTTGTTGTTGAGCCTATATACCCAATGGCCTGAGTACAAGGCTCTTGAGTGTGAGGATTTATTCAATAAACTCAAGATTGAGCCAGGCGGATATGGAATAAGTTGGAATGAAGACTTGGATTGTAGCGAAGGAGAGCTCTATCAAAAAGGAGTTGATGTTTCTTTGAAACTTGAGGATTTTAGAGCCTTTGCGAAGAACAACTTCATATCGGCGAACGAAGCTTCAAGCATTCTCAAGTGCACCAAGCAGAATATAGACGACCTCGTTAAAAGGGGGAAACTGCATCCAATCAAGAAGGATGGGCGCTACAACCTCTTTTTGAAATGCGAAGTGGAATCTAGACCTTGGGCAAAGAACAGTCTAAATACTGCCGTTGTATATAAAACAGGTGAAGAGGACAACATAATGATGGCTGCCGAGCCTGAATCAAAATACGGCAGCCATTGAGCCTACATGCGTCCACTTATGACAGCATAAGATTGCGTCCTTAAAAAGACTTTCACACCAACGGGTTCAAGTGCTTGAGCTGTTCGTATGCCTTATCTGCGGTGCGGACGTTGCAAAGAGGGGTTATTGAGATGTATCCGTTGAGGGTCGCATCGAGGTCGTCCGAATAGTTCTGAGCCCCTGCGTATACCGAATATCCTTCCACCTGATAGATGTCGTTGCCAAGATAGTGGAAGCGGTCCTTGAAGAAGGGGCCTCCCTGACGGGTCACGAGAATCTCATCATGAGGAACGAGGGGGAAGTTGACGTTGTAGATGAGGTTGTAGTCGAAGAACCTGTTCTCCATGATGAAATCGTACACTCTGTCCAAATTGGCCCTTGCTCCATCGAAAGACTCCGGAACCGTAGAGAAGGCAATTGCATGGCAACCCATGTATGCGGCTTCGAATATGGCACCTACAGTCCCGGAATAGGATATGTCTTCTCCAAGGTTGAGACCATGGTTTATTCCAGAAAGCACCAGATCGAAGTTCTGCTTGAGGCCGTTGAATCCAAAGCGTATGCAGTCGGCAGGGGAGGAGTCGACGTAGTACCAGTCGATTCCCTCCATCATCTCGACCTTTCTGGCTTCGTATGGTTTGTGAATCTCTATGCTGTGGCTTTTTCCGCTTTGCTCCATCTTTGGAGCGGCCACCGTGACATGTCCAAGCTTTCTGGCCCAGGAAGCAAGGATTCCAAGTCCTTCAGAGTTGTATCCGTCATCGTTTGTTATAAGAATCCTCATAGCCATCCTCCGTTGTTCGATTTGTAGTCTCCCAAAAGCTTGTCCGCATCGTCCACAAGAGCTTTCATCTCCTCTGTGCTGTATACCGTTGCGCCGGATGCGAAGGCATGGCCACCGCCATGGTATTTCTCTGCAAGTGAGTTGACCGTGACGAATCGGGATCTCAGGCGCACCCTTGTTGAGCCATCCATGTTCTCTATGAACGCCATCCATATCAGACTGTCCTTTATCTTGTCCATGAACCCCACGCTGGAGCTTGCCTGCTCTCCGCTTAGGGAGAACTTTCTCTGAATCTCCTGGCTTATGTAGGTGTACGCAACGCCGTTTGGCGTTATGTCCATGTTTTCTATCACGTTGGCTTTGAACTTCTGGAACCCAAAGTCCTCCAGGTAAAGATGAGCATACAGCGTCGTGGTGTCTATCCCAAAGTCAAGCAAGTATCCGGCCAATCTCAATGTATCTCCGCTCGTCTCTGCAAACTGGAAACGCCCCGAGTCCGTTACCATGCCGGCGAACAGCAACGTTGCGATGTTCTTGCTGCATTTCAGCTCACCCTCGAATGTCTTTATGAAATCGACTACCATTTCGCATACAGACGACCTTCCATCCTCCACCCATTCGACATCTCCATATGGTTGAACCTCTATGTGATGGTCTATCTTGATCACTTCCTTTGCCAGAAGGGCCTTTTTGTTGGAGATTCTGTCCAAGGTGGCCGTGTCCATCACTATTGCAAGTGCAGAGCCGTAGAAGGCATCGTCTACAGGATCGTCCTCCCCTCCAAGGAACGAAATGTGCTCGGAAAGGTCTTCGTTTATGACCCTTATGTCCTTTGAGGGAAACGAAAGCCTGAGAGCCTCGCAAAGTCCCTTTGTTGAACCTATGGCATCTCCATCTGGTCTTGAGTGACGGGATATCACAATCCTGTCGTATTTCCTTATTCTTTCCAAAATGGCTTTCTTGGCCTCTAGTCCTGTCATGTCGTCTCCAAAGTGTTCGTTGCGGTTTTGCCTTCCGCCAAGGCATCCAAATCCCTGAGCATATCCATGGCAATGGATTGGGAGTTGACTGTAGCACCACTTGCCTTTGCATGTCCACCCCCTCCATACTTCACGGCTATTGGGTTGATGTTACGGTTTGCAGATCTGAGTTCACATGCTATGCCTTCATCACCTTCTGCAAAGGCGACCCATACATCCACACCCTTTATGTCCCCCATCACATTGACGAACGCCCTTGTCGCCGTTGTGGCGTCTATGCCGTCCTCAAGCAGTTCCTTCCGTGTCGTATAGGTGTACGCCACATTGTGCTCCGTTGTTTTTATGCGAAGGGCGAACTTTGCACGAAGCTTCACGAACGAGAGCTCCTCCGTGTACAGACTCCTGTAGATAGAAGCCGTGTCTATGTTGCGCTGCATCAAGAACGCTGCGAGTTCGAATGTGCGGGAATTGACGGCATCGTATCTGAAACGGCCTGAATCAGTGACAATGCCTGTGAAAATCGCCTGTGCTGCATCATTTGGGACCTCAAGACCGCTTTCCTTTGCAAAAGCTGCAAGTATCCCGCAGCAGCTCTCGAACGACGGATCGACCACCTCTATATCTGACATGCGTCCAAGAAAGAGGTGGTGGTCGAACCTGAGCGTTCGTTTGGCAAGGCTCCAGCGGTCGTCGCTTACAAGGGAGGCTGCCGAAGTATCCATGATGACTGCAAGGGCATCGGTGTATGAAGAGGAGGGTATGTCGTCCATCGTGCGGCCTCCAAGCATGAATGCAAGGCGTTCGTTGGAGTCGCCCACCATGTAGACCTCCTTGTCTGGAAAGTTGGCCTTTACAAGCAGGTAGAGCCCAAGTTGGCTGCCGTATGCATCGCCATCGGGTCTTGAGTGCCTATGGATGATGATGCGTTGCGCGGCTTGGATCTCCCTAAGTGCATCTTCGAATAGCTTTGACAAATCATCCATTGGACACCTCCATTTTCAGAGGGCTGCTGTTTTCGTACACCGTGAATCTAATCTGATGGCCGTTGTCCTCCATGGGTGTCGATTCCCATGTCTGCTTCCAATTTGGCATTTGGTCTAGGTTGTCGAAGAACACCTGCGCCCCGCCGTCAGCATCCACCTTGGTCAGAAGCACCTTGTCGCAGTATGGAAGCAGAGTATGGTACATCATGGCCCCTCCTACCACAAAGACATCCTCCGAGGGGTATTCCGATATCCTTGAAAACAGTTCCTCCAAGGTCTCGACCATCGTGAAGCCATCCTGAGTCGCACGGTTGTGGTCTCCGCCTGGCCAAAGGACTATGTTGGTTCTGTTCTTGAGGGGCTTGCCATTGGGGAAGGACAGAAGGGTGTTGGAACCCATGACGACGACTTTTCCCATCGTCTTCTCCCTAAAGTACTTCATATCCTTTGGAAGTCTGAACATGAGGTCGTTCGCACGTCCTATGCCCCATTTCCTATCGCAGTGAAGTATTGCCTGCATCGTAGACCTCCTATCGTTTTCTGCGGTGTCAAATCGCAACTGGGATATCGTATTTCTTCCTACAGTACTCGTAGCCTTCAAGTTTGAAATCATCGACGGTGAAGTCGTAGAAATCCTTGATATCTGGATTCACTACAAGTCTTGGAGCCTTGAAGGATTGATTATCCAACATTTCCTTGACAATTGGAATATGTCTGTCATAGATGTGTGCATCTGCGATCACATGCACAAGCTCTCCTGCGACAAGTCCGCTGACCTGAGCCATCATGATTAGCAGTATGCTGTATTGTACGACATTCCAGTTGTTCGCCGTTAACATGTCCTGGGACCTTTGGTTGAGGATTCCGTTCAATACGTCTCCGCTTACGTTGAACGTCATGGAGTAGGCGCAGGGATAGAGACCCATCTCGCTCAGGTCGTGGTGGTTGTATATGTTGGTCAGTATCCTGCGGCTCTGGGGGTTGTGCTTCAGGTCATGGATGACCCTGTCGACCTGGTCGAACTCCCCTTCAGGGTACTTGTGCTTCACTCCAAGTTGGTAGCCGTATGCTTTGCCTATGGAGCCGTCCTCGTCCGCCCAGCTGTCCCATATGTGTGATCTGAGATCCCTTATGTTGTTGGATTTCTTCTGCCATATCCACAAAAGCTCGTCTATGGCTGATTTCATGTAGGTTCTTCGCAGGGTCATTATTGGGAACTCCTGCCTTAGGTCGTAGCGGTTCACTATGCAGAACTTCTTGATGGTATGGGCTGGAGTGCCGTCCTCCCAATGCGGACGTACTTCAAGGTCTTTGTCCGAAAAGCCGTTTTCAAGTATTTCCCTTACGTTTTCCTTGAATATGTCGTCCGCTCTGCTCATGTGTTGGCTCCTTTGGGATTGGGTGCTGTGCAATGAAATGAGAGTTTCCCTGATACGTTTCATGCAGTTTCACGCAACATTATTGCAGAAGAATGTTGCAGTTTCAATTGGGGAGGTTCTTGCTATCGATGTGAAAAAGACCTATGGTGGAACCACAGGCCCAAAGGAGAGGATGGCTCTATGGCAAAGACAAGAATGGATGACGCAAGGAGGCTTTTGGATGCTCTACGACCTTAACGCCCGCCTTTGTGGAGACTTCAACGTACTTGAGATTGGGAAGCTTCCACCAAGAAGCTACTTCATTCCGTTCCCAACCCGAGGCCAGGCCGTTTCATGCTCCTTGCCTGGAAAACGCTACAGCTCTCCTCTTGTGAAGGTGCTGGACGGCATCTGGGACTTCATCTACTACGACGATCCCAACGACCTGCCATCCTCCATACAGACCGATTCCTCAAAGACCGATGCCCTTGAATTTGGCACTATAGACGTACCTTCATGCTGGCAGTTCAAAGGCTATGGGAAGCCTGCATACATAAACCTTCGCTACCCGTTCAGATATGCACCACCAAAAATCCCTGTTGACAAGCCTGTTGGTTGGTATTTCAGTGTTTTGGATGGAATAAGGCACGCACCAAAGGGCGAGTGGAACCACATTGGACTGTATAGGACGTTCTTTGATGTTGGAGATGCCTCCAAAAAGTACATACTTTCCTTCCTTGGCGTTGCAAGCTGCATGGAGCTGTACATAAACGGCTCGTTCGTAGGGTATTCCGAGGAGTCCCATAATACTGCTGAGTTCGATGTCTCTTCCTTGGTTCATGAAGGCTCCAACGAAATGCTTGTTTTGGTCCGTAGATGGTGCAGCGGAAGCTATCTTGAGTGTCAGGATATGTTTAGAAACAATGGTATATTCCGCGATGTACTGCTTAGAATCTCCAATAAATCAGATATCTGGGACATTGATTTCAAAACATACAAACATGAATGCCTGTATGATGCAAAGATAGATGTCGAGGTTTCAGGCTCTCTTGAGGTGTCAGTCTCCCTTGAAGGCCATGGACTGCTTTTGAAAAAAACGTTGGTTTGTAGGGATTCCTGCGGAGGCACCCTTTCCTTCTGTTTCAAGGACCTTGATGTTTTGGAGTGGAACGCAGAGCAGCCGAACCTCTACGACCTGTTCATTGAAACGAAGGATTCATGTGTGCACCAAAGGGTTGGATTCAAGGATATCGGCATAAAGGGAAGAGTGTTCCTCGTGAATGGAAGGCCTGTGAAGCTCAAGGGCGTGAACCATCACGATACCAGCCCAACCAACGGCTATGCGATGACCCCTTTGGAGATAGAGCGGGATGTGAAGCTGTGCAAGCAGTTCAACATTGACACCATAAGGACATCCCATTATGCGCCGGACCCGCTTTTGCTTGAACTTGCGGCCGAATATGGTCTCTATATCGTGGACGAGGTGGACCTTGAAACTCACGGGGTGTATGTGCAAAAGCTACCTCCTTCGATGAATTGGCTTTCAAACGATCCAAAGTGGAGTACCCGCTATGTGGACAGAGCGGTGCGACACTACAACCGCGACAAGATCCTCTCGACGCCTGTTGTGATGTGGAGTCTTGGAAACGAATCCGGAGATGGTTGCAACACCTATGCGATGTACGAGTATTTCAAGAGTGTATCGAAACTTCCTGTGCACTACGAAAGTGCGGTCCATGCAAGGCGCAAGGCATACGACGTTGCAAGCCAGATGTATCCTTCCGTTGTGGATGTGTCGGCTGCAGGCGAAGGGCGAAGTCGCACCAAGGAATTCAACGACCGTCCTTATTTTTTATGTGAATATGCACATGCAATGGGTGTGGGACCTGGCAACATAGAAGGGTATTGGAAGGAGATATACTCGCACGAAGGCCTTATGGGCGGCTGTGTGTGGGAGATGATTGACCACTCCGTCTTGCATGTGGATTCTGCGGGTGTTTCGCACTACTCATATGGCGGCGACCATGGTGAGTGGATCCATGACGGGAACTTCTGTGTGGATGGAATCTTCTATTCGGATAGGAAGCCTTCAACTGGTGCTTGGATAGTACGTCATGCCTACAGACCGTTGAGGTTTTCATGGTTAGGAGGTTTCCCTGGCTCCCCTGAAGGTTTGCGCTTTGGAGTGTTCAATACGACGGGGTTCACATCTGGAAATGAGTTCAAGGTCGTTGTCTCCGTGGATTTTGGACCTCCCTTTGACCTGGTTGTGGATGCTCCCCCTCTTGGCAGAAGCGAGATTTGTCTTGACGTGCCAGTGGATGCACGTCTTGTGAAGTTCGATGCATATGACAAGAAGGGATCTTTGGTTGGAACCGACCAGATAGAGCTTTCAAAGACTGTTCTCCCAGAGCCTGAGCTTTTTGGCGGCTCGTCCAAGGAGACCCCTTCATTTCTGGAAGAGCCTTCGACTATTCTGTTCAGGGCGGCGACGGACAACGACAAGCCGTTGTTCAGGCCAAATCCAATGAAAAGATGGTACTCCCAAAGCGAGGATGTCTTTGAACGAAAGATTGTTGACGATGGGCTAATGGTTGTCATGAGCAACATAATGGCTGCCGGCAACAGATTCATGTGCGTGGATGAGTATAGGAGGTGCAAGGCTAAGGAAGGTTTTGATGGGGCTGTCTTTGTGAAGTCCCTGCTTCATCCCGTAAGCGCTCGAGGGAGGATTCCAAGGTTTGGAAAGAGCTTCAGGTTGGATTCTTCCTTCGATGCAGTAAGGTGGTTTGGACGAGAGAAGGAATCATACGTGGATATGAAGGAGCAGAGTCCAATTGGAGAGTATTCAGGGCGTGTGTGCGATATGACAGAGCCAAACATTCGCCCTCAGGAGAGCGGCAACCGCTGCGATACCCAATGGGTGGAGATTGAAAACGATGGTCTGATTGTGCGATTTGATGCTGTAAACGAGCCGTTCAATCTTGGAATAAAACCTTATTCCGATTTAGAGCTTACCAAAATGAAACATCGTGAGGACGAGGTCCGTACAGGTACATATGTAACGCTGTCTGCATTCCAGCAGGGCATTGGCACGGGAAGCTGTGGCCCATACACCCTAAAGGAGCATATGTATTCTGCAAAGAAGGACTATGAGCTGTGTTTTGTTGTATCATGGAAAGCGAAGAGGAGATGATCTGCCATGGATTCAAAGACTTTGGATTTGGAAAAGCTGCTCGAAGATGTGAAGAGGGTTGTTCTTGAAGCTGCGCCTCTTATGGACATGGGCACCGCCCAGGTCTTTGAAAAGGACGGGGTGAGCAATCTTGTGACAAGTGCGGACCTTGCGGTGCAGCACTACCTTTCAAAGGAACTTTTGAGGCTTGTTCCGGGTTGTGGTTTCTTTGGGGAGGAGGAACATATGTGTTCCAAAGGCGATGGCCGCAGATGGATTGTCGATCCCATAGACGGAACTGCGAACTTCACTAGGGGGCTAGGGCAATCTGCAATATCCGTAGGGTTCGTAAATGGCGATGATATACTTCTTGGAGTGGTGTACAATCCCGTTTCAAAGGAGATGTTCTGGGCTGTGAAAGGAAAGGGAGCCTTCCTCAACGGCAAGCCTCTTGAAGTTTCGAGACTGGACTTTCAGCACAGCATCCTATGTACAGCCTTTAGTCTCTACCGCAAGGAATACGCCAAAACATGCAACGACATACTCATGGATGCCTATTTCCAATGTTCCGATTTCCGTCGTTTTGGAGCATGTTCCCTTGAAATGTGCTACCTTGCAGCAGGGAGGGTTGACATGTACTTTGAAATACGCCTCTCCCCCTGGGATTACTGCGCTGCAACCCTCATCGTGCGTGAGGCCGGCGGCTTCGTCGAAGGCTTCAAGGGAGTATCCCCCTCATTGGAAGGGCCATGCCCACTTGTCGTCGCCAATTCCAAGGAGAATCTGGAACGCCTGAAATCCATCATAGAACGCCATATGGACAGCGTGCCATACACGGACTGAATCACTCCTTTGATAATCTTTTTACAGCCCGATTCCTTTGAGAAAGGCCCTTACGTTCTGTGCATATTCCTGTGGATGGTCAAGCACGCTTCGTGCGTGCGTGGAGCCTTTATAGAGCCTAAGGGTCTTCTCTCCAGGCTTTGCTTCGTAGACTTCCTGTGCCATGTGTGTTGGCACGAATGTGTCTGCATCTCCGTGGCAGAAGAGGGCCGGTATGGTCGTTCTCTCCATTGCCTTGATTGCATCTACATCGTAGAGGGACCATTTCCAACGGCTCTTGAGTATGGCATTTCCTAGCTGCATAGTAGGCCAGGACGGCATGTGCAGTCCCTTGTACACTGCCTTTGCTTCGTTTTCCATGCTGGAATATCCGCAGTCGTCTATTACAAACGACAGCTCTGGAATCTCAGGAGCTGTCTGCATGACTATGGCCCCTCCCATGGATTCTCCCAAAAGACCCCATACACAGTCCTTGTCAAAGCGGGACTTCACATCATAGAAGAGGTCTTTCAGGTCCTTTGACTCATAGTATCCCATGCTGCAGCACAGAGTCCTTCCGTCATTGTCCTTTTTGTCGCTTATTCCGTGCATCCTGTGGTCGTAGAGTACTACGCTGAAGCCGTTGTCGAGAAGGATCTTTGCGTATGGGTACATTGAGGAGTAGTTGCCAGTGTATCCGTGTACGATGACAGCGGCTTTCTGAGGCTTTGAGACATCGGTCTTTGGTGCGTTGGGGTGTAGGATTATGCCTCGTAGGGAGTATCCGCGGGGTGAGGTGAACATGAAGGTTTCGTGCTCGTGGGCGTTTTCAAAGTCGTTGCAGTCGAAGTGTTCGGTGCTTTTGAGATAGTCCCTGGATTCTTCGTGGGAGTGAACCTTGGGGCGTGTGAGCATGGATACGAATTTGTCTGTCGCCACTGCAAGTGCGGTCAGGATGAGCATCGCCGCTACGAGTACTATTATGATTGCTGTCATCATAGTCAAAAGATAGTCGTTGGTTTTTGGGAAGGCAACCCTTGAGGGCTTCTTGTGTGGGCTTGGTCGGGGTGGTCTGGATTTAATCAATTACTTTTACAAAATAAAAGTTGACAATTGGGTAAAGCCATGTTTTCATCTAAATGGAAGTTGGATTTTCATTGTTGTTTCTTAAGCTGTAAGCAAACGTTTGCATATGACTTGATGGGTGCAATGGAATACAGTGCAAACGTTTGCATATCCAAAAGAGCGTTTGAGAGACGCCCAAAAGGGAAGGAAATGGCGAAGTATACGACGTTGAAGGATGTTGCTCAGAAGGCTGGAACCACTATTGGTACGGTCTCCTATGTCCTCAACGGGAACGGAGAGAGGTATATAAGCGAAGAGACGCGTCGCAAGGTGTTGGAGGCTGCTGAGGAACTCCATTATATCCGAGACAAGGGCGCATCATCTCTAAAGGGCGGCCATCGCAGGCTCATAGGGATACTAATCCCTCAGTTCGAGAACCAGTTCTTCACCCGCATAGTCATGGCTGCGGAGGCCGTCTTCGTCAAACATGGCTACGACATGATAATCACCAACACATTGGACGACCCGGAGAGGGAGAAGTCCGTAATCCGCAGGATGCTTGAGCAAAGGGTGGACGGCATAATCGTCACGCCAACGGCAAAGGGAGCTGAGAACACGGAGCTAGCACGCAGCGTTGGAATGAAAATGGTCGTCGTTGACCGCCCGTTGGAAGGGGTGAAAGACTACTACTGGGTCACTACCAACAACTACGGCTGTGGATTCAAAGGCATAGAATACCTAATGTCAATGGGACATGAAAAAATAGGGTACATTGGCTGGGCTTCTGGAATCCCTGATTTGGAGGCTCGCGAAAAGGCTGCGCTGGATGCGGCTGGAGATAAAGCGAAAGTATATGTTGAGAATGGGGAGTTCTCTGCGGCAGAGGGTGGAAGGCTCACGAGGAAGATCCTCGAAGAGCATCCAGACATAACGGCGCTTTTCTACGGATTCAACATACAGGCCCAAGGTGGGGTGAACGAGCTAAGGAGAATGGGTAGAACGATTGGGCGTGATATATCCGTCATGCTCATTGGAACACCAATGTGGACCTATACGGGACTCAATGATTTTTCAAGGTTGGACATGGGCGACATGGCACTTGGAAACACCGCTGCACAGGTACTGCTCGACCAGATACAGGGCAAGCCTATGCAGCCAAAACAGTATATTCATGACTGCAGCGTCATAGAAGGCGACTCTGTCTTGAAAATAAACTAAAGGAGGGGAAGGACGTATGAAAAAGATCCTTACCACAGTTATGGTTCTCGCTCTCGTTGCAATGTGTGCATTCGCACAGGCGGCACAGGAGGAGGTTTATCCAAACAAGAACATCAATCTCACGGTACCCTACGGTGCAGGTGGAACAACAGATTTGACAGCACGAGCACTTGCAAACGCAATGGGAGGGAAGCTTGGAGTCACAATCAACGTAATCAACACTCCTGGTGCTGGTGGAAGCGCAGGTACTCTCAACGTCCAGAACGCAAAGAACGATGGATACTCGCTTCTTGCCAATGGAATGCTCGCATTCTGCACAATGCCAATCAATGGCTACACTGACAAGACCTTCCGTGAATGGGACATTTGGATTGCAACATATGCACCAAACGTAATCGTCGTTCCTGCAGACTCCCCATTCAACACAATTCAGGACCTCGTTGAGGCAATAAGGAAGAATCCTGGCCAGATTACAGCTGGTACTGCTGGCATTGGTTCCGGCGGACACTTTGGAGCAGAGGTCGTCAAGGCCATCGCCGGCGCTGATTACAAGCACATCACATACGCTGGTGGAGCTGCTGCATTTACAGCAACGCTCTCCGGTGAAGTTCAGTTCTGCCCTCAGCTTCTTGCTGAGTACAAGGATGCAATCATTGGTGGACAGGTCAAGGCCCTTTGCACGCTTGCAGAAGAAGACATCACAATCGCTGATGGAGTCACGATTCCTTCGATCAAGGACTTCTATCCAGAAGCTGCAAAGTTCCTCCCAATGGGCGAAGTCACAGGAATCCTCGTTCCAAAGGGACTTCCAGAGTCATACCTTGAAAAGCTCGATGAAGCCTTCGCTGTTGCAGTTAAGGACAAGGCCTTCTTGGATTTCTGCGAATCAAAGAGTTTCTCTGTAAACGTCTATGACAGACAGCACTCCCAGGAGTTCATGGAGAACTTCGCATCAAAGGCTTGCTGGCTCATGTACGATGCCGGTGCGGTTACAATCAGCCCATCTGATTTTGGCATAAACAGACTGTAGTTCCAAATCTTGAATGCTCCGTCCTTGGAAGGCCCAAGGGATATGATGGTACATATTCCTTACATGGATCTTCCAAGGGGAGTCTTCGTTTGGTTTTTCGTACAACCTGCAGAGCTTTATGCCATGCAGGTTCTGGTAAGGAGTAACTTCCAAAACTCCTCCATGCGGCTTGGCCATGCCCTGCACGGTTGGAGCTACGCCTTTAGCAACTTTATAATACACAAAGTATTATTTCAGTTGCTTCAGGGGCTTCCATCTCTACAACCCATGTCCAATCCACACAAAGCAAAGTTTTTTGGAAGTTCTTCTAAGGATTTTAAAAATGGATAGAAACATCAAGGATTTCGTTTTTTCCTTTGTCCTTGCTGCTCTTGGAGTCTACTTTGCAATAGAAGGATTTTCCATATACAAAAGGGTTGCAGGACCACCTTTCAAGATTGAGAAGCTTAGCCTGTCACCGGGTTTCCTGCCGTTCATTCTTGGCATTCTTCTCGTTTTCTTCAGCGTTCTTCTTTTCTTTTCCACAATGAAAGGGGAAAAGGACTTTGGCGCTGCCTTCGTGGAGCGTTGGAAGGTCGTTGGCAAATGGTTCGCAGACGCCTCCCGTAACAAGGACTACTATTTCACCATTGGTGCAGTCGTCATAATGTTCATCTATTCGTATCTGCTTTTGAGCGTTCTGCCCTTCTGGGCTGCATCACTCATCTTCCTCGTTGGCATATTCCTCTACCTAAAGGCCGGAGTATGGTGGAAGTCCATCATCGTCGCAGTTGCAGCAGTGGTCTTGACGGTCGTGATCTTCAAATACTGCTTCAACGCAGCTCTTCCTTGAGGTGAAACATGGCATTTCAGTACATATCAGCAGCATTTGCAACAGTCTTCCAGCCAATGAACCTTCTTGTCATGTGCCTGTCCACATTGGCGGGACTTGTGATGGGTATGCTTCCAGGCCTTTCCGCAACGATGGCCATAGCTCTTTTGACTGGACTTACATACAACTTTCCAACTCAGACAGCAATAATAGCGTTGCTTTCCATCTACGTTGGTGCAATTTCAGGCGGTTGCCAATCGGCAATCCTTCTCAACATTCCAGGAACTCCTGCATCCGCAGCCACAGCCCTTGACGGACATCCAATGGCCAAGAAGGGACGCGGCGGTCTTGCAATTTTCCTTGCAACGACTTCCAGCTTCCTTGGGACGTTTCTGAGCGTCATCTTCGTAATGACCCTTACACCGGTTCTTACGAAGCTTGCACTCAAGTTTACATCCTGGGAGTTCTTCCTCCTTTCAATCTTTGGAATCCTTATATGTGGAACCATCACATCCACGGAGTCCCAGATTAAAGGCTGGATAGCAGGAATACTTGGACTTATGGTCTCCATGATAGGTTTGGATTCCGTAAACACCGTAGCTCGCTTCTCGTACGGAAACGTGAACATGATGTCCGGCATCCAGCTCATCCCTGTCATGATAGGACTCTTTGGCTTCCCAGAGATCCTCAAGGCGTTCAAGCTGAACAACGATGAACAGGTCATCCCTTCAAGCAAGTTTGAAGCAAAGGAAGGCTTCAGTCTCATGGGGCGCAACATGGTCAAGGTCATCCGCTCCGCCGCCATTGGCGTTGGGGTTGGAATCATCCCAGGTGTTGGCGAAGACACAGCCGGTTGGCTTTCGTACTGGGCGACCAAGAGCTTTTGCTCTGAAGAGGAGAAGAAGACCTTTGGAACTGGAAATCCAAAGGGTGTCATATCCGTAGAGACAGGAAACAATGCCTGCATTGGTGGAGCAATAATCCCTGTCCTGTCACTGGCGGTTCCTGGATCAGCACCTGCTGCGGTTCTTTTGGCTGCATTCTACATGCACGGCTATAGGCCAGGTCCTCTTCTTATGACCGAATCCCCAAGCTTCCTCTACAATGTGTGCATCTACATTGCCATTGCATCGTTCTGCATGTGGCTCCTTGCCCTCGTTCTTTCGAAGGGAACCGTCAAGATCCTTGGAATTCCAAAGAAGTACCTCATGCCAATCATCTACACACTGTGCGTGATAGGCTCGTACCTCATCAACTACAACATGTTCGACGTCAAGGTCATGTTCGTGTTTGGAATCTTTGGAACACTGCTTACATCGCTGCACTTCCCAGCCGCACCGTTCCTCCTTGGAGTCATCCTTGGACCTATGTGCGACTCCAACCTAAGAAGGGCACTGAACCTCTCCGATGGTTCGCTCGCTCCTCTTGTACAGCGTCCAATCTGCATATTCTTCCTGGTCCTCATCGTGGTCATGATCCTCGCCCAGCTTGGAGTATTCAAGAAACTCATGGGGAAGAAGGCATGATACAGAAGGCCGATGGAATCTTCTACGCCCCACAGTCCACGGGAAAGGTCGTGAAGACTGTGGGAGAGGGGGAGTTCTTCTTCTCCGTCATTGGTCTTGACCATGGTCACATATACGCCATGGTCAACGGCCTCACTGAGGCGGGGGCCACGCTCAAGGATGTCTATGACCCAGACCCCGCAAAGGTCAATGCTTTCATAGACCGATTCCCCTGCGCCCACCCTGTCTCCTGCGCCGACGAGATTCTGCTGGATTCCTCCATACAGCTTGTGGCTTCTGCAATCAGACCTGACAAGCGGGCTTCGTTGGGTGTGGCTGTCATGAAAAGCGGTCATCACTATTTTACGGACAAGCCTGGAATGCTCACGTTCGATGACCTAAAAATCGTACAACAGATACAAAAAGAGACCAATCGTTGGTTTATGGTCTATTTTGGAGAGCGTATACATGTGGAGGGTGCTGTATGCGTCCAACGTCTTATAGACGAAGGAGCCCTTGGCCGAGTTCTCTCTGTGACCATCCTTGCTCCCCACCGTTTGAACAAGGAGACCCGTCCAGGCTGGTTCTTCAATCCTGATGAGAACGGTTCTATACTGTGTGACATTGGATCGCATCAGTTCGAACAGCTCCTTTCGTATACTGGAGCCCGCAGCGGGCGAATAGAGTACAGCGAGGAGCGCAATTTCAACAATCCCGACCATCCACATTTCACTGACTTTGGGCAGGCCGTCATAGGTTTGGACAATGGTGCAACAGGCTATATAAGGGTCGATTGGTTTACACCCCCAGGGTTATCGGCTTGGGGCGATGGCAGGGTTTTTATCGTGGGTACGAAGGCTACGGTCGAGATCCGCAAGTACATAAACGTTGGCGTTTCCATGGAAGGTGACAATGTGTTTCTGGTGGATGCAGACGGTGAGCATGTCATAAATGCGACCGGCAAGGAGGGTTTTCCTTTCTTTGGCGCATTCGTCCGCGACTGCCTTGACGGGACGCAAACCTGTATGACGCAGGAGCATGTCTTCGAGAGCATGAGGCTCACTCTTGAGGCTCACCAGAGGGCCTGTGCAAACGATTTGCATTAGGGTTTTTGGCATATGAGATACGGTTTCTGTACAGGATTCGCTTCGACCCCTCTTTGGGCCATACAGGGTTCCATGCTTGCAAGAATACGGGATGCAGGCTTCGACTATGCCGAGCTTCCCGCCATGAGTTTTGCGGACATGGACCCCTGTGGGTTTTCTTCTGTGCTTGGAGCTTTTGATACCCCTGTCGCATGCAATCTCTTTCCTGGTAGGATTCCATTGGTTTCCTGGGAAAGGGATTTGTGCGTCATCTGCGATTACTTGGATGTTGTGCTTTCCCGTGCCGTCTCCCTTGGTATAGGAAAGATCGTCTTTGGAAGCGGTGCTTCCCGCAGCTACGACCCTTCGTGTATGTCGTTCGATGAGGCAATGGAGCGTTTGAGGGAGCTTGTTTCGTCTGTGGTGGTTCCAAAGGCCAGCGAATATGGTGTGACCATTCTCCTTGAGCCGTTGAAACGGGGTGAATGTAACCTAATAAACACAGTGGAGGAGGGCTATTCGTTCGTCCGTGACATCTCCTCTCCTTGGTTCTTGCTTATGGCTGACATCTATCACATGAACTCCAATGGAGAGCCTCTCTCTTCTCTGGAGGCTTCTTTGGACGTGGTTCATCACATCCATATTGCAGGTAGTGAGCGTTCTTTGGAGGACACTCTTTGCAATCCATATATTCTACGTGCTTTGTCTTTGCTTAAGTCCCGCGGCTACGATGAGACGATTTCCTTCGAAACCTGCGACGGCGACATGGCTGCTGCGCTGAAAACTCTCAAAGCCATCATTTAGTTTTTTGGTATGTGAATCTCATTGGTTTTCTTCAGTAGGCCTGAAAAAACAGGTTTCGGAAGAAAATTTTCTTCAGTAACGCCCAAAAATCGAAAAAATGAAGAAACAGACCCCAAAACCTGTTGGTCTGCAGTGTGGTCAAAAAGGCTTTTGGGAGGAATTCCTTTAAGGTAAAAGAGGTAAATGCATCGCTTTGATAAATTTCAAAGGTTTGTAGGTTGTGTTTTTGACATTTTTAAGAGGATTTTTAAAAGTGTTTTTGATGGAATTCAAAGGATTCCATTGGTTTTCATGTTGGTTTTATAATGGGTTTTTCGGAAGATTGTAATTAAAATGCTGTGTTCAACTTCATGTATAAAAGAGGGTAGGGGTTGCCTTCTTCGTCAAAGTCCGTTCTTTTGTATTCCTCGAAACCCATGTGCCGATAGAATCCAACGGCCTGAGGGTTCTGTTCGTTTACTGTAACCTCATTGATTCCGTAATTGCGGATTCCATATTCAAGGAGCTTTCTGCCAAGTCCTTTGCCTCGTTCCAGAGGAGAAAGAAACAGCATTTCCAACCTATTGTTTTCCATGCCCATGAAGGCAACAGGTCGGCTTGGGGCCTTTTCTGCAATTATGAGGTGTTCGACCTTCATCAATGCACAGGGTACAAATTCTTTGATTTTCTTCACCTCTTCACTGGAAAGGAACAGGTGTGTACTCCTAACGGAGTCCTCCCAAACTGCCACCAGTTGGTCTACAAGCCTAGGGTTTCTGTCTTTCACTTCATAGAGGTTCATAGCCTCATTCTACAGTCAGGAATACTTTGACTCAATAAAACTTGAAATTTTAGCTTCTGGTTTTCCATATAAAAAGACATGATTGTATAATTTATTCCATATAAATAGGATAAATCTTTTTTTGACGTACTTTGCAAACGTTTTTCAGTTATTTTTGCCGTACTTTGCATTGTTTCAATGTGGTTGAGAATTAAAGAGTGGTAGTTGGTGTAGTGCGCTTAATAAGCTTAGTGGGTGTAGTGAAGGCCGTTGCAAAAACGGCCCTGAATGAGATCACTGCTTCTTCATCTGCCGTAGGAATGCAAAGACTGCAAGAGCGGTTATGGCAATTCCATAGCCTAAAACCCACAACATGTGGGGAAGGGCAGCGGAGAAGTTTCCTGCAACTACAGCGCGTTCGAATTCGACTGCATGGATGAACGGCAGCAGGCTGGCGATCTTTTCAAAGACGCTTCCAAGCATGGAGATATTGAACCATATTCCGGAAAGCCATGCAGAAAGGTTTGTAAGAAGGGCTCCGCACAGGCCTCCTACCTGAGTCTCTGTCAACGTGCTTCCGCAAAGGAGTCCTAGAGAGGCGTAGAACAACGCCGGAACAAGAATAAGCAAAACGCTCCATAGGACGTTGATGGTGATTTCCAAACCCAGAATCCACGCTGCAACGTAGCATAGCAAAGCCTGTGCAATGGCAATTGCAAAGAATGGAAGCATGTAGCCCAGTACGAAATCCAAAGGTTTCATTGGAGTCGTGTAGAGCCTTTGGAGAAATGATGTATCTCTGTCCTTTGATACAAGCTGCCCTGCAAACAATGTTATGAACGATAACCCAAATACCGTTATGCCTGGTGTAAGGGTGTTCAGTTCAAACATCGAAACCGGAATGTTCGATTGTATCAGACTCAAAAGCAACAGCAGAACCAACGGAAACCCAAGACCAAAGCCCAGAGTCAAAGGATCTCTTAGGATCTCTTTGAATGTTCTTCCTGAAAAGGATGCCATTCGACTCATTCCTTTGCCTCCTTTGATGTGCCTTTTGATGCGTTCTTCACAATCTCTATGAATGCACTTTCTATGCTGTCCTTGCCGCTTTTGGCCTTCATTTCCACGGCTGTGCCGCAGAACACAAGACGACCTTCTTTCATGATGCCTATTCTATCTGAAAGGGCTTCCGCCTCCTCCATATAGTGGGTCGTCAGTACAATGGTCATCTTCGATTTCAACTCGCGGATGGTGTCCCAAAGCTCGCTGCGGGCAATTACATCAAGTCCAAGTGTGGGTTCGTCCAAAAACAGTATCTTAGGTTCGCTGATCAGCGCCATTGCAAGGCTGAGTCTTCGCTGCCAGCCTCCTGAGAGCTTTGCGGCTTTGCGTGCGGCAACCTGCGAAAGGCCAAACGACCCCAAGGATTCACGGACCTTCCTTGCCGTTTTTTCCTTGTCAAAACCATGGACTCCGCACATGAGCTTAAGGTTCTCCTTGACGCTGAGGTTCCTTGCAATCGCCGATTGCTGGGGGGAGACTGCAATGATCTTCTTCACATCAGTTGGACGGGACTTTACGCTCATGCCGTTTACGAAGGCATCTCCGCAAGTGGGGGAGCTTACGCATGAAAGCATCTTTATGGTAGTTGTTTTTCCTGCACCGTTTACACCTAGAAGAGAGAAGAGTTCCCCTTGGTATATGGTCAGGTTCAAGGAGTCAACGGCCCTTACGTCCTTGTAGTCCTTTGTAAGGTTCTTTGTCTCGATTGCGGTCGTCATGTCCGGCATCCCCTTTATTCTCCTTTTTCTTGTTCCTTCTTTCTCAGTTCAAGTCTTAGCTTGAGTCCTTCGAAGACATTGGAGAGGCAGGTGCTTGCCATGTCTGCATCCAGGTTCAAAAACGAGGTCGCCTGCATTGCGGCTATTCCGTGTACCACTGACCACATCTCAAGATGAAAAAGCTGTGCTTCTTCGTGTGGTAGGTCATAGTTCGCCATGAGCATGGATACTATCTCTTCGAAGCTTGCATTCTGGACATCCTCTTTTTCATTCGTTCTGTCTCTCATGAACAATAGGTTGAATAGATTTCTTTCATCCTTTGAAAACTGGATGTATGCCATGCCGCTGGCCTTGTATGGCGGATACTTCGACTCTGACATTGCCTGCCATATATAGGAATGGTAGAACTCGTTGGCCTTGTAGATGACGCTGGCAAGCAACTCCTCCATTGTGGAGAAGTTGTAGAAAAGCGGTTGTGTGGAACAGCCTATCCGACGTGCTAGGTTGCGGGCGTTCAGCGATTCCACTCCGTTTTCTCGTACCATCTCGAATGCCGTGTCTATGATTTGCTGTCTGTTGGTCTTTGCTTTTGGTGGCACTTCAAACCTCTTATAACGCATGTTATATAACTATTGTTATAAAATGTAAACCCTTATTGCGAAACACAGGGACATCGGTCTAAAAAGTTCAAAATCCGGTCTAGAAGGCCTTTTCACCCCTTGCGTGTGGCCAACTCGTGGCATATCTTGTCGTATGCGGATTCGTCGAGCTTGTAGTGCTTGCGGTATAGGAAGTAGGCGGCCAGCATGAATGCAAGAGGAACGACCGTGATGCAAAGAAGAAGTCCCGTGGTCTGCGAACGCTGTACGTTGGAGAGAACGCTGTCGATTGCACTGAGCTTCTGGGCTTCCGTGATGAGGCTACGCGCCGCTTCGTTCTCGTACTCCGATATCCGGTTGGTGAGGCCCATCACGCCAAAGAGCAGATACGAGGCCCATGTTATCACGACCACCAAGGCACCTCCCATTTTGGTGAAGAACGGACGCAGGGAGGTGATTATGGCTTCGCTTCGTGAGCCGTTCTTGTATTCGTTGTATTCCACGGTGTTCATGATGGATATCATCATGATCAAATAGAAGCAGTACTGTCCAAAGTTGGCCAACATGTAGCCTACTGTTATGAGGTGGAACTTTGTCATTGATGTTCCAAGTGCAAGGCCGGGGATGAGCATTGTAACGTATCCTACTATGGAGATGACTTGCATTATGGACATGAGCTTCTTGCGCGGAACCTTTTTGGAGATTGAAGGATAGAACACCATTAGGATCGCCGTTGCGGACATTCCAATCGTGGTGAAGAGCGAGTAGAGGCCGCCGTTGTAGCCAAACTCGAAGTAGATGTAGGTTGAGCCTATGCCGCCAAGGACGATTCCACTTCCTATCTGCTGCAGTAGGAATATGAAGGAGACCCATAGCAACTGGTCGTTGTGGGTTATGGTCTCTATGATCATCCTAAGGCTTATGCGAGGTGCCGGCTCCTTGAGGTTTTCACGGTTCTCCTTCACTCCAAAGAATATGAAGCATAGGAAAAGAGGGGAGAGCACGCTTATGACTATGGAGATTATTCCGTAGGCCTTGGCTGTGCTGCCTCCTATTGCCATTGCACCTGTAGTGAGCATTGGAATTAGTATCGATGCCCCCGTTCCGCCGATTCCCGCAAAAAGCGTGGCTCTTGATGTGAATTGGTCTCTCGTATGGGCATCCGATGAAAGCGCTGGTATCATGCCCCAGTAAGAGATGTCGTTCATGGTGTATGTAATGCTGTAGAGGAAATAGACCACGCCAAAGAACCATACGAACGGCCAGCCTTGGAGAGTTGTGTTGAACGCCGCTATGACTACGCCCATTGTGCTGACGGACCCTGCAAGAAGCCATGGCTTGAACTTGCCCCATTTGGTTCTCGTCCTCTCTATTATGTTGCCCATTATTGGGTCGTTGAGGGCATCGAACACCCTTGCCGCCACCATTATTGCGGTGATCGCCGTAAGCTGGGCCGCCGTCAGAGTTCTTGTAAAGAGTATGAAAGTGAGTATGTAGTTTGTGAAAAGCTGGTATACCATGTCCCTTCCAATGGTTCCGACTGGGTACATTGCAAGGTTCCTTTTGTCCTGTTTCGTCATATATCGTGTTGTTCCTCCGTCACTATGGTGGTGCAATTCCTGCACAGCACTTTGTAGCATCTGCCGTTCTGGCTTATGAGGTAAGTGTTGTTCTTTGAGCATCCAGCGCACGAAAGTCCTGTGTTCAGAGGTCCAAGGCTGTTGCGCCTGAGGCATACCCTGCTGACAAAGAGCGGAACTTTGAAATCCTCCCCAACGTATGTGAACGAGGAGTCCTTCCTTGTTTCGTAGGATCCAACGAGGCTTGGAACCCCTTCCTTTAGCTCTTCGTAGGCAAGCCTGTTGTAGGTGTAGAGGAAGAAATCGGCGAAGACTTTGGTTTCAGGATGCCTTTTCGCCCACTGGACCTGCGCCACGTTGTTGAGTCCCACTATTACGTGCGGGCGTGCCTCCACGATGGCATCCAACTTCCTGAAGTACTCATCTTCGTCGAACATGAGAGGCGACAGCGGCAAGAACTCGGCTTCCGAACCATTGGGAGCGTCTATTTTGACGATCTCATCCCATAGGCCGATATCCTTGCGCTTGGGAAGCGTTGCCGTAGCTTTTGTCGAAGTTTGTTCAAATGAAGTTTCGAGCGAGCGCTCGAACCTGTTGTCCAAGTCCTCGTAGAAAGCTCTTCGTATGCGTTTGAGAAGGGAAAGTGGAAGGAATGGGTTCTGTATGCCGCTTTCGTTCTTTAGGGAAAGGTCTCCAAGTGAGAACAGACTCTTGTCCGATGCCTCGAAGATTCCTTTGATCTGCGTCCTAGCATCCGTTGGATTCTTGGATTCCTGAAAGGGATCCGTTTCGTAGATTTGGCCGTTGATTTCCAATGACTGCGGAAGGATTCGTATGTCTATATCGATTGGTTCTTTGTAGAGAGGGATGCTCTCGTTGAGAAGCGGAAGGTTCTGGTTGTGCCTTGAGGTGCACCAGACAGTGGTTCCAAAGCCCGGCCTTTTGGAGAATTCCTGCGAGGGGAAGTTTACCGTTGCGGTTTCGCCCTCACTTATGAATGAGCGTCCACCCTCTATGAACGATAGTCCAAAACCAGCGCTTTCGTTGTTTTTTTCACCTTGTGATATCACAAGTAGACCATCACGCAAGGCCACGGGTTTTTCGAATCTAATGACCGCTTTGTTGTTGAGGACCCGCTCAATGGTTCCTACCCTTATTCCTCTATGAGAAGGATAGTCCGTGCATGTCATGGTGTCTTTTTGTGTTTTGAAGAAGCCTGTGGTCGTTTCCCTTGAGAACGATGTCTGCATACATTCCTTTGCGTGTTCGACTTCTTCGTCTTCTTCGCTTTTGCCGCTCAGCAGCAGCGAATAGTAGCGTGCGCACCAATAGACGTATTCCGGTCCCTTCATGCGTCCCTCTATCTTTAGGGAGTCTATTCCAATCCCTGCATACTCTTTGACGAGTTCACCAAGGCAAAGGTCCTTCATGCTGAAAAGCCAGCTGTTCGTTTCGTTTTTCCCGGAGCCCCTTCCGTTGTCCGTGCACGCTTCTCCGCAAGAGAACCATGTCCTGCATATTTGGGCACAGGCTCCACGGTTGGCGCTGCGTCCTGTAATGCACTCGCTTGCCATGCATAGTCCTGAAAATCCATAGCACAGCGCTCCGTGTACAAACACTTTGAGTTCCACGTCCGGACAGGCCATCCTTATTCTCTCCACCTCGTTGAAGGATAGCTCCCTTGAGAGGACGACCCTTGTGAACCCCATCTTTTGAAGTTCCTTCACGCCTTGTGTCGTATGGACTGCAAGTTGGGTGGAACCGTGCAGCGGAAGTGTTGGGAAGCTCTCCCTAATTAGGCGCGCTATCCCCAAATCCTGGACTATTACCCCGTCCGGCTTCAGGTACTCAAGCTGTCTGAGCAGCTTCTCGACCTTTGGGAGTTCTTCGTCCGTGACAAGGGTGTTGAGCGTTATGTAGAACCTCTTGTTCTGCAATATGCATAGTTTCTTGAGTTTTCTTACATCCTCGAACGTGAAGTTCACCGCCCCCTTGCGTGCCGAGAACTCCTTGAGACCAAGGTATACGGCATCAGCGCCGCCTTTGAACGCATAGAGTGCACATTGCAGGGACCCCGCCGGCAGTGCCAGCTCCGGCCTGTTTTTGCTGTTCGATTGCGGGTTTCTGCCTTCCATATACGCTCCTTGTGTTTGTGTTGGATTGTATCACATAGTTGTGTTCATTTCTTGGCTTAATTCAATGAAATCGGTCTTAATATCGGTCTTTATGTGCGGGTTTTGTTGCCAATGTGTCGCTAAGTGCAATTCTTGCTTGAATATGGGGTGAAAATTCATTACATTTCAAGTATAGGCTTTGTTTACAAGGGCTTTGCCCGTAAGCCCATAAGGAGAATATCTTAATGACAGTCAACGAAATCAAACATGCTGGCCTTAAGAAATGGATCGAGGACTTCGCAGCCCTCACGACCCCAGAGGCAATCCATGTCTGCAGCGGCACAAAGGAAGAGTATGACGCATTGATCAACCAGATGGTTGAAAGCGGTCTCGCAACACGTCTGAACCCGGAGAAGAAGCCTCACAGCGTCCTCTTCCGCTCGGATCCATCGGACGTAGCCCGTGTCGAAAAGAGGACCTATATAGCCAGTCTCAAGCAGGAGGATGCTGGTCCAACCAACAACTGGATTGAGCCACATGAGCTCAAGAAGACGATGACCGCCCTCTACAAGGGCTGCATGAAGGGTCGCACCCTCTATGTGATTCCGTTCTCTATGGGTCCTGTCGGTTCTGGATTCTCCAAGATTGGCATTGAGCTTACGGACAGCGAATACGTTGTCTGCAATATGATCATCATGACCCGTGTTGGCTACAACGTTCTTGATCAGCTTGGCACGGATGGTGCATTCGTCCCTTGCTACCACTCCGTTGGAAAGCCTCTTGCTGAAGGAGAGTCGGACCACGGTGTATGGCCATGTGCAGACATGGAGCACAAGTACATTGCACACTTCCCTGAGACAAGGGAGATCTGGTCGTTTGGTTCCGGTTACGGTGGAAACGCCCTTCTTGGAAAGAAGTGCCTTGCACTTAGAATCGCAACCGTCCTTGCAAGGGACGAAGGCTGGCTTGCAGAGCACATGCTCATCCTCAAGCTCACCAACCCAGAAGGCAAGGTCCGCTACATCACAGCTGCATTCCCAAGTGCATGTGGAAAGACCAACCTGGCCATGCTCATTCCTACAATCCCAGGCTGGAAGGTCGAGACCCTTTCCGATGACATTGCTTGGCTCCGCTACGGCAAGGATGGAAGACTCTATGCCATGGCAGTCGAGACAGGCTTCTTTGGTGTTGCACCTGGCACATCTGCAAAGAGCAACTACAACGCTCTTGCTGCAGCTTCCAAGAACACGATCTTCACGAACGTCGCCCTCACAGAGGATGGAGACGTATGGTGGGAAGGAATTGGATACGATGCTCCTGGCAAGCTCATCGACTGGCACGGAAACGAATGGATCCAGAACAAGGAAGACAAGGAGCAGAAACCAGCTGCACATCCAAATTCGAGATTCACAGCTCCTGCAAACCAGTGTCCTACACTTGCAAAGGAATGGGACGACCCACACGGAGTTCCAGTATCTGCAATCCTCTTTGGTGGAAGACGTCCAAGCACAATCCCATTGGTGCACATGGCAAGGAACTGGACCCATGGAACATTCCTTGGTTCAATCGTTGGTTCGGAAGTCACAGCAGCTACACTTGACGTTGCAAGCGGCATAAGACGTGACCCAATGGCAATGAAGCCGTTCATTGGCTACAACGCAGGCGACTACTTCAAGCACTGGCTCGATGTTGGGAAGGCTGCCAAGGATCAGAGCCTCCTTCCAAAGATCTTCTATGTCAACTGGTTCCGCAAGACTCCAGAAGGCAAGTGGCTCTGGCCAGGCTACGGTGACAACAGCCGTGTTCTCAAGTGGATCTTCGAGTGCTGCGACGGTGTTGCAAAGACGGTCGATACTCCAATTGGTATCATGCCTACAGTCGATGCAATCGACAGACCTGAGGGCGTAACAGAAGAAGACATGAAGCAGCTTCTCGCTGTCGATGTCGATGGTTGGCTCAAGGAAGTCGATGACATCCGCAACAACTACTATCCACAGTTCGGCGACAAGCTTCCTAAGGAGCTTTCAGACATGCTTGACACCCTTGAGGCAAACCTCAAGGCTGCAAAGTAAGCCAACTGATTCATTGGAATTCATTCAGGGCCGCCTGCAAAGGGCGGCTCTGTTTTTTATATGTTCTTGTTTCCTTGAACTTTCTTGCCTTTCTAGGAGGCTCAGCCTCTCTGGACGGTCTAGGCTTTCTAGTCTCTCTAGCCAATCTAGCCTGTCTGGACGTTCTAGCGCTCTCGCCGTTCTAAAACGGTCTAACTTGGAATTCCGGCATTCAAAAATCCAATAATTGTAAGCTTTTTGTAGCGATGGTGAGCGTGGTGGGTGTGGTTGCATCAAATCATCAGTCCTGTTTGGCTCGATTTTGTCCAGCGCATTCATTTCCTTTGCCACCCATGCTGTGTTTGGGTTATAATTCCAACACAGACTTACGATGGCTAGGAGGCGGCACTATGGGCGAAGCTTGCAATACGGCTTGCAATACGAAAAGAACGGATTACATTTCGTGGGATGAATACTTTATGAGCGTGGCGGTCTTGTCTTCCTTGAGAAGCAAGGATCCAAACACAAGGGTTGGAGCCTGCATCGTAAATGCTGACAAGAAGATAGTTGGAACCGGATACAACGGCTTCCCAATAGGATGCAGTGACGATGACCTTCCTTGGGGCAGGGAAGGCGACCATCTTGATACAAAGTATCCGTATGTTTGCCATGCAGAACTCAACGCAATACTCAACAGCATTTCCAGAGACCTCAGGGGCTGTACCCTCTATGTTGTAATGTTCCCTTGCAATGAATGTGCAAAGGCCATAATCCAAAGCGGCATAAAGGAAGTCGTCTACATGGAGAACAAATATCCTGAGTCTGACAGCGTGAAGGCTTCTCTTAGGATGCTTACCCAAGCAGGAATTGCCATTCGACATTTTGCAAAGGACGAAGTCCTGGAGATACACATTTGATGGATTTTCGCAGGGAGCCTTGTTTGGACAAGGAGCCTTCAAAGAACAGATTCCTCATTGTAAGTCTCAATCCTACCTATCAGGTCATTGTAGGATACGGGCGATTGAACGAAGGCCATGTGAACCGCACGGACAGGTGGTGCAACGGGTTCTCTGGCAAAGGCTTCAATGTTGCTCGAAAGCTTGCAGATCTTGGAGCCAAGGCTGTGCTTCTAACCCACATGAACCCAGCACGCATAGAGGAATGCAGAACTGAGGCGAACGCACTTGGTTTTGAAGTGGACTGCGTGTCTGACCCAAGTCCTATAAGAACATGCGTCACAATCCTTCAGAACCGTAGAAGGGGAAGCTCCAAAGAAAAATGCACCATTCCCTTCGATGTCTCTGAATCCATGACAACGACCGAGCTTGTGGAAAACTCCCCTCCAATAGAGGGCGGCGATACACAAGCAAAAGTCCTTGGTGAGTATGAAAGGCTTCTTGATGCATCCGACTGTGTGATAATCACAGGAACAAGAAGCTCTGGCTACGATTCCAATATCTATGCAAATATGACCGCAATGGCTAGACGGGCTGGAAAATATACCATCCTTGATATAAAAGGGCAGGATTTGCTTCGCTGCTTGTCCCATGACGAAAGCCTCCTGCCAAACCTCATAAAGCCAAACATGGAGGAGTTCCTTCAGACCTTTGGATGTGAAGAAGATCCTGTCGCAATGCTTGAAAGGCTCAATTGCAACGCTGTGATAACGAACGGTCCCAAAGGATGCTTCGTCTATGATCCAAAGAGCAGGGAAGGTCTTGTCCATATAGGATCCCTTAGAGTAAAACCGCACAACACGACGGGGTGCGGCGATGCCTTCACCGCTGGTCTTGCGTATTCGTTGATGAGGGGCTGCGACCTATTGGCAGCCTGCCACGAAGGGACCATGGCAGGAGCGGCCAAGGCTCAGGAAAAACCTATCTGAATCTCCATACTATGTCGTTTACAAGAAGTTCCCGTTCAAGGGTCGCTTGGTTTGTGTTTGTATCGATATGTACGAATTCGATGTCCATGATACGAGCCCAGTCGCACAGCATGGAGGCATCTACATCGTAGCTTAGTACCGTGTGGTGGGATCCTCCTGCAGTAATCCAGCACTCAAGGCCGTCTGTAAGGTTTGGCAGGGCTTTCCACATTACCCTTGCGACAGGAAGGTTTGGCATGTTCATTATTGGCTTGACGGCTTCAATGTCTTGGACGATGAGCCTTAGCCTTCCACCCATATCTACAAGCGAGACGACGACAGCTTTGCCCTCCTTTCCATTGAAAACCAATCTTGCAGGATCCTTTCTATTCATTCCAATCCCAAGATGGTGGGTCTCTATCCTTGGCCTATCTGCGGCAATTGAGGGACAAACCTCAAGCATATGTGAGCCAAGAGAGTATTCCCGGCCTTTTTCAAGGTGATAAGTATAGTCCTCCATGAATGCAGAGGCTCCGTTCTCTCCTTTCCCCATTGCCTTTATGATCGCCGTCATTGCGGAGACCTTCCAATCTCCTTCTCCTCCGTAACCATATCCAAGAGACATGAGGTGTTGGGAGGCAAGACCAGGAAGCTGTTCCATTCCATACAAATCCTGGAAAGTGTTCGTGAACGCACCGCAGCCCTCCCTTTCCATCATGCGCCTTATGGCGATTTCCTCTCTTGCCTGGTATCTGATGGCTTCGACATCGTCCGTGGCGATCAGGTATAGCTTCTTGTATTCCTCGAACAGGGCATCGATATCGGATTCCAAGACGCGGGACATTTCCTCTACAAGATCTCCAACGGCCCATGTGTTGACTTCCCAGCCAAGTTTTCTCTGTACTTCGACCTTGTCCCCTTCAGTGACTGCGACATCCCGCATGTTGTCTCCAAAGCGCATTACTCTCATGGTCCTTGAAACCTGTACACCAACACATACCCTCATCCATGATGCAAGCCTGCTTTGGACATCTTCGTCTTTCCAGTATCCTGCTATGACCTTGCGGGCCAAGCCAAGCCTTGCAGCAATGAAACCATGCTCCCTGTCTCCGTGCGCCGCTTGGTTGAGGTTCATGAAGTCCATGTCTATCTCTTCGTTTGGAATCTCCCTGTTGTATTGAGTGGCAAAATGGCAGTATGGCTTTTGCAGTGACTTGAGTCCTTCTATCCACATCTTGGAAGGGGAGAACGTATGGCACCATGTCACTACGCCAAGGCATTCATCCATGTAGTTGGCTTCCTTGACTATCCTTGAAATCTCCGACGATGACTTTGCCGTCACCTTGTAGACCAAAGGGTAGGGGAGAACCTTTGAAAGCTCTTTTGCCATCTCTTTGGCCCTTTCATCGACTGTTCTAAGTACGTCTTCTCCATATAGCGATTGTGAACCTACAACAAACCAGAATTCCTTTTTCATTCTTTCACCTCCTGTCCATGGTTGGGTTGTCCGTAATAGGCATTGGCCCCATGTTTGCGATAATAGTGTCGGTCAAGCAAATATTGCTCTACGGATGGTGTGCCTCCATTAATTTGCTTTGTGTGCAGTGCCATGAAGGCAACCTCTTCAAGAACCGCAGCGTTGTGGACCGCATCGAAGGAGTCCCTTCCCCATGCAAACGGCCCGTGGTTCCTTACAAGCACCGCTGGAACGGACAAGGGGTCTGTTTCCTTGAATGTATCTGCAATGACAAGACCTGTGTTCTTTTCATACTCGCCTTGGATTTCATTCTTGGTAAGGCTTCTTGTACAAGGAATCGTGCCATAGAAGTAGTCCGCATGGGTCGTTCCAAAGGCCGATATCCCTGTGCCTGCCTGTGCGAAGGAAGTAGCCCAACGTGAATGCGTGTGGACTATCCCTCCAATGCTTGGAAAGGCTTTATATAGTTCAAGATGCGTTGGAGTATCGGATGATGGTCTAAGCCTTCCTTCAACCACTTTTCCCTCAAGATCTACAATGACAATGTCATCTGCAGCCATATCCTCGTAGCACACACCTGATGGCTTTATTGCAACCAAGCTGTTTTTTCTATCTATTTCCGATACGTTTCCCCATGTGAAAGTCACAAGGGAGTACTTTGGAAGGAGCTGGTTCGCTTCAAGAACCTTTTCCTTTAAATCGTCAAGCATTTCAGAACACCTCCACGGCTTTTCTTTCTACTTCCAGCAGTCTCCTATAGTTGGCGACAAAGGCATCGAAGCCTGAAAACTCAGAGGCATCGGCCTTGATTGTGGATACCTCCATGCCCATATAGACCTTGTCTTCCAGGTAGGATGCCAGGCTCTCGCCCTCGTTCCATAGCATGAAGGCGCAGAGCAGCGCCATTCCATAAGGGCCTCCTTCCCCTGCGGTTTCCATTGAGGATACAGGAACACCCAGTGCGGCCGACAGCATCCGTTGGCCCGCCATGCCGGTCTTGAAGAAGCCTCCGTGTGCAAGGATTCGATTTATTCTTATGTTCTCCACTTTGAGTACGTCCATTCCAATCTTGAGAGTGGATAGGGCGGAGTACAGGTGGCACCTCATGAAGTTTGCAACGGACATTCGGCTTTCCGTTGGATGCAGGAACATTGGAAGACCTCTGTCGAAGTCTGTAACCCCCTCGCCCGAGTGGTAGTTGCAGCTCAGAAGTCCTCCGCAGTCCGGTTCTCCTTCAAGGGCTATGCCATATAGTTTCGAAAAGAGTTCGTCTTTTGGAATGTCCATTCCAAATTCCTTCGCAAAGTCTCCAAAAAGACCTATCCAATTGTCTATGTCCGTCGTGCAGTTGTTGCAATGGACCATTGCAACAGCCTCTCCTGACGGAGTAGTGACAAGATCCAGCTCCCTGTGCCTTCCAGGAATATGGTCGAGAACTACCATTGCGAAGTCGCTTGTGCCTGCGCTCACGTTGCCTGTGTATACTGCAACCGAGTTGGTCGCAACCATGCCGGTACCTGCATCGCCTTCAGGAGGAGCCATTCTGATTCCACTTTCAAACTCCCCTGTTGGGTCGATTATGAGAGATCCTTCGCTTGTAAGGAATCCTGCATCATCCCCTGCCTTGAGTACCTTTGGAAGTACGGAATCCAACTTGAGCTTCAGTCCCTTTTTCGACAGAAGGGCGTTGAATTTTCCTTCCATCTTTCTATCGTACGTGATTGTTGTACTGTCTATTGGAAACATGCCTGAGGCATCGCCAACACCGGACACGAAGCATCCCGTCAAAAGATAATGTACATAGGATGCAAGTGTGGCGACCTTTGAAACCATTGGCACGTGTTCTTCGTTGTTTAGGACTGCTTGGTAAAGGTGTGCCACTGACCATCTTTGTGGTATGTTGAAATCGAACAGCTCAGTAAGCTCCGCCGCCGCCTCTCCTGTTGTCGTATTCCTCCAGGTTCTGAATGGAACAAGAAGTCTGTCATGGTCGTCCAGCGCTATGTACCCATGCATCATTGCAGATATCCCAATGGCGCCCGTGGCGGTCAGTCTTTGGCCAAACCTTCTTTCAAAATCCATTTTCAGGTCTTTGAAGCAGGACTGAAGCCCAAAAAGCACCTCCTGCATACTGTATGTCCATATTCCATTGGATAGGGTGTTCTCCCATCCATAGCTTCCAGAGGCTATTGCATTGTGCCTTCTGTCAATCATGACAGCCTTTATCCTAGTGGATCCAAATTCTATTCCTATTGTGGTGTCTCTTAGATTCATAGAATGTGTCCTTTTCTACAGTTTAACAAAAAACAGTACAAATTCAAGACATTTTTATAGAAAAAGGTTTATTTCTAAGCATGTGTTTAAAAATGTATTTACAAATCTTATGTTTTGCTGCAATAATCTATGGTATTGTAAATGCAATTTTCTCTAGAAGGAGGCTTTTATGGAGAAAAAGGAAAAGTTCTTTACCTTTGGTACTTCCAAAGGTTGTTTCAGGCTACTTTGCCTGTTCCTTGTGCTTATCGTCCTGTTTAGCCTTGCCGCACAGCTCATTACGACAAGGAATCACAAGATTGAAATTTCAGATATTGTGCTCGATGTGAGAGGAGGAGACCTCCATATGGAGCTTTATAGGCCTGCGAATGCAGATAGTACAATGGCTTATCCTTGTGTTCTTCTTACGCATGGCGGTTCAGAGAGCCTGGCTGCGGACAGCATGATGGCTTGGGAGCTTGCTCGAAGGGGCTTTGTTGTTCTTAATATAAGTGCATATGGCGCAGGACTTTCAGACCAACCAAACATCCTTGAGGATGGAACTACTGGGATGAATGGGGGAAGGTATAATCGTGGTGCGACGATGGGAATGTGGGATGCATATCAATATGCACTGTCTCTTGAATTCGTTGATTCTACACGTATCGCTGCATGGGCGCACTCCACAGGCAGACACCTCTTTACAAAGATGGTCAGCTATTTTGGTCAGAACCTTACTCTCAACGACAGACTTATAAACGTTCTGCATGATGATTTTGGTATTGAATTCAAGGAAGAGGAAATTCTTTTTGATGCAGATGTCATTGCGAAGGAGAGGCTGAGTGACATTGACTATGGGAAATATCTAGTCAAGAAGGCCGAACAGGAAGATATTGTAAGCAAGTACCTCAAGGCCGCAAGACTTACTGAACGTGCCTATAGCGTGAAAGCAAAGGTTGTTGGTTATGATGTTATACGCGATCCTCAGATGAATCTTCTTATTGGTCTTGGAACCCACGAGCTTTCGGGAAAAACTGGCAGCTTCTATTTGGGGGAGACGGATCAGTATAAGAAGATTTTCCATGTGACAACAGGGGTTCAAAGAAACTGTTGGTATGACATATGCGACTATATACATGATACAAGCGCAGAGTCTTCTCTCATTGGAGCCTGTTTCTCAACCACAATCAACAATTCTGCTGAGCTAAAACAGGCTTGTGAAAAAGGAACGGCTCGCTTCTTCCTGAGTCCTGTAACAATGCACAACGGAAACTTGTGGAGCTGGACTGCCGTCAGTGAGGCTGTAGAATTCTACTGCCAGACCTTGGGATGGAACAATGGCGAGTTGTCCGATCCCGCTACAAAACCAATAGACACCAAGAGTTGTATTGTTGGTTATAGTGCACTCCTTTGCACATCATTGGCATTCGTTGCTTTGATTGGTGCCGTTGTAGCTGTTGCAGCTATGCTGCTTAATACCTGTGTATTCAAAACCTGTAACATGCTGCCGCTTCCAAAGCCAAGAATGGAAATGAAGGGTCTAGATTTCGTTCTCTATGTAGTTGCAACCACCATTGCAGGCTTTGCAGGTGCTTACGGTGCTCAGATGGCTGATCAGAGCTTCAAGGTGTCGAACAAGACTATGTCGTTATGGCTTCCTTGGGAACCCGGTCAGGTAAGAACCTTCTTCATGCTTGGTCTGACAGCTGTTGTAGGTATAGTTCTTTACCTTATTCTTGGTTTTATTGGAAGAAAGAACAACAAACAGAGCCTTTCATCCATCACGGAGATGAAGCTTGATGGGGGTGGAGTCCTCAACGTATTCAAATATCTTGGTATTTCTGTCATAATGTTCGCTTTTTGCTATGCTGCGGCAAATTTCATAAATACGTTCTTCGATTCCAGGTTCATGCTTATAGATGGCGCTTTCGAGCTCATGAAGGGATATGGTTTTGGTAGAATGGCTAGATACTTCATCATTATTCTCCCATGTACTTTCATCATAAGTACATTGAACAATATGGTGTCGTTCAAGAATGTATCTGACAGTGCTGACACGGCTTTCAATGTATTGTTCACATCTCTTGGAATGATAGTACTCGTTCTCATCGCTTACATCTACACATATTCGGGAGAGAACAACGGAGACATACTGCATATACAGTGCATCCTATCTATAATTCCACTGGTTCCTATTTGCAATTACCTATATAGGAAGTTGTATAAGCTTACTGGTAGTGTATGGCTTGGAGCTTTCTTTGTCGCCATACTCATTGCTTGGAGATGTGCAGGCTATATATCCCATCAGTTCATGTGGTATGGAAACAACGAAGTCGCCGCATTCTGGGGCATATACTGATTGTAGGTTTGTTTGGATAGTTTGAATCCTTTTGGCTGTGGCCTTTGCGTAAAGCAACTGAGCCACAGCCTTTTTGTTTCTAGCGAGGTGAGAGGATGAAGAGCTTTTTGGGGTCGGGTGTGTCCATGGGTTTTCCTAAGTAGAGACAATCGCAGAGAAAGAACCCTTTCACCTCTTTATCATAAAAACAGACAAATACATTCTATTCCATGGAAATTTGTATTGCTTTTGAATATAATGGTCATCAAAAGAGGTGGAAATGGCAAAATACATCGATATTGCCAAGATCATTGAAAAAGAGATACTTGGAGGAGGGTTCGAATTAACTGGAAAGCTCCCTACCGAGTACGAGCTTGTTGAGAGGTTCTCTGTAAGTCGTCAAACCATACGGCAGGCCATAGCCTTTCTGAAGAGTGAAGGCCTTGTCTACCAGGTTCAGGGGAGTGGTACATACGTAGCGTCCTCCGCAACGAAAAGGACGGCTGACAAACGCAGGGGAGGGAATGTCCTCGTAATTTGCACGTACATAAGCGATTATATTTTCCCAAGCATCATAAGGGGCATAGAGAAAGAGTTGTCGTCGTCAGGCTACATCGTCAATCTCGTGGCCACGGGCAACAGAGTGGAAACCGAGAGGCATATACTCCAAAAGATCCTTGAAGGCCAGGAAGTGGATGGAATAATCGTGGAGGGAACCAAGACGGGGTTTCCAAATCCAAATGTAGGTCTCTATGAACGCATTGAGAAGATGGGTGTCTCTGTGGTATTTCTTCATTGCTCTTATCCGGAACTTGCCAATGCAATAGTGGTTGGGATGAAGGATAAGGAAGGGGGCGTGATTGCGGCGAAGACCCTTTTGTCCAAAGGGTGTCGAACATTCAAGGCCATATTCAAGTCAGACGACCGTCAGGGTCTCCTGCGATATGCTGGTTTCTGCGAAGGTTTGCTGGATTCTGGGATAGACCTTGGATGCTCAAGGACAAAATGGTACACGACGGAGGATATGGATTCCTTGGATTTGCTTGTTTCAAAGATGCTGGAGTCCGATCCAAGTTCTCCTGATGGTTTCATTTGCTACAACGACCAAATTGCTGCGGCGCTGGTTCGCCATTATGAACAGCAAAGCAGAGATCTTCCTGTTGTTTTCAGTTTCGACCATAGCTATCTGTGCGAAGCGTACACAGGGAAGATCATCTCGATAGGACATCGCAAGGATGAGCTTGGAACTCTTGCAGCGAAGAAGATGATAGGCATGATAAACGGTCAGGAAGAGGGTTCAGAATTCCTGGACTGGATGAATTAGGATGGGTTTGCAGTGGTTGTCTACAGCGTCATCGACAATGATATCGGTCTAGACGAATTAGTTGCCAAGTGGGGTAGCGATGGCGTGGCGAGCGTGGCCATGGACTTTGAAGAGGAGTCTAACCTTCATTGCTATGGCGAGTATGTGTGTACCATGCAGCTGTTTGATGGAAGTCTCTATTACTTGGTGGACTGTTTGGCTCTCTCGAGGACGGAGGAGGGGCGCGCAAGTCTCAGGGCGTTCCTGGAGGGGCCAATCGAGAAAGTGATGTTCGCCTGCCAAAGCGATGCCGCACTTGCACGAAAAACACTTGGCATCCAGCTTGCGAACATATACGATATCCGCATTCTTGCTATGGCCTTGGGGTTGACCGGAAACCTTTCGTCCCTTGAGGAAAAATATATCAAGGCCGATGTCTCTGAGACCCCTTCCTTGGAGGCTTCTCTCTATGGTAGCAAGAAGAAGTTCCAGACCGCCAACTGGATGCGCCGTCCAATTCCAAGGGACCAGATCATCTATGCTTTGGGAGATGTGGAACATCTTTTTGAGCTGAGGGCCATTTTGGAGGAAGAGGTTTCGCAGACGCTTTCCGTCTCAAAGCAAAAGGAGATTGCCTACGAGATGAAGCGCTGCGCCCTTGCCAAGAACCCTGAACGTCCGGGGTGGGAGAAGATATGCAACTACAGACTTCTAGGGCATAGAGAAAGAGTGTTCATAAAGCACTATTTCCTTGCTCGTGACAGTGTGGCTCGTCGTAGAAATGTGCCTGCTTCAAGAGTTCTTGCCAAACAGGATATAGTTGGTATGGCGAAGGCTCAGGATTGGAGAGGCTTTGTACCTGTTGGAAGCAGGGAGCTTGAGTCTGCGTTCTCAAAAGCGCACGAGAACGCCTTGAAGGAATTGCGAAAACCAGTTGTATAGATTAGGCGTATCGCAGTTTCCCAAAGTTTTGTAACCATTTAGTTTCTCGTTGGTTAAGTCATGTCACACCTTTTTTTAGGTGTGAAGGAGATTTATATGATAAAGACGAACACTTTTCTGCTCGCCTTGGTAGCCGTCATCTGCTGCCTTGTCGCCGTCGCCTGTGACAAAGACCCTTCCTATCCTCCCCAAGGGACTATTGATCCCATAGAGGCAGGGGATAATATGGGAATTTCAAGGTCAATCATTGTCTCCTACATGCTTGGGGACTTCATAGAAGCAGAAGCTCCTTCATGTGCTGCTGATTTGTTTCCTTCAGAAGCAGGGGAAGAGAATGTAGCGGAAATGTTCTTTTGGTTGACGGCTGCACTAAAAGGAAACGCCTATTCTGCATTGGACGATTTCTATATCGAATATGATGGCAGGAAGTATTTCCCAGACCCTGCTTCAAGTGAACTTGGCCTTGATTCCTATGAGATTGCGAACTTCAGTATTGGTTCATACTCAAATGCTGTGGATGAAACGACAGGGATGAAGACTATTGAAGTCAAGGACCTTTCTTATACTTTTAGGGTCTCATCTCCGTTCGAACTTGATATCAATGTCAGAATAAGTGCAAGGCTTTCCATCAATGCAACATATAGAGAGGGCGAGGAACAGGGCAAGGGCGAATGGATTCCTGATTTCGATGATTCCTATACTTTGGAACTTACTGTTGATGGTGTTGAAAAACCTACCTTGAGGTTCGATGCATCAGAGATGAAATACCATTATGGTTCATATGTTAGAAGCTTAATGTGTACAGTGACGTTCGATTCATGTGGAGGTTCTGCCGTTCCGTCCCAAAGTGTGAAGATGGGTGAGAAGGTCAAGAAACCTGAAAACCCAACCAAAGATGAGACTGTAGGTTTCATCGAGTGGAGGACAAAGGAAGGTGAAGCCTTTAACTTCAGAAATGAAATATATGAGGACATCACCTTGTATGCTTTCTATTATCTAGCTCCAACGAAAGAAATCGAGACTAAAGCATTTGCGATGCTTTCCTTTGCAGATATAGCGACTTGGATAGAGACCAAGGAGGCAAGAATTGAGAATGGAACGGCCTCCGATATCTTTTATAACTTGCCAGAAGCCCCTGAGCGTCTTTTTGAAATGATGCTGCATCTCGTAGGCAAGAGGGACGGTTTCTTTGAGTCTGCATACTTGGAGATTGATGGCAATAAGTACTACAGTTCAAGAGACGACAAGGATAATGGGCTTGTGTCTGGTACGAACTACACCATTGAAGACGATTCCTTGGAGTTGTGTGCCATTGCTGTGGAAGATGGGAATGTCGCGACCTATGAAATAAAGAATATGAAGTATACAGTCAGGATAACAGAGCCTGTTGAGTATTCTGTAACAGTGTCGTTCGACTGTCTGCTGAAACTGCATTATGACAAAAGGAAAGAACCCGATCGTTTTGAGTTTTCCCTGACATTGGATGGTACGGAACTTCCTCTCTTGAAGGGATACCTCGTCGATTTGAAGCTTTGTTATGGTGATTATATCGTTGACATTCCGCAGGATGAATCATTGAAACCAAGAAACCTTTCCCTCAAAGAAGGAGTCAAACTTTCTAGTACGTATACTGGTTTCCCAATTGAAATTCCCAATGGTTGGTTCTCTTATGAAGGTAACGGCTCTTTAAAGATTGAGTATAAAAATGTTGATGATTCTGATTTCTCCTATACGGAGGATGCTCCCGTAGATGCTGGCGAGTACAGGGTAAGGGCTACAGTCAGAGCGACGGATGAATATGCAAGGGGGAACATTGTATTCACCTATGTAATAGAACCAGCAATTGTTTATTGAGAAACGAATGATTACATATTAAAGGCTCTTCACTTTTTTCTCGGGGATTGCCCCTTCTTGATGGAGGCGCTGAAATGGGCAACTCATGAGGGAGAGGCGAATGAATCCGTAGGCTTTCCGTGCGTCCCGTGCGCCCCGTAAGCCCGTGCGTCCCATGCGCCCCATGCAACCCCGTAGAACAGATGCCACAACCGCCACAGACCCTACAGATGCGCCACGGATTCGACCTCGCTCACCACACGCACCATGCTCACCACACCCAACATCATCACGAAACGCTGACATTGCAGCATCTGTGGCCTGCCAGTAGAT
>OQVQ01000034.1_pt1 | contig 59261 bp, 49 predicted proteins | sample 1691491 | NCBI WGS metagenome assembly OQVQ01 (sample SAMN03418252, study PRJEB22391) | human gut metagenome | biome: human-gut; feature: organic feature; material: feces | host: Homo sapiens | place: Tanzania | collected 2013-01
ATTTTAAGAGTCGTGGGTACTCTATTATTTACGCTGCAAAATTAAAGCGAAACTTTAATAAAAAATGAAGAATGAGAGTTAATAATCTTCTGCTTGCATTTCCTTAAGCGAGAATATCAACTCTCATTCTTCATTTTTTTATTCTTTATCCTTAATTCTTTTTACTTGACCAGCACCACAAGATACTTGCTTGTGCTCCAGAACACCTGCGGATTAGTGATGCGGAGAACGTACTGCTTGTTGTTGTCCTGAGTCAAAGTATAACTGCTGGCAGGGTGTGCAGTGAGCATCTTAGCGTCCTTGGAGTAGAGCTTTATCTCCTTATCCACGCGGATGTCAATCTTGGTAAAGTAGTTTTTATTGAAGTTTGACTGCAACACTTTACCCTTATTATATATGTTCTGACCCTGCAGTTCCTTCTTTGTTCCGAAGACATACCATGCAGTGTTTATCTGCTTATCCTGCGCACTGATAGTCTCGCTCTTGCTGGCAGACTCATCCTTGAGCGTGCTGACGTCGGTATTGAGGTTTGCCACCTCATTGTCGAGCTCCACAATGCGGATGTCCTTCGCCTGCAATTCAGTGCGAAGCTGCTGCAACTGTGCGTCTTTCTCCTGCAGCTGCGCTGCAAATGACTCGATAGCAGCTCTCAACTGCTCTCCTCTTACATTGCTTTCACGCACCTGTTTGCGCAGTTTTGCTATGAGTTCACGGTTGTGCTGCATAGCCTGCGATATGGTGCGAATGTTCTGACGTATCTGTTCCGCCTTATTAGTTGACTCGCCATCCTTGATAACAGCGACCTTTCCCTCTGCCGCACTGATAAGTCTGAAGCCTTCCTGAATCTCATTCAGTGTGCCCATCATATCATTTATCTCACGGTCTTTGGAATCGATAATCTGCTGGAGAGAATCACGCTGGGCGGCAATTTGTGATGCCGGTACTACATCTTTTTTCTTGTCCTGACAAGCCACGATAGTCGCGACACACAGGATGAGTGCACATAATTTCTTCATACTATTCTGTTTTAGTTATTTTCTATTCTGAAAGCGTGCTGCCTTGCGCTCTGCTTTGCGTTCAGCTTTGCGTTTTTCCTTCAAAGCCTCTTCGTCAGCACCTTGCAGTATCATCACTATCTCGCCACGTGGCTCTGTCTCGCGGAAGTGTTCTGCCACCTCCTTGAGCGTGCCTCTCACGCTTTCCTCGTGTATCTTTGATATTTCACGGCAGACGCTGACCTGCCTTTCCTCTCCGAAAACCTCGGCAAACTGCTCCAGAGTCTTGAGCAGGCGGCGCGGTGACTCATAGAATATCATCGTGCGCACCTCTTCACGCAGTTCTTCGAGCCTGGTCTGGCGTCCTTTTTTCTGCGGAAGGAAGCCTTCGAAGCAGAATCTGTCGCAAGGCAATCCACTGGAAACGAGCGCCGGAGTAAACGCTGTGGCTCCTGGAAGTGTCTGCACCGTGATACCTGCAGCCACGGCTTCTCTGACGAGATAGAAACCAGGATCGCTGATACCAGGCGTTCCAGCATCAGTGATAAGGCAGATGGTCTGCCCTGCCTTAAGCCTTTCCACGACGCCATTGCTCGTGCCATGCTCATTGAATTTATGATGAGCCATCAGTTTCTTTCCTTCTATTTCGAAGTGCTTGAGCAGGATTCCCGATGTGCGTGTGTCCTCGCAGAGTATCACGTCAGCCTCTTTCAGCAGACGGATAGCGCGCATTGTCATGTCCTCCATATTGCCTACCGGCGTAGGGACGAGATATAATATTCCCATTTATTATCTTGGTCTATTACTGGAAAAGACGTTTTTGTATGTGTTTAAATTAAAAGTAGGTGGTCAAAATTATCTTAATAATTATTGTGCCATCTACTTATTACCCATGCAAAGTTAATGGAAAAAATAACAAATCACAAAAAACGCCCTTGTTTCTTTGCTTTTTTAAAAGTATTTAGTACTTTTGCAAGTAATATGCAATGAAAATCATTGTGCAACGAAACCTAAAGAGACAAATACATACATATTATAATATGGAAGATTATATCACAGGGGAGACTCGCCGTCCGGGAAGAATTGAAGTGGTGTGCGGCTCCATGTTCTCGGGCAAGACCGAGGAACTCATCCGCAGAATGAAGCGCGCCAAGTTCGCCCGCCAGCGTCTGATTATCTTCAAACCTGTCATTGACACACGCTATTCTGCCGAAGACGTGGTGAGCCATGACCGCAATGCCATTACTTCCGTACCGGTAAAGACGGCTAAAGAGATACTGGATCATGCCAATGAGGTGGACGTAGTGGGTATCGACGAAGCGCAATTCTTTGATGATGGCATCATCGAAGTCTGCAATGCCCTCGCCAATCGTGGCATTCGCGTCATCATAGCTGGTCTCGATATGGACTATAAGAGCAAGCCTTTCGGACCTATGCCCCAGCTTCTTGCAATCGCTGACGACGTGCTCAAGGTACATGCCATCTGTATGCACTGCGGCAACCACGCCTATGTCAGCCACCGCAAAGTAGATGTTGACGGACAAGTGATGCTGGGCGAAAAGACCGAATACGAGCCTCTCTGCCGTGAATGCTACAAGAAGGAAATGGCTCGCACTCAGGGATATGTCTCCAAACTCTTTTAGTGGTCGGAATAAAATATCAACAAATAAAAATATAAAAAAACAATAGGACGGCTTTGAAGCAAATTGATCCAGGTTAGCTCGGTTCTATGTTTTCATGTCATTTCATATCATTTTGTATTTTTATCTATTGATATTTTATCCCACACCAATCGACAAACCCACCAAACAACAAAACAACGGACATGCTTGACAAAGAAATTACCTTCGATAGATTTATCCGATGGGCGATAGTAGGAGGCGTCATAATAGCCTCACTCCTCGTGCTCAATTACCTCAGCGCCGTGCTCCTGCCATTCTTCATAGCATGGGTACTGGCGTATCTGACGTACCCTCTCGTCACGTTCATACAGTATCGTATGCACGTAAAAATCAGAGCGGTAAGCATATTGATAGCCATGTTTATGGTCATTGCGATACTCTCAGGAGTCATCTATCTCATCATACCGCCGATGATAGAGCAGTTTGGACAATTTAGTTCGCTCGCAATGGGCTACCTTCACCAAGCGGCGCACATCAAGAGCATCCCTGATGCCGTGACACAATGGGTCAATGATAACTCAAACGAGATAGAGCGCTACCTGAAAAGCCCGGATTTCTCCACTTCTATCAAGGAGGCAATGCCTAAACTTTTCCAGTTTATAGGTCAGACTTGGAATGTGGTGATGAGCATAGCGGCTTCATGTATCACGCTTCTCTATATGTTCTTCATACTTCTCGACTACGAATATCTCACCAAAAACTGGATTAAGATATTCCCGAAATCCACGCATTCCTTCTGGCAGGAGCTTGCCACTGACGCTGGAAAAGCGCTCAACAACTATGTGCGTGGTCAGTGTCTCGTGGCTCTTACCATGGGAATACTATTCTGCATCGGCTTCACCATCATCGATTTCCCAATGGCTATAGGCCTCGGAATCCTCATCGGAATAATGGACCTCGTGCCTTATCTCCATACTTTCGCCCTCATCCCTACCGCCTTCCTTGCCGGACTAAAGGCGCTTAACACGGGTGATAACTTCTGGATTATCTTCGGACTTGCCGTATTGGTCTTCTGCGTGGTGCAGGTAATCATCGACATGATTGTCACTCCGAAGATTATGGGAAAGCAGATGGGACTCAATCCTGCCGTCCTTCTCCTCTCTCTCTCCGTCTGGGGAGCACTTCTCGGCTTCCTCGGACTCATCGTGGCACTGCCTCTTACCACGCTTATCATGGCGTATTGGCAGAGGTATATCACGGGAGATAAAAGGGAAAAAGATTGATTTAAGTTAATAAATATTAAATAAAACAGCGATTTCTATCGGATAATTATGGTGTATCAATATTTTTTTGTACCTTTGCACCCGCATTCGAAAGAATAGCATTACGGAGATCCGCTAGCTCAGTCGGTAGAGCATCACACTTTTAATGTGGGGGTCTTGGGTTCGAACCCCAAGCGGATCACCAAGAAAGAGGTCAGTCATTCGTGATTGACCTCTTTTCTTTTATTGCCAAATGGTTATTCTTTTATCTTGGACTTCTTTTCTTTTATTGCCAAATGGTTATTCTTTTGTCTTGGACTTCTTTTCTTTTATTACCAAATGGTTATTCTTTTATCTTGGACTTCTTTGATTAGTTTGGCTTTATAAATTTGTGAAATTTGTTCTATTTTCCCGTTTTTAGGAAATAGCTCCAAAGTAGTCTTGCAACAATCTGATAGTCAACACATTGCAATAGCATAGTTTTTAGGAGGTAAAAGCATAGTTATTACAACGTAAAAGCTATGCTTTCACAATGCAATAACTAAGCTTTTACACGATGAAAGCTTAGGTATCGCAAAATGAAAGCATAGCTATCACTTTTTTGTCCTATTTTTCCTCTCTCACTCAAACTGTTTTTTTCTCTTTCCGAACGTTTTTATTCTCTCTCTTCCGAGCTATTTTTTCAGCCCAAGTTCCTGAGCTTTCTCATCGAGAAGTGCAAGCAATGGCTCGCGCTCATTCTCCACTTTATTGTCGAGCACGGCATCCTTCAGATATTGCTTCAGTATTCCTACCTCGCGTGATGGCTTGAGATGATACATCTCCATTATCTCATTGCCGTCGATTACAGGCTGGAGCAATCGCTTGAAATCCTTCACCTTCAGGTCGTCTATCTTCTGTCGCACCAGTTGGTAGTTGTCGATGAAATGCTGTTTGCGGGTCTGGTTCTTGCTCGTGATGTCAGCTTCGCAGAGTATCATCAGTTCGTCGATGTCGTCACCAGCATCATTGACGAGGCGGCGCACGGCGGAGTCGGTCACTATGTCGTCAGCTATGGCAATCGGACGCATGTGCAGGTCCACCATTTTCTGCACGAATTTCATCTTCATGTCCATCGGAAGCTTGAGCCTGCGGAATAGTCCCGGTATCATTTTTGCTCCTATAGTGTTGTGCGCATGAAAAGTCCATCCAGCCGCTGGGTCCCACCTTTTGCTCCTTGGTTTTCCAATGTCATGGAGCAAAGCGCCCCATCTGAGCCAGAGGTTGTCGGAGTGCTTTGCCACATTGTCGAGCACTTCGAGCGTATGATAGAAATTATTCTTGTGCGCGCGTCCATTTCTTGTCTCGACGATATCCATCTGAGCAAGTTCCGGGAAGATAATCTGTAGCAGTCCGCAGCGCTGCAAATCGACGAATCCCTTGCTTGGCACCTTGGTCATGAGTATCTTGTTCAGTTCCTCGGCAATGCGCTCTCCGCTGATTATCTTTATCCTTTCCGCATTTCTTTGCAGCGCATCGAATGTCTCATCTTCGATTACGAAATTGAGACGAGTGGCGAAACGGATGCAGCGAAGCATACGTAGAGGGTCGTCGCTGAATGTGATGTCTGGGTCGAGTGGCGTGCAGATGATGCCATCATAGAGGTCGTCTATTCCTCCGAATGGATCCACGAGTTCTCCGAAGCGATTCTTATTGAGACAGATAGCCATAGCATTGATAGTGAAATCGCGACGATTCTGATCATCTTCGAGTGTGCCGTCCTCCACTATCGGCTTACGTGATTCGCGATGATAGCTTTCTTTTCTTGCTCCTACGAATTCCACTTCGATGGCGCCTTTTTCTCTTTCTTCCACTGGTATGGAAGGGTCGAATGGTGAGGTGTATATCTTCACCTGCGCTGTGCCAAAGTTCTTGAATACGGAGAGCGACGCTTTTCTGCCCAGCATGTCCTTGAGCTTCTTTGCCACCTTTATCCCACTGCCCACCACTACGCAGTCGATGTCGTCGGAAGGGCGCTCCAGGAATATGTCGCGGACGTAGCCTCCCACGACATAGCATTCCATTCCAAGGCTGTCAGCAGCCTCGGATATCTTGTGAAAAATGTCCTTGTCAAGTATCTCTGCCAGTTCGGCATCTGTGTAATCTCGCATTGCTGTAATTGATAAAGTAGGGTATAAAAGTGTAATATCTGTTTGCCTATTTCTATAAAAGCGGTTGCAAAGGTACAAAAAATTAGTGATAAAGGAGTTAATCTGAGTTTTTTTTCTTATTTTTGCACCATGAAGTATTTTATTCCATCACTCGCAATAGCCTTGTCCATCATATCTTTTTCTTCATGTAAAGAGGAAAATGCAGAGGCGAAGCAGTTGCTCGAAAGCATTCGCCAGGACTATGAAGCAGGCAATTATGACGAGGCTCTCCTCGCCATCGACTCATTGCGTCATGCCTATCCTACCGCTATCGAGGAGCGTAAGGAGGCTCTGAAGATACATCAGGAAGCGTCGCTGAAGAAAGCGCAGGCGAATCTTGCACTCACAGACTCTGCCCTTCAGGCTGCCGAAAGGGAGTATAGCAGCGTCCGCCCCGTAGTGGAGAAACGCCATAAAGAGGGCACTGCCACGGAGGAAGAACTGAGCAACATGAATCAGCTCCGCAAGGTAAGGGACTCTCTGCAGGTGGTATTCAATGTGGAATGCGCTAAAATAAAGTATATACACAAGAGACAGAAGCAGATGCCTCAGGACGAGAAATAGTTTTTCTTTTGCTTTTCATAGGGGATTCCTTTGTATTTCCAAAGGAAATTAGTACCTTTGCATCCATATATTAATAAGGTGTAAGCTGACAATAGCTATTTTTTCAGCCCACAACAGCAATTTATTCAGATGACAACAGAGGAAGAATTCAGAAGCGCGCTGAAAGAATGCCGCGATATATTTACAGCTAAACTAAAGGACTATAATGCCTCATGGCGCATACTTCGTCCATCATCTCTCACCGACCAACTGTTTATCAAAGCGAAAAGGATAAGGCAACTGGAGACCGGAGAGGTGGCTATGGTAGAGGAAGGCATACGCCCGGAAATAATGGCTCTGGTCAATTATGGCATAATAGGACTGATACAGCTGCAGGAAGGTTACGTCGATGAGCCGGATATGGACGCAGAACGTGCCACTGCTCTCTACGACCACTTCGCTGAAGAGACACTGCAGCTGATGATAAGAAAGAATCATGACTATGCGGAGGCATGGAGAGGTATGCGCGTCACCAGCTATACCGACTTTATCCTGACAAAGATTAACCGCATCAAAGAAATAGAGGACAACGAAGGAAGGGTGTCCGTATCCGAGGGTATCGACTCCAACTATATGGACATCATCAATTATGCAGTCTTCGGAATGATAAAGACAAAGAATGGAGAATAACATTTCGGAACATAACAGCGAGCTCGACACTGACAGCAAGCCTGAAAATGCAGCAGAAGAAACGCACGCGCCTGACGCTTCCAGCCATTCATCATGGATGATTTCCTTGATTGTCAATGTCGCCAGACTGCTGCTCAGCCTCACTTTTATCTTCTCCGGTTTCGTCAAAGCCGTGGATCCTATCGGAACGCAATACAAGATAGAAGACTATGCTGAAGCTGCCGGACTCGTCGGAGTATTCCCCGACTGGATGACGCTCACCGCCTCGGTGCTCATCTCTGCACTGGAGTTTTCGCTCGGCGTGTTCCTTCTCTTCGCCATTAAGCGAAGAACGGTGTCAAAGGTTATCCTCGCCTTCATGGTGGTGATGACTGCTATCACGGCATGGCTTTGGCTCGCCAATCCCGTAAGCGACTGCGGATGCTTCGGCGATGCCATTCATCTGACTAACTGGGAGACATTCGCCAAGAACGTAATACTGCTCGCTTTGGCTGCCGCTGTCACCGTATGGCCACTGCGTATGCCGCGATTCGTATCGCTCAGCAATCAGTGGATTGTGTATCATTACACCATTCTCTTCACGCTCGCAGTGTCGTTGTGGAGCCTGTATGACTTGCCTGTATTCGATTTCAGACCTTATCATATCGGCATGAACATACAGAAGGGCATGGAGATTCCTGAAGGCGAGAAGGCACCGGAGTTTGAATCCACATTCATAATGGAAAAGGATGGGGTAAGAAAAGAGTTCTCTCTCGATGATTATCCCGACTCCACATGGACTTACATCGACACAAAGACCCGAATGGTAAGTCCGGGATATGAGCCGCCTATCCATGATTTCTCCATCACGGAGGTGAAAACCGGCGACGACATCACGGAGGATGTCATCACAAGGAAAGGCTATACATTCCTCCTCATATCACCTCATCTGGAGAATGCAGACGATGCTTATTTCGGAAATATCGACATGATTTCCGACTATGCACACAATAATGGCTACCCTTTCTACTGCCTCACGGCAAGTAATGAGGATGCTATAGCCATTTGGAAAGAGACCACTGCGGCAGACTATACATTCTGTCACACTGACGAGACTACACTCAAGACCATCATTAGAAGCAATCCTGGATTGCTGCTGCTGAAAGATGGCACAATAATCAGAAAATGGAGTCACAACTTCCTGCCAGTTGAAGAATTGCAGAATCAAAGGCTCGAAAACTCCGCTATCGGACAAATGCCTGATGATGACACAGGGCATAAACTGCTCAACATACTCATCTGGTTCGTATTCCCACTGACATTGCTCACTATCGCTGATAGGCTCTGGATGTGGTCAAAATGGCTTAAAGGTAAAAGAAATTTCTTACAGTATATGTAATTTTTTAAAATCAAAAGGAAAATGAGAAAGAAAATTGTAGCAGGTAACTGGAAAATGAACAAAAACCTGCAGGAGGGTGTTGCCCTCGCAAAGGAACTCAAAGAGGTAGTAAAGAACCCTAACTGCGGTGTTATCATCTGCACTCCTTTCATCCATCTCGCAAGTGTTGCTGAGATCGTGAAGGATTCTGCTATCGAGCTCGGCGCTGAAAACTGCGCAGACAAGGTTTCTGGCGCTTTCACCGGTGAGGTTAGCGCTGAGATGGTTAAGTCAACTGGTGCTCAGTGGGTTATCCTCGGTCACTCTGAGCGTCGTGAGTACTATCACGAGACTCCTGAAATTCTCAAGGAAAAGGTACAGCTCGCTCTCGCTAATGGTCTCAAGGTGCTCTTCTGCATCGGTGAGTCTCTCGAAGAGCGTGAGGCTAACAAGCAGAATGAGGTAGTAAAGGCTGAGCTCGCTGGCTCTGTATTCAATCTCACTGCTGAGGAATGGAAGAACATCGTTATCGCTTACGAGCCAATCTGGGCTATCGGCACTGGTAAGACTGCTACTGCTGAGCAGGCTGAGGAAATACATGCTTACATCCGTTCTTGCGTTGCTGAGGTATATGGCGAAGAGGTTGCTAATGACACCACTATCCTCTATGGCGGTTCTTGCAAGGCTTCTAACGCTCCTGAGCTTTTCTCTAAGCCTGATATCGACGGTGGTCTCATCGGTGGCGCTTCTCTCAAGGCTGCTGATTTCAAGGGCATCATCGACGCTTGGAACTAATATGACATACTTCAAAGGTGCGGATCATCACATGATAACAAGCCTTTGACCTTTGGTCGTCTGGCAGATTGGCATGCCATTTCTGCCCGACGACCATTACATTTTTTATCCTAAGGACTCATGTCTTGGCATAGTCTCCAGGTTTCTCAATTATTTGTATCAACAAAACAAACAAAGCCACACAACCCAAGAGTTCGCCACTGTGTCAGCCGCGTTACCGGCTGATATACCAACAACTCACAACCCAACAACCCAAGAGTCCGCCACCGTGTCAGCCGCGTTATCGGCTGATATTTCAACAACCCACAACCCAACAACCCACAACCGAACTAATAATTTGTATGTTACGACATATTATTGCCATAATTTCATGCTTCCTCGCACTAACAGCTAATGCACAGAGCGGAAATTTCCTTGACAACCTGAGAAAAAATGAGGCTGGCAAGGCTAAAGTTACCGTGACGCAGAGCATGGCTATCGACATTCTCGTAAACGGAAAAGGCGGACTCAACAAGATTGAGACCAACTCTAAAAGCGCTTCAGAACATTCCATACAGGCTCATGCCAAAGAGGAAGAAAAGTCACAGCATAGCAATTCCTATAAAGAAAACGGTAAGTTGGAGGCTAATAGCCACAACTCTCAAAATACATATCATGAAGAGACTGACCCAAATGAGGAATCAGTTACAGTGGATACCAGAAAAAAAGTAATGCGCAACAGTTACAAAATGACTGGTTACCGCATACAAGTATTCTCTGGAGGCAACTCCAGAGTGGACAAGCAAAAGGCTGAAAAGGCTGGACTCGACATGAAGAGACTCTTCCCTTTGGAGCCGGTATATGTCCATTTCTACTCTCCTTCATGGAAATGCCGTATGGGCAACTACAAGACCACGGCAGAAGCACGCAGCATTCTCCTACAAGTCAAGAAGTTCTATCCGCAGGCTTGTATCGTGAAAGGCACCATCAGCGTGCAGTATTGACGCCCCCCTTACAATTACCCATTGGGAGATGACAGGTTACGTCCTTCGCCTCGACTCTCAAGTTGACAATACGTAACTATATAAAAAAAAACTCTTTGGAGAGGATGGGATGGGCTCCTATTCTCTACATACAAAAAAAACAACCTTAAGCAATGACAGAAGAAGAATACTATCTCCGCCCAGGATTAGAACAACTGGCGGAGCATTACAAAGAAATCCTCACACTTTTAGGTGAGGATGCCGAAAGAGAAGGACTCCTGAAGACACCAATGAGAGTAGCTAAAGCTATGCAATTCCTTACCAAAGGCTACACTCAAGACCCTAAAGCCATTCTCGAAAAGGCACTGTTCCATGAAGAATACTCACACATGGTTATAGTAAAAGACATCAATTTCTATTCCATGTGCGAACACCACATGCTGCCTTTCTACGGAAAAGCGCACGTGGCTTATATCCCTAACGGCACTATCACTGGGCTTTCCAAAATAGCACGCGTCGTAGAAGTATTCGCAAGAAGACTGCAAGTGCAGGAAAGAATGACACATCAGATTATGGAATGTATCAACGACACTCTGCATCCGATGGGAGTCATGGTCGTCATCGAAGCCGCACACATGTGTATGCAGATGAGAGGAGTAGAGAAACAGAACTCTCTCACCACTACATCTGCCTTCTCTGGAGTCTTTGAATCCTCCAAGACACGTGATGAATTTATGAAACTAATCAAGTAAAGTCCCCCAAGTAATTGTCCCAAAACAAAGGCAACACGAAGGAATTATCTCAACAACCCACCCCGTGTTGCCCGCATCACCGGGCAATCCCAATACAATCCCACCCTAAGAATATGCGCTTCATATCATGGAATGTCAACGGTCTGCGAGCATGTGCAGGCAAAGACGGTGAAAATATAGAGAATGGAATCATAGGTTTCCAGACTGCTTTCAATACTCTCGACGCAGACTTCTTCTGCCTTCAAGAGACGAAAATGCAGGCTGGACAGCTCGATCTCGCATTCCCAGGCTATCAGTCTTATTGGAATTATGCAGAAAAAAAGGGCTACTCTGGCACCGCCATCTACACTAAGCATACGCCAATCAGCGTATCCTACGGACTCGGAGACGAGGAAGAAATACATAATCACGAAGGTAGAATGATTACTTTGGAATATGATGATTTCTATCTCATCACAGTATATACGCCTAATTCGCAGGATGGACTACGTCGTCTCGACTATAGAATGACATGGGAAGACGCATTCCGAAAGTACGTTTGCGCACTCGACAAGAAGAAACCGGTCATCATCTGTGGAGATCTTAACGTGGCACACGAGGAAATAGACTTGAAAAATCCTAAGACAAACCGTATGAACGCCGGCTTCACAGACCAGGAACGCGAGAAATTCACCACGCTCTTAAACGCTGGTTTCATAGATACATTCCGCACATTGCATCCTGATGAAGTCACTTACTCATGGTGGTCATACCGCTTTCAGGCAAGAAAAAAGAACGCTGGGTGGCGCATCGACTATTTCGTAACATCAGAAAGGCTCCGCGACAGCATTAAGGCTGCAAACATCCACACCGACATCTACGGCTCAGACCATTGCCCTGTAGAGCTAATCCTTTAGCCCCCACTCCCCAGCCGTCCTTGGCTGGGCAAAGGAAAGCAATCCCCCATCACCTCAATATACAAAAGCGAAGCAGACGTGACCTGAAATTCTCAAGCCACGTCTGCTTCGTTTTAGGTGTCATTTCCATTAGCACCATCATCGTGCCAAGCTTCTTTCATCAAAGCAAGTCGGGGTGAGCAGACTCGAACTGCCGACCACACGCCCCCCAGACGCGTACGCTAACCAACTGCGCCACACCCCGATTCCTTTCCCAAAAAAGCAGATGCAAAGGTACATATTTTTTTCATATAAACCAAAGAGGTAGTTAAAATTTTATTAAACACAAAAGAAAGTTCTTATTTTTTAAAAGAAAATAGTATATTTGCAAGTTAATATAAATAACAGAACTAATTTCTTATGCAATATATACTCAACGCACCTGAAACTATAGACTGCACCATCGACTTGCCTGCATCCAAGAGCATCAGCAACAGAGCCTTGGTAATCAACGCACTGGCTGGTAACAAAGAGATGCCGGAAAACCTCAGTATATGCGATGATACCGACGTTATGGTGGCTGCACTTCGCGATATGCCTTACGAGATTGATATCAAAGCAGCTGGAACTGCTATGAGATTTACCACCGCTTTGCTCGCTGTCACCGATGGAGACCATGTCATTACCGGCACAGAGCGCATGAAGCATCGCCCTATAGAGGTGCTTGTCAATGCTTTGCGACACCTCGGAGCGGACATACAATACGCTGGAGAGGTCGGTTTCCCACCGCTTCGAATACGCGGACGCCAATTACAAGGTGGCAGATTGGAAATTTCCGGTGATGTTTCATCGCAGTATATATCCGCCCTGCTCATGATAGGACCTGTCATGAAGAAAGGACTTATCCTTCATCTTACGGGCAATATCATCTCACGTCCCTACATCGAACTGACTATATGTACGATGAAAGAGTTCGGAGCAGACGTGGATTGGATGGACGAATCCACCATTATGGTAAAGCCACAGCCATATTCCAAGCATAGTTTCTTCGTCGAAAACGACTGGAGTGCTTCGAGTTACTGGTATGAAATCGCAGCTCTTTTGGGCGAAAAGAATGAAGGTCACATCAAGCTTACAAACCTTATGGAAGGTTCCAGACAAGGTGACTCAGCCATAAAGTTTATGTTTAGCGTGCTCGGAATCAAGACTTCATTCGCCTCTTCCGAAAGACAAAAGCCCACAACCGTCTCTCTTAACGCACAGAGATGCACGCTCCCAACCTTTAATTTCGACTTTATCAATCAGCCAGACCTTGCCCAGACGCTCGTCGTTTGCTCGTGTCTGAAGGATATTCCATTTCATTTCAGAGGCTTACAGACTCTCAGAATCAAAGAAACAGACCGCATTGCCGCTCTGAAAACGGAGATGAGAAAGCTCGGATACGTGCTCGACGACTCCATAGAAGGCGAACTTCGATGGGATGGAACACGCTGCGAACCAGATGAAAGCCCTGCTATCGACACCTATGAAGACCATCGCATGGCAATGGCTTTTGCTCCTGCGTGCATCAAGTTCCCAGGTTTGCGCATCAATAATCCTGAAGTCGTCAGCAAGAGTTACCCTAATTTCTGGGATGATTTGCGCAAAGCAGGGTTTGAGATAATTCATAATGCTGATTATTAATGTATAATTCATAATGCATAATGCATAATTATTAATGCATAATGTATAATTCATAATGCATGATTGCATAATTATTAGGGCATGATTGCGGAGCCCCAACCCAGAAATCCAACCACATCCGCCACTGTGCCAACGGCTTTTACCGTTGGATTTCCCCCCACAGACCAACAAGACAGTGAAAAAACTATTAGCCATAACCCAAGCATTCTTCTCCGTCATTATCATTATGACGGTCGTATCATCATGCTCTACACAGAAGAATACTGCAAAAACAAGGTGGTGGCACGCATTTACTGCCAAATATAACATATACTATAACGGCACTCTTGCCTATATTGACGGCTCTTTAGAGAAAGAAAACAGCAACAAAGATAACTTCACAGAGATGCTCCCTCTCTACACTGTAGGCAATAAAAGCAATAGGGAAACAGGCAAAAGCAAGTTTGATATAGCTATAGAAAAGAGCAAAAAAGCCATCAGACTGCATAGCATCAACAAGCGTCCGGAATGGACAAAGAATCGCAAAAAGACAGCCCGCGACCTGGAATGGCTCAACCGTAAGGAATATAACCCATTCCTGTGGAAAGCATGGATGCTGATGGGAAGATCGCAATTCCATAAAGGTGCCTTCGATGAAGCTGCCTCCACTTTTACATATATGAGCCGTCTTTACCGCACACAGCCCGCCATTTACGGCAAGGCACAAGCATGGTTGGCAAAATGTTACATAGAGCAAGACTGGCTATATGATGCAGAAGACATCATCAGAAACATGAGCCGTGACTCCATAGACTGGCGTGCACGAAAAGAATGGGACTATACTCTCGCCGATTATCACCTACATACCGGCAATCTTGAGCAGGCTTCGCAATACTTACGCAAAGTGGTCAAGCACGAAATGCGCTCCAAACAGCGTGCAAGAGAATACTATTTGCTCGGTCAAGTGGAAGCCGCAATGGGGCACAACGCCCTTGCATACAAGGCATTCCGTAAGGTTCTCAAGCAAAATCCACCGTATGAACTGGCTTTTAATGCACGTATCTCCATGTCGGAAGTGCTTGCTGGAAGCGGTCAAGGAAAGAAAATGATAGGTCGCCTCAAGCGTATGGCGCACAATGACAATAATAAGGAGTACCTCGATCAGGTCTTTTATGCCATTGGAAATATCTATCTTGCACAGAAAGACACAGCAAATGCCATCATAGCTTATGAGAAAGGCAATGAGAAAGCTACGCGTTCAGGCGTCGAAAAGGGCGTTCTTCTCCTGCATTTGGGTGACATCTACTGGCAGAAAGAGAAGTATGGCGACGCTAAACGCTGCTACGGTGAGGCGATAGGACTGATAGATAAGGAGCGAAAAGATTACCAGCAACTGTCTGAACGCAGCAAGGTGCTGGACGAACTGGTGCCTTATACCGATGCCATATACCTGCAGGATTCGCTGCAAAGCCTTGCCCGAATGTCGGAAAAGGACCGTAATGAAGCCATCGACAGAGTGATTACTGCCCTCAAAAAGAAAGAGAAAGAGGAAAAAGACCGTGAGGCTGAGGAGTATGCCAACAAGCAACTGGCACAGAATAACAGCGGTATGCCACAGAAAAATGTGGCTAAGCGTCCTACGGGAAGCAAGAAATCCACCGCTTGGTACTTCTATAGTGCGTCAGCAGTGCAGCAAGGTAAGCAACTCTTTGAGCGCAAATGGGGCAAGCGCGAGAACCAAGATGACTGGCAAAGAGCTAATAAGACGGTGGTGAATACAGCCATTTCAGACGATGATATGGCTGAGATGACAGACAAATTGCAGAATGATTCCATTGCTCCTGCCGAAGAAACAGCGGATGAAAGCAAAGAAATCAGCGACTCATTAGCCAGCAATCCCCATAAGAGAGAATACTATCTGGCACAGATTCCGTTTACTCCGGAGCAGCTGGAGGAAAGCAATGAAGTGATAAAAGACGGTCTTTTCCATTCTGGCATCATATTCAAGGACAAGTTGGATAATCTCGCTCTCAGTGAGAAAGCCTTCCGTCGTCTCATCAATGACTATCCTGACTTTGAGCCAATGGACGAGGTGTATTACCATCTCTTCCTGCTTTATTCGCGCAAAGACGATGCACAGCGGGCACAACAGAACATAGAAAATCTGAAATCACGCTATCCTGACTCCCGATGGACAGCCATTCTCACCGACCCTTACTTTGAGGAGAACGCGCGATTTGGCGAACATATCGAGGATTCTCTTTATGCTGCCACATACAATGCTTTCCTTTCAGACGATAATAAGACGGTGAAAGCGAACACAAAGGTGTCTGACAGCCGTTTCCCAATGGGCGCAAACCGCGACAAATTCATGTTTATCAGCAGCTTGAGCCTGCTCAATGAGGGCGATATAGATGGTTGTCTGAAGCGTCTTAAGCAACTTGTCAGCGAGTTTCCGCAAGGCAAGCCGAGCGAAATGGCGGGCATGATAATCAATGGAGTGAATGCAGGAAGAAGGCTTCATGGCTCGCATTTCTCCATGATAGACGTGTGGAATCGTCGCACTGCCGTAATGGCTGACAGTGATAGCATAGCAATGAAGACGTTATCACTGGAACGTGACGTGCCATTTACATTCATGTTGGTCTATGAACCCGACTCTGTGAATGAGAATAAGATGCTCTATCAGCTGGCAAGATTTAATTTCACCAACTTCATAGTGCGCAACTTTGAGATGGAAATCACAGACGACAACGGTTTGCACCGCATGAATGTGACTGGTTTCCGTTCCTATGACGAGGCAAAACTCTATGCCAGAGTGCTCTACAAGAATGATGCAATGAAGGAGATAGCAAAGCATTGCCACCCTGTAATCATTGCAGACGAGAACGTACCTCTGCTTGGCGAGACGTATAGTTACAATGATTATGACACCTTCTATGTAGCTCATTTCCAGCCATTGAAGATAAAACGCGAGTACATGCTCTACGAACCGGACGCTGTCCGCGAGGCAAAGACGAAGCGAGAGCCTGTTCCTGCCTTGCCATCAGAGTCTGCTGCGCCTAAGGGAGTGGCGCCAGTGGAGCAAAAGACGGAGGAAAAGGAAGGCTTGGATGTGCCAGAAGAAGAGGTAAATCCAGCGCAGAATGAGTCTTATGACATACCTATAGATGTAAAATCAGACTCCACTTCCACCGAGGAAACGGTGATACCATTCGACAATAAGCAGGAGAAAGCGCCGGATGAGGATGTCATCATCGTGGATGAAAACGCGAAAGAGGCCCCTCAAAACGACGTTATCATCATTGATGAGCAAAAGGAAGAAACGCCGGATGAGGACATAATCATCATAGAAGACGACAATAACAAAGAAAAGACAGAACAGAAAACAGAGCAGAAAACGGAGCAAAAGACTGCTAATGAGAAAGAAAAGGCTCAGACAAAGCAGACCAAAAAGACTCAGACAGAGCAAAAATCTAAAGGCTCCGAGTCTGCAAAAGGTAAGAAATCAGACAACAAAAAAGAGCAGAAAGGCAAGAAATCTGATGATAAAGACGAAGAAATCATCTTCGAGGAAGAGAAGAAAGACTCCAGCGAACTGGAGGATGAATACTACGAACTCGAAGGTTTCTGACCTTTAAGTAGGTAATCAGAATTATTTTGATGATGAATAGATAAAAGTATTTGTTTTTTTTTATTATTATAAAAATAATTCTTATCACCTACTTTACCTACTTTGTATATATAAATAATATATGTGGTCAGAATGATTAAAGCAACCACTGACCATCCAAAATATACGGAATATGAGCAACGGACTTCTACTTTGGGTCGATGACGAGATAGAACATCTTCACGCCCATATCATTTTTCTGGAAAAGAAAGGCTACGAAGTGGTGACTGTAAGCAATGGTATTGACGCCATAGAGCAGTGCCAGCAGCAGACTTTCGACCTCGTGTTTCTCGACGAGATGATGCCCGGTCTGACAGGATTGGAGACGCTTCAGCGCATAAAGGATATCCAACCTCAGACTCCTGTCGTCATGGTAACGAAGAGCGAGGAAGAGAATATCATGGACCAAGCCATCGGTTCGAAGATAGCCGACTATCTCATCAAGCCGGTAAACCCTATGCAGATACTCCTTTCGCTGAAGAAAAACATACACCGTCGCGAGATAGTGACGGAGGTGACGCAGACTGGTTATCAGCAGAATTTCCAGAATATATCCATGCAAATCTCCGACTGCCGGACCATAGATGACTGGAAAGACGTCTATCGCACACTGGTAAGATGGGAATTGGAGCTGGCTTCTACGCAAAGCCCGATGACAGAAATGCTCCGAATGCAGAAGGAAGAGGCGAATATAGGCTTCAGCAAGTTTGTAAAAAGGAACTATATGGACTGGGTGGCACCGACAAAGAACGGCACTGCCCCTGAGCGCCCTGTGCTTTCTCCCGACGTGTTCAAGCACAAGATATTCCCATTGCTCGATGCAGGAGAGAAGGTTTTCCTCATCGTCATCGACAATTTCCGCTATGATCAGTGGAGGATGCTGGCGCAAGAGATAGGCGATATGTTTGACATCGACGAGGATCTCTACACATCTATTCTGCCTACAGCTACACAATATGCTCGTAATGCCATCTTTAGCGGACTGATGCCTCAGCAGATAGCCAAGATGTTTCCTGAACTCTGGGTGGATGAAGACGAGGACGAAGGCAAGAATCTCAATGAGGCACCGCTCATTCAGACCCAGCTGGAGCGTTATCGTCGCCGCAACACCTTCTCTTATCACAAGGTGAATGACTCTGCTGGTGGCGAGAAACTGATGCAGCAATTCAAGAATATGAGTCAGAACGACCTCAATGTGGTGGTAATCAACTTTATAGATATGCTGTCTCATGCTCGCACCGAGTCGAAGATGGTACGTGAACTTGCCAATGATGAGAGTGCTTATCGTAGCATATCAATGAGCTGGTTCAGGCATTCCGTGCTCTCGGAACTATTTTCTGCCCTATCGCAGACGGACTATCGCATCATTCTCACTACCGATCATGGCAGTATTCGCACAGACCATCCAGTGAAGATAGTGGGCGATAGGAACACGAATACCAATCTCCGATACAAATTAGGAAAGTCATTGGCATACGATAGCAAAGATATCTTCGTGATAAAAGACCCAAGCAAGGCTCAGCTACCAGCGCCAAACATCTCCACGAGCTATGTCTTTGCCACGGGAAATGACTTCTTTGCCTATCCGAACAATTACAATTACTACGTCCAGTACTATCGCGACACGTTCCAGCACGGCGGTATCTCGATGGAGGAAATGATTATTCCACTCGTCACGATGAGGGGAAGAAAGAAATAAAAACAAGGATTTCTGCAAGCAAGACATAAGAATCTTGGTCAATGCAATGCAGGAAATGAAATAATATAAACAGAAACATAAGAAATAACAACAAGCAACTATGCAAATCATCATCAAGTCTCCAGAGACAATAAGAGAGTCAGCCAAGGCATTCGTAGAGGCAATGGGCGACTCCACCATCTTCGCTTTCTATGGCTCTATGGGAGCAGGAAAGACCACATTCATCAAGGCTATCTGCGAGGAAATGGGCGTGGAAGACGTCATTACCTCTCCTACCTTTGCCATTGTAAATGAATATCGTTCAGCTACTTCTGGCGAATTGATATACCATTTCGACTTTTATCGTATCAAGAAGCAGGAAGAAGTCTATGACATGGGTTACGAAGACTACATCGAAAGCGGTGCGGTATGCTTCATGGAATGGCCTGAACTAATCGAGGAACTGCTGCCTGAGGACGTGGTAAAGGTATCTATCAAGCAGCAAGAGGACGGTTCACGCATCGTGGAATGGTAATCTGGTGAATCCAAACAATGAACAACAAAAACATACAATGCTTGAAAATATAATCACATCAACCAACATTCCACTGCTCACAGCACTGATATTAGGACTGCTTGTGGCAATAAATCCTTGCCAACTTGCCATCAATATCTCTGCCCTTACCTATATAATAAAGAAGGACACTGTGAGCAAAGATAAATGGACACACCCATTACTCTACATTCTCGGCAGGTCATTGACCTACACCTTAATGGCTTGGACGCTGATATGCCTCATCGGAGGCGGTAAAAACATCGAGGCAGTGCAGGCACTTCTGAGCAAGGGAGAGGATATATTGCCATATTTTCTCATCCTGATGGGTGCCTTCTTCCTCTATCGTGGCATTCATGTCCACCGTCATGAGCATGGAGATGACTGCCATAATTGCGGTCAGATAATCCAGCGAAACGGTCCGCTTGGCGCATTGACTCTCGGTCTTACTCTTGCTTTCGCATTCTGTCCGGAGAGCGCGGTGTTCTATTTCGGACTGATGCTTCCGCTTGCCACCACATCTACAGCGGGACTACTCGTTCCTCCTGTCTTTGCCATTGGAGCTGCATTGCCCGTGCTTTTCATCGCTTTCATAATGCAGAAAGCTACAGACAAGGCAAAGAGTCTCTCCCACTCTATGGAACATCTGCAAAGAGTGCTCAACATATTGACAGGCGTAATCTTCGTGATTATCGCTGTCTTGCTGCTCAATGCGGAATAGGTCAAATAAATAATAGGTAATAGGGAATAAGTAATAGGGAATAGGAGATTACACTTACTTCTTATGGTTTCTCGCTGGAGAAATCCTTAATGCAGGTAAATGTAATCTCCTATTCCCTATTACTTATTCCCTATATTCTATTTTCTCATTCCTAATCCCTATTACTTATTCCCTATTTTCCATTCATATTCCCCTGTTGATGCGCCAGAGTCAGCGTTTGCTCTTGAAGAATCGCTGCATCAACTCACGGCATTCATCCTCTAATACGCCAGCGACGACCTCCGCTTTGGGATGGAAAGCATTGGGGGCAACCTTGCGATAGCCTCGCTTTTCGTCAGGTGCTCCATAGACGATGCGTGGAATCTGTGCCCAACCGATGGCTCCAGCGCACATCGGACATGGCTCTACTGTGACATAGAGCGTGCAGTCTGTGAGATATTTACCTCCGAGAGCATTGGCTCCAGCCGTGATAGCCTGCATCTCAGCATGGGCAGTCACGTCGCAGAGAGTCTCGGTAAGATTATGTGTACGCGCTATTATCCTGTTGCGACAAACGAGGATTGCCCCAATAGGAATCTCATCTTCCTTGGCGGCTTGCTCAGCTTCCGCCAGGGCTTTTCGCATATATTCTTCGTCCTTGGTCATTATGGAGAGGGGATATATCCGCCGGTAATGCGGCGGAAACGGTGGCGATAGGGTTATGATGATGAGGATTATGGCTTAGTTGTGCACGAGAGTTCCGATTTCTTCACCTTCGATTACCTTCTTGAGATTGCCGAGGATGTCCATGTTGAATACGTAGATAGGAAGGTCATTCTGCATACACATGGCTGTGGCAGTGATGTCCATCACTTTGAGTCCCTGCGCTATTACGTCCTGATAGGTGATGTCATGATACTTGGTAGCGGTAGGATCCTTCTCTGGGTCAGCAGTATATACTCCATCGACACGTGTGCCCTTGAGCATTACGTCGGCTTCTATCTCTATGCCACGGAGGCTTGAACCGGTGTCTGTGGTGAAGTAAGGAGAACCGGTGCCAGCACTCATGATTACGACTTCACCATTTTCCATTGCTTCGATGGCTTTCCATTTGGAGTAGAACTCTCCAATAGGCTCCATGCGGATAGCAGTGAGGACGCGGTTCTTCTGACCGATGGCTCCGAGAGCGCTGGAGAGTGCGAGTGAATTGATGACAGTGGCACACATTCCCATCTGGTCTCCCTTCACTCTGTCGAAGCCTTTTCCAGCTCCGCTCAGTCCGCGGAAGATGTTTCCACCACCTATGACGATGCCTATCTGCACGCCCATAGCGGCTATTTCCTTGATTTGCTCAGCGTACTGATTGAGACGCTCTACGTTGATACCTTGTTTCTGTTCGCCTGCAAGGCTCTCTCCTGAGAGCTTGAGGAGTATTCTTTTGAATCTTGACATTGGGTTGATATTTTGTTTTTTGTTTGAGATGCTTGTTATATCAGCCGGTAACGCGGCTGACACAGTGGCGGACTGTCTAATGAAGAATGAAGAATGTAGAATGAAGAATGGCTGACGCCGTTGGATTATCGCCTGTTCTTACAGCAGGAATTTTACTTCCTTCACTTCATATCGGCTGACGGTTCCGTCAGTGCGGAGGAGGGACATGTAGCCGCTGGGATGCACATCCAGGAGACGGGCATCAAACTGTCCGTCCTTGTCCTCATAGCGATGGAACTGCCCATCCTGACGGAAGAGACGGCTATTGTATAGTTCCACGATGGCGGAGCAATCGCCTTTCCCGCATTCCGTCCTTGCCATGTCATAGTAATGCTGGAAACGCATGATGATCTTGTCGAGGATTTCCTGGCAGTCATGCTCCTTGCCCGTGATCTGGAAGAGCGACACCGGATTCGGCGCATCGCTGAGAAACTGGCGCTGATTGACGTTGATTCCTGTTCCGATGACCATATCCGCTATCCGTCCGCCCTTGATGTTGCCGTCAATTCGCGTGCCGCTGATCTTGCGGTCGTTCCAATATATGTCGTTCGGCCACTTGATAGTGATGCCGTCCGTGTATTCCGAAAGCACATCGCGGAGCGCCAAAGCCTCAGACATGGAAATGAGAAAACTCACCGTAGCATCCACCCACGCGGGATGAATGAGCATGGAGAAGAGCAGGTTTTTCCCCACTTCACTTTCCCATTTGTTCGTTCCCATTCCGCGACCAGCAGTCTGATAGTCAGACACCGCTACCACAAGGTCTTCTCCCTCATATTTTCCTGCATTCTTGAGGAGGAAATCATTGGTAGAAGCAGTGGCGTCGAGATGTATTATTTTACTCTTTTTCATGATTAAAAAGGGGCATTTTATCTTTATGCATGCAAAAATAGTCAAAAAAAAAGAATAAATAAATAATTCCAGTGAATAATTTTGCATGTTGGAAGAAAAAATGTATCTTTGCAGTCATATTTTAACATAAAATCAGAAACAACAATGGAAGTAGTAATAACAAGTGAGAATTTTGAGGAGCTTAAGAATGGTGAGCTCCCATTGGTAGTGGACTTCTGGGCAACATGGTGCGGACCTTGCAAGATGGTAGGCGCAGTGCTGAGCCAGTTGGCAGAACAATATGACGGCAAGATTGTCGTTGGCAAGTGCGACGTAGAGGCTAATGAAGATATCGCAATGGAGTTTGGCATTCGCAATCTCCCTACCCTTCTCTTCTTCAAGAACGGAGAGCAGGTAGATAAATTTGTAGGCGCTGCCAACAAGGCTAAGCTGGAAACAAAGTTCCAGGATGTGATTGGATAATCCACACCATCTCATAATGAAAAGACGATGATAGTCAGCCTTGGCCCAGCTTGCCAAGGCTGGCTATCATCGTTTCGTAAAGGAAAGAGAAAGACAAGGATATGGAATATATGTCACAAGAAGGCTACGACAAACTCGTAGCCGAACTCAAACACATGGAACTGGTAGAGCTGCCGCAGGTGAAGGATGCCATCTCCGAGGCACGCGACAAGGGCGACCTCAGCGAAAACTTCGAATATCATGCCGCAAAGCGTGAGCAAGGCAAACTGCTCAGCAGGATGCGCTTCGTGCAGAGAGTACTGGAAAATGCGCGAGTGGTGGATAAGAGCTTGCTCAACAGCGACACAGTAGGACTGCTCAGTCGTGTAGGCATCACCAATGTAGCCAGCAATCACAGCATGAGCTACACCATAGTAAACCCACACGAGGCTAATCTTGCCGAGGGAAAGATTTCAGTAAAATCGCCTATAGCGCAGGCTCTGATAGGCAATAAGGTGGGCGATGTAGTGGAAGCACGCGTCCCTGCCGGCGTCATCAAGCTTCGCATCGACAGCATCGAGCTGTCATAAGCCGTGGTTTCAGAAACAACCACTTTGCAGAGTGACGGCTATAATCATACCAATTCATCTTTTCACCGTCACAAAAAGAAATGCTTTTATCGGGAAATGCTACTTTAAGAAAATAACATTTCCCGATTTGTCAATCCTTACTTTTATATGGAAAAGTTGAGGGTTTTCCTTTTATAAATGCGATAAATCTACGGCATATTTCAAAATAATCCGCAGTTTTTTGCCGTCATTCAAGTTTTTTTTGTATTTTTGCAGAAACAAAAGTGATGTATGGAAAAGATATCTCATAAAGTAGCGACACTTGGTGGAGTCATATCTACGACAGATATTTCAAGCGAGGCAGAATACAAGCGCATTCACAGAGCTGCGCAACGCGGTGAATTGCTAAGACTTCGCTCTGGCGTCTATGCGTCTCCAGATGCGTTGCTCGATACGATGCTGGATATAGAACGCATTGTACCGGGCGGTGTGGTATGTCTATATAATGCCTGGAGCCACTACCAACTCACCACAACCATACCACCTGCATTCTGTGTTGCTATAGAGCGAAAGCGCAAGGTGGTGATTCCTCCATCACTTCCTATTACCCTCTACTATTGGAAAGAAGACTATCTCTCGCTCGGGGTAATAGAAGAAACTCTGTCAGGACATTCCGTTCGCATCACCAATCTTGAACGCAGCGTGTGTGATGCCGTGAAATACCGCAACAAGATAGGTCTTGATGTCTGTGCGGAAATAGTGCGGACATATCTGAGAAAAGATGGTCGAGACCTTAGTCTTCTAACGGAATATGCCAAACACCTTAGAGTTTGGACTACATTGAAAAGTTACCTTGAAATAGCATTGGAATGATAGAAAAGAAAAACTACGGCAAGTCTGTCAGATCACGTCTGATAAATCTGATGAACGAGACAGGCTACAAATATATGTATCTATTGGCAAGATACTTCAACGAGCGCTTGCTCTATCGTGTCTCAGCCAGCCAATACAAGAATAATTTCCTGCTGAAAGGAGGCTCTTTGCTTTATGCCTTGGATGGTCTTGAAGCGCGTCCCACAGTAGATGTGGACTTCATGGCTGACAGGATAAGCCGTGACAGGGAAAGTCTCATGGAAGTATTCAAGCATATTGTCGCAATAAGTTGCGATGAGGACGGAGTACAGTTTGACACAGAGAGCATCAAATCAGAACCCATCACCGTGGATAAGAAATATCCAGGTCTGCGTTTCTATGTAACTGCACACATGGACACGATTGTTCACAAGATGTCTATTGATATTGGTTTTGGAGATGTGGTTTCCCCATGTCCGATGACAATAGATTACCCTTTGCTCCTTAGAGATGTGCCATCTGTCAATCTTCAAGCCTATTCGTTGGAAACCGTTGTAGCAGAAAAATTCCAAACGATGATTGACCGCGATGAAGCGAACAGCCGCATGAAAGATTTCTTTGACTGCTACCAGTTGCTTACTCAGCGGAGTTTTAGCGATGAAATGCTGTATGAAGCCATCAAGGCTACATTTGATAATAGGGCACTGGGGTATAAAACGAATCTCAAACTATTCTCAGATGAGTTCGCCACAGACAAAGACCGCATTATTCGCTGGAAGTCTTTTCTGAAAAAGATAAACTGGAAAGAGGATATTCCTTTCGCTTCCGTCATGCAGGTTATCAAAACACACCTTAAGCCTATGGCAACAAGATACTGGAATGAAAAATGAAAACAGAGTGGGAATACTCTTATCGCAGCAGTTTTCCAAAACTCAGAATGAGATGCAAACAAGACTGACGCGAAGCAATCTTAAGGACGGAAAAACAGAACAAAAAAGTGATTACTATGCTATCATTTTGCAATAGCATAGATATTGCGATGCAAAAGCATAGATATTACATCGTGAAAGCATAGCTTTTAGACTGAAATATCTATGCTTTTACAAGCCAAAAGCTATGCTATTGCAACGCCTTGACTATCAATCTATTATAAAGACCCTTTACCTTCATTCACCCCAAACGGAAAAATAGGACAATTCTGAATATGACAGACCTGCGGATAAGCGAAGGGAAAGGTAGCCGTTCTGCCCGTTTGCAGATTAAGCATGAAAAAACATGCTTAATCTGCAAATCGCCTTTTACTTTCTGATATTCAGTAGATTGCGAGTGCAAACTAATTTCATAAAGGCATATTTCCCCATCATTTTTTTCTTAATATGCACTATTTTGCAGTGTAATATCGCATTTTTTGCAGATTAAGCATGAAATTTCAGGCTTATTTTGACATATTTTGCAGATTAAGCATGGAAAAACATGCTTAATCTGCAAATCGTATTTTACTCTCTGATATTCAATAGTTTGCAAGTGCAGATTAATTTCAGAAAGGCACATTTTATCGTCATTTTCTTCTTAATATGCACCATTTTGCAGTGTAATACCGCCAAAATTGCAGATTAAGCATGAAATTTCAGGCTTATTTTGGCTGAACTGATGTTTCGCAAGCATCTACAAAACTGATTATCAGCAATAAAATATCAATAAATAAAAATAAACAAATATTTTTTTTCTATTTTTCCTTTATTTTTCTCTATTGATATTTTTTACTTCCCCACGACCGTGGGGACTGAGGGGCCTTTTTAGTTTGCGAAAAGTCGAGTTATATATTTTTCTTTATTGATATTTTACTTCTCCTTGTGCAATGGGGAAGGAGAGCCTATCTGACAATCACCTCCATTGACCCAGGCAACTGTCGTGATATTCCGTCAGGACCCACGGCATGGATGCGGGAGATATAGAAACGCTTGGAGCGGGAGAGCTTGCGGAAGGTGTCCATCTGACGGGCAGAGAAGCGTGCTCCATCACTGACTACTGGCACCGCATTTCCCATATTGTCGAAGAAGACTGCCTCGAAAGCCGTCACCTTAAATTCTATGTCGAGCAGTCCATCATCGATGGCGGCACGGATGCCACTGCTACCTAACAGGGATGCCTTGGCAAGGGCTCCGCCACGGAAGCGGTCATTGCCCACCTGGATATAGGCGGTAGGGTCCGGCAACTTGCGCACATGAAATGCGAACTGACCCATCTGCACCGGTCTGCCGGTCTGCGTGCTCGATACGGTGAAGGTGACATCCCTGCCTACGGCTGACGGACGGGCGATGTATTTGCCCGGAGCCACTGGAGTCAGCGTGCCACCGGTCATGCTCACTGTCACTTTATTGAGCGGAACACCTGGTATGGAGACGCTCATTGGGTTGTTATATCCTGCATATAGCACGTTCATCAGGTCGGCTGACACCGTGGCAGAAGGATCCACCACTGTGTATTTCTGCTCAAAGTTTCGTCGAATCACCTCGCCGCCTCCATTCTGCACCGTCATATAGCCCGAAAGGGTGAAGTCGCCTGTCTTGCCTGCCACAAACTCATAGGTGTTGTTGTGCAGATTGACCTGTCTGCCACCGATGTATATCTGTGGCTGCTGGGTGGTATCTACTGCTGCCATCACTATCTGGGCAGAGAATTTATCACCTCTTACCACAGTCTGAGCATTAGGGATTACGAAAGCGGATAGCTTATTGACGCGGATATCCTTCACGTCGATATTGCTGACAAGATTATGCAACACCTCTCCTTCGGCATAGCGCACATCGCTCTGAAGTTTGGAGAGCATGGTGATGGCAGCCGCTACCGGCATTCCTTCAAACATATACTCTTCCCAGTTTTTGTTGAGCGGATTCTTTCTACCTTTCACGGAAGTGGTGAGGTTTGCAGAGATGATGCTGCGTTGACTTTCGTCTGTTATCATCGAGAGGATGCGCTCGCGGTATGCGTCGATGCTCTTTCTTAGTTTGGCGCCCTTACCTGTTCCAGGTGCCAGCATCACATGATTGGCAGCTTCGAGGTCATCTACTCGATTGATATGATTGACATCGGCATCCTCGCCATCAGCTTCTTTGGCAATAGCCACCTTGAGCGACTGTGCAAAATTATAGAGCGAGTCACTCATCTGTCTGACGCCAACCGCCTTGTTATACCATTCCTGCACCTTGGCTGGATTGGCTTTCATCTGCTGGTCGAAAGCAGAATATATATTCTCATTTTGTTTCTCCGCATTCTTTGTGGATTTCACGAGACTATCATCCACGATGCTGAAGCCATCAAGCACCTCGCTGGAGATATTCATCGCCAGCATTGCCATCAGGACAACGTACATCAGGTTGATCATCTTTTGGCGTGGGGAAACTGTTCTTTTCTTTATTGCCATTTTTTATATTTAAGGGAATAGGAGTATAGAGAATAAGGAATAGGGAATAGGGAATAGGAGATAGGAGATTACCTTCTTCGCCTTGAGGTTTCATCAATCAAGAAAGACTAACTTCTATTCTTCATTCTTCATTTAATAATCAGCAACCGCGTCAGCGCGATTTTTCACTTTTCACTCTTCACTTTTCACTCTTCACTTTTCATTCAAGAATTCTGCCCTGCCTTCATAGCATCAATCATACGAGCATAGATAGAGTTAAGCTCAGCGATTTGTGCCGCCATCTTGCGGGTCTGCTCATTGATTTCATCCTGCGTATTGATTTGCTGGGAAGCAGACTTGAGTTGCATCTCATAGATGCGTGCGATGCCGGTGAGGGTGCGGTTGAGGTTTTCCATTTCTTCCGAATCGGTGGTGATGCGATCTGTCTGTGCTCCCACCTTCAGGAGAAGTTCGTTAAGCTCATTGAGGCGATCAACATAGGTGGTGGTAGCCTCTTCCATAGCCTGCGCTGTCTCTGGAGTTACTGCAGGGGCTGGGGTCGGAGCCGTTGCCGTTGCAGACATAGGAGCGGATGCTGACGCTGGAGTTGATACTGATGCTGGAGCTGATGCTGGAGCAGATACTGACGCCACGGCAGGAATAGGCTGACCACCTGCCACATTAGGCATTACGCTGGCACCAATAATGACGGTGCCCTCTGCTGCCCCACCCTGCTCTTCGGCAAGGGCTTCAGCTGCCAGTTGGCTGTCAGTGGCAAGTTCTCTGCCATCCTGTGTCTTATCGAAGGGACGGTCGAAAGCTGAAATGAAGAACACGAACACCTCGGTGCCCATACCGATAAACAGCATGACGTTGGCTCCTGGAAGGTGGGTCAGTTTGAATAGTGTACCGAGTATGACAACTGCAGCGCCCCATGAATAAGCGTAATTCATAAACGTCTGTCCTGCCACACTGTCCATCCACTTCTGAAGAAGATAGACTATATTGAATTTGCTGTATTTAGACATCTTTTTTAAATGAAGAATGAAGAATGAAGAATGGCTGACGCCATTGGGACTTATTCTTTTCTTTCTTTAGTGAAAAGTGAAAAATTTCCTGCCGGATTGAGAATACTTGCTTGAGTGGATAAAATATCAATAGAAAAAATAAAGAAAAATAGAAAGACACCAACAACCTATCTTTATATATTTTTATTTATTGATATTTTATATCCCCAAGAGGAAGAGGGCTCTTACTTTCTCTTGCTGCTCGGACTGGCAAAAGACCTGACGCAACGGAAGCCGATGTAAGAGCGAGGCTGGTTCTGATACTCCCACGTGCGCCAAGCAGAACGGATGAAGCTCTCTGGATCTTTCCACGAACCGCCACGGACGCTTTTCTTCTTCAGTCGGTAAGGGTCTTCTTTGGCTGCCTTGTATTCCAACTGTGGGTTGAGGTCGTTCATTGCATCCACGCCGGCTTCGGTATAGATGGTGGAAGTCCATTCCGCCACATTGCCTGCCATATCATAGAGACCGTTGCTGTTAGGGGAATAGATACCAGCCTTTGATGTGATGAGGTTGCCGTCTTTGGTGTAGTTGCCACGGTCTGGCTTGAAGTTTGCATAGAAGCATCCGTCGCCATTCTTTACGTCTGGATTATTCCAAGGAAACTCCGTGCCGTCCTTACCTCGTGCTGCATACTCCCATTCTGCCTCTGTAGGCAGACGATAACGCTGTATGTAGCGTGCTTCTCCGCCAAGACCCTTGAGCAGGAATTCGGTACGCCATGCGCAGAAAGCATTTGCCTGTTCCCAAGTCACGCCCACCACAGGATAATCACTGTAGGTAGGGTTGGAGAAATAGTTGCGCATATACACCTCATTATCTGAATTGGTGAAGTCATTGACCCAACAGGTGGTGTCGGGATAGATATTGACGATGTAGGTGTTGAGGAAGTCCCAAGGTCCTGAGAGGGGACGGTTGATGGTCTCGCGAATTATCTTGCCCTCATCATCCACGTAGGCAGTGTCCTTGCTTATCATCACCACCTCGTTTGGATCTACGGAATAGTCAGTGTTGAGGTTGCGTTCTTCCGGACGGAGACGGTTGCGACGAAGGGCTGCCGTGACGTAGTCGTAGATTTCATAGCGGTAGTTCATCTGCGAAGCATCAAGCAGTTTCTCGCCAGTCACAGGATTGACCTCATAGAGGCTTTCGATGGCACGTAGCTGATCCTCATTCGGCTTGCGTGGCAGAGGTTTCTTCCAGTTGATGCGTGGATCGACAGGATCACCATTCTTGTCCTCGGTAATCATATACGATTCATCGCCACCGTAGGCAGGGTCAGCGAGACGTGTGCGGAGAATGCTGTCACGCACCCATATCACAAACTGGCGATATTTCGCATTACTCACCTCGGTCTGGTCCATCCAGAAGCCATCGACACTGATGTCTTTCACCGGTGTCTGCATACCCCATAGGGAGTCCTGCTTCTCGATACCCATACGGAGTGAGCCACGGTTTATCTTCACCATGCCGTAAGGTGTCGGCTCTGTAAAGCCTCTGCCATTGCTGATGCCTGTCACCTCGCCTCCTGTGGCTGTGCTATTCATCATCTTGCCACCGAGACAACTGGTGAGTCCCGCCATCATCATGGCGACTGTTGTCAGAAATGTTATTGCGGTTTTTATGTTCATTAGCGCGTTTTTATTTATAAAATATCAATATATAAAAATAAAAAAACATATCTCAATGTCAGTATCCTTATATAATGATATTTGTTAGCATATTTATAATTTGATTATTGTTATTTATATAGAGTATTATATAGTTTTTATATATTGATATTTATTTTTATCTATTGATATTTTATAAAAACACAATATTGATATTTTATAAAAACACAATATTGATATTTTATAAAAAACGAACTGACTGATGTCGGTTCTTACCCTTAGGGAAGAAGTTGATATCGGTCTGGTAGGCGATGGAGATTTCATGAGAGCCATTGCCCATGGAGATTCCGTTGGTGTAAATCTCGTAACTGTAACTGAGCACTATGCCATGAAACTTGCCCGAGAGATAGACAGTGGCGGAGTTGTCTGGACTATATCCTACTCCTGCGCTCAGCAGTCTGCCCTCATAATTATATATAAGGCGGGCGGTGAAGTCGGCTCGATATGCAGTGAAGTCTGTGCGCAGAAGCGTAGAAGTGGCAATGGAGAGAAATGGATTACGCAACTGGAAGGTGTAGCCACCAGTGAGATAGACGGTGGGGGCTATCTTCAACTCGTTACGTTCTCCGAGTGCTATGAGGGGAGAATTGAGATGCTGTACAGATGCTCCGGCATACCAAGCGCCCTTGTTGTAATATATTCCTGCTCCGAGGTCCAGTCCGTTGCCATCCACTTTCGAGGTAGGGATAGCGTCATCTCCGGAATCCTCTACGTCGGCTTTTGAGCCATCGAATGTCTCACTCTGCAATCCTGCCTGCAGTCCGATGCCGAGGTTGCCGTCTGCTAACCGTTTGCGATAGACATACTGCGCCGCGATATTCTGGTGGGTGAACAGACCGAGTTTGTCATTCATGAAGCGCAGTCCCACTCCGTGTCGAATACCGAGTGCGTGGAATGGCATATCGGCAGAGACGTATGCTGTCTGGGGATTATGCTCGAAGCCCACCATGTCCATGGCATATGCCAAGTTGAGATTGAGCTTGGTGTCCTTTCCTGCTGCCGCCGGATTAAACGATGTCGGCATGGCATAGTAATGCGAGAATGCCACGTCATACTGCGCACTGACTTTCTGCGAAATCAGCGACATCAGGAGTGGCAATATTATCACTATACTATTACGGTTCACGTTAATATAACGCAAAAGGCACGGAAATATTACTTTTCTTGCCTTGATACTTGTTAAATAATGTATAAAATATTGTTTCGTGGTTTAGTTGTTGGGTAGAGGAATAAAATATCAATAAATAAAAATATATAAAAAGGTTGTTGGTTGTTTGGTTGTCTTGTTGTTTAGTTGTCTTGTTGTTTAGTTGTCTTGTTGTTTAGTTGTTTGTTGGTAGGTCTGGCTGGAAGCCAGTACCGAGCAGAGCGAGAGTAACCCGGGACGCTGTCTCGGGACTATAACCATGAAGAAAAGAGCTGTCTGGAAGACAGTACCACACGATAAGCTCATAGCGAACATTATGAATTATATTGCTCCTTCGCCTTACGGCTCAGTGCGCACGCGCTCAAAAAGGTCACGGATAACACCGATGCGACGGATTTTATCTTTCACAGATTTAATAATATCATGCGTTACCACTTGATATTGGATTTACTACGGATTGCATTTGCGCCTATACGGCGCGGGATTACCGCCAGCAAGAGATAATCCGTGATAATCATAGCGCCCGACAGGCGCATAAAATCGAACAACACGCAATAGAAATCCGTGAAAGAACAGATCCGTCGCATCGGTGTTATCCGTGATAGATTTTGAACGCGGCGAGCGAGCCAAAGGCGAGTGAGCACATCAATGGGGTACTGTCTTCCAGACAGCTCTCACCTACTTTCTTAATACCCGAGACTTTGTCCCGGGTTACTCTCGCTTCGCTCGGTATTGGCTTCCAGCCAAATCCTCAAGCATAGTTTCCAAACAACTAAACAACAAACAGATAACTAAACAACAACCAAACAACCAGACAACTAAACAACAAGACAACCAGACGACAACTAAACAACAAAACTATGGGCAATATGGAAAATAGCATTGATAAACTTTGGCAGAAAGAAAAATAGTTTATATCTTTGTAATCTAATAATTTTCGCATACCTCTTTCAGCATGAAGATACTATGGTTAAGTTCTTGGTTCGGTGACTACAGGGTGCCTGTATATGATAATCTCAATAGATTGTCTGATGGGGCATTCTGGATAGTGTGCTCTGAGATGGAGACATCCGAGTTGGTGAGGCGGAAACTAAGGGAGAAGCTGGGAGATCACGCCATTATCATGCCTCAACAGAAAATCATACGGTTGGGGAATGCGGACTCCGACTTTGCCAATAGCAGTCTGGCGCTGCACTGGCAGCAAGGTCTTTACTCTGCTATAAGGAATGTGAAGCCCGATGTCATCATAGTGGAAGGCTTCGGGCGCTGGGCTCCTGCCGGCATCATCTACAGTATATTACACAGGAAAAGACTGCTGATGTTCTACGAACGCACTGCTTGGACAGAGCGAAAGGCCGGTTGGTGGCGCACGCTTTACAGGAGATTGGCTGGCAAGGCTGTGGACTGCTTTCTCTCCAACGGGGCTCTCTCTGAGCAATATCTGCGCGAGAATCTCGGTTTCTCATCCGCTCCTATCATCAGGGGCTGCATGAGTGCCGACTCATTCTATCTCCACCACGACGTGGAAGCGGAATTGGAGGCACGGCATAAGGCTGACCGCGAAACGGAATGTCGGAGTGGTAAGGGCATCAGATTTCTGTATGTAGGCAGGATTGTTGAGCGAAAAGGCATCCGTCAACTGCTTGAAGCCTGGGAGATACACCACCAATCGTATTCTAATGACACTCTGACTTTGGCTGGCGAAGGCATACTGCTGAATGAGATGCGCGAGAGATATGGCGATGATAAGGGTATAATAATGGCGGGATATGTCTCTTATGACAGGATTTACTCCTACTATAAGGAGTGTGATGTAGTGGTGCAACCGACGTTGGAGGACAACTGGAGCCTCGTCATCCCGGAGGCAATGTCATGTGGCAGGGCTGTGATGTGCTCGATATACAATGGCGGTTATCCAGAACTGGTAAAGGATTCCGTCAATGGTTACTCCTTTGACCCGCTCGACAAGGAAGGCTTTGTCAATGCTTTTGCCAAATTTCATTCGGCTAATCTGCTCAAGATGGGACGACAGGGGATGATGATAGAGAAGAATTTCTCGCCTGAGAAAGCTGCTCTTCGCATATATAAGGCTTGCTGTCCTGTGGTTTAGTGGTCTTGTGGTTTTGTTGATAGACCTTAACACAAATGGACTTTGCAAACAACAAAACAACCAGACAACAAAATAACAAAAAAAACGAAACAACAAAAAACAACAGAAACAATGCTCAATATAAGAACTCTTTCCACAGGGAAAAACGGAATGAAAATGACGAAAGCAGAGTCCGTTTTCCTCGAACTGCTACAGATAGCCCTGGGCAATCGCAGCCGTCTATCTGAGCCTTGCTCTGACGCAGAGTGGGAAGAGGTGTATTCTACGGTGAAGAAACAGGCGATGGTGGGCATCACTTTCTATGCTGTCAAACTGTTGCCTGCCGAACAGATGGCACCTAAAAGGCGTAAATACCAATGGGCGCTGAAGGTGCTGGAGATAGAAGAGAGAAACAAGAAGATATGCTACGAATGCCAGATAGTCACTAATATCTTTGCGGAAGCAGGCTTCAACTCCTGCGTATTGAAAGGGCAAAGCAACCTATTCTTCTACCCCGCCGCAATGAGAATGATGCGCCAGCCGGGCGACATCGACCTTTGGGTGTTCAGAAAAGATAGTGATAACAATCAGAAAGCATTCCGAAAGCGTGAGATTATCGATTTCATCTGGAAGAGGATGAAGAAGAAAACGGAGGTAAACCTGCACCATACCGACTTCGACTTATTCCCCAAGACGCTGGTGGAGGTGCATTTCGTTCCCTCGTTTGCCATCAATCCATTCACCAACAGGAAATATTACCGATGGTTTGAAGCCCACAAGCAAAGCGTCAGTTCCACGCCAGCGAATATAAACATCCTCGATATCGATTTCTGCATTGTCTTCCAGATGATGCACATCTACCGTCATCTACTGCTGGAGGGCATCGGTTTCCGCCAGTTGACAGACCTTTATTTCTCCATCCTCTTCCGCGAAAAGCGCGAGAAAATGAAGCAATCGAGTGCGTACAGCAAGGAGACCATCTTCTCGCATCTATGCTATCTCGGCATGGAAAGAATCACTCGTGCCGTGATGTGGATTCTCCACAATGTGCTCGGAATGGAAGAGAAGCACCTGATATGTGAGCCTTCGGAGAAATACGGCATGGAGATGCTGGGCGAAATGATGCGTGGCGGCAACTTCGGACAGCACTTCAAGGATGACGATAACGACAAATCGGACGCCTCAGAGAATAAAAACGAGACGAAAGAAAGCAAGGACAACGAAGATAAGAGCAAAGCTATCAACGGCGAAAAGAGCCAGAAGAGTGATGAAATCACAAAGTTTGCAGAGTTTATAGAAGCCTGCCGTCACGGTTTCCGACTTATCATGAGTTATCCTTCCGAGGTGCTATGGATACCTTATTTATATATAAAGGCTTCCATAGTCAGAAATTATTGGAGAAGGCAATAAAGGCTAATATGAGGTAAAAGCGAAGGAATAAGCTTACATTAAGTTAGGTAATCAAAACTATTTTGATAATGAATAGATAATTATAATTGCTCTTCTTTATTATAAAACCTTAATTCCAATCACCTACTTAGAGAAAAAAATCAGTGAGCTTCATGCAAGGTTTCTATCCATATTGCATTATATAGACAGAAACGATAAAAAAGTAAGCGATATGAAAAGAAACAAGATTTTCACACTAATACTCATAGTTGTGAGCATGGCTATGGGATTCTCCAGTTGTATTGGCAACGATGATGATTACAATAACAACCAGAAACCGACTATAGATCCATTGACGTATTCTGATAAAAACATTTACCTCAATACGTCAATGACTGCATATCCATTCTTTTCTCAGGTCAATTCATCTGTGGAAAAGAATAAAAACTTCATGATTTCTCCACTCGGAATGACTGAGGTTCTGACGATGCTTGTGCACGGAGCCAATGGAAATACTGCGGCACAGATAAATAAAGTGATGAATACACCTTGGATTTTGCCTGCACATATCATGGATGCCATGAAGTCATTGAATGATTTCCTACCACAAGCAGACAGCAAGACAGCACTCGCCATTGCCAATTCACAATGGATAGACGAAGGATACGACGTAAAAAATGATTACATCAAGAACAACATTGATAAGCTTGATGCCGAGACTTTCACCCAATTATTATCGACAGAAGCCACAAAGAATGACATCAACTCATGGTGTGCAAGAAAGACAAACGGCCTTATCAAAGACTTCCTAAAGTCACCTCTGCAACAAAACACAAGGATGGTGCTTCTCAATGCCTTGTATTTCAAGGGTCAATGGAAATACAAATTTGACAAGAAAGAGACAACAGACAAGACTTTCCACAATATTGACGGCACGACATCAGATGTAAAAATGATGCACCAAGAGGGCAAATTACTCTGCTGGAGTGGCGAAAAGATGGACGTAGCAGAGTTTCCTTACGGCAATGAGACATTCTGTATGGACGTAATTCTGCCACATGAAGGCGAGAGCATCGACAACTGTCTGGAAGGCATCGACTACGTAAAAATGTACGACATACTGCATAATATGAACTTTCGCAATGCCTATATCGACATGCCTCGTATGCAATTAGACTATAATCGCACGCTCAATGCGGACTTGATAGCCATGGGAATGCCTGACGCTTTCGACATACAGAAGGCTGATTTCTCAGGTATTACGGACCGAAAGCTATTCATCTCATTGTTCAAGCAAGCCACTTCACTTACCGTAAATGAAGAAGGCACAGAGGCGGCAAGCGTCACTTCTTCAGAGATGATGGATTCTTCTTGTCCTGATATTTCTTATTTCCACTTTGAAATGAATCGTCCTTTCGCTTTTCTGATTAGGGAAAAGCAGAGTGGCATAATATTATTCATGGGAAAGATGGTAAAGTTTTAGCACTTCGTGATTCTCATTGACCATAACATAATCAAGCAAATAAAGCAAGGAAACCGCAAGGCTATGCAACAATTGTATAGCCTTACGGCTCGTTATCTCTATGCTATTTGCCAACGATACCTAAGCAATGAGGAAGACACTAAGGACGTATTGCAGGAGACATTCGTCAAAATATTCCGTAATATCAAGGATTTCAATGAGCGAAATGATGCTACTCTGCTCTCATGGATGGTCAGAATAGCGGTCAATGAGTCGCTTATGTTTCTCAGACAGAAGCGTCGTGAGACATTTATAGAGTCACATTCCGACATTCCAGACAAGGAAGAAGAGCTGGAAGTAGCTCGTTTCACAGCAGAAGAACTGCACAATGCCATAATGTTATTGCCCACAGGATACCGCGTTGTGCTCAATCTTTACGTCTTTGAGAAGAAGAAACACAAGGAGATAGCGCAGATATTGGGCATCAAGGAGGCTTCTTCCGCCTCACAACTGAATAGGGCAAAGCATTTACTACGCAAGATATTATTAGAACAGGAAGGAGGAAAACGATGAAAGAACAATGGACCGACGACCTACGAAATAAGTTGGAAGGCTATGAGTCACCTCACTTGCCTGACGAACTATGGGATGACATTGACAAAGAAATGTCTGCCTCCCGTCGTATTGTGCCAATACATATCGGTTGGCGCAAAGCTTGTGCTGCCATTTCCCTACTTGTCGCAATCTCTTGCACTTTGCTTTTTCTCCGTAAAGAGCATAATGAAAGCACTATTGCACGGACAGAAAGCCATCAGAAGAACGTTCCTACTGACAATGCTCGCCCTACCTTTCCAGAAGAAAACTTGGAAACCTTACATTCATTAGTAGCCTCTTTGAAGAGAGATATGCCAAAGATTGAAGAGCAATTACAGCATTCTCAGAATGAGAGTCCTGATGAAAAAGTTGAGAGTCCTAATGAAAAATGTGGTGACTACGTTCCCGACAGCGTGACAATAGAGCCAGAAGAAGAACCGGAAATTAAGACAAGATATGCTCCAGACGAGACTTTGCCACTCCATACGGCAGATGCATTCCCATCAAAGCACAGGAATAATGAGGACAGAGGTCTGCTATTTGCTCTCTCTACATCATACATGGGAGGCATAGACCTTTCACTTTTGGATAATCAGAACATCAATAATGATATATCATCAAGTGCTCCCGTGGAACCAGACTATGGTGGAGACACCGACCATCCTACTATTCCGCGCCCTAATCCACAACCAGAAAAGGTGGAAGAGGAAGAACATCATCGTCCGATATCTTTCGGTTTGCAAGTGGGCATTCCGCTTTCTGACCGTTGGACTTTACACACAGGACTCTCATATAGTTACCTTCACAGCGAGTTTATGAAGGGTACGGAGGTGAAATACGACCATACTCATCAGCGCCTGCATTACCTCGGTGTGCCTTTAAGATTGGGTTATCAGATTTATCACAGTAAGGTAGTGGATTTTTACCTCGGTGGTGGCGGAAGAATAGACTTCGGCTTATCGGGTAAAAGCAAGGTAAAGACTATAGAGAAGGGCAAGGCTGACAGATTGATGACGCAGTCATTGTCGGATATTCCTACAAATCTTTTCCTTACATTATCGCCTGGCGTGCAGGTAAATATTGTCAAAGGGCTTCACCTTTATCTGGAGCCTACATTGCAATTCAAGGTCTCTGGTTCGGAAAAATACTCCACTTATTTTACAGAGCACCCTCAGGTGATAGACCTACAACTTGGCTTCCGCTGGAAATTTGATAAGTAGAGCTACTCCTTTGGCGCTTTACATTAGTTCCTCAGGCACGCAGTCTGCCATAGCGGAGTAGGCTGTTTCGCTCGGATGCAGATGGTCTCCAGAGTCGAAACCTGGAGCGAAAGATGCAGGATTACTGCTGTCTCTGACTGCTAAATCGAAATCTACGCAACCATCGAACAGATCAGAAGTGCGCAACCAATCATTGAATTTATTTCTCATCTCATCGCGCATCTCATTGTAAGTGCGCCATCCGAGGATAGGAAGAAGCGTTCCGCTCCATACTTTCAGTCCGAGTTTGCGGGCATGCTTCACGTATATCTCCTCCACTCCACACTCCAAATCCTCACAAGTAGGCATATCGCTCCAAGGTCGGAATGGGTTTACCTCCACGCCAACAGGATGTATGATGTCATTGATACCATGCTGAATGATGACAGCACTGGCGCCTGCCACATTCATCTCAATAGGGAAACGCGTCTCGCCCTTGAGTCCGTATGCCTGATACGTGATGCAGTCATACTGTCGGAGTATTCTTGTTCCGCTGACAGCACGACGTATGATAGCCACATTATGGAAACCATTCTCCCATGCTCGGATAGCAAGCCAGTCGGGCCAGCTTTGCGCTGTGATAGAATCGCCAAAGCAAACGAGGGCATGATTCTTTTCTTCTGTCAGCACATCTATCGTATTGAGGAAGTAAAACCAGTTGGTATTACGCGTCAAGTCGATAGGAAGTTCCTTCTCTGAGGCGAAATCTCCATAGGAATACTTACCCTTGGAGAGCGGGCCTGTGATGAGAGTGCCGGCATTCATCTGAGTGAAACCAGCGAAATACATGCTCACATCGACTGTTTCGCCAGCCTCGATGTCGAAAGCAATCTCATCGCTCTCCACCTCTTTTCCTGGCTTTATCACCACCGAAGCATTTCCTCCGAAGGTGATAGGCACAGCGACGTAGTTCTCATTTTGCTTTGCTACGTATGCTTTAGTCATTGTGACGTCTTCCGTACCCGTAAGATTTGAGAAGCGGAAGCGCATCTTAGAACCAGAGAAAACCACTCTTACGGGGTATCTCAGGGTGATATCCTTGGCGTAAACACACTCTTTTCTGTCTGTGATGGACGTGGCATTACCCCAGCAAGCCACCCATTTGGTATATTTCTCTTTCTGTTGAGTCATAAATGTTTATGTGAAATCGGAATGCAAAACTACTCATTTTTTCTAAGACAGCCAAGTTTATACTGCGCAAAATGCTTGCCAACGGTCTGCAACCATGGCTAAACGAGCATGAAATTGATATAGGGCAACTTTCCTTAAAGCATTCAAGTTACACAAGTTTCATTCAAATTGTCAATCAACAAGACATATATATTAGGCTGGAGGCCTATACCGAGCAAAGCGAGAGTAACCCGGGACAAAGTCTCGGGACTATAACCTTGAGAAGAGAAACTGTCTGGAAGACAGTACCTTGCCATAATGATGGATAATGATATATGAATCCAAACTCATTCCGCATTAAGGTACTGTCTTCCAGACAGTTTTTTTATTTCATTCCAATCCCCGAGACTTCGTCCCGGGTTACTCTCGCTACGCTCGGTACAGACTTCCAGTCTGATCATTACTGCAAGGACATCACCCTAACAGCCCATATGTGGAAGTGAAGTTTAATCACTTTGTCTGACTACGCAAAACCACCCATTCCGATATACAAACAAAAACAAACAAGTGTGAAAATAAATTAAATGCAAATAAATATTGGCATAATTAAAAAAATAAAAAAAGAGAATTATTGTCAGTTTCGCATAAAAATATTACCTTTGCACGATGTAAATTTATACCTATAAGTAGGTGATCAAAATTATTTTTAATGAATAGATAATAATATGTGTTTTTCATTATTATAATATCTATACTCTCTTGTGCGCATCTACGTCCTGTCTCATCAGTCATGATGCCCGCATCATTCCTTCTTCAACAGAACGTAGCTGCATCACAATAGAGCATAGCTATTATAAAAATAATTCTGATTACCTACTTATCTGGCGGTAACGTGGCGGACACAGTGGCGACCATTAACCGAAATTCAATCACCAACGACCGAAAATCAATAACCCACAACCCTTATTTCACTGCTTGCAGGATGATGCGGAAGGTGGTTCCTACGCCTATTTCAGAGCGCAGAACGGAGATTTTGCCATCGTGGTATTCCTCTACGATGCGCTTTGCGAGCGATAGACCGAGTCCCCAGCCACGCTTCTTGGTGGTGAAGCCAGGTCGGAAGACATTCTTTATGTTCTTCTTCTCTATGCCTTTGCCGGTGTCTTCCACATCCACAATCACCTTGTCGTTCTCTTGAAGAGCGTAGATGGTAATTCTGCCTTCGCCTGTCATTGCGTCAACGGCATTCTTGCAGAGGTTTTCGAGCACCCATTCAAATAGCGAACCATTGACAAAAATATGCGAATTGCAATCAGAGAAGCGGTCGATTATCTTGACTTTCTGCGATGTGCGACGGTCCATATATTCCACAACGTGGCTCAGCATTTCACGAAGAGACGTATCCACAGGCTCGGGAAGGCTGCCTATCTTGGAGAAACGGTCGGCTATGAGTTGGAGACGCTTCACGTCTTTGTCCATTTCAGGTATGAGATCGTCGTCAGGGTAAGTCTCGCGGAGAATTTCAGTCCATGCCATCAGCGAACTGATAGGCGTGCCGAGCTGATGTGCCGTCTCCTTCGACAGTCCCACCCATACCTTGTTTTGCTCCGCTTTCTTGGATGTGAGCAATGCGAAAATGGCAATTACGACGAATATCATCACTACGCCCAATTGGATATAGGGATAGTAAGCCAATCGCTTGATCATCAGAGACTCATCGTAGCAGACGTCAATAAACTCCCCATTCTTGTTGTTTTCATCGAGATAAATGCGGATGACGTGGCCCGAAGCCTTCATATTACGGGCGAGATGCGAAGCCATCTGCAGACTGTCAGGCAGGTTGCTGCCGTAGAGAGTGACGTTTCGGTAGGTCTGCACCGTGCCTTTTTCGTCCATCACGATGACAGGGATGTTATTGTTTTCATCGATAACCTTGAGCACGAGGTTGAGGTCGGTGTTCTCGTCAGCAGTGTTGAGCGAGCGCATAGCTTCTGCCCAGACCTCCATTCTGTTTTTTTCCTCAATGGCAAGGTCGCGCACAAGGAAATGTGAAGCCACAAGAGATGCTGCCGCTATCACAATAGCCGCTACGATCAGGAGTATCTTCACTTGCCTTATACTATCCGTCAAGAGCATATTTCCTTGTTTTATCCCCCATTGTGGGGGCGTTAGTTATCGGGTATGCCAAAGGCTTTATTGCCGTGCGAGCTTCTCCATTTCCACGCGTTTCACCTCCTTGAAGAGTTCGGAAGCGAAGACGAGGTCATTTAGCTTCTCGTTTGTGGCAGATATTACCATAGTCTTGTCGCCCTCCCATTCCTTGCGACCTTCGCAGATAAAGGAGATATTGTCGCCGATACCCATTACAGAATTCATGTCGTGGGTATTGATAATGGTGGTCATTCCAAATTCTTCCGTGATGCCATGCAGCAATTCGTCGATGACGAGAGATGTCTTAGGGTCGAGGCCGGAGTTAGGTTCATCGCAGAAGAGATACTTAGGATTGAGCACTATAGCGCGGGCAATTGCCACACGCTTCTGCATACCTCCGGATATTTCTCCAGGATATTTGCGCCCAGCATCAGTGAGATTGACACGCGCAAGGCATTCTTCAGCTCTACGCTGGCGCTCCCGCAAGGTCATGTCGGAGAACATATCGAGAGGGAACATCACGTTCTCCAGCACCGAAAGCGAGTCGAAGAGAGCGGCAGACTGGAAAATCATTCCCATCTCGCGACGCATCTGTATCTTCTCTTTCTTTGACATGGTGACGAAATTGCGGCCGTCATAGAGCACTTCGCCGCTGGTAGGCTGAAGCAGACCTACGAGATTCTTCATCAGCACTGTCTTTCCAGAGCCTGACTGTCCGATGATGAGGTTTGTCTTGCCATTCTCGAATGTGGCATTTATGTCCTTGAGCACTTCCTTGTCGTCAAAGGACTTGTAGAGATGTCTTACTTCTATCATGACAGCAACTGGGTTAGGAATACGTCGGAAAAGAGAATCAATATGCTGCTGTTGACCACAGCTGAGGTGCTTGCCTTGCCTACTTCCACCGAACCGCCCTCTACCGTGTAGCCACAGAAGGAGGAAACGCTTGCGATGATGAATGCGAAGACGGTGCTCTTGATGATACTCATCCATACAAACCAAGGATTGAAGGCATGCTGGAGTCCGAGGGTGAGGTCTTCCGGAGAAAGAATATGGCCGATGTAAGCCGTGGCATAAGCGCCTATTACGCCCATCACGTCGGCAAAGATGACCAGACATGGCATCAAGGTCATAAGTCCGAGTATCTTAGGCATGATGAGATAGCCGGCAGAATTGACGCCCATAATGTCGAGAGCATCTATCTGTTGGGTCACTCTCATGGTGCCAAGTTCGGAGGCAATGTTACTGCCGACCTTACCGGCAAGGATAAGACACATGATACTGGATGAAAATTCCAGCAGCATAATCTCACGTGTGGTGTAGCCAGACACCCATCGTGGCATCCAAGGACTTTGGATATTGAGCTTCATCTGGATACATATCACAGCACCAATGAAGAAACTGATGAGCAGCACAATGCCGATGGAGTCCACTCCGAGGGCAGACATCTCCTTGATGTACTGCTTGAAAAACATTCTGAGTCTCTCAGGTCGGGAGAAAGACCTTCCCATAAGTATGAGATAACGGCCCAATATGTTAAGATACTTCAGTATTATCACTTTCTTTTTTTTGCTTTAAAGGTGGACGGAAATATATTGGCTCTATGTTCACGTTGGTCAATTTGAATGCAAAATTAACCAAAATCCACTAAAAAACTGCAATTTTTTCTGTAGTTTTTAATATAAAGGTGCATTTTTAGAGTTTATTTTACTAATTTTGCATTCGAATTGACAAATATGGAACAGAATACAGAAAAGATGACCCTTCGCACAGAGGGCCTCGTCAAGATATACGGAAAGCGTACTGTCGTCAATAATGTCTCTTTCGAAGTGACACAAGGAGAGATAGTAGGACTGCTGGGACCTAATGGTGCCGGCAAGACGACGTCGTTCTATATGACCACAGGTCTGGTGGTGCCAAATGAGGGACATGTGTATATCAATGATAAGGAAATCACTGATATGCCGGTCTATATGCACGCTCGTAACGGTGTCGGCTATCTGCCGCAGGAGGCAAGTGTCTTCCGAAAAATGAGCGTAGAGGACAATATCATGTCGGTGCTCGAAATGAAAAAGGGGCTCACCAAGGCTGACAGACGCGAGAAATTGGAGAGTCTTATCAAGGAGTTTAGCCTCCAAAAGGTGCGCAAGAACCTTGGCGACCAGTTGTCAGGAGGCGAGCGACGACGCACCGAGATAGCGCGATGCCTTGCCATTGAGCCAAAGTTTATCATGCTCGATGAGCCTTTTGCTGGCGTTGACCCTATCGCAGTAGAGGAAATCCAGAATGTAGTGTGGCATCTGAAGCACCGCAATATCGGCATTCTCATCACCGACCATAACGTGCATGAGACTCTGAATATCACCGACCGTGCCTACCTTCTCTTTGAAGGCAGACTGCTATTCCATGGTTCTCCAGAGGAATTGGCAGCCAATGACATAGTGAAACAGAAGTATCTCGGACGTGACTTCGAACTGAAGAAGAAGAAATTCGCATCTCCTGTCTTTACAGAGAATGCTTCTCATTCGGATGGAAACGCTTCTCATTCGGAAGAAAATGCTTCTCATTCGGAAGAAAATACTTCTCATTCGGAAGAAAAGCCACAACAACCAGCAATCGACAATCAGCCGACTGAAGACTGAGAGATGTAAAAGGGTGAAAAGAAAACGTGTAAGGCTAAATAGTTAAAATCTCTTTAGTCGTTTGGTAATCTGCAAGATTATTAGTACCTTTGCACCCTATTAGGCGCATTGTGCCCGAAAAAACGTAAATTTCATAACAACAATAACTTAAAAACAAGAAATGAATATTACATTTGAAAATCCCGACAAGGTTAGCGGCGTGTTGACATTTGTCATCGAAGAGGCTGACTATCAGGAGGATGTAAACGCACAACTCAAAAAGTATCGTAAGCAAGCCAATATTCCAGGCTTCCGTCCAGGACAGGCTCCAATGGGTATGATCAAGCGTCAGGTAGGCGCACAGGTCAAGGTTGATGTAATCAACAAGCTCGTAGGCGAGAAACTTTACGACTATGTAAAGGAGAATAAAATCAATATGCTCGGTGAGCCAATGCCACATCTCGGCGAAGAGCCTGTAGATCTCGATGCACCAGCACCTTACACTCTCAAGTTTGATATCGCTGTTGCTCCAGAGTTCAAGGTTGAGCTCTCTAAGGACGACAAGATTGCTTACTACAACATCGCTGTTGATGACAAGCTCGTTGACCAGCAGATCGAAGCTTTCGCAAGCCGTGCAGGTTTTTATCAGAAGGTGGATGAATATCAGGACAACGATATGCTCAAGGGCGATCTCCGCGAGCTCAATGAGGATGGCAGCACAAAGGAAGGTGGTATCACCGTTTCTGAGGCTTCCATGCTTCCTTCTTACATCACTGTAGAGGAGCAGAAGGCTCTCTTCAATGGTGCAAAGGTAGGTGATATCATCACTTTCAACCCTAAGAAGGCTTATCCTACAAGCAATGTCGAGATTTCTTCTCTCCTCAAGATTTCTAAGGAAGAGGCTGAAAATGTAACTGCTGACTTCTCTTTCCAGGTGACAGAGATTTCACGTTACACTAAGCACGCTATCGATAAGGAGCTCTTCGACATGGTATATGGCGACGATAACGTAAAGGATGAGGCTGACTTCCGTGCTAAGGTAGTGGCTGGAATCCAGGACCAGATGAACCAGAATGCGGACTTCCGCCTTCTCCAGGATGTTCGTACATACGTAGAGAGCAAGATTGGTGAGGTGAAGTATGCTGACGAACTCATGAAGCGCATCATGCTTGCTAACAACAAGGACAAGGGTGCTGAGTACGTTGACAAGAACTATGAGGCAAGCATCAAGGAGCTCACATGGAGCCTTGCTAAGAATCAGATCGTTGAGGCTCTCGGTATCAAGATCGAGGATGCTGACGTTAAGGCTGCTGCTATCGATATGACTCGTATGCAGTTTGCTCAGTATGGCATGAACAGCGTTCCTGAAGAGTACCTTACACAGTACGCTGAGGAAATGCTCAAGAAGCCAGAGCAGGTGGATACATTCATCAATATCGCTGTATATCGCAAGCTTATGGTTGCTCTCAAGGACGTTGTTACTCTTGAGACAAAGGAGATTTCTTTCGAGGATTTCCAGAAGCTCGATCAGTAATCTGAACTCTTACTACTGTCTCTCTGGTAGGGGACAGTATGATAAATATACATAATAAAAGCCAGCTTGAGTGCATATTGCTCAGGCTGGCTTTTTATATTGTCCGGTGATGCGGGCAACACGGTGGCTGGGATTGTTTAGTGAAAAGTGAAGAGTGAAAAGTGAAGAGTGAAAAATCGCGCTGACGCGGTTGTTAAATGAAGAATGGGAGTTAGCTTTTCTTTTTTTTAGTGAAAAGCGAAAAGTGAAAAGTGAAGAGTGAAAAATCGCGCTGACGCATTGTGGCGGTTTTTGGCTTTCTTTTTTTCTTTTGATCTTCTTGCCCGGTGATGCGGACAACACGGTGGCTGGGAGGCTACAATTAGTTGAACTTATCCAGCACCGGAATAAGAAAAGGACTGACGGAACGTGGGTAGATATTTCTGTCGCGTGTCACAAATTGCTGGCTTATGGTAATGACAAGACGGCGCTTTGAGCGACTCAGAGCCACGTAGAGCTTGCGAGCATCCTCCTGTTTTTCTGCTTCTGTCTTGGCATTGAAAGAAGGATAACGACCATCCACGGCATCAAACACGATGACATTATCAAATTCCAGACCCTTTGCCTTATGCACAGTGCTGACATATATGCGCTCGCTAATTCGCTTGCTGTCACATAGATCCGCTTCCTTCAGCGTATTCATCTCTGCTACATACTTCATCAGTTGCTGTGCCAGTACAGGATAAGCCACGGAGTCAATAAGGTCATGGCGCAGGAAATCGCAGATATAAGGCAACTTTTCCACCTTATTTATAATAGCATCGTTCACCAATTCTTCGTGGATATAAGTCAGTTCATCGGCAATATGCACGCCCGTCTCCGCTTTCCACATCAGCGATTTAGTATGATGATAGAGTGGGGCATAGCTCTTTTGCAGTTTGGAAATCATGCGCAAGGCAAGGTCTGTGGTGAGGAAAAGCTTCTGATGTGGTTCCATTTCCTTTGCTTTAGAATAGCAATGATCCACCAGACTCTTAGTGGCAAATACGTCATCGTCAGCAAGATGCGAGTTGTTTCCCTCCAGATTAAGCACTTCCAGAAGGTATTTCAGTTTGTAAACCCGCAGTTCTGGTTCGAGCAGACGCACCAGACGCAGAGAGTCAAAGCATTCCGGCAACGTCTCGCCACCGTCATATAGGTCCGGAGAATATCTGCGTACGTTGCTTTCCAGGATATGAATGTCGAAATCGGCATTGTGCGCCAGCAGCGTGGCATCACCGACAAACTCCGCAAAGCGATGGAGAGCTTCGCTGTGAGAGAGGATTTCGCTGTTCTGACGCTCAGCAATGATAGGATTTACTATATCGCCGAGCATTACGGGAATCTCGCGTTCGGTCTCTATATGCACCATAAAGGAGCCCAATATCTCCTTTCCCCTTACCTTCATTGCGGCAATCTGTATGATGTCATCATGGAAAGTGTCGAGTCCTGTCGTCTCTGTGTCAAAGATTACCAACTCTTTCTCCTCGTATGCACGGGCAAAACGCTGGGTGTAAGTAGAGGTGTCGTCCTCATTCATCGACAGTAATTCACAAGGAGCAATAGCATTTCTCACCAACTGATGCACGAAATCTCGCGCTCCGAAAGCAGTCTGCATAGCCTTGGTGCCCATCATTATCCTTGCCCAAGCGATGGTATTGGTGTCGCTCGTCATTGCTGTGAAATGCGCTAAGAGCAGTTTAACCTCAGGAGTGGAGAAAAGGTCAGTGCCAGAAATCTTGAAATGAGGAATACTGAGGAGGTTGAGTTCCTCGCTGATAAAGTCGGCATCAGCATTTGAAGCCACAACGATAGCCGTCGTATCATCGGGTGAATCATGGAGATAGCGCTCCGCCATCAGTGCCACGTCGTGGTATTCCGTGTCTAAAGTCGAACTGGAATGTATCATCGTGCATCCATTATTCTCCATCTTGTTTGTGGCATTAGGCAGTACGGAAGGTGAAATTCCGAGCACTTTCTCTGCATACGTATTGAAAATATCGAGGAGATAATGTGGCGAGCGGTGGTTGTTTGCAAGGAAATGAGTATTCTCTCCGCATCTTTTGCGCAGCATTTCGAGCGTCGAAAGTTTAGCTCCCATAAATGAGAAAATGGCTTGTTGCTCGTCGCCGAGATAGATGACAGTATTCTCTCTGCCTTCTTCTGCAGGAGCGATGAGAAGGTCTATGATAGCCATTTGTAGCGGATTAAGGTCCTGCACCTCATCCACCTGCACCCAATGTTTCTGCCATTTGCCAGTAAGAGCCACGTCATTGCAGGCTGTCGCCTTAGTGAGAGCGTCGTAGGCAAGTAGCAGTATGTCATTGAAATCCACGAGCATACGTGCTTTCTTGTATGCTTCGTATTCGTGAGCCATATTCATTTTCGTGAGCAGGCGAATGATATTGGCTCTTCCTACCTGCGCGATTATAGGGTCGGACACCTGCATCCCATTGATGCTGTCGATGTATCTCTGTGCATTATGGTAGAAATCACCCATCATCTGCGGCGTAAACTCCACCCTATGCAAGAGGCATATAGCCTTCATAATTCTTACTTCCTCGCTCGTAAGGCATTCCGGATGCAGTCTGAGGTTGCGCGGTACGGCGGAGAGAATCTGGTGCATGAGTTGGGATAGATGTATAGCGTCAAAGCATTCGCGGCGCATCTTCCAGTTGGAAGCCATGAATATCTCGTCCACATTCATTATCCTTGCCATGATACTAATGGCATCATCGTCATCGATAATGGCGGCATTGGCAGACACGATTCCTTCGGATGCAAGCATACGGATGCAGTATCGGTGGACATTGCCTACATACACGTCAGCCACTCCAGTATCATCGATGTTGGAAGAAATCCTATCTGCCATTCCTCTTGCGGCGCGATTGGTAAACGTGAGGCAGAGCATATCATCATAATGCACGCCGTATTCATCATGCGCGATGCGTATTCTCTCTGTGAGAATCTGCGTCTTTCCGCATCCAGGAGGGGCAAGCACGAGGTGGTTTCCACCTTTTATATATATAATATCCTTTTGACTGTTGTCTGGTATGAAGGTTGCCATTGTATGTTGTTTTGTGGTTTAGTCGTTATGTTGTCTTGTGGTTTAGATGCAAAGTTAAGAAAAAACTTCGGAAAATCCTTGTCTTTCTCGCATTTCATTATTATCTTTGCAACAGAAAGGGCGTGCCGACCGCCACTTCCGCAGGAAAAAAATACCTACTGATGACAACCAAACCACAACTCCATACATGATACTCAAAGAAAACTACATCGCAGATGAACACCGTTACGACACCGCCGACCGAATGTATTGGCGATGCGGACAGTCTGGCGTCATGCTCCCGAAGGTGAGCCTCGGCTTCTGGCATAACTTCGGATATGCGGATTCTTACGACCGCAGTCGTGCATTGACCCATTACGCTTTCGACCACGGTGTGACGCATTTTGACCTCGCCAACAATTACGGACCTCCATACGGAGCGGCTGAAGAGACCTTCGGCAGACTGATGGATGATGATTTCCGTCCTTACCGTGACGAGCTTTTCATCGCTACAAAAGCAGGATATGATATGTGGGAGGGGCCTTATGGCAACTGGGGTTCAAGGAAATATCTCATGGCGAGCCTCAATCAGAGCTTGAAACGTATGCACCTCGACTATGTAGATCTCTTCTACAGTCATCGTTACGACCCAAACACACCGCTCGAAGAGACCCTTCAGGCGCTGGTGGATATAGTTCGTCAGGGCAAAGCATTGTATGTGGGCATATCACGATGGCCACTTGAAGCACTTAAAGTGGCAAAAGAATATCTCTCTGCTCGCGATGTGCCATTGCTCATCTATCAGGGCAAGCTCAATCTCATCGACCGTGAACCGCTGGAAGAGGGCATACTCGATTATTGCGCCGACAATGGTATAGGCTTCATATCCTTCTCTCCGTTGGCTCAAGGACTGCTCACCGACCGTTATCTCAACGGCATACCAGCAGACTCTCGCATGACTCACAGTCAATTTCTCACTCCTGATCGCCTCACTCCCGACCTTCTCGCCAAACTTCGTCAAATGTCTGCCGAAGCCAATCAGAAAGGTCAGACCCTCTCGGATGCCGCTTTGCAATGGATTCTCAGTCAGCGTGGCGTCACATCTGTGCTCGTAGGTGTGAGCAAAGTGGAGCAGATGGAGCGTAATATAGCCAGTTGTCTTATAGGTTGACCTCCACTTTTCATTCTCCGAAGTAAGGCAGAATGCGATAGGAAAAATGGAACAAAAAGTCGAATGAAAAGGTATCGTCAGACAATATCTTAGCTTTCACATCGTAAAAGCATAGATATTGCATCGTAAAAGCATAGTTATTAGGGCGTAATAACTATGCTTTTGCCGTCTAATAACTATGCTTTTGCAACGCAATGAAAATCAATGCGTTACAAAGGTACTTTCCTATTATCCTCTACGGACGGAAAAATCGAACAGTTTGTTTTGTTGTTTAGTTGTCTTGTTTTTTTGTTGATTGCAAAGAGGTTTTGTTGTTTTGTTGAATGCAAAGACTGCGGATGCAAACAACCAAACAACTAAACCACAATACAACAAAACAGCCAAACCACAATATCATCAGAATTCATAATCCAGGCAAGTGCGCTGCACGGTGTAAGGACGCACCTTGCCATTAGCCACTGCGAGATGTTCAGGGTGAACAGCGTAGCCTTTCAATGCTTCGGGACTTTCCAGTGTGCTGTCGAGCATTACATCGCAGTTGCTTGAATCCAGTCTGCCACTAATATTGACTTTGCATTCAATGAGACCTGGTACCTTGCCAACGAGAGATTCCAAGCCAGCTTTGATGCCAGCCTTTACGCTTTCCTTCTCCTCAGAACTCAGTTCGTCAGAGAGTTTCCATAGAATAATATGCTTTACCATTTTTCTTTGTTGATTGATGTTACTATTTGCAAAAGTAACCCTTTATTCGCTATCTTGCAAGAAAAACATGGGAAAAATGTTGTTTTTGTAACAAATAGTTATTATCTTTGCACGAGAAAAAATAAATAGAAAGGAAAGATATGGACAAAAAAAGACCTTCGGAATCTCAACGACTCGAAAGGCCCAAATAATCTACTACTAACTATAACTAACCTAACTATTTTAATTATTATGCTATGCTAATGAATGAAACATAAAGCGTTTGCTTCGTTTCTGGGTACAAAGGTATGAACTTTTCTCCACATTATCAACACTTTAACACTATTTAAGTGTAAAAAAATAAGAAATCGTTTGCATGTCAAAATTACACTTGTTGACAATTAGTGACCCAAATAATGCTACTTACAGGATGGAAACGGCAGAAGGATTCTTCCGTTTTTTAGCAGAATCGACGTCGGAAGAAATGCCTATCAGACATAGATACCGCCTGCTGAAGGAGGTATATTATCATGCTGTGGAACAGTGTCTGATGGACTGCCGCATCAATTTCGTGGGACTGTTTGCCAAGACCGACTATATCATGAAGGAATATCATGTGCCAGCACCTGTGGCACGACTGATACATGACACGAGAAAGATTCTCTTTCCGGAGCGGAAGCATGGACTTCACCTTACGGAAGAGGAGCTCGAAAGGTCTTTTCCGCACGATCTGAAAGCAGTGAGTCTGCTGGTGAAGTATATCTCAAACGTGTCAGAGATACCAGAACGGCTCACGAAAGCTTTCCCTTTTGCCGACAGAAGCACACGATGGGAGAAGTATGAGACAAACGTGGTGAGGGTGATTACTGAGTCATGGGATGACCATACCATCATTGCTACAAGGGAAGAGGACGGCAAGGATATGCACATCTGTTATGATGCTACAAATAAATATCTGACCCGAAACGGGGTGGGGGATTGGAGTTATCTCGCCAAGATATTGAGAAAGTACAGCCAATTAAATCTTGTCAGGGTGCGTATGGAGGGAGATGTCTGCTTTCCCGAACTGATAATCTTCGAACCAGACTATCTCATCAATATCTCCACTATAGCCTCTTGCTTTGAGACTTATGCAGAATCGCCTTACGTGAGTCTGATAAACAGGCTACGTCCGCAGGCGAGCACCATGCCAATCCATCTTGGTAATATTGCCGGAATGTATCTCGATGATACAGTGCACGGCAGAAAGGTGGGCTTTAGCGAGGGAATGAATGAGTATTTCCACAGCAATGCGCTCAATATGGTGGCTGATCCTGACTTTCAGGACAGGACAAAAGTGGAGCAACTATATCATGATGCGAGAAGTCAGAAGGCGATAATAGAGTCGCTGATAGGCAATGACCTGCCACGTGCCATCGGTGGTTACGATAAGGAAGCCGTGGTGTTGGAGCCTTCATTCTTCAGTGAAGTGCTGGGAATACAGGGTCGTCTCGACTTTCTCTATGAGGATAAACGGAAGAGTATCATCATAGAGCAGAAGTCGGGAAAGGCAGGCTTTGTGCCATTCAATAGTCCAGACTATAATCCTGACGTGCCAGAGATACAGGAGAAGCACTGGGTTCAGCTGCTGCTCTATCGCGCTTTGTTTGTCTATGAGTTTGAAAGAAGGGCAGATGAGGTGCAGCATATCATGCTTCTATATTCCAAATATAGGAAGGGACTGGTGGCAATGGCACAGTCGCCAGACCTCTTTCTGCGTGCTATAAGGCAGAGAAATCTCCTCACTTGGTGCGAGATGGACTTTGCAGAAGGCGGATATACGTGTCTGAACAGCATCACTCCAGAGTCGCTCAATATGAAGCACTTGAGCGGAAAACTATGGGATGTGTATATTAAGCCACAACTATCAGCAGTACTGGAGCCACTACGCAAGGCTTCTTTGCTCGAAAGGACGTATTATTATCGCTTCATGCGCTTTGTGCAGGTGGAGCAAATGCTTGCAAAGACGGGAAACAAACTGAAGGAGAACTCTGGTTTTGCCTCCATCTGGCATGATTCCCTGGAGGAGAAAAAGCAGGCGGGAAATATCTATGACTCACTGACTATCAGTGGATTCGGACTTAATGATATGGCAGTGGAGACGCTTTCGCTGCGCTTTGCCGAAGCACAGTCTGCCGATACTTCCAATTTCCGCATCGGCGATGTGGTCATACTGTATTGCTATAAGGATGGCGAAGAGCCGGATGCTTGCGCCAGAATGGTCAACAGATGCTCGATAATGGAGATAAATGCCGAGGGAATCACCGTGAAACTGCGCAATAAGCAGACGGATCGCAAGGTGTTTGAGGTGGAGAAAGATATGAGATGGGCTGTCGAGCACGACCTTCTCGATTCGTCGTCCGGTGCTTTGTTTGGCGCAATGCACTCTTTTCTGAGTGCTTCACAGGCACGTAAAGACCTCGTACTCTGCCAGAGAATGCCGGAGATAGATGCTTCGCTGCAGGCAAAAGGCAAGCATTATGGGGGCTTTACCGAACTGGTGACGAGGGCAAAGCAGGCAAGGGAACTGTTTCTGATTATTGGTCCGCCGGGAACTGGAAAGACTTCCTACGGAATGCTCTATCAGTTACAAGAGGAATTGCTGGAAGAAGGGACAAACATATTGATTACATCCTATACCAATCGTGCTGTGGATGAAATATGCTCAAAGCTCAAGGAGCAGGGAATAGACTTCCTGCGTATCGGCAACGAACTGAGTTGTGACAAAGAATATCGCAATAATCTGCTCTCCAATCGTGTGAAAGAATGCAGGAATGCCAGAGAAGTGACGCAGTTGCTGAAAGGTGTCAGAGTGGTTTGTGCCACCACGTCATCGCTCTCCGTCAATGTGGCTCTCTTCAGGATAAAGCATTTCGACCTTGCCATAGTGGATGAATCATCCCAGATACTCGAGCCACATCTTATGGCTTTGTTTAGCGCTCGCAATGGTGACCGTGAGGCAATAGACCGCTTTGTCTTCATCGGTGACCATAAGCAGCTGCCAGCCGTGGCGCAACAGACGGCGGAAGAGGCGGCTGTCACAGAGCCTATGCTGAATGAAATCGGACTGACGGACTGCCGATTGTCACTGTTTGAGCGAATGCTGCGACGCTTTCGCATGGAGAATGGCGAGTATGATCCGCGCTATGTCTATATGCTTACTAAGCAGGGACGTATGCACCGCGACATTGCAGAATTTCCAAATCTGGAATTTTATGGAGGAAAACTCGACATAGTGCCTCTCGAACATCAGGCTACAGAGTTGCCTAATCGCAGCTCCGACGCACAGCCCACTATGCGCGACATCATCCTTCATACTCGCATAGCCTTCATCTCATGTCCATCCCCACAGCTTTCGCCTTCAGACAAGACGAATCTCGTCGAGGCGGAGAAGATAGCTGACGCAGTATATGAGATATATAATATAAATAAGGTGGAGTTTGACGTCGATAAGACCATAGGAATCATAGTGCCTTATCGTAACCAGATAGCCACTATCCGCAATGCTATAGACCGCAAAGGCGTGGATATTCTCCATAATATTACAATCGATACGGTGGAGAGATACCAAGGCAGTCAGCGTGATTACATACTCTATGGTTTCACCATACAGCGCCCTTATCAGCTCAATTTCCTTACTAACAACACCTTTGTGGAGGATGGCATGATAATAGACCGTAAACTGAATGTGGCGATGACGCGTGCTCGCCTGCATCTCATCATGTTTGGCAATCCTTCACTCTTGCGTCAGAACGTGACTTTCTCCCGTCTTTTGAACTATATAGAGGAAAAGAATGCGCTTGTGTAGTACAAGGGCTTTGTATGGAAATCTCACTTCGGGCATCTAAATATGAAAAAAATCCTAACTACTTAATAATGAGTAGTTAGGACTTTATTGTGAGTTCCTGAAAGGATGATTTATTCTTCGTCCTTGGTACGCTTGCGAATAGGACGCTTCTTAGGCTTCTTCTCTACTGGCTTGTCAATCTTGACACCAGCCAATTCTGGGTCGATAAGGATACGACCACAGTATTCGCAGACGATAATCTTCTTGTGCATCTTGATGTCGAGCTGGCGCTGAGGCGGAATCTTATTGAAGCAACCACCGCAGGCATCACGCTGTACGTAAACGATGCCGAGACCATTGCGTGCATTCTTGCGGATGCGCTTGAAGCTGGTGAGGATACGGCTCTCGATGCGAGTCTCGTAGTCCTTTGCCTTAGCCTTGAGGATTTCCTCCTCTTCGCGTGTCTCCTGCATGATTTCGTCGAGCTCGCCACGCTTCTCTTCGAGAGCAGTCTCACGGTCGTTGAGCTGATCTTCGGCGCGACGCATATCGTGTCTGCGCTCGTCTATCTTCTGCATAGCCTCCTTGATCTTCTTCTCGCAAAGCTGAATCTCAAGTTCCTGGAACTCGATTTCCTTGGTGAGAGTGTCGTATTCGCGGTTGTTGCGCACCTCATCGAGCTGCTTGTTGTAGCGAGCAACGCTTGCCTTAGCCTCCTCGATGTCAGCACGACGCTGAGCTACAGCAGCATCATACTCGTCAATCTCGTGCTGGATTTTTTCCATGCGCACGTTGAGACCTTCCACTTCATTCTCAAGGTCTTCCACCTCAAGAGGAAGTTCACCACGGATAGCACGCTTCTCGTCAATCTGAGAGAGTGTCAACTGCAACTGAAAGAGAGCCTTGAGCTTCTCTTCTACTGTCAAATCTGTAGGGTCTTTTCTTGCCATAGTTGTATGTTAATTTGGGTTGTTGGTTTTGGGTTGTTGGTTTTGGGTTGTTGGTTTTGGGTTGTTGGTTTTTGGTCGTATAGTGAGGTGAACCCTCAATTGCTATTGGCATTCTAACCGAAAACCAACAACCAATAACCGAAAACCAATAACCAACAACCGAAAACCATATATCTAAAAGTATCTGAGCGGATTGGTCATTACCTCAGTGAGGTGACACTCTACGCCAGGACATTCTTTCTCGATGATTCTCTTGAGCAACTGCTGCGTGAATTGCTCGCTCTCATAGTGGCCTATCACGGCAATCTGTATCTCATCATCATGGTCGAAGTACTCATGATAGTGCATTTCGCCAGTGATAAAAGCATCAGCACCAGCAGACAGAGCCTGAGGCAGGAACTCTCCACATGAGCCTCCTGCACACACCACCTTATTTATATCGCGCGTAAGGAGCGGATTGGTAATCACGCAACCACAATGGAAGGTCTCTTTCACTAATGAGATGAAAGCCTCTGCAGGCATTGGTGCCTTCAATTCGCCTATCACTCCGATGCCACACTCCGTTCCGTCCTTTATCTGAGGAGCGAGGAAATGGACATTCTCCAGATGGAGCTGTTCCGCCATCATGTGGTTGACGCCACCCTCAGCCGAGTCAAGATTAGTGTGCATGGAGACAATGGCGATATCATTCTTGATAGCCTTGATTACGCAACGCTGCACACCGTCCTTGCCCGCAATCTGACGAAGCTTGCGGAATATCAGCGGATGGTGTGAGACAATGAGGTTACATCCCTTGCTGATAGCCTCGTCCACGACCTGTTCGGTCACGTCAAGGCACAATAAAGCCCCTGAAACTTCCGCCTCCGTCAATCCTACCTGCAGGCCGGCATTGTCCCAGTCTTCCTGCAAGGGCAGAGGCGCGAAACACTCAAGGGCACTAATTACATCCTTTATTTTCACGCTATGCGATATGTATGGTTAAATTGTATTTGGAGTACAAAGTTACTAATTTTCATTGATATAAGGAAAGAAAAGCTGTGAAAGCCCGTCATTTTTTGAAAATCTTAACAGAAATCAATGCTGATTATCCCAAATTGCCATATTCGGGAATCTCCGACAGGCAGTCCCAGAAGCCTGTAGAGTCATTGCGCTTGAGGCATATATGCTGGGTGCCATTGCTCATTATGATATAATCCACGTGCAGGATAGCATTGTAAGACAGCGCCTGATGGAGCACTTTCTCCGTGATGCTGACCTCTGGCGACTTATATTCTATAATCATCTTGGGCTTGCCCTCCATGTCGTAAAGCACGGAGTCGCAACGCAGTTTCTTTTCTCCCACGGTCAGTTGCACCTCGTTTCCCATCAAAGCCTGGGGATAACCGCGGTAATTCACCAGATAATTGACGAAGCATTGTCGCACCATCTCTTCCGGCGTAAGTCTGATATATCTGCGTCGAAGCATGTCAAAAACCTGTATGTTGCCATTTTTGTCCTGGCGCACTTTCATTTTATCGTATGGAGGAAGATTCATATTTCGTATTTGTTTGAAATGCAAAAATACAAACATTTTCCATTACTTACAAGTTTATGCCTTAAAAAAATGATGGAAGATTATATTTCGCTTTATGCAAAAAAATAAACCATAATTGCTTAGATGATATAAAATGCTTACCTTTGCATTCGTTTATGAAGATAAACAGCAAAGCAGTAAACAATATGAATGAAAAATATCAGTTTCTTACCCATGCACCAGTACATCGAGTGATAGGCGCAATGGCTTTACCTACGATCATATCTATGTTGCTGACAAGCGTATATAATCTTGTCGATACATTTTTTGTAGGACAGATAGACACGCAGTCAACAGCAGCAGTAGGCATTGTGTTTAGCGTGATGTTCTTCATACAGGCATTCTCTTTCTTCTTCGGCAATGGCTCTGGAAACTATATTTCCCGACAGCTTGGCGCTCAGAAGGTGGAGGATGCTGAGACCATGGCAAGTACAGGACTCTTTTACACATTGATATTCTCAATCGTGACAATGCTGACAGGTCTGTTTTTCCTTGAACCTATCAGTATTCTTCTGGGCAGTACACCCACCATTCTGCCATATACATGTCAGTATCTTGGCATCAGTCTGCTGGGTACACCTTTTATAATGGGAACTTTCTGTATCAATAATCAGATGCGATTCCAGGGATTTGCCAAGTATTCGGTATATGGAGTGGTCAGTGGCTCCATCATCAATTGTCTGCTGGACCCGCTCTTCATCTTCGGCTTTTCCATGGGGGTTCGCGGAGCGGCATTGGCATCTGTCATAGGTCAGTTTTGTGGATTCGTCATTCTTCTCATGATGAGCGGAAAGAAAGGAGTGATTCATTACAGTCATCGCAAGATTTCATTTAAGGGAAGATTCGTGAAGGAAATCATAGCAGGAGGCACGCCCTCTATCTCTCGACAGGGATTAGCGAGTGTCAGCACCGTCGCCCTTAATAGTGTAGCCGGAAACTATGGCGATGCAGCCATTGCAGCCATTAGTGTCGTAACTCGTATCAGTATGTTTATCTTCAGCGTAATCATTGGTATCGGTCAGGGATTTCAACCTATGTGCGGCTTCTGCTACGGCGCAAAACTCTACGATAGGGTAAAGGAAGGATTCTGGTTCAGCACAAAGATAGGTACTGTGTTCCTTTTATTTTGGGCTGTGGTGCTAATCATCTTCAGCGAGGAGGCAGTAGCGTTGTTTCGCAATGATCCGGAAGTTATTGCTATTGGCATTCCTGCGTTGCGCTATCAGATGATTGTATTCCCAATGTGCAGCTTTATGATGATGGCAAACATGATGATGCAGACATGCAGAAAGACAATACGTGCCAACATACTTGCAGCTTCACGTCAGGGATTATTTTTCATACCTCTCATCATCATCCTTCCTCATTGTTGCGGACTGTTGGGAGTTGAGATTTGCCAAGCTGCGAGCGACCTCATTTCTTTCCTTGTGACCATTCCGATAGTGTGGACTGCTTTTAGGGAGTTGAGATAGCAGTAAATCCTGATAACATAGCTTTTGCAATGTAATATCCCTCAAATCCGCAACCTTATAGGATGTAGTGGGACTATGCCTGAAAAGCTGCAAGGTTCATTTTCCAGTACACGTTTTTGTACAAAAGAAACGTGCGCAGACACAAGACCCCCTTACCCCATAAAGCGGCTTGAGGCAATACGCTGATTTGACCGGAAAGACATGGCTATCAGCCGAAGTCTGTCTGGAACAGCTTTGCATAAGCATGGTTGTCCGTGTAAATGTTCAATACGTGCGTGCGTGATGTCCTTATCCATTTCGCGGGGACAGTGACGAACTTGAAAACAAAGGTCTTGACCCTGCTTGTGGCACGCAATCCGAATTCCCCGGTCCGCAATCTCTGCATGATGACCTTGTAGAAGTTCCTGATGAGAGCGGTCATAAGCAGGAAAACGGTATTCTGCGCCATGAATGACTTCGGCAGCCGGTTCCATCCGAAATCATTGTTCATTTCATCGAAGATGCGTTCCTTGCCG
>OQVQ01000035.1_pt1 | contig 56398 bp, 49 predicted proteins | sample 1691491 | NCBI WGS metagenome assembly OQVQ01 (sample SAMN03418252, study PRJEB22391) | human gut metagenome | biome: human-gut; feature: organic feature; material: feces | host: Homo sapiens | place: Tanzania | collected 2013-01
CCATGCTGCTGGCGCAAAAATCGTTTTTAACGACCGTGGACAGGAACAGCTTGATAAAGGTTTTGCAAACTACAAAGAAAACGGAATGAACGATGTACACGGATATATCTGTGATGTTACAAAAGAAGATCAGGTTATCGAAACTGTTAAAAAAATCGAAAAAGATGTTGGCGTTGTAGATATTCTTGTAAACAATGCTGGTATTATCAAGAGAATTCCAATGACAGAAATGTCAGCAGAAGATTTCCGTGCTGTAATCGATGTAGACCTTAACGCTCCATTCATCGTTTCAAAAGCAGTAATCCCTGGAATGATTAAAAAGGGACACGGAAAAATCATCAACATCTGTTCAATGATGTCAGAACTTGGACGCGAAACTGTATCTGCTTACGCAGCTGCAAAGGGCGGACTTAAAATGCTTACAAAAAACATCTGTTCTGAATACGGTGCAGACAACATCCAGTGTAACGGAATTGGACCTGGATACATTGCAACACCACAGACAGCACCACTTCGCGAAAAACAGCCTGACGGTTCACGCCACCCATTCGACCAGTTTATTTGCGGACGCACACCGGCAGGACGCTGGCTCGACCCAGAAGAACTTGCAGGTCCGGCAGTATTCTTGGCTTCTGATGCATCAAACGCAGTAAACGGACACATCTTGTACGTTGACGGCGGTATTCTTGCATATATCGGAAAACAGCCTAAATAAGCAATAATGCAATGATTTGAAAAAGCACTCCATCAATCGGGGTGCTTTTTTTTATAAATCAATATGGTAATGAAAACAAAATAAATCTTAGAAAGAAGATGTTCTTGAAACCGTAGTTTCATGAATATTCAGATAAGATAATCATTACTACATACAATTTCCTTATCAAAAACATTTTATGCTTTGTAACCAGTTTTTTCATTTAATGATTCTGTGCAATACGGAAACCGAATGAGAGCCCAACTAAAGCGCCGCCTTTGTATCCGGAACATCGTGAACCTACGATTTCATTTAAATAGTCTCCGCCTCTAAGTCCTCGTCCTGTAGAAAATTTATAAACTGAACCGTAAGGAACATCGTAGTCAAAACACCATTCAGGAACATTACCGCTCATGTCGAAGAATCCTAAATGATTTGGAAGTTTCCCACCTGAAAGATGCATTCTTTTTCCAGAGATGGATTTTCCTGTTTTTGTTGAAAGCGTTGTGTTTGTATCATCTTGTCCTGTGTAAGTTTTTGAAGGTCCGTTTAAAGCGCTGTTTTGCCTTTGCCAGCAATATTCGTTTTGTTTTGAAGACAAAGGAAACGATAATCCGTTCATTTGTTCTGTGGCTGTTGTTTCAATTGCAGAACCAGTTTCATCTCCAGAAACATTTCTTCCAGAAATTGCAGTTGCATCAAAGCGCTTTCGTGCAGCATATTCCCATTCTTTTACATAAGGAAGCCTGAAACCGTTTGCATTTTTGTTTACATACGGATTGTCAACTTCTCCTTCTTTTATCGCATAATGTTTTAAATCATTGAAAGCAACTCCAGTTGAATCTCTTAAAGGTGTTTTAAAATCTTTGTCTGTGCAGTAAACTGGTTTAAGACCTTTCATTTCGCTTAATGCATTGCACCATACCATTACATCGCGCCAGGTAAGACGGCAAACAGGCATTTCAACAAGTTTTGGCTTTTCTCCTGGTTCTGACATATTATTTTCATGTTCAACTTCGCCAAAAACTCCTTCAACGCCTTTGTTTACAATCGTGTAGCCGTTGTCTTCTGCCCACGTTAAAACTTCATACCAGGTGTTGTAACTTGTTTCGTACATTGCAAGTCGGAATGGTTTTACATCCGTCTTGTAGGGAACTTCAAGTAAATCTTCGCCTAAAATAATTGAGTCTGAGGTTCTTCCATCGATGAAAGAAATGTCAATCATCGTAAAATTGGCATCTGTATTTCTGAAAGTTACGATTTGCTTTTCTGTTTTGATAATAGGTCCAGAATCTGAAGAGCCAGATGTGATTTTACCTGATTGAGTAGTATTTATTTCTACAGTACAGCCTGAAAAAATTAGAAGAATTGAAATAAATAAAGTTGAAATGAGCTTAAATTTTTCCATATTTATCCTGTTTTTGCTAATTTTAAATTCTTGCAATTTTTTATAAAAATTTATCACATTTTTTTTCAAAATACAATGGATTTATTCATTCCTTAAGAAAATTAATTGTATTAACTTGTGTTAAATCAAATCTACAAAAACAGTCTATTCTATCTCGATTTTTGCCAAGAATAATTAAATTACTTTTTTCCTCACGAAATAAGATCTGTCCCCCTTTAAATAAATCTTCGTTATAACTGTACAAAACAAGTTATTTTTCATTTGATTTTTTAATAGTATTTGTTAGCGTTAAGTTTTATTGTTCGTAAAGAAAAATAAAGAAAATCCAGACTGCTTCATTATAGAAGATCTTGCTGTTACAAAAAACCGGAAGACACTTGTTGAAATCATGCAGTCAACAATGTTCAACCCGTCAAAGAAAGCAATCGGCAACAGTCAAGTCATACGCGTTCTTACATTTGACATCAAGTCAGGAAAGCCAAAGTAGTTCCCCATACGTGATTGAAGATGACGTTGTTTATACAGTTAAACTAAAGTAAGATTTCCATAATCTATTGCGCGCAGGTTAATTTCGTGGAATGCAGGTTTTACAAGAACTTTAACCGCATCTTTGATTTCCTGTGCGCAAAAAATTCCGGCTGAACAGGCTGCTCCAAGAAGAATCATATTTACAGGCTTTGAGCTGCCAAGTTTTTTACATGCTTCATCTGTGTCCACGCAGATTACATTCGCTCCTGTTGACTTAAGATATTCAACCATTGCAGATGTTTCAAAAGTTTTTGCTCCAAGGCTTGCGGTAACGGGCGCAACAATTTTACTGTTAACAATAACTGTTCCGTTTTTTTTAAGAAAGCGAATATTTCTTACAGCTTCGGTAGCTTCAAACGCAATTATTACATCTGCCTGACCGCACGAAATCAAAGGTGAATAAACGCCGCTTCCTATACGAACATGACTTACAACACTTCCGCCGCGCTGGGCCATTCCGATTGTTTCTGCAGAAAGAACTTTTTCTTTGCGCGAAAGAGCCGCCTGTGACACAACCTTTGCGGCAAGAACAGTACCCTGTCCGCCCACTCCGCAAATCAAAATATTCATGCTCATACTGCACTCTCCTGTTTTGTAATTGCACCGGTCGGGCACACTCCTGAACAAAGTCCGCAGCCCGTACACAAAGACGCATCTATCTGTACTTTTTTGGAAGATGCATTCAGTACAAGAGCCGGGCAGCCCAGTTCGTTAATGCACTTGCGGCAGCCTATGCATTTTGTTTCGGAAACAGCGTTCGCGCCTTTGAATGAAAAACCAAGTTTTGAAGCAACAGAAATACACGGCGACTTAAAGATAACCGCGCTCACTCCCGGCGAATCAGAAGCGGCTTTTACTGCAGCAACAGATTCTGCCTGGTTAAAGGGATCAACTGTAATTACAGGAGATACTCCTATTGCGCAAAGAATTTTTTCTATGCTTATTTTGTCTACAATCTGTCCCATCATCGTAACACCTGTTCCCGGGTGGGGCTGGTGTCCGGTCATTGCAGTTGTTGAATTATCCAGTATGCAGACTGTCACTTTTGCCTGGTTGTAAACGGCATTTACAATTCCGGTTATTCCCGAAGCAAAGAAAGTTGAATCCCCTATAAAAGAAAAACACTTTCTGTCATTTTCGTTGTGGTAAAATCCCTGTGCCATTGTAATGTCGGCGCCCATACAAAGACAGGTGTCACACATATCCAGCGGCTTTGCGTTTCCCAAAGTGTAGCAGCCGATGTCACCGCAATAAACTGTTTTTTGTCCTTTCATTGCCTGCTTTACGGCATAAAAAGAACCGCGGTGAGGGCAACCGGCACACAATACCGGAGGCCTTACAGGAAGTTCGGGAACACTGTCCAAAGATTCTGCACTGCCAGAAACGTCACTTACAGAAAGAAAATCTGCAAGCGCTTTTTTTACAGATTCAACGGTATTTTCGCCTGCTTCAGAAATTTTTGAATCAAGTTTTCCGTGAATTGAACAGGAAAGATTTGCACGTCCTTTAAGCAAAAGAAGGCTTTCTTCTATTACAGGATCAAGTTCTTCTACAACAAGCACGTGCGTTTTGTCCATTAAAAACTGTTCAGCTAAAGGTGCAGGAAATGGATACGGCGTTCCGATCTTCAAAACAGGAACATCTGTTTTATTCAAAATAGAAAGAGCTTCCATTACATAGGCATAACTTATTCCGCCTGTAACGACTGCAAGAGAAGATGCATGACCATTCAAAACAGAATTAAGGCTGCTCTTTGAAAACTCATCCGGAATAATATGTTCGTTGCGTTCAAAGATGCGTTTGTGGTTCATAAAAGATGTGCGCGGGAAAATAACCCAGCGTGCACTGTCCTTTACAAATTCACCGCGGTTACGGCACGGCCCCAGTTCGGGAAACTCCATGCTTTCGTAGGCATGATCCACGCGTGTAGTCGGGCGCAGAATTACAGGCGTATTGTATTTTTCTGAAAGTTCAAATGCCTGCTGAACCATCTCATATGCTTCTGACGGACTTGACGGGTCAAGAACCGGGATCTTTGAAAATGCACCAAAGCGCCTTGTATCCTGTTCGGTCTGGCTTGAAATAGGACCAGGATCATCGGCAGAAACAATAACCATTCCGCCGCGAACACCTACATAAGCCAGGCACATTACAGGATCTGCCGCCACGTTGAGTCCGACCTGTTTCATCGTAACAAGAGTGCGCGACCCCGAATAACTTGCACCGGCAGCAACTTCGACGGCGGCTTTTTCGTTAACCGACCATTCTACATAAGTGCCGGTTTTTTCCTTATACCTTGAAATATATTCAATTATTTCGCTGGAAGGCGTTCCCGGATAGCCCGAAACCAGATTTACTCCGGCTTTGAGCGCTCCAAGTGCAATCGCCTCGTTTCCCATAACCATTTTCTGCGGCACGGCTTTTAGTCCATCATCTCTGAGCTAAGTTCCATAATCTGATTGTAAATGGGCTTTCCTCCCGGAACCATGGGCAAAACCATTTCATCAATATCTACACGCGCGTCAATAACAGCGGCTTTTCCAGAAGCGAATGCCTTGTCAAAAACAGAAGCAAACTCTTTGGCATTACGTGCTCTGAACCCCTGTATACCGTAAGCTTCGGCAAGTTTAACCCAGTCCGGACCAAAGTCGAGTGTTGTCTGGCTGAACCGCTTTCCGTAGAAAAGACGCTGCCACATTCTTACGTTACCGAGTGCGCCGTTATTCATTACGACAATCACTATTGGAAGATTATAATGCTGTATAGTTGCAAGCTCGTTGCAGTTCATGCGGAACGAACCGTCACCTGCAATATGAACGACCCTTGCTTTTGGAAGTGCACACTGGATTCCGATTGCAGCTCCTGTACCAAAACCCATTGTTCCCAAACCACCGCTTGTTACAAAAGTACGCGGCTTTGAAAAAGGATAAAACTGTGCAGTCCACATCTGGTGCTGGCCGACTTCTGTAGTAATAAATGCATCGTCACCTGCAACTTTGTTTATGTACTCGCATATAAATTTTGGGTTGATTGAATCTTTGGGATCCTTTGCATAACAGGACGGAACTTCTTTCATCCACTCCTGAACCTGCTTTACCCAGCCGCCATGCTTTTTTGAATCTACAAGCGGAATAAGTCTCTTTAGTATCTGACCGATATCTCCCACAAGAGAGCCGCAGGTCGGAATATTTTTGTTTATCTCGGCCGGATCAATGTCTATCTGGAATACACGGCTGTTCTGTGCAAATTTGGAAGCATCAGAAGTAACGCGGTCACTAAATCTGGCACCAAGGGCCAAAACAAGGTCACTTTCTGTAATGGCCATGTTGCTGGCTTTTGTTCCGTGCATTCCGACCATCCAGGTACAAAGCGGATGTTTTGACGGGAATGCAGAACGAGCCATGAGACTTTCCGAAACAGGAATGTCTGCTTTTTCTGCAAACTCGAGCAGTTCTTTTTCTGCACCGCTTATTACAACACCGCCACCGGCATAAATTACAGGACGCTCGGCTCTGTTAATAAGTTCTGCAGCCGCAGCAATTTCTTCATCTGTGGGTTCTGCTACAGAAAATACACGGCGCAAATTTCCGTTACCGGCTGCAGCTTTTGCCATTCCATCATCACCGGCGGTAAGCGGCTCAAAGTCAACCAGGGCTGCTGTTACTTCTTTTGGTATGTCTATAAGAACAGGACCCGGCCTTCCGCTTTTTGCAATAAGAAATGCCTCGCGGATTGTAAAGGCGAGATCTTCTACCCTGCGTACCATAAAATTATGCTTTGTAATGGGCATGGTTACACCGGTAATGTCTATCTCCTGGAATGAATCTTTTCCCAAAAGAGAAGACGGAACATTGCATGTGATTGCAACCATAGGAGACGAGTCCATGTAGGCAGTTGCAATTCCGGTTACAAGATTTGTTGCGCCCGGACCGCTCGTTGCAAACACAACGCCGGTTTTTCCTGTAGCACGTGCATAACCGTCAGCAGCGTGTGCGGCTCCCTGTTCGTGTGCAGTAAGGATATGTCTTATTCTGTCTGAGTTCTTGTAAAGCTCATCATAAATATTAAGAATTGCTCCTCCCGGGTAACCAAAAATTGTGTCTACGCCCTGCTCTACAAGACATTCTATTACAACCTGTGAACCTGTTATTTTCATCTAAAAATCCTTGAGTTTTTCGTATTTTTATTACTGAAGTATTGCGCCCTTGTCTGCAGAAGAAACAAGCTTTGCATAGCGGGCAAGATATCCTGTCGTTACCTTTGGCTGGGGGCAAACCCATTTTGCCTTGCGTGCTGCAAGAACTTCATCGGAAACATCCAGGTGAATTTTATAATTGTTGATATCAAGCGTAATTGTATCGCCTTCTTCTACAAGAGCAATCGGTCCGCCGACGGCAGCTTCCGGTGAACAGTGTCCCAAAGAAGCACCTCTTGTTGCGCCAGAAAAACGTCCGTCTGTAATAAGAGCTACCTGTTTGTCCAGTCCCTGTCCTGCAAGAGCGGCAGTAACGGCAAGCATTTCTCTCATTCCAGGTCCGCCCTTTGGTCCTTCATAGCGAATAACAACTACATCGCCAGGATTAATTTTGCGGTTCTGAACGGCATCCATTGCTTCACTTTCGTCATTGAATACGCGTGCAGGTCCTGTATGCTTCATAAGTTCGGGAGCACAGGCAGAACGCTTTACTACAGTTCCGTCGGGAGCGAGGTTTCCAAACAGAATTGCTATTCCGCCGTTGTCAGAGAACGGATTTTCTATAGGGCGCAGAATCTGGGGATTGCGGTTTACTACACCGGCAATATTTTCTGCAATTGTTTTTCCTGTAGCGGTAATCATGTCTGTTTTAATGAGATTCTTTTTTGCAAGTTCTGCAAGGACAGCCTGAACACCACCCGCGTCGTTAAGTTCGCACATAAATGTATGGCCTGCAGGAGCAAGATGGCAAAGGTTAGGCGTGCGGTTAGAAATTTCGTTTACTTCGTGAAGATCAATTGAAATTCCTGCTTCGTGCGCAATTGCCGGAACATGGAGCATTGTGTTGCTGGAACAGCCCAGTGCCATATCTGCAGCAAGTGCGTTTCTGAAAGAATCTGCTGTCATCATGGAACGTGCAGTTATTCCGCGGCGGTACATTTCCATAACCTGCATACCGGCATGTTTTGCAAGCGCAATACGTGCACCTGTTACTGCAGGAATTGTTCCGTTGCCGGGAAGTCCGAGTCCAAGTACTTCTGTAAGACAGTTCATTGAATTTGCAGTAAACATTCCGGAACAGGCACCGCAGCCCGGACATGCTGAATGTTCAAGTTCCTTGAGCTGTGCTTCATTTATTTTGCCGACCGCAAGACCGCCAACAGCCTCGAACATGTCGGTAAGTGAAAGGTTTTTGTCTGAATAAGGGTTGGATGCATCGTGACCAGGAAGATGACCGGGCATCATTGGTCCGCCGGAACAGAATACTGTAGGAAGATCAAGGCGGGCTGCAGCCATAAGCATTCCCGGAACAATTTTGTCGCAGTTGGGAATCATTACAAGTGCGTCAAACTGGTGTGCCTTTGCCATGCACTCTACCGAGTCGGCAATAAGTTCACGGGTGACAAGGCTGTACTTCATGCCTTCATGGCCCATTGCAATTCCGTCGCAGACACCTATTGCAGGAAACTCTACCGGAGTTCCGCCAGCCATGCGAATTCCTGCTTTAACAGCTTCTGAAATTCTGTCAAGTTCGGCATGACCCGGAATTATTTCATTTTTTGCGCAACAGACACCAACTATAGGACGCTCAAGCTCCTCGTCTGTATATCCCATCGCATAAAACAAAGAACGGTGCGGAGCGCGTGCTGCTCCCTTTACTGCATTATCACTTTTTTTTGCCATAATTGTCACCTCGCTATCAAAATATATTAAACTGTATCGGGTATAAAGTCAACAAATTACTTTAATAATACTGTAGCATTTTTAGTATTTATTAAAACAGAAAGATTTATTTACAAATAGAAGTGCCTCCTGGTCAGCCGGTGAAGTCCAAAACCGGACCATATGGTCCTTGATGTGACTTTTGAGATGAAATCATCAAATGTCGCTTCGCGACGCTAAAAGTCAAATCATTTCGGCCTCCCCCGTCTTCCCGCGCGGCACTTCACTTTTTTTACCAATATTCTGCTTTAGTAAATACCTTTACAAACAGAGCAGCCAGGAGGCACTTCTCTTATCTACATAAATTTTCTGTCATAAAAAAAAGACCCGTACGCCGCCTGAAGGAGGAAACAAAAACAGGGCGTACGGGTCTAAAAATTGCACGCAGGCAAAGCGTTTAAATAAGTGGCAGTGTCCGCTTAACCTACAGTAACTGAAAGTTCAACTTCTGAAACAGACGAGCCTTTTTTCAGAGAAACCAGAGTGCCGTTAACCGTTACATCAGGGTTCGTGCACTCAATCTTTACATCACCGGTATTGTTTACGCTGTGAACGTTAATGCGGTAAGTAACGCCACGGAACACGCGTGTAATCTGTGCGTCACCAATTTCTGACGGAAGTCTGGGTTCAACCCTGAGACCTGCATAATCAGGACGAATACCTGCAATGTACTGTGACAGTGCAACAAAGTTCCATGAAGCTGTTCCGGTAAGCCAGCTGTTTTTTGCCTGACCAAAGTTACGGGCTTCCTTACCGGCAATCATCTGTGCATAAACATAAGGCTCTGTTTTATGAATATCGCTAATATCTTCTATATAAGAAGGTGCAATCTTTGCATAATGCACGAAGGCATCATCAGGGCGGTTGTTTACAATCTCACCGATAATTACCCACGGATTGTTGTGGCAGAAGATTCCTCCGTTTTCTTTGTATCCCTGTGGGTAAGAAGAAACTTCACCCAGTTCAACATGATAGCGGCTGTATGCAGGGCTTAAAATAACAATTCCGTACTTTGAGTCCAGATATTTCTTTACGCTGTCCAGTGCCTTTTCGGGAAGATGCTTGTCCTTACCGATTTTTGCCATTGAACCGAATCCCTGTGTTTCGATAAAGATTTTGCCTTCTTCACATTCGTGTGAACCAATCTTGTGTCCGTAATCGTCATAAGCGCGTATGTACCACTCGCCGTCCCATCCGTTTTTGCAGATAGACTCTTCCATCTTTGCAGATTCAGCCTGTGCCTTAAGGGCTTCATCCTCTTCGTTCATAAGGCGGCACATTTCCATGTAGTCTGGTGTTACATAAACGAACATCTGCGCAATCATTACAGACTCGGCGTTCTTTCCATCTTTGTTTGTACTTGTCTGGAAAGAGTCATCGGGGCTTGTACTGAAACAGTTAAGGTTAAGACAGTCGTTCCAGTCGGCGCGTCCTATAAGAGGAAGTCCGTGCGGTCCCATGTGAGTAAGAATGTAATTGTATGAACGCTTGAGATGCTCGTACAAAGTTGCTGTATTGTTTGTGTCATTATCAAACGGAACCTGAACCTTAAGGAAGTCAGTGTCTCCTGTTTCCTTGATATAACCGCCAACGCCCAGAATAAGCCAGAGCGGATCATCGTTAAAGTTTGAACCGATGTCGGCGTTTCCGCGTTTTGTAAGCGGCTGGAACTGGTGGTAGGCACTTCCGTCTTCAAACTGGGTTGCAGCTACGTCAAAAAGTCTCTCGCGGATTCTTTCTTTTGGAAGAAGATGTGCTGCACCAAGCATATCCTGGCTTGTGTCTCTGAAACCGATTCCGCGTCCGATACCGCTTTCAAAGTAACTGGCGCTTCTTGCAAAATTGTATGTAGTAACACACTGGTACTGGTTCCACAAAGACATTCTGTCAAGTCGTGCATCTGAAGTTTTAAGACTGAATGCAGACAGAATTGAATCCCAGTTTTTGCAGAGCTTGTCAAATTCTGCCTTTACAAGTTCTGGTGTTGCAAATGAGTGCTGCAGTTCATACGCCTTCTTTTTGTTTATAATCTGCGCCTTTGGGTTTGTCTGGAAGAACGGAACCTTTGAAGGAGCGTCCTGCCACTTTTCTTCGTCTGCATTTTCTATGTAGCCAAGAACAAAAATATATGTGCGCTCTTCACCGGGGTTAAGTCTTGCGTCAATTCTGTGGCTTGCAACAGGAGACCATCCGTCTGCAACAGAATTGCGGCTCTTTCCTGACATAACTGCGTCGGGGCAGTCGAGTCCGTTGTAGGTTCCGGTAAAGCTTTCGCGGTCAGTTTCAAAACCGTCTATTTGTGTATTTACAGAATAGAAAGCGTAGTGGTTGCGTCTTTCGCGGTATTCTGTCTTGTGATAAATTGCGCTTCCTTCGATTTCTACTTCACCGGTAGAAAAGTTGCGCTGAAAGTTTGTTCCGTCGTCCTGGGCATTGTAAAGACACCACTCAACGAAAGAATAAACAGAAATATCTTTTACTTCGTGTGAATCGTTTTTAATCTTAAGCTGCTGTACTTCAACGTTGTAGTTAACGGGCACAAAAAAAAGCGCGTCGGCAGAAAGACCGTTCTTTGAAGAAAGAAGGCGTGTGTAGCCAAAACCGTGGCGGCATTCGTAAGAGTCAAGTTCAGTCTGAACAGGCTGCCAGCCCGGGTTCCATACAGTGTCACCGTCTTTTATGTAGAAGTACTTTCCGTTTGAGTCAAGCGGAACATTGTTGTATCTGTAGCGTGTAAGACGGCGAAGACGTGCATCTTTGTAGAAAGAATATCCACCGCAAGTGTTAGACATAAGCGAGAAGAAAGACTCGCTTCCCAAATAGTTAATCCACGGATAAGGTGTACGCGGGGTTGTAATTACATATTCCCTGGCCTTGTCGTCAAAATGTCCGTATTTCATAGTTAATCCTCTTTCTGAATCCTTATTCTGTCCAAGTTTCTTCTATTATATTAATCAGAATTAAAACAACAACATGATTTTTTTCACATTGTTGTTTTAATTTTTTTACACAGGTTTGTCTTAAACCGTTATTATTCCTTTACACCGCCGAGTGTTACACCGCCAATAATCTGGCGTGAAAGAAGCAGATAAACTATAAGCAGCGGAATAATCGCAATAAAAATAAGCATATAAACCTGAGCAAGGTCAAACTTCATGTAGTCGGCCGCACGCAACTGGGCAATAAGAATAGGAATTGTCTTGCGTGACTTTGAATTGATAACCAAAGCCGGAAGGAAGTAGTTGTTCCACGAACTTACAAAGGCAAAAATACCCTGAACAGCAATTGCCGGTTTAATAATAGGAATAACAATCGTATTGAATGTCCTGAATTCCCCGCAACCGTCAATGCGTGAAGCTTCTACCAGTGACTTTGAAAGGAAAGCCTGAAGATACTGCAACATGTAGAAGAAAACTACAGGAGAAGCAATTGCCGGAATAATAAGGGCAAGCAGGTTGTCGTCAAGGTTAATTGCACCGATAAGGCGCAAAAATCCCAAAGTTGTAACCTGAGCCGGAACCATCATGACAGCCATAATAAAGCTGAATGCAAATTTGCGGCCCTTGAAGCGATACATGTGAATTCCGTAGGCGGTCATTGCAGAAAAATATGTTGCAAAAACGGCATTTCCTACAGAAACCATAACGCTATTCAAAAGCGCTCCCACAACAGGAATATTGTCATTTGAAAGCAGGTTCTTAAGGTTAGAAAAGAAGTACTTTCCCGGAATAAACGAAAATCCGTTTATAAGCTGGCTGTGAACGCGTGTTGAGTTCACTATAAGCATAATGAACGGTAATATAGAAAAGAACGTCAAAAGAATGAGTACTACATATACTATTTTGCGTCTGACGCTCAAAAAAATCCTCTGATTTAACATAGATTCCTCCATTTTATGCGCAAATTATTTTGCGTCCTTGTAATCCTTCATAGTAAACTTATAAACCGTAGCGCTCAGAATTGCCGTAATTATGAAGATAAGAACAGAAATTGCACCGCCGATTCCGTAGTTTTTGCTTCCAAGGTGTGCATTAAGGTACATAATGAGCGTCATGGAAGTTCTGTTTGGATTACCCCCGCCGTTTGTAAGAATCTGCGGAACATCGAACATCTGGATTCCACCGATAAGGCTTGTAATCATAACGTAAACAAGAATGGGCATAAGTGAAGGAAGCGTAACCTTTACAAAGATTGTAAAAGGATTTGCACCGTCAATGCGTGCCGCTTCAAAAATACTGTTGTCTATTCCAAGAATACCTGACATAAGAAGAAGAGTTGTGTTACCGTACCACATAAGAAGGTTCATAACCGCAACCAGCGTTCTTACCGTAGTCTTCTGTGTAAGAAAGCGTACCGGTTCTTCTATCCAACCCATTGAAACCGCAAGGGCATTTACAGGGCCGGCATCAGAAAACAGCATGAAAAACAGCATTGCAAAAGCCGAAGCCATAATAAGGTTTGGCATGTAAATTACTGTCTTGAAGAAAGACGTACACTTTATTCGAAGTTCAGTGTCGCAGAACCATATAGAAAGAAGAAGCGACAATACAATCTGCGGAACAAATCCCATAATCCACATTATAAGTGTATTCATGGCATACCGCGGCATATCGGTGTTAAAGAGTACTTCTTTGTAGTTGGCCATTCCAACAAAATTGGGGCCTACTGTCATAAGACCTACCCTGTAATTTTCAAAGAAACTGTTCCAGATTGTAGAAATAAGAGGAATAAGCTGGAAAATAATGTATATGATAAAGAAAGGAGCAATAAAGAAATATCCCCACTTCTCATAATTTAATGCGTGATTTTTAAGTTTTTTTTCGGACATAAGGACCCCCGCATAAAAAGCCGGTGCTTCTTTGCTTGATGGTGAAAATTGATTTTACAGAAAACAGGAAAGAAAGAATCCGGAGCCGAACAATTGGACTTTGAACAGCCCCGGATATGAAGGCTTAAGAATTATTTCTTAAGGTTAGGATAAAGTTCCATAAGAGATGTGTAGAAGTTCTTGTAAGCAGTCTGCTCATCAACATTGCCGTTGAAGTAGTCAGCAAATGCATGCTGGATCTTCTCTGTGAATCCTTGGTCATAAGGAGTCATGCAGTCCTTGTGGATGCTCTTTGCATTGTCAAGGAATAATGAAATGTGGTTCTGTCCGCCAAGGAACGGGTTCTTGTAGTCAGAAGCAGCAACTTCTTTCATGGCCTCTTCATTGTTTGTAAAGTCACCCATTTCCATTGCGATTGCAGTCATTGTAGCCTTGTCGCATGTAAGTGTGTACATTATGTCCTTGATAAGGTCAACATTGTCTGTTCCAGCAGCAGCACAAATCCATGTTCCGCCCCAGCTGAATCCCTGTGGTCCGCGGCAGAATGCCCAGTCACCGTAGCTTCCGTTTCCGAGAGCGTTTGGTCCTTCAGGATCGTCCTTTGTTGCAGGCGCGAGACAGAAGTCAATGAACCATGCAGGTCCGAAGTATCCGAATACTTTTCCGTCTTTTCCAGCACCCTTGAAACTTTCTGCTGACCAGAGGTTTGCCTTGTTGTTGTATCCCTTTTCTGTGTATGTCTTTGTCTGTGAAATCCATCGCTTGATAAGAGGATCAATTTCGATTTTTCCGTCTACTACAGCAGGAGTTGTGATGTTGTCGCTGAATACGCGGTATGCATCATCGAATCCTGAAAGCATGAAGTATCCCTTTGACTTTGCCTGTGCAGCTACAGAGTCAAAATCGTTCCATGTTGCAAGGAACTTCTGTACTTCTTCCGGCTTGTCTGTTCCAAGAACATCCTTTGCAATTGAGCGGCGGTAAATGAATCCACCCGGACAAGCCTGCCATGTTACACCCTTAAGAACGCCGTTTTTGTCTGTCATTACGTCCTTTGTGTACTGGTACTGCTTTGAAAGGTCGGCATCTGTAAGTCCGATGTCTTTCTTTACATCAAGTGTAAACGGTGTGTCTACATACTTGAGGGCATAGTCTGCTTCTACAAGGAACAAGTCGATTTTCTCGTCTGCAGGTGCCTTTTCCTGGGCATAAAGCTGCTGGTCAAGGCGGTTCTGGTAAGCATTGTCCTGATTAGGTGTGATGTGCCACTTTACAGTGACTCCATCCGGAACAAGTCCCTTTGCCTCAAAGTAGTCCTTAAACCTTGCCTGGAACTCTTCGTTCCAACATGCTATGTTCAATACTTTTCCTTCTGCAGCGCTCTTTTTTGCGCAGCCTGTAAACATTCCGCAGGCTGTTACAGCAGCAAGTGTAAACAATAAAGCCTTTTTCATTTTGAATCCTCCAAAAAGTAGAAAAAAATTGCCTTAACTACAACGTTGTAGTTAAAGCATAAATCCGGTATGCCCATCTGTCAAGCACTTTTTTTATAAATTTTTATGAAAATAACGCTTTTTTTGAAAATTTGCGGTTTTTAGTGTGTTTTCAGCGTATGTCGCAGACAGAACCACCCTGGATGAGACGGCCTTTTACGCGCACTGTGGCAGAACTTACGTCTGTTCCCGAAACGGATTTTAACAGAAGTTCTATCAGTTTTATGCCCAGTTCGCGTGCATTCTGTTCGTAAGTCGTAAGAGGAGGTGTAAGAAGCTGCGAAAGAAGGATTCCGTCGTAGCCGGCAATGCTTATGTCCCTGTGCGGAATAAGACAGTGACCTGCAAGTGCCTGGATTCCGCCGAGTGCCGAAAAGTCGTCGGGGTAAATTATGCATGTGGGAATGTCGGGAAGTGACAGAAGGCGCTCCGTTGCTTCACCGCTCAATGCCGGATCGTGGTACCTGCCCTGCAGAAGATATCCTCCTGGAACAGAACAGCCGGCTTCTTCCATTACGCACACAAAAGTGTCCATGCGCTCGCGGGTTACAAAAGAAGATTCACCGTGTATAAATGCAACTTTTTTGTGACCAAGCGCAAGAATATGCCTCACAAGAGAGCGAACTCCTGCTTCGTTGTCGCTCAAAACAGACGGAATGCCTTCTATATCGCAGTCCAGTACGGCAACAGGCACTTTTTCTGAAAGGATTTTTTTTACATCGGGGCGCGCAAAGTCTGTGGCACAGATTACAACGCCGTCACAACCGCGGCTTTTCATGTCATAGTAATAGTCGTGGCGTGTTCCGTTAAGAAAAATAAGGTCATAGCCGCGTGAATTGGCCGTTACGTTCATTGAGTCAAAGATTTGTGCAAAATACTGGTGCTGAAGTCCGCTGCCGGTTATATCTTCAAAGATAATGCCTATGCTTTTGGAAGATTTTGTCCTGAGCATGCGTGCAGAAACGTTTACGGTATAGCCCAGTCGATGCGCCGTTTCTTCTACTTTCTGCCTTGTTTCGGCGCCAATTTCAGAACTGCCGCGAAGAGCTTTGCTTACTGCAGAAAACGAAAGACCGCATTCTCTTGCTATGTCTTTTAGCGTTACGACACCCATTTTTACACCCCGCATACAGAAAATTAAAGGAAACCTGTTTCTTTTATCATATTTTGAACAGCATGTAAACATTTGGTCAAGACACCCGTTGATAAATTTATTTGCGGAATTTTGGCCAGATATGGAAGGAAACAAGAAAAACAGGGTAACAAAAATATCGAAAATTTAAAAAAAATATTTGACAAGTACAAAAATAGGACATACAATTATTCTACAACGTTGTAGCACGAGGCAAAATGTTTCGTGCTTATTAAAAATTGAGCAGATGGAGGTTTGCTTAAGATGAAAAAAATTATTTCAGTATTGACAGGACTTGCTCTCGTAGCTGGCGCAGCTATGGCAGACGGAATCACATTCGGATCATGGGGACGCGGACTTTGGAACGTGGCTGCAAATTCCGGCGATGATGTTGTAACAGACATGCACCAGTCATGGGGCGGACTCGCACCAAGAACAGGTATCAGTGTAAGCGGTTCTACAGAAAACGTAGGTTTTGCTGTAGATATGTTTGCAAACGGTGCAACCGGTGACAAGGACAAGGACACGGGAATTACTAAGGGAATTACTATTGGTGACAATGCACTTATCTGGGTAAAGCCTATTGAACAGATAAAGATTGTTGCCGGTAAGAAAGACCAGAACGAGCTTCGCGGAGACGCAGCATTCGGTCTTTGGAACTGGGACCGCATTGGTGCAGCAAACGACGACGTCATGGTACTTGAAGGCTGGACATTCCCTGATGTATTTGACGGAGAAGGCGTTGCAGTAGTTGCATACCCGATTGACGGACTTACAGTAGGTGCAGGAATTCCTTTGAGTCTTGAGGGCACAGGTGCCACCCTTGAAAATACATACGCACACGGTGCAAACTATGCCGCTGCCTATGCTATTGACGGTATTGGTACTATAAAAGCTGCTTACATGACAAAAGCTACAGCCAAAGACAAAGATGGTAAAGACAAGGACTACGGTGTAATCGCCGCTGCATTTGATCTTACAATGGTAGACGGTCTTTATGCTTCTGTTGGTGCACAGATTCCTACAGCACATGTATTCACTACGTATGATCCACTCGGTCTTAATCTCAAAGATGCTCCTACAGTTGTAAATGCATATGCACGCTATTCACTGGATGCACTTGCAGTACACCTTGCTGTTGGTACAAAACTCAACACCTTTGATACAAACAAAGATAAAAGGGAAGATCGTTTTGACGGAAACCTTGGTTTTGCGATCGGCGCAGGTGCAGACTATAGTCTTGACAACGGCATTGGTTTCTTTGGAGATGTTCGCTATGCAAACGGCATTTACATGGCCAACACTTCTGCAGACAAGAGCGACTGTCTTACACTCGGTCTTGGTGTAGAGAAGAACTTCTCTAACGGAAAGATTGGTATTGCATTCGAAGGTGCTACAAACGGCAAAGGACGCTATACTTACGAAGACAATGCCTTTGCATGGGAAATCCCTGTTAAGGTTGAATACCTTTTCTAATTTAGCATGAACCTGGCGCCGTATGGCGCTAAAAAAGCCCCGTCTCAATGGCGGGGCTTTTTTTTATTTGCTACGGTTAACGCGCTATTGCTGCAGTTGCTGGACCTGAGCGAGGCTAAGGCCGGTGGCCTTTGCCGTCTGTTCGGGAGAGAGAATGCCCATGGCGATGAGATTGCGTGCGGTTTCTACGGCCTTGGCGTGTGCGCCTTCGATAGCGCCCTGTTCACGGCCCTGTTCGAGGCCTTTTTCCATTCCCTCCTGCATGCCCTTTTCCATTCCCTCCTGCATGCCCTTTTCCATTCCCTCCTGCTGGGCCTCTTTCATCCAGACAAGGCGCTGCATTTCCATTATCATAAATTCCTTCCTCCAAGTTTCGTTCTGACGGGCATATTCGAGGCTCCGGCTTATTTGTTTTGTAAGCCCGCTGTTTGCCTCCCTGCTTTTGTACATATAGCGGAGCAGTTCCCTTACATCAGGGTTCTGTACCTTTTTGTAGTCTGCTATATTATAAAACACTTTGCAGGTTCTGTCATTCATTTTGAGCCCAGGAACGTCACAGCAGATATTTTCAAATTTGTACATCGGTTCATTTCTGCCGAACGCATCAAAGACACACAGAAATATTATATACACATATTTCAAATCACTGTATGTCTGTCCGGGTTTTAGTCCGTCAACATCGGCTACGCTCTGGTAATATCTTGCTCTTAACGGCAGATCTTCTGTTTCGGCTACCTGCATTTCTATGTCAAAGACTTCGTTACTGCCCCGGACATAAACATCGTATCGTACTCCTTTTGAAGAGAATCCGCTTTGGGCTGTTTTTTCCCTGCCGAAATTTTCTATGCGCTCAATTTTTATTCCAAGAAGTGTTTCTATTACACCCCTGCACACATCCATGTCTTCCATTACCTTGCAGAACATAAAATTATTCGTAAGAGGCAGTTCTTCATAATTTATAATATTATCCATATATTACTTATTGTCACTGTTTTTTCTTTTTTACAAAAAATCCGGTCTTTTTTATAAAGTTTCTGCTTTTTTATGCGCTTTTCCACTTATTTTTTGCACATTTTGCCCTTAACAGTGTATATTTTTTATTTGTTTTTATCCAAAAACAGAAGTATAATATTGTTTATGAAAACACAATTAATTTTATCTATTTCCGTGGTAGCAGCTGTTTCCCTTCTGGCTTCCTGCTCCAGTACAAAAGTTCAGCCAGACACTTATGACAATTCTGAAACTGTTACTATATTCAAAATTGATTCCGCAAGTGCAACTGCTTCAAATGAAGATTCATACAGCGAAGAAAAACTGAATTCAGCCCGGTCATTTTCTGACAAACTTCTTAACAAAAACAAATATGACAAAAAAGAAGAGATGACCTGTTTTTTGACCCCGACACTGGGCAAACCCTTTGCAAGAAAAGGCGCCTTTATTCACAAAAACGGCACTGACCTTGCGGGCTTTTTTATACTTTACGACACTTCGTTCTATGCATTTTATCTTGCCAAAAACGAGCGCGCTTCCCTAGTAAATGCAGTTTCGCGGTATATCAGGGACTTTGATGAAAAAAATCTTGATTCAAAGCTTAAAAAAAGTGAGCGTGCCTACGGACAGTCTGCAGCCTATGAGGAATTCGGTATTGCGGAACCAATGATGACAAACTTTTCAAAACCAAACGTTTACTTTGGCTACAAATTTCTTAAGGGTTCACCCTATTTCTGTATTCAGGTTGCGCCGGCAGAAAATCTTGCAGTCAATACAAAGTCCGACGGTGCTGTAAAGCAGTCCATTGGTCAGCGTTATTTCTTTACAAAAGCCCAGGCACAAGCCCTTGCCTCATTTCTTTCAGAAGAAAATATTTCGCGCTATTACGGTTCTGGTTTAGGGACCGACCTGAATGACATTCAGGCAGACAGTTATTGAAGCAATATTTCCTTTATTAATTTTTAACAAAAAATAAACATAAAACTAATGACGGTGTGCAAAAATCTGCTTTATGAAAACAATCAGCAGACACACCGTTATTTCACTGGCAGTTTCGGCCTTAGTCACAGTAATTCTCATTTTTATTCCAACAGGATTTGAAGGCATTGTTCAATTTAAGGACGCAGACAAATGCCGCGTAAAAATTGAATCTGTAGACAACAGCCGCTGAATCCTATAGAAACAGAAAGTTCGTATTTTTGTTCGGAACTGGCGGTCTAGTTTTGTGCAAATGCTTTTTTACTTTCATGCCTTTTTTTTAACTTTTTCCACTGACTTTTTTCAGAAACTCCCTATAACAAAATTATATTTAAATATTGCGCAGAATGTCAACTGTATGGGAACTTGCCCCCAGAAGGTCGGGCCGTTCGCAAGTTGCCAGATGAAATTTCATAAAGGCTTCAAATGTTTTTTCATCCATGGCATTGAGTTCGCGTCTCATGTAGTCAGACGGACCGTCGGCTGCAAAGACAGAAATGCGTTTTAACCCGGCTGCGCGGTTAAGTTCATCAATGTCAGTAATGCGCAGATAACTGTACAAATCCTGTGGCGAAGAAACAGTATGAAAATCTTCTGTCAGGGTTCCGTTTTCAAGGCATTCCAGAACATGGTTTTTCTTAAAGCAGTATTCTATTACACTGTACTCGTTCATGACGTAAGCAACAAAAATTATTCCGCCTTTTTTTGTAACACGCCGCGCTTCAGAAAATACCCGCAGTCTATCTTCCGTTGTGTGCAGATGGTACATTGGCCCGAACACCAGCGTAATGTCAAATTTGCCGTCTTCAAGAAAATGCATATCCATTGCGTTTCCCGGCCAGATATTTACGTTTGCATGCTTTGACTCAAGAACATCAATATTGTGCTGTACAAGTTCAACTGCAGTAACCGAATGCCCTTCTTCTGAAAGAGCGACAGAATAACGCCCTGTACCGGCACCGGCATCAAGAATGTGCAGCTTTTTCCCCGCCGGAATATAGTCGTGTATAAACTTCATTGTCGTGGTGAATTCAACCGTTCCGTGGCGTGTGGTAAGCCTGTGGTCTTCATTGAATTTGTTGTAATAGCGTTCGATTTCTGTCATGCGCTTACTATACAGCAATTTTCACCGATTGCAAATATGGGCTTTTTTCGTTAAAATGCACGTATGAAAACTTCACAAATTCCATTCAGAACACTGCGGGAAGCGCCTGCAGAAGCGATAATCTCAAGCCACCAGCTCATGATGCGCGCCGACCTTATCAGAAAACTCGGCAACGGCCTTTATACATATATGCCGCTCGGACTCCGCGCCTACAGAAAACTTGAAAACATCATCAGACAGGAACTTGACGCTTCAGGCGCCATGGAATTCAAACCTACCGTTGTTGTTCCAGGAGATATCTGGAAAGAAAGCGGAAGATGGGACACAATGGGTGCGCAGATGCTCAAGGCCCAAAACCGCCAGCAGCAGGACATGGTTGTAAGTCCTACAGCCGAAGAAGCTTACACTGCAATAATGAAACAGGGACTCACCAGTTACAAGCAGCTTCCTATCAACTGTTATCAGATAAACACAAAATACCGTGACGAAATCCGCCCAAGATACGGTGTAATGCGCGGCCGTGAATTCAACATGATGGACGGCTATTCCCTTAACGCAAATGACGAATCGCTTGACGAAACATACCAGGCTTATGCAAAGGCTTATCTCAGGATTTTCAAGCGACTTGGCCTTAAGGTAATTCCGGTAAAGGCAGATACAGGTGCAATGGGTGGCAGCGGTTCAGAAGAATTTATGGTAGAAAGCCCTGTCGGCGATGACACGCTCATTTTGTGTGAATGCGGATATGCAGCCAACGTAGAAAAAGCTTCATGCGCAAAAGACATTCCGCTCGACAAAAACGGTAATCCTCTGGCCGCAACAGACAAGCCCTTCGAAGAAATAAAAACCCCAGGAGTCGGAACAATCGCTGACCTCGAAAAATTCCTTGACTGCAGCCAGCACTCACTTCTCAAAACACTTATCTACAAGGCTACAAACGTTTCTCTTGACTTAAGCGGAATAGAATGCTGCAAAAACCTCAAGACCTTTACCGAAGGAAACATGACGTTCTACCCCGAAGTATTTGTTGCAGTGTGCATACGAGGGGATCTTGACGTTAACGAAGCAAAACTTGCAGGTCTTCTCAAGGCAAGCGAAGTAACACTCGCCACTGCAGAAGAAGACATGCGCATAACAGGAGCACCGGTAGGATACGCAGGACCTGTAGGATTAAACAATGTTCCTGTTATTGCAGACAATTCTGTTCTTGATATGCACGACTTTCTGGTCGGGGCAAACAAGGCAGACACACATCTTGTTCATGTTGAATACGGCCGCGACTTCAAGGTATGGCAGACAGCAGATGTTCGCACGGCAAAAGCAGGCGACAAATGCCCTGTTTGCGGTAAGCCTTTCTACACAAGCCGCGGTAACGAACTGGGACACATATTCAAGCTTGGAAAAAAATATACGCAAAGCATGGGCGTAACTTACCTTGACGTCAACGGAAAATCATCTGTTCCCACAATGGGATGCTACGGAATAGGTGTTGACCGTGTTCTTGCTTCCATTATTGAGTCTTTCCACGATGAACACGGAATTATCTGGCCAATGTCAGTTGCCCCGTACCAGGTTGCAATTGTTCCTATTAAATACAAGGATTCCATGCAAGAAGCTGCTGACAGGCTTTATGATGAACTTTCAAAACTCGGAATAGAAGTTCTGCTTGACGACCGCGATGAACGTCCAGGCGTTAAGTTCAATGACATGGATCTTATGGGATATCCTGTACGCGTAACAATCGGCGACAAAAATCTTCCAAACGTAGAAGTCAAACTCAGAAACCAGAGCGATGCACAGCTTGTTCCGCTTGAAGAAGCTGCGGCAAAAATTGCACAGACAGTAAAGGCTGCACTGGACGAGCTTAACGCATAAAAGTCTGCCGGAGGAAACAATGAGAAACTTACATAAAAAATTATCTGCACTTATACTCCTGTTTCTTCCGGCGGCAGCATTTTCTTTGCCTGCAACAGAGGATTGGCTTCCTGACACTTCGGGAGAATACGTTTACTACAGCGACAAAAGTTTTAAAGACAAATCAATAATTGGATTTCTTTACTACAACGATGAAACATACGCTGCAAGGTACTATTCCCCCGCGACACTCTCCAAACAGGAAAAAGACATAACTGTTTATCTTACAGTACAAAAAGACACATTCCCGCTTAAGTTCACCGGCGAGCGCATTTCGGGAATGACAGAAACGGGCGACTCTGACATTGTAAATTACATACACGATCTTTTCTACGAGTTTTCGGCAAGGCGGCATGCAACAAGTTTAAAGAAAGGTTTTGTTCTCAAGACCGACGAAAACTTTGCGCAGTTCGGCGGAAGTGTAAAAATTGAATACAGCCCGCTTGTTCCTGTATTCAACATTCTTTCAATAAGTGCAAATGACGGAACACCTATTCTTACTGTTCAGACAACAGGCATTCTTGCTTCTTCAGAAGACAAATCGTTTACGGAATTCAAGGGAATTGAAGGGCTGCCCAGGGACAAGACAAGGAACTTTAAAAAAACAAAGGCAGAACCGCAGAAAGCATCATTTGAATCGCAGTCGGTTAAGCTTGACGGAATGTGGAAGCAGTCCATGCAGAACATGTGGCTTTTGGATGACTTTGCAATTATTACGTTCAGCACAATAAAGCCCCCGTCCAAAACCGAATTTTCCGGTGACTTTATGGCATTTATGATAAGAAAATTAAGTCAGGGAACAAACGGTTCCTATTCTATTTGGAAGCAACATAAAATTTCTGCAGAAAAAAAAGACGGCGCAAGAATTATGAATGTTTTCTACCAGCCGCTCAGTTCAAATGTAACACGCGACTTCAAGACAATTACTCCGCTTGAAGATGGAAACCTTGCTTATTTTTCACTTACGATTTTTGACGACACTTATCAGAAAAACCGTGCCTACTTTGAACGTATCCTTAAAAGTTACGAGCCTTAATTCTGCCTTGAGGCTTAAAACTCAAAGCTTAAAAACTTGAACGGCGTAGCGGTGTTCCAATCCAGACGCCTTCACTTCCCAAATATTCCTTTTTTTCACCATCAATAAGGAACTGAACGCTTTCTACTGTCTGGAACGCTGTTGCCGTATACACAAGCTGCTGAAGTTGTCCGCGCAGACCTTCTATTCCGTAACGGTTGAATTCAAATTCACTGCTGAAGTTAAGTGTTGCCACGCCGTTTCTGACAGACGCGCCCAAAAGACGTGTTCCATCTGACAAAAGCGTACGGCAGCCAGAATCTGCTTCTGTAGAATTCGGTCCTTCTATCAAAGCATTTACAGCGTCCATAAGAGGACTGTCCGACTTTTTCATGGTACGTACAACTTCGCGGCGGTTGACTGTTCCGTTGCTGGTAATAATCATAAAGTAAAGCTTGATGTTCATTGTAGCAGAAGCTGCAGTTGCCGGAGTCTTTTTTGTTTCGGTAACAGCAGGTTTGTTTTCTGCAGATTTTGGTTTGGTGGCAGTTTCTTTTTTTACAGCCGCGGCTTCTTCTGCCTGCTGCTGAAGTTCACGACCGGCATCGCTTACTGCTGTTACGGGAGACACATTTTCCTGCTGCGGGGCAGATTGTGTACCTGTGGCTGCAGATTGCGTATTGGAGAGCTGTTCAGCCTGTTCTGTTTTATTTACGGCAGGTTCTGAAACTGAACTTTCGTTTTCTGCATTAAGATCTATTTCTGTAGAAATAATGGGCGCAACATCATTTTTGCCTTCTTCTTTTTGTTCAACAACAGGAGCCTTTTCTATAAACTCTGGGGTTTTTCCTATTGTGCGTTCAAAAAAACGGGTAGTCTTTAAGTTGGAAACAATCGTTTTCTGGTTTATTAAAAAAAGTACACCGATAATCAAAAGAAGTACAAACCATATTGCAAATCCAAAGCCGGAATTCTTTTTGTTTTTGTTGTCTGCCATTCTGCCATTATAAACCACACCAACCTATTTTTCAATAAGCATGCAGTCCAGTGCGCAGTCCAGATTAAAGTCTTGATGTAAATTCAGAGAATTTCAACAAAACGCTCCAACCCCCGCTGCAGATATTCTCGGCTGGTTGCAACATTTATCCGCTGGAACATTTTTCCTTCTGCTCCAAAAATATTGCCAGGATCAAGCCAGAGATTTGCGTCTTGTTTTATACGGCGGTTTAATTCTGCATCATCATAACAAAGTGCACTACAGTCTATCCACAAAAGATAAGTTGCTTCGGGCTTTTTGCATTTTAATTTGCCATTTGAGTTTTTATTTAAGTATTCAACTGCAAAATCAAGATTACTGTTAATAAATTCTGATGCTCCATCAAACCAGTTTTTGCCGTTGCGGTAAGCGGCTTCTGCTGCAACAAGGCCAAGTGTATTTGGTTCAGCATAACCGGTTTTGTCACGTTCACTCATAAACTGTTTTCTAAGGTTTTCATCTGCAATAAAAATATTTGAAACCTGAAGTCCGGCAAGATTAAAACTTTTGCTCGGGCTTGTGCAGGTTACGGTTATTTTCTGGGCCTGTTCACAAACAGATGCAAATACAGTATGGGCATTGGGCTTCCATACAAAGTCTGAATGGATTTCATCGCTTACAACAATTACATTGTGCTTAAGGCAGATGTCTGCAATTTTTTTTAGTTCATCTTTTGTCCAGCTTCTTCCGCCGGGATTATGCGGATTGCATAAAATGAAAAGGCGCACTTTATTTTCTTTGATTTTATTTTCAAAGCCGTCAAAATCTATCTCGAACCTGCCAAAACCATTTTTGTCTTTTTTCCACACAAGAGGTGACGTTACGACTTTTCTTTCGTTTTTTAGAATTACGTTTTTAAAAGGATAATAAACAGGCGGCTGTATTAATACTGAATCTCCTGGTTCTGTAAATGCTTTGACTGCAGTTGCAAGTGCAAAAACCACGCCCGGAGTTTCGACAAGCCATTCTCTTTTTACATCATAACTATGATTATTTTTTATCCACTGTGCAACGGCTTCAAAGTAATGATCTTTATAACCTGTGTAGCCGAAAATTCCGTGTTCAACACGATTATGAATTGCAGACAAAATCTCGGGTGCAGTTTTAAAGTCCATATCGGCAACCCAGTAGGAAAGACAGTCTTCTTTGTAACCTCGCTCTTTTGCAAAATCAAACTTAAGACAGTCAGTATTTTTTCTGTCAACAAATACAAAATCATAACTCATAGTTCCTCCAAAAATTATTTCTACAGCGCCTGTTTTATATCTGCAATCAATTCGTCTGCATTTTCTATTCCTACACTCAGTCTTAGAAGCGTGTCTGTTACGCCGGTTTTTTCTCTCATTTCTTTTGGAATAAAATTATGTGTCTGGCTTGCAGGATATGTAACAAGAGTCTGCACGCCGCCGAGACTTTCTGCAAACAGAATGAATTTTATTTTTTTAAGAAAGTCAGAAACTTTTTGCGGCGACTCAACTGTAAAACTTATCATTGCTCCATACCCCTGAGCCTGGCTTTTGTAAATTTGTTTTTGTTCAGCCGGCAAAAGCGACGGGTAATAAACTTTTTTTACGTTCGTATTTTTGCAGAGAAAGTCCGTAATTTTTTTTGCATTTTCCTGAGCTTTTTCAATTCTGACTGCAAGAGTTTTTATTCCGCGCAAAACAAGAAATGCATCAAACGGTGACAAAACACCGCCTTCTGAAATCTGAATAAAACGAAACAGATCATCAAATTCTTTTTTGTCATAAATCAAAAAGCCGCATAGCACATCATGATGACCGCTTAAAAATTTTGTTCCGGAATGTATTATAACATCGGCACCAAAATCTTTTGGCGTCTGAAGATACGGAGACAAAAATGTATTGTCTGCAATCAGAATTCCACCGTTTGCGTGAATCAGGTCTGCACAATCTTTTATGGAAGTAACCTTCATTGTAGGATTCGAAGGTGTTTCGATAAAGATTGCGCGTGTTTTTGGATTTATATTTTTTTTAACTTCCCTCAGATTGCTTGTATCGGTATAAACTGCTTTTATTCCAAAGCGTCTGTAAATTTCAAAAATGCGGTATGTTCCGCCGTAAAGATCATCGCTTACAATTATTTCATCTCCGGGAGAAAAATATTTTAGTACAGCTGAGAGTGCTGTCATTCCACTTGAAAATCCAAGTGCATAGTGGCAGTGTTCAAGGGCAGCAACGGTCTGTTCAAGTTCAAAGCGCGTGGGGTTTAGGCAACGGCCGTAATCGTAGCCTGTAGAAATACCAAGTTCCGGGTGAGTAAAAGTTGTACTCAAGTAAATTGGAGTTGCAACAGCGCCTGTTTTTTCTTCTACAGGAGTATAACCGTGCACGCAAAATGATTCTGCAGATTCACATGGAATACGGGCAGGTTCCGGAGAGCCTGCATGACTTCCTGAAACAATTTTACTGCTGTCTGACATATATCCTCCCGCCTGAAAAATCAATTTTTTAATTAAGGTTATCTCAAAAATTGCAATTTTTAGAGATTCCATTAATAAGATATTACACGTTTTTTTTTGTTTATTCCAATATTTGTTTCTGATAACCGGCAATAAGAAAAATATATAGCGGGATAAAGAGATTCATGATATAACTTTTTTATGCATGTAATTCATGAGATTGGACCTGTATGGAACACCGAAAGCAGAATTCTTTTTTGGGAACCATGCCCTCGCCTGCTTCAAGGCTGGCTGGGTTTTACTACATGCACCCTCGCAACAGATTCTGGCCGGTTATGGAAAAAATATTCAGCGTTACGCTGCCTTCTGTAAATGAACAGCGAACTTTTCTTTTGCAGAATAATATTGCACTTTGGGATGTTCTGTGCGGATGCGATATTGACGGTGCGCAGGATTCTTCAATATTGAACTGACTTCAAAATGCAACGAACGCTGCGTTCACTGCTACATTCCGCATAAGTTCAAATTGAATAACATTACGGACGAGCTTTATTATTCAACACTTGAGCAGCTTTCTAAAATGGGAGTTTTGTCTGTAACACTTTCCGGTGGAGAGCCGATGTGCCATCCTCATTTTAAAGAATATTTGCGCGCTGCAAAAAAATACGACTTTTATGTAAACATTCTTTCAAACCTAACTTTGCTTGATGACGAAACAATTCAGATTATGAAAGAAAGCAATGTTTCATCAGTTCAGGTTTCGCTTTATTCAATGATTCCGGAACATCATGATACAATTACAACTTTGCCTGGCAGTTTTGAGAAAACAAAAAATGCAATTTTAAAATTAATCGAAAACGATATTCCGCTTCATGTAAGTTGTCCAACAATGAAAGGAAACAAAGATGATTTTAAAGACGTTTTGGCTTGGTGCACTGAACACAAAATCCGCGCCCAAACTGACTACATTATGATGGCACAGTACAACCACGAAACAGAAAATCTTGCAAACAGACTTTCTGTAGAAGAAGCAGGCAAAGTAATCGAAACTATTGTACTTGGCGATGAAGATTACCAGAAAGCAATTCTAGAACCAGACTTTGTTGAACGCTGTAATCAGGCGCAGTTTAACCCGGAACGCCGTTTGTGCGGAGTTGGTATTTCTACTTGTTGTATGGTAAGCAACGGAAATGTTTATCCATGTGCCGGATGGCAGGAAATGGTTTTGGGAAACTTAAACGAAGACAATTTGCAGAACATTTGGGACAATTCAGAAAAAATAAAATGGCTTCGCGGTTTAAAAATGAAAGACCTTGGAAACGGTGAATGCTGCAAATGCGACAAAACTGCTTTCTGCGCTCCGTGCATGGTTCGCAATGCCAACGAAAGTCCTACAGGAAATCCTCTGGAAATCAACCGACATTTCTGTGCAGTTGCCGCAAAAAACAAGCAGATTGTATTGGACTGGAGAAATGCAAAATTAAAAAAGGTGTGAAAAATAAAGATTTGACAGATTTTCATGTTCACTTTGGACAATATAATAACGAATATTTTTATCCGCAATGCGTTATTGACGATTTGGCAAAACGCAAAATTACAGAAGCCTGGATTTCATCAACAACGTCGTGCATGTATTGTCGCGAACAGCATCCGGAATTAAAAAATCAACCGAATGCAAAACAAATTTTAGATGCAGTAAATGAAGAATTTAATATTGCAATTAATCATGCAAAACTTTATGAAATAAAAATTCACCCGCTTTACTGGCTTGTTCCTGAGTTTGAAAAATCCGGTGTATGTTTTGAAAAATATTTCAGTAAGATTCTGAATCAAGTTCAGGATGACGGCTTATTGAATCATTCCGAATTTATTTCGGAATCTGTTTTCTATGAAGGTTTTAAAATACATCCTCGTGCGCAAAACTGGGATTTTTCAGATGACGCAACATTTGAACTTACAGAACGAGTTTTCTCTTTTGCAGAACAAAATAAGCTTCGGATTTTAATTCACACGGGCGAAAGTGAAAATGATTTTCCACGTAAGTTTGAGCCATTCATTGCAAAATATTCAAAATGCATTATTCAACTTGCGCACATAAAAAAAATTGACGAAGCAATTTACATGCTTAATAATTATTCAAATGTAGTTTTTGATACTGCTTTTTCAAGCCAAGAGAATATTTTAAAAATGCAGAATAAAGGTTTTGCAAATCGCCTTGTTTACGGAAGTGATTTTCCGATTAAGGACCACACAAATCTAAAAGGTGAAGTAATAATTCCAAATGGAGTCAAAGAAATTCACCGCAATGCTTTTTTTTGAATTGCCAAAATATTAAAAAAATTTTTGTTCCCCCCGGAAGTCTTGTAAAAATAGATTGAAAAACTTTATCAGTTTGTATAAACATTTTCAATGAAAACAATGTTTTGCAGAAGAATTTATAAAAAAGGTGTAAAAATCCTTTACAGACTATTGTTTTATTTATCATACGAGTATACAATACAAAGGAAAAATATAAAAAGATGTAAAAATCCTTTGCAAGAGGTTTTATGGAAATTAACCGCAACCGCTACCTTAACACGCTTTTGCGAAAGAGAAGCAATGGTCTTATAAAAATTATTACCGGGATTCGCCGATGTGGAAAATCATATTTGCTTGGAACAATTTTTAAAAATGCTCTTATTGATGAAGGTGTACCAGAAAATCATATTCTGCACATGTCGCTTGATTCCTTTGAAAATGAAAAATATTTAAATCCAAAAGAATTTTATACATGGGCTACAGAAAAAATAACAGATAACAAAACATACTATTTTCTTTTGGATGAAATTCAACTTATGGACAGATTCGAATCTGTTCTGAACGGTCTTAATGAAAAACCCAATGTTGAAGTTTATGTAACCGGAAGCAATGCAAAATTTCTTTCCAAAGATATTGCAACAGAGTTTGCAGGTCGAGGAGATGAAATTCACATGTACCCATTGAGTTTTTCAGAATTCAAATCTGTTTATAATGGGGACAACCAACACGCACTGCAGAAATATATGTTATGGGGTGGCATTCCGCTTGTTGTGCTGGCTGCAGAAGAAGATAAAGCAAAATTATTAAAAACACTTTTTGAAGAAACTTACATTCGTGATATTATCCTCAAACATAAAATTAGAAATCAAAGGGAGCTGGAAGACCTGCTGAATATTTTATCTTCTTCAATCGGTTCACTTACAAATCCCGAAAAACTTATGAATACTTTCCGAACTGTAAAAAAATCAAAAATTACTGCTAATACAATTGCAAAGTATATTGAATATTGTGAAGATTCTTTTCTTATTGAATCTGCAAAACGCTATGATATAAAAGGAAAAGCGTATATAGAAACTCCTCAGAAATATTATTTTAGTGATTTAGGACTCCGCAACGTACGTCTTGGATTCAGACAAAATGAACCAACGCACATAATGGAAAATATTATTTACAATGAATTAAAAATCAGAGGATTTGAAATAGATATCGGCGTTGTTCCTGTTATAGAAAAAAATGAAAAAGCAATGTCAGTTAAAAAACAGTTGGAAATAGATTTTATCTGTACGATGGGAATGAAAAAATATTATATTCAGTCTGCTTATTCATTACCGGATTCAACAAAAAGAGAACAGGAAATAAGACCATTTATAAAGTCAGGAGATTCATTTAAAAAGATAGTAATTACAAATGATATTACACCTCCTGTATACGACGATAATGGAATACTTACAATTAATTTTCTTGACTTTTTAAACAATGAATCTATTTTGGAAACATAATCATGTAAGGAACAGTGTTTTACAGGATGACTTATGACAACTATTACAGTAGAAAACGGGCAGTCAATTCAGGCTGCAATTAATGTTTCCCATAACGGCGATGTAATTTTTGTCAAAAGCGGAACTTACAATGAACAGCTTGTTCTGAACAAACAAATTGCAATAAAAGGTAAAAGTTCAAAAGACAAACCTGTAATCTGTTTGCAAAGTGAAAGTTCAAATTGATTTTGTTACAATAGCAAATGGAATTAAAAAATATTACCAGGTCGCATACACTGCCATGGATGATTCAACTTTGCATCGCGAACTTAAACCTTTGCAGATGATTAATAACAATTACGAAAAAATTCTTTTGACTATGGATTACGATATTGTTCCAAACCACGACGGAATAAAACAAATCAACGTGTTGGACTGGCTGTTGGAAGAATAAAAAAACTCCAGTCAGTAACTGAAGTTTTTTATTTAGCTGGGGCAGGACTTGCCTTCCGCTCGCAGACATCGTGTCTGCTCCCTACAGGCCGGTTCCGTTCACTGACGCACACATCCTGTGTGCTTTTCCTCCCGCTTGGTCGGCGTTCACTACACTTCAAGTCCTGCAGATAAAACAGATTTATTCTTTAAAAAAAGAAAAGCTCCAGTTTTTTTACTGAAGCTTTCTCTTTTTTAGCTGGGGCAGGACTTGAACCTGCGGCCTCCGGGTTATGAGCCCGACGAGCTGCCAACTGCTCTACCCAGCGTCGTAATATGTTCATTTAATATACTTCTTTTTTGTAAAGGTGTCAATTACTTTGGGGCTGTTTTTAAAGAAATTTTTATTTTTTTCAAAGATAAAAAAACATGGATACATGCCGATAATTTAAGCGATGAAGTATTCAAAATACAACCGCGAAAACCTTGTTGCGGCGCGGCGCATTTTTATTACTGCGGCATTTATACTGTTTGCGATGTTCAGAATAATGCCGCTTGCGGCAGCCCCCAGGGTTTCGGAACAGAGACAGGCGCTTATTACATACGCACTCAAACTTCAGGGAACTCCTTACGTTTACGGCGGCGACTCTCCCGAAAACGGAATGGACTGCAGCGGATTCGTAACTTATGTTGCCGCAAATTCAGTGGGAGTACAGCTGCCCCGGACTGCACATTCCCTTTACACTGCTACAAAACGAATCAAACCGCAGGAGCGTGAACCAGGGGACCTCGTTTTCTTCAAGAACGACCCTGCTTCGGAACGCATAACGCATGTAGGCATATACTGCGGCGTCTATCACGGAAAAAACCGTGCCTTCGAGGGGCGCAGGGTATTTGTTTCGGCTGTCAGTGACGGGCCCAAAACAGGAGTTCAGCTTACGTTGATGAGCCAGAAGTTCTGGAAGGGGCATTTCTTTGCATACGGACGCTTTCTTCCTTCTACAAAGGAATACAACGCGGCTGTCAAAATAAAAAACGAGGCGGCAAAGTAACCGTCCAAAAGGCAAAATTGTTTTATGAATATGAACTGCAAGTACAAGTACATTTACAGCACAGTATATCTTCTTATATTGATTGCATTTACAGGATGTTCCGCCAGTGTGGACATAAAAGCGGCAAACGACAAAAGCGCACAGGCTCAGGTTAAACTGAATCTGGGGAAAATTCTCTGCGATACAATAGATTCCCTTACTGCAGGAATAAATGAAATTTCCGCATCCGGAACCCAGTCAGCACCCGAAACTGCACAAATCTTTTCAAAACAGGAAATAGAAACTGCATTCAGCGGAAGCGACTTCCAGGACTTAAAAGTCGAAGTTCCTGCAAAAGATTCAGTTTCAATAAGTGGAACAATTCCTTCCCCCGAAAACCAGAAATCATTTTCTGACAAAGGGAATCTGAAGATTGCAAATTTTATTACATGCACAAAAAATTCGCTTACACTTATTCTGTCACCGGCAACACTGCGCACATTTGCATCTTCACTTCCCGAAGAAACCCGCAGTTATCTTGATTTGCTAATGGCACCGGTTCTTACACAGGAAAGTATGAACGCGCAGGAATACAGGGAACTTGTTTCTACAGTTTACGGCGAAAAAATGGCCGCAGAAATGGAAAGCGCACAGGTAAGAATCACACTCTGCCCGCCCGACGGTGCTTCCATAAAAAAGACATCACTTTCCAGTACGGAACGCGCGCGTACGCTGGCAAACAAGGCCGTGCTGAATATTCCGCTGTCAGAATTCCTTACGCTTTCCGAGCCGAAAACATTCAGCATAACCTGGTAGCCAGATAAACCTCCGATAAAACCGGTTAATAGTGCGGCGGCTTTCTGTTGGGAATGTCGCCTTCAAGCTGGTCAGACATATCGCGTATTTTACGGCTCATCATTCTGTTTTCGGTGATGAGCCTTTCTATTGTTTCAGTATGTTCAACCGACACGGCCTGGAGTTGGTTTACATAATCTTCAAGATATGCAAGTTTTATTTCCAGGCCCGTTATACGGTCTGCTGCTTCTTTTTCCATATTTTCCTCAGATTATTCAAGATTATAGGTTTCCCCGTATTTGACAATCTGCGTGTCAGTATATCCGTTTTTAGCCAGATATTCCACAAAGGCTGCCTGCGCGTCTTTTTCTCCGTGAACGAGGAAAATCTTTTTAAGGCGGCTTGTATCTATGGAATTAAGCCATTCAACACATTCCCTGTAGTCTGCATGTGCACTGAATGCGTTTATTGACTCGACACTGGCTTTTACATTGTACCAGTCACCGAGTATGCGCACTTCTTTTGCACCGTCCTTGAGTTTTCTTCCCAAAGTGTTTTCTGACATGTATCCTACAAGAAGAATTATATTGTTGGGATTGTTTATGTTGTTTGCAAGATGATAAAGTACACGGCCTGCTTCACACATTCCGTCGGCACTTATTATAATCATCGGACCCGGTTTTTTGTTAAGTTCCTTGGACTCATCTACACTTGTTATTGTCGTAAGCGAGTTGAATCCGAACGGATTTTTGTGGTGCTCGATAAAGGCTTTCTTTGTTTCGTCATCGTAGCATTCCTGGTGCAGCTGGTAGATTCCGGTTGCATTGACTGCCATCGGACTGTCAAGATAAATGGGTATCTGCGGAATTTTCTTTTTGTCTACAAGAAGGTGCAGGTAATAGACAAGTTCCTGGGCACGCTCTATTGCAAAAGACGGAATTATGATTTTTCCCTTACGGTCAATTGCACGCCTGATTATTTTTTCAAGGTCGTCCATTGCCACTCCGGGACTTTCGTGAAGGCGATTACCGTAAGTACTTTCCATAAAGATATAGTCGGGTGCCTTCATGTCTGTTGCCGGGTCGCGGATTATGGGCTTGTTGCGGCGGCCAAGGTCTCCCGTGTAAAGAATGCGCAGTTCGTCGGAAGGTGCACCGCATAAGGCAGACTCCCCGTTTACCGTTACTGCTGTCTGTACTGCATCTTTTGGCCCGAATATCCTGTGCCACCAGTTTTTTGGCTGTTCGCTGACACCGCCTGACTTGCGGCCGGTAATGTGGTTTTTGCGCTGTCCCGTTATTGTAAAATAAGCGAGAGAACTGCCCAGAATGTGGCCCGCGTCAAAGAATTCAAGTCTTACGTCGGGGGCAATGTACATTTCGCGGTTGTAACCGAGTGTAATTATCTGGTTGGCCGCCTTTACACAGTCTGCTTCGCGGAACAGAGGCTTCCAGGTAAATTTTTCACCTTTTTTGGCGGCCTGTTTTGCAAGGAATTCAGCATCGCGGGCCTGTATTCTTGCGCTGTCCATCATTACGATGTTTGCAAGATCGCGTGTAGCCGGTGTTGCATAAATATTGCCGTCATATTTGTTTTTTGCAAGAACAGGAAGAAGTCCGCAGTGGTCAAAATGAGCGTGGGTCAATACAACGCTTTCTATTTTGTCTGCTGCAAAATCAAAGTTTCTGTTTTTTTTGTCTGCCTCGGCACGTTTTCCCTGAAAAGCCCCGCAGTCAATCATAAAGCTTCTTCCGTCTATTTCAAGAATGTGTTTGCTTCCGGTAACTTCCTCTGCCGCACCCAAAGAATAACAAGTAACGCTCATATTTTCCTCCTGATTATAAATAATATTTTTTTAAAAATTTCTTTTCTTCTGGACAGTTTGCGAAGCAAACTGTCAGTTATTAAGTTTGGCGAAGCCTAATTTAATATATGTCTCCTCTTCTGGACAGTTTGCAAAGCAAACTGTCAGTTATTAAGTTTGACGAAGCCTAATTTAATATACATCTCCTCTTCTGGACAGTTTGCGAAGCAAACTGTAAGTTATTAAGTTTGGCAAAGCCTAATTTAATATACGTCTCCTCTTCTGGGCAGTTTGCGAAGCAAACTGTCAGTTATTAAGTTTGGCTTCGCCAAACTTAATATACAGTATACCACACATTGAACTTATATGAAAAAAAACATACATTTTTAACCTTAAAAACATCTTGTTTTTGAATATGGCGTGCTTTTAACTTCCATTTAAGGAAAATTTCCGCTATAATATAGAAAGTTTTCAGCGATAGCTTTTCCATTCATGAAAACCTATAAACAGGAAGGATTCTTTGTACACAAGACAAATACTTGAACAGCCCGGAAGTTTCGTAAAAAACAAAAGGCCTGTTTTCGGCACATTCGCCGGACATCCCAAAAGGCTCGACATAAGGGGCGTTTACAAGCCTTACGGAACAGTTCCTATTCCGACTCTCATAACAAATCTGCGCATAAAAAGCCGTCTTTCGTTTTACTTTATGATTGGCGAATATGCAGGAAGCATAAGTTTTGTTGATGCAAAAGTATTCGGTTTTGCAGAAGTCGTTTTCTGGAACACCGCAACGAAGCAGAAATTCGTTTACCGTTCAGTCATGGGACCCCGAAAGCGGTTTGTTCCGCACGGTCTTGAAACTGCTTCTACTTCCAGTTACAAAAAGTCACGCTACATACGCATAAGCTGGGACCGCAGGCACGACAAGCTTTCGGTAATATTCAACCTGCATGGAGACAGCGTCCGTCCTTCTGCAAATGCTGCACTTGTGGCAGCTTTTTCTGACAAAAGTTTTGCCGAACTTACCACAGTTCTTCCTGCCCCAACTTTAAGACGCTGTTCGGGTATTTACAATGCCGCCATGTCCCTTCACGGAGCAATCACACTTATTCCCGGGCACGGTGCCATACGCACAATGAGCGATGCCGACGGACTTGCGTTCATGAACATGCACAGAACCTACATGAAGTTCCGCTCACACGGCGAGACAATTACCGCAATGGGAACTGTTGCAGGAAAAAAAGTATCGTTCCGCATAGAGTCAGGCTCGCAGAATTCTGTAAACCGCGAGCTTTACAACGCAAACGTGCTCTTTTGTGACGGAACGGTTACCCCGCTGCCTCCGGTTTTAATGACACATTCCTACGGTATTTCAAACAAGTGGATTATTCAGGATACAGAAAATATGGTTGACCTTACATTTACACCTGTTTCCGAAAATCTGAGCAAAATAAGCATTTTTATTCTAAGAACCGTCTATCACACAATATTCGGCACTCTGGAAGGAACAATAATGACCGCAGCAGGAGAAAAAATTTCATTCCGCTCTATGACGGCCATCGCAGAAAACTATTTGATAAGGCTTTAACCGCAACCGGAGGCTTATATGGAAGAACAGAAGACTACAGGAAAAGGAACACGCAGGCTTGAACCGGGTTCAATTGACAAAACACGCCGCAACATAGGCCCCATTGACGCACGTGAAGCTGAATTCATGCAGAAAAAACTGGGCGGCGAAGTCCTTCAGGAACGTTCGCTTCCTATAGAAGAAATCAATATTCCGGGCAAAAAGCGCCGCCCCGAAGTAATCAGAGCCTCGGGCCTTTCTTCTTCTGACATTTCTTCCCGGAGTGCATCAGTAACGGCTATCAGCAATACAAAACAGATGGGCTCGGTGAACCAGCTTATTTCTTCTTCAAACCAGACCAAGCGTAGAAAAACAGATGAAGACCTTCCGGCTATAACAGCACGTGATGAAAAACTGATGGACCACTTAATGATGTCGCACGAGTATTCCATAAAACCAAACTACGGAATATTCAATGTTTTTTTCAGAATGTCCACAAAAAACAGGGAGCGCGTGTCACGTTCGTTCGGAGAGTATCTTACAAAGCGCCATGTAGACCACATGCAGACGTTTATAAGCACAATCAAGACTTTTATTCAGCTTTCGCCGGATATTTACAAAAGCAAAATTGCGCAGGAACCCGACCTTAAGTTCAAGTTTTTAAGGACAATCGGCCACTGGACTATGCGCGATATAAAAGTTCTTGCGATTGATGTTCAGAATATGTCAGAAAACTTGACTGTTGCAATGCTCATTCCGTTTGTACGCGCAGTTTACCACGAACTTATTACAATTTACTACATCGGCGAACAGCAGATTCCGGCTCTTATAAAAGAAATTTACTCTGACCTCACAGCCTTTGCCGACTCTGACCAGAAAAAACTTCAGATGCTTGCAAAACAGGGCATTACCGAATGGATTTACATCTACAACCAGATAATCAAAGGCATGTACCCGCTTCTTATGCGCATGTGCTCTTCTGAATATGTTGAATTCCCGCGTTTCTTTACTTCACAGATTGCGCAGATTCTGCAGTTTCTTAATGTAGGAAAATTTGACCTTCTTCTTCCCGAAAAGAAAAAGAAGTCTGCGGAAGATGCAAAAAAACGTGAAGAGGAACGTCGCAAAAAGGCCGAAGAGTCTGTTCACATTGCTGGAAAACGTGATGAACTTGTAAATACAGGGCTCAAGATTCTTGAACAACTGTTCCCCCAGGCCGGATTCAGCAGTCTGGAGTCCCATCCAGACCTTTACCCGTACTTCCAGCCCATTTACAAATTCCGCGACGGATTCAATGTAGTGCACCCCGAAAATCCTGTCCAGGTTACTGTTATTCTTATACGTATAATAGAAGATTTCTTTCATGGATGCCGCAACATTAACTTTAACACAAAGGCCGACCAGAAGCTTTCCTCTATGGGAGATGACATTGTAGAAGCAATGAACGACTGGGCTTCATACCACGAAGACCTGTTTGACAAAAAATACGGCGATTATTTAAGCAATTACGTAAACCGCATTTACACGCAGAAAGATTACGTTTCGTCACAGGCAGGAAAAGAAAACCTTAACAATATTCTGTGGCGCGCAAAATACTATTATCTTCCGCACTTTAAGTTCAATGCACCGCTTATTCAAAAGCCGGTAAACGACACAAAGTACAAGCCGCTTTATTCAAGAACAGACTTTCTTAAAACAGTGCTTTCTATTATAGCAGGCCGTATTGATGAAGCGTCGGCAGGAAAAAAGGCAGTCCTTGGCGTAATGAATCCCTGGGACAGATACCAGTTTGATCTGCCCAATTCTGTTTCAAAAAGACTTGATGTTCTTTTGGGGGCAAAAAGAAGTGACGCAGAAACTGCCGCAACAAACGCAAATCTCATTAAATACACGCTGTGCCTTATTTCTGTACTGGACTGGTGGATCAACAATCCGGCAAGCCCAGCCTATTCTACGGACCCCGAAAATCTTTACAGAATTTCAGAAAAAGACGGCGGACCGCAGTTCTCTGTAGAAGAAAGAAGTGACCAGAACCAGCTATTTACAGACGCAATAAAAAAGGCCATCGCAGCCCGGCAGAATGCATAATGTTAAAGGGTGAGAGGTGAAAATTAATACATTTTATCTTTCACTTCTCACCCTTTCCTGCTGAGCAAATCCGTGTGTTAAAATTCAGAATATTAAAGTTGAACGCCAGTAGCGATTTTTTCGTTAAAGCGCTTGAGCTTCTTTTCATCTGTAAGCGGATTTTCCTTACCGGCAAGAACAGCCCTCAAAGCCTGCATCTCTTCACCGTTAAAGCTTACCCCGTTATGCATGATGTTTTCAAAAGAAGCGCATGCCATAGGACAGACTTTCTTTGCTATTTCAAAAATGACTTTTCCGTATTCCTGAATCTCATACTGTGCGTGTGAGTCAAGACGCAGCTTAAGGAAATGGAACAGATTGTGAAGATCCATCTGCCAGTAGAATTCAGTGTACAGTGAAAGCGGTAGGTTTATTCTTGCAATTTCGCGCGCAAGTCCGCCGTCAATCATTTCTGAATACGACTTGTATGCAGTTTCCTGACCCTGAATAAATTCATCCTGAATTTTCTTTGCGGCTTCGGGAGCAAGAGCTTCTCCCCTTCCCTGCTTGTTGTCCTTTGACTGAACAGAAATGCAGGAAGTTTCGGGAACATAAAATTCATCTTTCATTACACTATAACGACCCGAAACTTCATTCATGCGTGCCATTCTGTGTCTTACCCACTGTCTTGCAACAAAAATGGGCACTTTGACATGGAAGGTAAAAACAACATGTTCAAGTGGTGAAGTATGCTCGTGTCTGATCAGATAGTCAATAAGTGCCGCGTCCTGGCTTACAGATTTTGTTCCCGCTCCGTAAGAAACACGTGCAGCCTGAACAATGCGCTCATCGCTTCCGTAATAATCTACAAGACGCACAAATCCCTTGTCCAAAACAGGAAACTCTTTGTCCAAAATCTCTTCCGCAGCAGGAACCACACAATGTGCCATAAATAACCCCTATATTTTATTTTAAATTCAATTTTGTTTTATTTTGCAGCCGGATCGTCTGAACCTGAAGAAGTGGCGTCTGTTTTTTCATCTGCATCATGAACATTCTCTGGTGTAACGACATAAGCCTTGTTCTTCCATGAATAGAATGCATAAAGCACACCCACAGCAAGAATAACGGCGCCAAGAACACGCACAATTTTTACGCCAAAGTCAGCAGGAAGCATAAGAAGAACAACCGCGACCACTACAGTCACGACAATTTCTATTCCCATTCCCGGAAAAGAAACCCCGGAACTTTTAAGGCGAGTCCATGTAAAAAACTGGGTAACGGCAGAAACAAGAAGATATACCGCTTCTATATAGAGAAGAATTCTTATAATACTTGTTACCGCGCTGAACAGGGCAAACGGCAGAATAACCGCAACAAGCCCAAGTACAATACTGCAGGCAGAACGCACCGTAACTGTAGTTCTGAAAGCGCTGTCATTGGAAAGCGAGCGGATCTTAACGAATTCGTAAATTCCGTTTATTATAGCGGCAATTCCAATAAGTACGACAACAACACGAATACTGTCTGCCGGGTTAATAAGAACAATCAGTCCCAGAAGAGCAACCAGTGCTCCGATAATCACATTATTTTTATTCATACAACCTCCAATAAAAAGAGAATGATTATCTCAGTATAACATTATACTGCACTTTCGTCAGTAGCCGGAACAGAACCTGATCTGGACCAAATCACCCCTGCACAAAAGTGTATTCTGCGGAACAGATTATGCTTGAACAGAAGCGCTCCATTCGTTAAATTCTATTTTAAGGTCGTATTTATACTTGCTCAATCGTACAATTATAGGGAAAATTTATGAAACAAATCGGCGTAGTTGCGAAGATTCCGTTTTTATGGGGACGCAAAGTCTTTAAGAAAAGCCACTGGTCCTGCGTTAATCTTATTGTAGGGCCAAACGGTTCGGGAAAGTCAATTCTGGCTCAGAAAATTGCGTCACAGTTTGCCGACTCAGGACAAAAAGTCACCTTCCTGGATTCAGAGCGCACAGACGATACTATTCTTGGCGAACTCTGGGCAGACAAAAAAATACGCGAAAAAATCGAAGAAGTTCTTTCAAACATGTTCGGAAAGTCTATCCGCTTTGAAAAAGACAGCAATATTCCGATTGTGGTAAACAAGTCTGCCGGAATTGAATACGGCCTTAAGGAAGGAGAATGCCACGGCTTTAAAAGAATCCTCACGCTTCTTCTTGCACTTTACGGTTCGGGAGACGGCTGCCTTTTTATAGATGAACCTGAACTTCATCTGCACCCGCAGTTCCAGCTTTTTTTTATGAATGAAATAAGACGTGAAGCCACGGCAAACCCAAACAGAATGTTTTTTTTGATTACACATTCGCCTTATTTTATTGACCTTAAATTCCCCGAAGATCTTATTGGCGTTGTTGTATGCCATATTAACAAAGCACCGACCCACATAGAATCCCTTTCAAAAGATGACGCGGCGCTGTTTATGCGTTTTCTGCCAAGATTCAATACTTACCACAAACAGTTCTTTTTTTCTGACAACCAGATTTTTGTCGAAGGCTACACAGACCAGCAGATGTTTTCGGCACTGCTTTCATGCCTTGAGTCAAAGTACAGAACGGCTGGAACAGGAATTACAGACGTTGGTGGCAAAGATGAACTTGGTGTTTTCTTTAAGGTATGCGGTCTTCTGGGAACAAATGCAAGAATTATTACCGACCTGGACTCGCTCTTCTGCGGAAAACTCAAAGATGCAATCTGTTCCGATGCAAGAAGTGCGCAATGGCTTTCAAAACAGGCAGAAAAGCAGGCACCTTTTTACAGAAAGCTGTTTACAGAAAGAGCGGATCATATTTCATTAAGAAGACTTATTACAAGACTTGAAGCTTATCTTGCAAAAATAGGATCTGCCGTATCAAAGCTGAATCCGCAGGCGGATGAAGAACTTAACTTACTGCGCAAAAAAGTAAATGTATTTTACAGTGAGCGTGAAAACCCCGAACTTCTTGACACATACAAAACGGTTGTTCTTCAGGGAATAAGAAGATGTGAAAAAAAACTTTCGCGCGTACTTCCCAAAAAAACGGCACGCGATATTCCGGCTGTAATCAATCTTTCAAAACTGATATTTGCCGCCGCAGAAGCTGCACGTGTTTACATTCTCCCTGACGGCTGCATTGAACATTACTACACCCAGAACAAAGTAAACTACATGCCGGTTTCTGCAAAGGACAGGCTCTTTCATGACGAGCGCAATCATATTCTTTCGCTGGACTACAACGGTCTTCACGCTGAATATCCTGTGCTTACGTCAATTCTGGAAAAAGCCTGTGCCCTATAAAATGACTACAGAACGCGCAGAATCTTTCCTGTGAAAATCATGCTTATAAGGTCAAGAAGCCACCAGAGATTCCAACCTACGAGCAGACGGATAATTCCGGCAAGGTAATGCTTTTCCTTAAAGCGTGTAAGAATACCGCAGATAAGTGATGTTACCGGAATGATTGCAAGAATAACACTGGGCAGCCAGCCGATTCCAAAATAGTCCTTTCCTTTCTTTGCCATTTTATAATGACCCCCGTAAAATAATTTTTCTACTGTGAATATTTTCGTATGTATTTAAGTATTTGTCAAATATAAAAGAGAATCTCTTAAAATTTCAATTTTCAAAGTCTCCCAAAAGAATTAACAAAATTTTAAATATTTTGAACAAAAAAATCTTTTGACTTGAACATCAATGTACGATGTATAATTTGGTCACAATGTTGTAAAAGTCGGTAAACCTCCTGTTGTAAAACACAACATACCGGCTGGGGCTGTTCAGGTTTGGGCAGCCCCGCTTATTTTAAAAGACATATCTTTCGACAGCTCAAATCCCGCATAACATATATAAAACTTCCTGAATAAATTTTTGTAGACGGACAGGATATTTCTGTAATGAACGCTATGCAGAAAACGCTTGTGCGCCGTGAAAAAATCGGACTTGCCGGAATGCAGGACAGAAAACCAATGCAGCTTTCGGGCGGTCAGCAGCAACGCATTTCTGGCCGGAATGAATAACGAAAGCATTCGTAACTTAATCGACTACGAAACTTCGGGCGCAAAATTTTTTGCAGGATTTTTAACAGCATTTATCGCGTGTCTTATTCCATCAAGAGTGGCATTGAAAGTCCAGCCGGCAGAAGCTTTGCGGGCAGAAAATTAGAAGGTTTGTCACACGGATTTGCTCAAACCTTCTTCATTACTAATCAACTCAGTGCCGTAAGTTATTTTTAGTTGATTTAAAAAAAATAAAAAAGGTGAAAAACCTCTTTCAAGATCTTTCACCTTTTCAATTATCTTCCTGTAAAGATTTTATTTTAGTTTCCGCAACCGCCACAGCCGTCTTCACCGCAACCACCGTCACAGCTGCAGCCTCCGCCACAACCTCCACCGCAACAGCATCCCTGTGAAGCAGAAAGTTCTTCTTCTGTAGGCTCTCTTACATCAAGAATCTCTATCTCAAAGTGAAGATTTTTTCCGGCCATTTCGTTGTTTGCATCTACAGTGATTGTTTTTTCAGAAACCTTTGTTACGCGCACAATCTGAACTCCGGCGGCAGTCTGTGCCTGAAAAGCCATTCCGACTTCAATGGGAACGCTTGTGTCAAACTGTTCAACAGGAATCTCTGAAATCAAAGCAGGATTGTATTCACCGTAACCGTCAGCTGCACAAAGATCCACGTTAAATTTGTCCCCGGGATTTTTTCCAGTAATCTGCTCTTCGAGTTTTTGAAGAAGATATCCGTTTCCGTGAATATAATCGAGTGGTGCCGAATTTATCGAAGTGTCTACAATGTTTCCTTCGTCATCCTTTAAAGTATAATTGATTGATACAAATTTATTCTGTTCTACTGTCATATTTTCTCCAAATAGAATAGTCTGAATTTTATTTTACTGTTCCTGCACTACTTCTGAAATTTCAGGGCAGGTTTCCTTAAGGTAACGCTCAATACCCATCTTAAGAGTCATAACTGCCATTGGACAGGAACCACATGCTCCCGTAAGACGAAGATGTACCTTATTTTCTTCATCAATATTAATGAATTCCATATCACCACCGTCTGCATTAAGCTGCGGTCTAAAAGCGTCCAAAGTTTCCTTAACCTTTGCAATAAGCGCTTCGTCTGCCATAGTTTTCCTCCAAAAAAGTATAGGACATCTCTAAAAAATTCAATTTCAGAGTCTCCCACTATTAATAGGATATTAAATTTTTCTTCTTTTGACCATAGGAATTTTAGAAAATAATGTTAACCAAGACTTTCTATCTTTCTGTGAAGTTCAATTATTCTTGTATGAAGATAGTGGTCGACTGCAAATTTTTCCATCATTCCCTGGGGAATTCCGCCTGCATCTACAATCGGAATATATTCCGTGTCTGCATCAGAAAACTGCTTGTAAACAGAAGGAAGCAAATCTGACGGTGAACATGTTGGGCCGGGTTTGTCCATTATGTCGATTGCCAGCATATTTTCTGCAAAGTCGCCGATCATAAGCGTTTCCTTAAGGTGTTCCAGAGTAATTATTCCGCAGAGCTTACCTGTCTCTGAAGATTTTACCGCAAATGACTGGTTGTGATGCGTTTCAAAACAATCCAGAATATTGCGTATTCTGTCTATGTCATGAACAATTGCATGGCTGTCGGGAGTACAGATTTTTTCTTTTCCCCATGTAACATCGCTTACCTTTGCAGTCTTTAAAATATCGTCTTCGGTAATATCAAGTCCTGCTTCTCCGGCTTTTTGAACCCCGTGCTTTACGCAAACAGGTCCCACAAGCTGAACAATAAAAGTTGTAGCGGTAATTATAAGAATAATCTGCGGCCCTATGGAATCTGCCATGTCGTTACTTGCCGCAATACTCAGTCCTATTGCAACTCCGGCCTGGCTCAAAAGACACCACGGAAGATATTTTCTTACGGCTTCGGGAGCCTTCGTAATTCTTGCACCAAGTCTTGCACCGATTGTTTTTCCCAAAGAACGGCCAAGAACGTATACTACCGCAAGGAGTCCAAGAACAGGTGTTACAATCCAGATATTCAGTTTTGCACCTACAAGAACAAAGAACAGAACATAAATCGGTGGCGTAAATTTGTCTACAAGTGAAAAAACAGGTCGAGTCTTTGCCGGTGCAAAATTCACCATAAAAAAACCGATGGACATTGCCGCAAGAATATTGTCCAGATTCAAAAGATTGCAGACACCGGTAGAAAGAAGAAGTCCTCCGAGCGCAAATGTAAGTACACGGTCCTCGTTCTGCATAAGATTACGTATAACAAGGGTAATCAGAAAGCCGAACGCACTTCCTACTGCAATAGAACCGAATATATCGCGCGCAATATTCAACAGCTGCTTTGCAAACGGAACCGACTGACCACCCAAAAGAGGAGCCGCGATTGTTGAAGCGATGGCATAAAGTATAAGGGCAACGGCATCATCCATGGCCACAATTCCAAGAACAGTCGTTGTAAGAGGACCTCTCGTGCGGTATTCCTTAAGAACATCAGTCGTGGCAGCCGGGGCAGTTGCAGAACAGATTGCGCCGAGTACAAGACCAAGTGCAAGTGAAGTTTTTGCATTTTTTGTAAAAATAAATGCAACTGCGGTTACAAGAATTCCAACAACAAAAAAAGGTGTAACCGACTCGCCTATAAGAATGCCGATAAACTGCCTGCCGTACTTTCTGAGAACACTAAGTTTAAGTTCTGCTCCAATCAGAAAACCAATCAGTGAAAGTGCAATCGTATTAACTGGATTAAGCGCAATAATTGTATCAAGACGCAGAATCTGGAATCCGGAAGAACCGATAATGATTCCGATAACGATATAACCTACTACCTGCGGAATTCTGAGTCTCTGGAAAAGACGTCCGCCTACCGCGCCAAAAAACATAATCAAACCAATAAGAAGAACAAACTGTGCCCCCTGAAGATGCGCAAAGTGAAGCACCTGGGGCAGAACCTGAGCTAAAGGATCGCTCATATTTCCTCCGACCAATGAATTTTTGTGTTAAACTAGAATAGTATATATAAGTAGAAAGAACAAGACAAAATGAGAGAAAATTTTCCCTACTCACCCAGTATTTCTGTAATAACCAAGGCGCATGGTTTTGAGTAGTAAAGTGTTCCGTACATTGCTGCGGCAGACAGAACCTTGCGGCCGTAACCGCGTGTTTCTGCAAAAGGCAGGGCTTCCAGAAACAAATCCTTGGGAAGTTCGTTTACACCAAATTCCAGGTTGGCGCTTTTTACCCATGAACGCACGCGTGAAATTCCGCCGTTATATGCAAACAGTGCAAGGATAGAAGAGCCGTCAAGCCGCCGCCTCATTTCTTCTAGATAGTAAGCACCGAACCTTATATTTGTATCGCTGTCGTTAAGGTCAAACTGGGCAACCTTAAGTTTTCTTGCAACATCTGCGGCTGTAGATTCCATAAGCTGCGTAAGTCCCACGGCACCGGCATGACTCACAATCTGCGGGTTAAAAAAACTTTCTGTTCGTATAAGTGCATAAAGCAGATACTGCGGAAGCCTGAATGTTTCGCACCAGGTTTGTACAGAGTTTCTGAAGTTCTGCGGGTATACGAGTTTTAAAAGCTCAACGTCAAGCGGCTGTTCAGGATAGTTTGCTTTTTTTGCAGCAATGCGAAGACTCTGCGAATAGTATTCGTTTGTTTCAGCGGCGCAGCTGTTCAAAAAGAGGGAAATCTTTTTTGCGCATTCAGTTCCAATGCGGTTACCGAACCTGAGCCATTCATCGTAAATAAGTTCTGGAAGACCAAAATCTGCATAGCCGCACAAAAGCCGCTCAACGTCACTGTCAAAAACTGCATTTGTCTTTGCACCGAATTCGCCCACGGTCTTCTGCGTTTCTTCATCTGTAAGATTAAGCCTGTACGCTGCCAGAAGTTTGTAATACATTTCTGTTCCCGAAGAAAGCGCTCTTTTAAAAAGTCGCTCTGTTTCTGACTGGTCAAGTTTTATGAATCCTGTCTGTGCAAGCCGTGCAGAAATATAACTGAATTTTGCACATGTTTCGTCGCTTGCCTTTTCGTCAATAAGAAGTGCCGTTTTGTAAAAGTCGTCCCACAAATGCTGCGAAAGTAAACGTACAGAAAGTGTTTCAAAAAAATCATCAAAGTAATATGGATCGTTCCATGTTCCGCCGAATTTTTCTACTGCTTCGATTGCGGCTGTTATTGAAGTTTTAAGACTTGTGTTAAGATAATACCAGAGTGCGTTGTCATAATTGTTTTCTGAAGGTGCATTTTCCATTGCTGAGCGAAATCTGTTTAACGCGCGCGTACGGTAAGAGTCGGCCCTGTCGTAAAGCCGTCCTGCATAAAAGTCTGCATAAAAAAGTGAAGACGCGCTCATGCTGCCTTTTATTGAGTCAAGATAAAATGCCGAAGACAGACTGTTTGAAGAACCGTAAAGAAGCGCTTTTCCTGCATCGCTCATTAACTGCGGAATATGGTTTGCAGGATCGTCAAGAATTTTTTTTGCCCTGTCTGCAAGAGCCGCATAGTTCTGGTTGTAGACATCTGCGCGGAATTCTATTGTTCCGGTTGAATCAGAAAGTTCGCAGTACATTTTGTAATGCCACGAAGAAAATATGCGTTCAGTACACCATTTGTAAAATGTTTTCTGAAAGCGTGAGTCTTTCTTTTTTTCAAGCGAATAGCAGCGGTAATAGGCTGTTGAATTTCTGCATGAAGTTACGTCAAGATTTTCTGTCAGTGCAATAATGCGTGCAAATTCTTTATGAGAAAAAAGTTCCGCGCACAGCCGTTCAAGCGAATCTTCGTCAGGAAACATTTCGTACAGTTTTTCATGACGGTCAATTCTTTCCTGCACCGAACCCAGTGTCGCAAGTGTTTCCTGGGCACGTCTTGAAACAACAGGAGTTGCTTTTTTTGCAGCTGTCTTTAAATAACGCTCGGCCGTGGACGTATCATTTTTTCTGAGCGCGCACAAGGCCATATAATATTTTGAATCGTTTTTGTATTCTTTCTGAAGTGTATCACGTCCGGTGCAGCCCGCACAGTTGAGCGCGAACATGCATACCGATATGACAACAGCCATCTTTTTTTTAAATGGAATCAATCTGTTCCGCCTTATTCTGCCGGAATATTTATCCACGTACCCGAAATTATATAGTCAGGATTGCGGATGCCGTTGTATTTTGCAAGCGACTTATAACGCCACGGATTTTTGTAATATGCTTCTGAAATATCCCAGAGCGTATCTCCCCAGACAATTTTGTAGCGGATGTCCTGCGGTTTTTCTGCAGGAGGTTCAGGCTGCTCGGGAACAACAACTTCGGGATTTTCTGCAATTACAATTTCATCTTCGACTGCAGCCGGTGCAGGTTCGGGCTCGGGTTCGGGAATATTCTCGCTCTCCTGTTCAACAGGTTTCTGTTCAGGAAGTTCCGTAATGACAGGTGCATCTTCAATTTCACCGCTACGCATTTTTGAAAGAATATTTATTTTTGACGGAATTACAAACAGAACAAGAAGCGCGGCAATTATACAGATTATTGCGCATACCACGCAGATTATAACCGGAACGCGCGTTTTCTTTTTTATATCATCACTGACTTCTGCAGAAGAAGTTCCGTCGAGTGTTTCTTTGTCATAAAGATCGTTGAACATATTGTTGCTTGGCTGGAAGGTCGGGTCTTTTGACTTTTTGGATTCGTCATAATCACTGTCATCCAAATCAAGATCAGATGTGTCAAACGGATTGTCTTCTGTCTGTTCAAGGTCGGGTTCACCAAAGTCACCGTCAAACACACCGCCGAGTCCTACAGGTTCTGCTGATTCTGCAGTGTCCGAAGGTTCCTCATCAAAGTCTGGAAGATCAAAGTCATCGTTGCTTGAATTGTCTTCTATTTTATCTTCTTTATCTTCCTCTGCATCCGGAACAGACTCCATCGAAAGCGAGTCATTGTCATTTTCATTTTCTGCACTTTCTTTTTCTGAAGCTTCGTCAGTGTCATCAAGGCTCCAGTCAGTTATGTTGCCGTCGTCAAGAAATGCTTTGCCTGAAGTTTCCCCGTTGTTCTGCGAATCTTCGTCTTCGTCATCAAAATCTGGAAGCTGTTCTGTTTCTGCAGTTTCAGAATTATTTTCTTCTTTCGGCTGTCCATCTTCAAAAGATTCTGTTTCGTTTTCTGCAGGCTTGTGTTCACTCTCAGTTTCAGTTTCTGGCTGAGAATCATCTTCAATCAGTTTTTCATCAGAACTTTCAGGTTCGGGAAGTTCAAGTTCTTCTTCTGTCTCGGGGAACTTTACTTCGGCTTCATCAACAGAAGTTTCGTCCAGAGGCTCGTCGGGGTCGGCTACATCTTCTGCAGAAAATTCCGGAAGATCAAAGTCGTCTTCAGAAAATATCTCTTCGGAAGAATCATCTTTTTTTTCTTCAAGAGCTGCTGTATCTTCCTGAGTGTCTTTTTTCTTTGTATCATTATTGAGAGTATCAAAAGAAAAGTCTTCGTCGTTTGGAGATGGGGCTATCACGTTATTGTCCTCCGAAGTATCATTGAGTCCGAGTTTTGAAAGTTCCTGCGGTGAAATTGTAATGTCAGATTCATCACCGTTGTCACCGAGCGGAACATAATCTGCAAGAGTGTCGTCACTGTTCTGTTCCGGCTGTTCGTCTGCTTCTGAAAGAGTCGGGTCTTTTTCGAAGTCTACGGGTGGCCGGTTTGCTTCAGAAAGCGTGCGTGAAACAAGTGTTACCTGCGTTTCGCTTTTTTTGCCTGTTTCGGGGTCGGTTATTTCTGCAGAAAGCTCATTGTTTTCATCCAGGCCTATATCAAGGTTCAGATTGGGTTCACCGTTCTGGTGCGGTTTGAGATTCTTGATTTCCAGAGTGTCTACGTATTCAGCGTCGTTCATTGTTCCGTCGGCGCTTCTGTACAAATCTACGTGAACTGTGGTCTGGTTGTCCTGGACAGTCGTCAAATCGATGGACTTTTTGCCTGCCTTTCCTTCTTCTAGAATGGGAAAAAATGTTCCGTCGGCCAGCTTGATTCCAATTTGTTTCATATTCACCCCGCCTGGTATTTTACTTATTTTCGGCATAAAAGTGTACTATCTTCACCGTATTTGCAAAAAACATTTGATTTATGCACAAAATAACAGTATAGTTTAAAGGACTCTCTATAAATTGCAATTTTTAGAGATGCCCTTAAGAGTAATTCAATTTTTTTTGGAGGAAATTATGGAACTCAAAGGCTCAAAAACAGAAGAAAATCTCAAGACAGCTTTTGCCGGCGAATCACAGGCAAGAAACAAGTACACTTATTTTGCAAGCAAAGCCCGAAAGGACGGTTTTGAACAGATTGCAAGAATTTTTGAAGAAACTGCCGCCAATGAAAAAGAACATGCCAAAATGTGGTACAAGCTTCTTAACGGCGAAATAAAATCTACTGCAGAAAATCTCAAGGATGCAGCCGACGGTGAAAACTACGAATGGACAGACATGTATGCAGGTTTTGCAAAGACTGCCCGCGAAGAAGGTTTTGCAGAAATTGCATTTGCCTTTGAAGCCGTTGCCGCAATAGAAAAAACGCACGAAGAACGCTACAGAAAACTTCTGGACAACGTCACCAATGACCGCGTATTCAGCAAGGACGGAGACGTAATCTGGCAATGTTCAAACTGCGGCCACATCTGTGTAGGAAAGAAAGCCCCGGAAGTATGCCCGGTCTGCAAACATCCGCAGAGCTACTTTGAAATACGCGCAGAAAACTACTAAGGTTGGCTCTAAAAGCACACGTCAATAAAACAGTTGTAAAACAACTGAAGTTTTCAGGACAACTCAAATAGAGTTGTCCTGAAATACATTTACTAGAACAAAATTTATTTTACCATTATACTGTCACTTATGACAAATGTTTTTCTTGCCCGCCTTCTGGTTCTTGGACTTCTGGCATTTTCCAGCGCACGCTTTATCTTTGTAAAAAAAGTTTTAAAGGATTCACTTTCTGTTCTTCCTGCCGTGGCGCTTATTGTTTCTTTACTGAACATTCCTGCATTCGGACTTTCTGTAACCGAAGCGGGACTTTTCTTTCTTTCACTTTTTGTCTTTATATGGAACGTGCGCGCTCTTCTGCGTGTTATGGGCGAACTTGTCATTGACCACTACGGAACCTGGTTCAAAATTATTTCAAGCATAAACCTTGTTCTCATAATTGCCGCGGCGATTATTGTAATTTACTTCAGACCGGCAAAATCAAACGAAAAAACATTCATGATTCAAAAAACATGCGAAAACTACTGCGGAACCTATTCTGACGGTTTTACAAAAGCAGGTGCCCTTCCGCAAAAAGCAGACATACGGCTGTTCCGCTACACTTCGCTTCATGCAAAAGGCGCTGTACACGGAACGGTAATTTTTATTCCGCCAAAGACAGCTTCTGTCTCAGAATACTGCGGTTTTATTAACAAACTGGCATACGACGGCTACACAGTGATTACTGCAGAATTCAACGTAACCGGAATCAAATGGCTGCGCGGACTGAAAAACCTTTCTTTTGCCCGTAAATTTTTCTTCAGAACAATGAAATACTTTCACCCCGAAGACTACAAACTCTTTTTGGAAAATTCCACAATGAGGCGCCGTGACGAGTGGAATGCTCTTATTGATTTGAGCGGCGTCAACGAAAACGATTATGTTTTTCTTGTAACAGAAGATGACGCAACCGGCGATCTTACTGCCCTTATCCAACAGCACAATGCACTTACCGACGGAGCCTTTGATCTGGCAGAAGTTCCCGGTTACAAAACAGCAGGCTTTGGTCCGCTTGAAAACACATCACCGCTTTTTGCCGCAAAGTTCGGTCTTAAACCGGACAGAACCTTCTATATTTCCAGCAGAATTGCGGCGGCACTTGAAGAAGCTGTGTCTTACACTTTGACTGATTTTTATAGCCTAGATGAATAAATTATAGTATACTTTTATATTATGACTCAAAATACAAAAAACAAACTATGGCCTCTTTCACTTTCTGTGCTGGTGGTCGCCCTGGATCAGATAACAAAGGCACTGGTCGTAAAATACATTCCGCTTCTGACACCATTTTCTGACAACGGAATAATCGAAATCTTCGGAAAGTACCTGAGGCTCATTCACGTAAGAAACAAGGCTGTTGCATTCAGCATGGGAGCAGGTCTTCCCGACTCTGTACGTTTTATGCTGTTTTCTGTTCTTTCGCTGATGGCTGTAATAATAATTTACATAGTTTACTTCAGAAACAATGAATTTACAAAACTTCAGCGCTGGGCTCTCTGCGGAATTCTTGGTGGCGGACTTGGAAACCTTGTGGACCGTTTTTTCAGATGGCCTGACGGCGTTGTTGACTTCATTGACTGTTATTTCTTTGGAATTTTCGGATGGGAAAGATGGCCAACCTTTAACATAGCAGACTCTGCCGTTGTTGTATGCGGAATAATCTTTATCATAAGTTTTATTGTACAGGCTGTACACGACTCCAAAAATTCAAAATCTGAGGCTTCAAAATGAACAAAAAAGGATTTACACTTCTGTTTATACTTGTTTCTACAATAGCAAACGTTCTTCTTACGCTTTTGTGCATTGCTCTTCTTGCGCTTACTTTCATTGGTGTTCTTAAAGCATTCCATATAGAAGCAGGCAGCAGTGCCTACGGAACAGCCCTTGTTGTAAGTTTTCTTGTGGGGTTAATCATAAGTTTTTTTCTTTACACAAAGGTTTCCACGCTGATTATAAAGAAATTCAATATGACAGAAAAGTTTGAAGACAAATGGCTGGATCATTCACGTTCAGAAAACGGATCTTCCAGCAAAGAAAAGCCTCGCCAGACAAAGATGCCGTCTTCAGTTCTTCCTACTGATGAAGAAAAAGAAGAAAAGGAAAAGTGGGGCGAATAACCCAGACGGATTCCCATTCTATCAATAGCCGTCGCTCATGCTGCGGTTAATGTCACGCTGGTAAAGTTCCTGATAGACAAGGCTTCTTGTCTTGAGGGTATCTTTGAGTTCCTGTGGGAACGGCAGATAGCGCCAGAAAATTCCGCGAACTTCTTTTTCGAGTTTCTGCGTTCCCAAAGACTCTTTTGTAATCCACAGAATATAATCTTCTATAAAGAACTGCTTTACGTCACCCTTCATTTTGTGTTCTTCAATATACTGGTAATAGTGTCCTGTAAGTCCGTCTGTCATCCAGTCGTAGGAAGCCTTTTCTTTTGCAACCTGCCATCTAAGGTCTGCCACTGCGGTAAGACACGCAATCTTCAAATCCCTGGGGTACATTGGAATTACAATGCGTCCGCGGCTGGTAACACGGTTCATTCTGTCAAAAGGTTCCCAGCAGAAACCGTTGTCACCGTAAGTCGGCACAAGAAGAACATAGGGAACAATTCGGTGCATAACATTTTTGTGTACGCGGCAGAAACACTGCGGATCAATTGATTCTATCCATGCAAGTTCCCTGAGTACGTTTTCGCGAAATCCGGTGCTTTTGTCAAAACAGTGGAAGAATTCACGCGTAAAAATCGGGAACTGGTTTCCCTGCCGGCCGCAGGTCATTTTTGCCATCTGTCGGATTGTCGTCATTTCGGTAAGAATATCCTCTGTTCCTACACTGACTTCTTCCACAAACTGTCCTGTCTTGTCGTTAAGGCTCTGTTCAATTTCCTTTGCTTCCTGAAGTTCGTCCAGACAGTTCGTAAGTTCCTTGTCTATTTTCTGAAGCGCGTGGAACCTCTGCGTAATTTCGGCAAACAGTTTTTTCTGAATGTCTGTGTATGGCGCACGGTGCGGTTCAAGACCGATAATTTCTTCGTGGGTTGTAAGAGAATTAATCCTGTCAGTTATTTCGTATTCAAGTGTATTGCGCTCACTTTCCTTTGAATTTACAATGCTTTCTATACTCTGAAGCTTGCCGCTGTTTTTGCTCTTTAACTGCTGCAGGCGCTGGGCTTCTGCTGCGGGTGTTTTTGAAGCACGCATCGGAACTTCATCTGTTGTACTGAGCTTTAGATTTCCTAGAGCAATTTCGCGGATCCACTCGTCAACGTAAAGAACAGGTTCGCCGCTTGTGTTTTTTTCTATTGAACGCGCAAAAAAATCTTTTTGTTCCGGCCTGAAGAGAGAAGGCAACACTATGCCGAACCTCATTGCCATTTTTTTGCACTCTGCAATATTGGGGTTTGCCATTTTTGGGGCAAGACTTCTGAGAAATTCCCAGTATGCTGTAATTATCTGCTGGCGGTAAACTGCGCGGTCTTTTTTGTCTTCGCATTTGAGATATTTTATTAAAAGCTGGTGAAGTCTCTGCGAACTCTGGCCTTCACCGGTAAGACAGGTTTTGTAATAGGCCGGATCATCATAAACAGTGCTGGGCTCGTCTTCAAAAAATTTTTCAATCGGTCTGAATGCCTTGACGCTTAAATCTACTTCGGGAATGCCGTTTTTTACTTTTGGAACAGACATCATTGCATTGTGCTGTTTCTGGAGCTGTACTTCATATTCCTTCTGCTCAATCTGCTTTTCGTCGGCTTTTATATCTGCAGAGCTTTCGGGCAGACTGTCATTTGTTTCCGCAAGAAGCGCGGCAATGCTCGGGTCTATATCATCACTGTAGCTCATGTTTCCCCCATAAGGCAAGTTATCTTGAGAAATAATATTTTTTTATTATATCACGTTTTCGGTTATTTTCAACAGTTGAAACAGCACTTAACTGCATTTGAGTGTTACTTCGCCGGAATGAAGTGTGCGCGTACTTTTGTCTTTGAGTTGAACAAGAAGGCCTGCATCGTCTGTTATGTCCAGAACCTCTGCACTGTAGGAACCGCTGTCTGTTCCGGCCAGAGGCGTGACCGTTACTGTCTTTCCCGAAAGAAACGAACGCGCGCGGTATTCACCAATAATGTTTTCTGATGACTCAAGAATACGTACGGTTTCCAGATAGACCCGTGCAAGAAGTGCTGTCCGTAAAGGAAGCTTCCCGCCACCTTCTGCAGAACAAATGCCCCCGGCTTTGGACAAAAGCTTGCGCGGCATGGCTGCATCTGCAACAATATTTATTCCTATACCAATAACGGCTGCTTCGACTTTTTGTGAAACAGGATTGAGTGTTCCTTCGGTAAGAATGCCACAGACTTTTTTTTCATTAAGATAAATATCGTTTACCCATTTGATACGGCATTCTGTTTTGCAAAGCGCGTCTATTGCACGGCATACACCTACAGCAGCCGCCACAGTGTAGACAGAAGCATCTGTTACCCCGGCGCGCGGTACGTAACATATGCTGAAGTAAATGCCGGACTCGGGCGGGGAATAGTAACTGCGGCCTACCCTTCCGCGGCCTGCGCTCTGTTGTGCTGCGGCAACAAGTGACAGATGAAGCTTTTCTCCTTCACAGGTGCGCGTTCCGTCAGAATTCAAAAGTGAAGTTGAGGCGCTTATTTTTCTTAACAGTTCTGAATTTGTACTGTCTGTTTTTTGCAAAAGCGTATACATCTTTTGGTGAAAACAATCGTATTCCTTTTGGGACGCAATTTTTTTTAGTTCCGCGAGAAAAGATTCTTCTGTAAAATTATCGCCGGTCATTCGTTTATGCTTTTCCCAAAAGCGAAAATTCGTTCACTGACGAACTGAATGCGATTCCGCTTCCGGGAACAGAAAGACAGTCCAAACTTTTTACGGCTTCAAGTACGGCATCTTTTTTGTCTTCGTCAACTACAATCATAAGCATTTCTTTTTCGGGAACAATGTGCATTCCAAAAAACTTTGCGTCATCTTCGCGGGCTGTTCCCCTTGCGTTGATTACCGTTCCACCGCCAGCACCGGCTTTTCTTGCTGCGGCCATTGCATCATCTGCATATCCTTTGTTGAGAATTACGGTTATGAGTTCTTTTTTGCAGTTCTGTGACATTTGTTCTGTTCCTCCTGTGATTGTACCAGTCTTAAGCATCTGTGAGGCGCCTGTTTCTATAAGGACGCCAAAGCCTGCACGTTCACTGCCGGCTGCTTCTTTTATTGCACGCGATATGTTTTCTTTTGTGCTGTTTTGGGCAAGTATCATTACTACGTCGCGGGTAGATTCTCCCAGTCCAAGTGCTGCCATTACCGGGCTTGAACTTATGCGGCGTCCCATGAGTACTGTTCCGCCAAAGCTCCCTGCCGAAACTGCTGCGTCTGATATAAGTTCTGCCTTGTTGTGCGGAACGACGCTTATCAGAAGTGTGTATCCGTTCATTTTTCCTCCAGCGGCTGCTTTTTTGCAGACTCATTTTTTTTCTTGAAGACAATTCCAAGTATCTGTATTGCAATAAGCGGTGTCATTGCTACAAGTGCTATTACACCAAAGGCATCTGTTGCCGAACTTGCACCACCGGCAGCTGCAGCACCAAGTGTAAACGAAAGAATAAACGTACTTGTCATAGGGCCACTCGCTACCCCGCCCGAATCAAACGCAATGCCTGTAAAAAGCGGCGGGCAGAAAAAAGTAAGTATGAGAGCAAGTGCATATCCCGGAACAAGTACGTACCACAGGCTGAATCCATAAATTACCCGTAGCATACTTACAACAATTGCCGCAGCAACACCCGATGAAAGGGCCGCAAGCATAACCTTTCGTGGAATGGTTCCGCCGCTGACACTTTCTACCTGCTCGGTAAGTACCCAGACAGCGGGTTCTGCACAGACGACAATTGCACCGAATACAAAAGAAACTGCGGTTATCAATAAAGTCCAGATTCCGCCTGAAGCAAAAGCCTTTGTTCCCAGAATTTCACCAAGCGCTTTTCCTGCCGGCATGAATCCGCCGTTTACACCGACAAGAAAAAGAACAAGCCCTATGAAACCGTAGACAAGTCCCTTTACCATCCTGCGCACCTGAACCGGCGGCATCTTTAACAGAAAAATCTGGAATACCACGAACATTATTACAAGCGGAATAAGTGCAAGGCTTACT
>OQVQ01000036.1_pt1 | contig 56101 bp, 38 predicted proteins | sample 1691491 | NCBI WGS metagenome assembly OQVQ01 (sample SAMN03418252, study PRJEB22391) | human gut metagenome | biome: human-gut; feature: organic feature; material: feces | host: Homo sapiens | place: Tanzania | collected 2013-01
GGCACCGAGTTCGTCGTCTCCTTGGCAGTCGATGCGGCGGTTCAGCTCCTTCCACTCGTCCAACGCCTGGCTTGCGGAGATGCCGGTGTTTGCCGCAGTCGCGGCAAGGTCCTTGCTGACGGAGAGATACTCCTGGGAGTTCTTGTCGGCGATGCCGTCAAGCTTCTCCTTGAGGACCTCGGCGCGCTCGGCCTTCTTCTGGAGTGCCGCGACGGACTTCTTCGCGCGGTTGTTGAACTCAACCAGGAAGACTGGTACTCCGTGCCTTTCGCGGACTCATTGCCTATCATATTCGGATATGTCCGGCAGATTCCGGTAGGGCGTACTGCCTCGTGGGCGTTGACCATAATGTGATGGTCGGCGGCCTTGCGGATGGCGTACTGGTAGTGGTTGTTCATCCACTGGCCGTAGTGATGCTCTCCGCGAGGGAAGATCTGGCCGACATAGCCGGACTTCACGGCATCGTAGCCGTACTTGTTCATCAGGTCGTAGGCCGCGTCGATGTGACGTTCGTAATTCCTTACCGATGAGGAGGTCTCGTGGTGCATCATAAGCTTCACGCCCTTAGAGTGGGCATATTCATTAAGTCCCTTGATGTCGAAGTCAGGGTACGGGGTGAAGAAGTCATAGACAAAGTCCTTGGAGAAGCTTTCCCAGTCCTCCCAGCCGATGTTCCAGCCTTCGACAAGGACCTCGTCAAAGCCGTTGGCGGCGGCGAAGTCGATGTAGCGCCTTACGTTCTCCGTGTTGGCGCTGTGCTTCTCGGAATGCGGCAACTTGGTGTAATCTACCGTGTTGAGGTCAACAGGGCGGACATCCCCGGTGTAGGACCAGGTTCCCTTACCGCTTATCATTTCCCACCACACTCCGATGTATTTCACTGGTTTGATCCAACTGACATCCTCGATGGCGCAAGGCTCGTTGAGGTTCAGCACAAGCCTGGACTCCAGCTGTTTGCAGGCATCGTCCGTGACTTGGACCGTTCTCCAAGGTGACTTCGCCGGAGTCTGGATCGTGCCTTTTCCGCCGGTAGCGTCAGGAGTCAGGGAAGCCTTGAAAGTCAGCGTCTTCGGGTTGATCTCCAGATGCATGCAAGCGTAATCCAGAAGCGCGGCCTCGTGAATATTCACGTAGATTCCGTCGTCCGTCTTCATCTGAAGCGAGGTCTGCACCGCATTTGTCGAATATGGGTAGTGGTACGGGTTCGGCAGCAGCTGAGCCGGCAGCAGGGAAGGAATCTCTGACAGACGGGACTTGGTATATTCATACTCCTGCGTGTCGAAGTCGCCCGGAATCCACCAGGCGGTGTGGTCGCCGGCCATCGCGAACTCCGTCAGCTCGTCGTTGATGATGAAATATTCCGGCCAGTCCATCGCCCCGAACTCGTAGCGGAAGCCCAGTCCGTCGTCGAAGAGACGGAAGCGGATTGTCATCAGCCTTTCGGTAGGCTTGTGTTTCAGATTGACAGCCAGCTCGTTGTAATGGTCGCGGATAGAGTCTTCCTCGCCCCACACCGGATGCCAGGTCTCGTCGTGGGAGCAAGTGTCGGCGCTCACGATTTCGAAATCCTTGTAGAAATCAATCTGCGGATGCTTGTCCTCCTTGGTCACCTCCGTCCCGTTCACCTTGATCTCCGACACGTTGAGGTCACCCCTCAGCAGGAATCCCAACCGGCTGTCCAGCACCACCTTGTGCTCCTTGTAGTCCAATGAATATGACGGCGTCCCTTCCGCCGACATCCCGAACCTCATCTCCAGATTCCCGTCCGGAGACAGAAGTGTCCTCTCCGCCAGCATCTTGGATCCGCAGGCACTCTCATTACTCCCGCCGGAGCATCCGCCCGCCACCGCAAGCGCTATCGCCGCTCCCAGCATCACTGAAATGATATTGTTTAATCTTCGCATATTGTTGTTATTTATCATTTATTTGCAATTTATGTTTTAGTATTATCCATTGCAGAAGTGAGATGCTTTTGCTTTGTATAGGTTCCATCTCTTTGATGCAACCGTCTTTGATGTAATCGTATAAAGTAAGTGGTTCCTTATGAAACGCATCACTCTGGAATGGGACACGTGGTAGATAGTCAGGGAATCGATATGGTAGAACACCCGGATTGAACAACATAAAATCGAATACAGAGTTACGTATTACATCAATATTATGAATGCAACCTTGCAGGTAGATCGCATTGTCATCGTGAGGCTTACATGAAAAGTCTTTCTCGGTAATTGTGGTTGTCAAACTTGAATTGAACACCACGTCTTCCGTCTCCTGATCGAAATGAACCACCAATGACTTGTTGACTCCATTCTCTACAAGCAGGTAGTCTTTGTTGGAGTTGCTGACGCTATCCTTGCAAAAGAAAATATGCGTTCCCGAAAACCAAGGCTGATAGTAAAGGATGTACACATTCGCTGATGGAGAATGAAATATCAACTCATCAGTGGAGCAACCAAAGTTAAGCAGCACCAATAATATGAGGGAGCATACGCCCGATAATGTTTTCCAGTTGGTAATATTCGTTTTCATTCCTCACTCATTATAAACTTTGGTACAACTTGATTTCAGTCCGTCTTATCGGCTGAAGGTAATGGCCATAAAGGCTGCCGTTTGATGAGACAGCGCAATTCTTATAATTACCCCATAAACTCAATGACACTGAGATAGAGTCTCTGAAATCTTCAATCTCTTCCGTACTCCAATCCTTATAACATATTCCTAATTTGTCGTCAGTAATCTGATGGCTAAAATAAGTTCCATTACTTATTGGCCGAAAATCAAATACGTTGCGGCTTATTACCTCGATTCCATAATTGGCTCCATCAATAAGAACCTTGTATGGCTTCGTATTGAGGATAGTAGCATCAATGCCATCCTCTTTTTCAGGAATTCTGACCACATCCTTGCAGGAATCCATCCGGGGCTCTTCCCCACGCTGAAAGTACAGATATACAAACGACGAGTCTGCATCTTTCAATACATCAATATAAGTGTCAATTTCCTGAATATAGAAAAGACTATCATATGCGACCGTCTGGTTAAGTTTTTCCATTAACTTAACCAGATAGAAAGAACCAATCAATATTAAGATCGCTATCAAAAATCTTTTCATTGCATCAATATGTTATAACCTGTGTACTAAGATCAATTTTGTGATGACTAACGAGAAGAATATGCAATCAAACACATACAAAGCGAAAGACAACCGTCTGTTATTTGACCTCTTAGTAAGGTGGAACAACTCTAAGATCAGATATGTGAGTGCCAATATCAGCTCAATCGCAATTGTCGTGAGGTATATCCTAAAATTTCCTCCGTATAAACACCTTGTGAAATCACTTGAATATACAACCCTGTACGTATCGGTATCAATACAGATGTTATAGCATTCTGATACCAGAACACATAGAAAGACAGCGATAAATATCAGCCTTAATATGTTGTATGCCCAAAATTTCATAATGCCACGGTTACTCTATTCATTCCATAATTCTGTTATCCTACTTTTCACGCTTTCGCAGAACGTATCTCCTGATTTTCGATCAGTGATAGGGTTTGTTGTGAGCTCAAGGCGGAACTGATTAAAGAGCCTTATTGAATCATCATAATCGACTCCTTTTAAGTACAAATTCTCAGCAAGCATTGATGTGTAAAGCGTGTAATATTCTTTGTGATTCATTATGTATGTCAAGACATAATCAACATCCGAAAGTAACATCGGTTTTATATATTCACTAACCATTTCCGCCAAAGCTCCGTCGGATTTAATGGCGATATCATTGAACAGATGAAAGTAAAAACATTTCTTATTCTTATCTTTTGGTAATTTTGTGAGTTCATTAAACAAGAAGTCAATTTGCTTGTCGTTGTTTACAATATGCTTATTATTAACATAGTAAGACACTATGCCTTTTTCTGATTTAATTTTAGAGATTGTGCTATTTTGTTCGGCATAACTTAAATCTTCCCAATAAATTTTTGTAAATTGGATAGATGATAAAATAGATGAAAAAATAACGAATAAAATACAATTCTTCATTTCAAAGTATTCTTAAAGTTTAGCCATATATTTTTCCAGTCAATATACTTAGGGGCTATTTGATAATCAATGACTATTTCTACAAAGTTCTTACCTGAACTATTGATCACTTTTTCTAAATCATCAATAATCAATACTTGTCCAGGATATTCATTGCTGTCATTACTCATTAAATTGTCAGTAATAACTTTAAATTCTTTTATGTCTTCATCGAAAGCGCGTAAGCATCCAAATGTTTTTTTTAGTTTTGGTGAATTTATTTTATCCCATTGTTTAGATCTGTTGTTGTATACCTCTTGCCTCCCTCCATGTATTCTAATGGAGTTACGTTTGGTATCAACGATTTCACCTTGAATTCCTATCATTGATAAGCGAGGATTTGGACCATAAGAAGCTCTACTACCTCCGGAAATCCAGGGTGAAGAGTTTGGAATATCATATGTTCCTAGCGGTGTATCGGCGCCAGTTATATGCCGATTATGCCCTTTTACGCCTTCGGCTCTTACATTAAATCGATAAATTTCATTTCCGGAATTTGTGGTTACAATGGCAATTCCGTAACCATATTCTTTTCTATCTTTATACAAATGTACTGTAACGTCCCATTCGCCCGTTTTATCCACTTTATTAATTGGGTTTGAAGAACAATATCCATATGGCGTTTTTGATGATGCAATAGCAGCTATCGGGTCTGGAGATGTCCAAGATCCAAGAAACGGAGTCAGGAACCGTGCGCCAAAGTCATTGGCTGTCAGAGAGAGATTATTCAAGTTATCACAGACAACGAAGTTGTCGTGCTCTTCCTTGCCAGCATAACGGTAGCGGTTGAGCGAGAATACTGGTTGATATGAGTCTTGGATGCGACCACCGAACGGAAGGTAGTCGTTGACCTCTAAGACAGGTAGATAGCCACCGGAATTCAGGCAGTGAAGAACCCTTACATTGCCGAGATGGTCTTTGACCTGCCAGCAATCTGCATCTCCTATGGGTATTTGTGGTGATCTAAGAATGCGTCCGTCCGGATAGGCTACACTCTCAAGTGAACCGATTCCTCCACCATTGTCTTTATATATGAAATTGCCTCTATATTTCAATCCTCCGCCAGTGCTGTAGAATGTGGACTCTTTCGTTCCGTCAGAATAATATGTGAAAATTGTACCTTCGGAACGACGAGGCAAGTTGAGAATGTTGTACTGTATAGAGTCTGCCTGACACATACTGATGATGTTTCCGTTAAGATCGTAGGAAAAATTTAACGCAGCCATCTCTCCATCAGAATTACCAAAGTCTGTCTCGCCGCCAGAGATTCTATTGCCGATGTGGTTCATCCACATAGTGTATCGGCTGCTGCCATCGTGTCGAGTCAACCTATTTATGTTGCCGTTGAGGTCGTAGATGATTCCACTTTCAGTCCCTATTGTGGTGGTGGTACCATCAACGTACCTGCGATTTCCTAACAGTCGTCCAAGATGGTCATAATTATATGTATTTATAACAGTCTTTTGGTTATAGCTATCCATTGTCATCATCGAGATGTTTCCGTTAAACAGAGGTGAAGTGGAGAGTGTCGGTGACATATATTCCAGAGATTCCGAGAACACTTGTCCTACAGTGTAAGTGTTGGCGGAGATATTTGTCAACCAACCACGGATATCTCTGGAATATGTTTCCAAAAGATTTGCTGTGCCATTAGATAAAGTTTCTCCGACTTGCTTGTTCTTGATGCGTCCTGCAAAATCGTACGAGTAATAAACTGGACTGAACACATGTCCGTTCAAAGTCCTCGTGTAGGATGTCAATCGGCCTCTTTTGTCATATGTATTGATAGTTAGTAAACTATCGGTATCCCCGAACTGTGAAGTGTGTGCCTCCATTGTCGCTATGGAATTGCCCACGAAATCATATTTTGTCGAATAGCGGGAAGTCCAGCCATCACTCGATTTCTCTACCTTTTGGATCATACGACCTTTCTTGTCGTACCAGTAGGCACGTCTGATATATTGATGTGGTATTACTAATCTTGTCCCGGATTTCCCATCAGGATATGTCCTTTTTGCAAAATAGGGTACCTCCATTACTAACTCGTAAGACGGAAATGTAATGCAGCGAGTCGAATCAACGTTGTCTGATGAGACAACATTGGACACTTCTTTGAATGCAAGGTCGGATGGAATCCCTGATGATTCATTGGAGTAATATTCTGTGGTTGTTGTTGGAAAACTGTCGGCAAGTAAACTGGTGATGCTGTACCCTTCCGATAATGCCCCTCTAATATAATCGATGGAATGTCTCGGAACACAGACTCCTTCTATGATTGGTCGGTCAAGGTCGTCATAAGTATAATACATTGCGTGCCCTTCCGCATTAATTAGGTTGCTGTCTTCCATATAGACTAACCGTCCTCGTAGGTCATACGCATATCTTTTTATACCGGCTCCGGGGACGTGGCTTTCTATTACTCTCCCTTTACCGTCATACTGCCAGGTGAAGCAACTGTCCAAGGCGAATGCTCCGTTAAAGATGATCTCCTTTCCTGCGTGCAACTCACTGCTCCCGATTGGTTGAACGACACATACCAGTGAATCTTTAAGATCGTAGATGTGATATGTATCGTGATTAACACCTCCATTGATTTTTCGCTCAAGAATCAATCGTCCTCTTGCATTTGTAAATGTCTGCGTGGTGTCATTGTCCTCGTTGATGACAGTTACTTTAGATAGGGTCCCCTCAGAACTTATGCCTGTACATATTATTGATGGACAACTGGAGTTATTAGCCGCATAATGATGAAAATCAAAGATTTCATCGGCTTGTGAGTTCAGTGAGTATACGTACTGAATCTTTTTCCCTGATGTTTGATAGATTGCTCCAGGCTTCTGTTCTGTCAGAGGTCTTCCGCTTACTCCGGTCTCGTAAGTTCTTTCGGTATAAGGGCGGTCATCATTGAAATAGTCTGAGTACCATTTTTGTTGGTCAGAGAGTACTCTCCAGTTGCGTTGCCAACTGCCTATGCCAGAGTATGGTAGATATGATTTCACATCTGCCCTATGCATAGGGTCGTACTTATACGGCGTTATGATGTCATGTCCATCGCCGGATCCATCTTCCATTATTGTTTGGTCAAGATAGCCGAGTCCGTTATAAAATTCCAAATCACACGTGTATTCCGTTCCATCTTCAGTTAAGTGTTTAAAGGTCATTATACGGTTGAAAGGGTCCCCTCCTTCTGTCATAAGGTAGGTGTCATAATACACGACAAGACAGCTGTCAGAATCCCTTATCTCATTTAGTCTGCCTTTTTTATTATATCCATACCGTGTAGTTTTACCGGACGGTTCTTTTATGAATGTCAAACCTACAAGGTCTTTCCAAGAGTACTCTGTCCTCGCATTATAACTATTCACAGTTTTAGCAACGATGTGTTTTCCGGCATTGTCCCAGTCGTATTGGACGTATGCTCCTCCAGGCATAGTCACCTTGTAAGGACGCAGCATTGTATTGTAGGAAACATTTGTTATTTCCAGACGGCTGTTTGAACTTGACGGAGATGTTTGTGATGGCGTATCGAGGACATACTCGGTAAGACTCACAGGGTTTATTCCTTTGGATCCTTTGAGGTAGCTAAAATGAAATTTTCCCGTGTATAATGTACTGCCGTTCTCAGTTATACTTGTGACGACATCAGAAATGGCTGCTTTCTGAGAACAGGCATCTCCAGCATTTGGATTGGATGAACAGTATGTGTATTCCGTGTTAAATATTTTGCTGCCGGATCCTGCACATTCTCGTGTCTTTTGTCCGGTAGATCGGTCATATTCATAATCAATGAATGTTGTCAGGCCGGATGATTCTCCGTAAGTCGGTTCGTAACGAGTCGTTTTTACGCTTGATAACTTTGGATAGAATCTAGTTTGGTAGAAGTTCATCCAACCAACCATCATATTAAAGAAACGGTTCTCACTCATACCCTCCAACGGTGTGTACCCGTAGGTGGTCTTTTTTACTAGTTGCCCAGCATTATTGTATTCTTCTTCACTTTTGACTTTTCCTCGAAAATCACTATAGATCCATAAAGGGGAGATCAACTTCGTTATCAGATCACTCCCTCCTGTCTTTGATGCCACATCGGTTGTACCACTTGCCGTGTTTGAATCCATCCATTCTGATGAGTCAACCTTGTAATAGTCACCATATTCCTTATAACCATTGAATCGATGAATGATGTATGAACCATCTGGGAAAGTTTCCTTTACTTGACGGTAACCGATGACATCACTGTAGGATTCTCCAGTCTGATAACCATTGGAGTAGAAGATCGCTCCAAGGCCGGTGCGATTAACAGCCCCCCAATTCTTCCAATAGTCGGTTTTGATCGAAGTCCATCGCAAGGAGAGCAATTCACCTTGACTGTAACTATACGATTTGGTAAAAGTGCTATCTGGCTCAATTTGTTTGTCTACAATTTGGCTGACCCTAATACCTCCACATTCCTTATTAGATGTCTGCAATGTGGGAGGTGCATCGGTTAGGCGATTAAGAACAAACTCGGTATTGTTTTTTTCATATGAAATCTCTGACCATCCGTATGTCGGATAACGAACCTTGGTCAAGGCACCGCATTTCAGATAGTCAAGGCGTTCGAGAAATCTCCACGTGCTACTTTCCAGATCCTCTCTCATATAGTTTGTTCTCGGGTCAAAATTCACAGGGCACCAGAATCCCCATAGATCGTGCCTTTTTGAATCGAAATTTGGAATTGTCCCAAGACTGTTGTCATAGTCGAAAAACCAAACACCATATTTTGGAATGTGGACTCCACTCAAAACCATTCTTCCGGCCCCATTAGACGATCCTATTCTTGAATGACCAATGCCTATTTTTTCAATAATTTCATTGTCAATATTTTTAATGCAGATTTCGGAAAGTTTGACATTACGGATTTGGAGAGGGTGACTATTGAGATAACTCGACACAAAGATATTCTCATAATTCACGGCTGACATTTCATCCTCTGAACTTGTTTTTTCTTCCCAAGAGAATGAAATTGTGGATTCTGTCCTTGATCTGTTGGCATTGTATATGCTGACTTGCTCAATTGGATGACTATAACCGTAATTCAGATTAACACGCTCCCAACTTGGCACGGAATCTCTTGGTGTGGACATGGACTCACTTGTCGGAAGTAATTCTGTATAGGTTGAATATGAATATGTGACCGTAGGTGTCAGGTTCGGTTTTTCTGCGTATGAAAACAGCGCCGTACGCCCATTAGGAGCCTTTATCTTTGTGAGTTTCCACGCTGTGTCGGTCCATCCGCTCATTGTTCCGGTGATGTTGGTTTCGTCAGGGCATTCGTCCTTAATCACACGGCTGATATGATATTCTCTTGCGCTGGTGACATCTCCAAAGGTATATTCATAACCATCCCCTGTCTTGATGGTGAATTTCAGGGAATAACCGTCCATTCCAGTGGTGGTCTCTACAGTAACATCTATTTCACCCTGCGGATGAGTCGAACTTGTCAGTGTCAACGTCCCGTTGTTGTTCATTATGAAGTCGCCACTGTAAGGACCGAAACTGAAATGAAAGAGGTCTGGGCTCAACTCGTATGAGTCTCCGTTGGTGTAGATGGGAATGTCCTCATAAAGGTCATCGTTCAGGTGCCTGACGAGTTCTGCGGAAGTGGCGGTTTCCAGATCCGGAGTTCTTGGTCTGTTTATAGTGAAGCTTGTCCCCAAGCCGATATGATTCTTGTAAGCCCAATAATAGCCATGTCTGATTTCTGCGCTTTCAGTGGACACTTGCTGACGATACTCATCTTTCAATCCACGTATCTCTCGAGTGATGACTCCGCCATAGTTCAGGGCCCAACCGAGGCCTACTGTACCGGCGCTGCGTGCCACCTTGTAGCCGTCATAGTTGTACTCCAATGAGATCGGAAGGTTGAAGTCCGGATCGCTATAAGTGTAGAGCGGCAATGAATATGTCATCGCACCTGTGTAGAGCGATGGTGTCAGGTTTCCGCTCTTGGCGATCTGGAAACTTTCTACTTGTGGAGTGATATTCGTAGAAGCTCGAAAACTTTCCACAGGCTGGGCGTCAGCATTGAGTGCAGTGCTGATTGATATAGCCATAATGGTGGCTAATGTTAAAACTCTTTTGATTAATTTTCCCATAACGGTGTTATAGTGAATTCGAAGGTGTACGGAGCGGCGGGGATGAGGTAGGCGGGGAGGGGGTGGTCGCCGAAGGAGGAGACGCAGCCGAGGCCCATCTGCCTGAGGTCGAGGTTGACGTAGGTCTGGCCGTTGGTGCGGTCGGACTCGTGGGCGGATTTCTTCAGCTCAAGGGAGTGCCCAAAGTCCGGGTGGCGGTCAAGCATCTGCCTGGAGACGGGGAGGGCGGAGGCGGAGAACTCCTTGGCGGAGGAGGTGACGCGGATTCCGTCGCCGTCCGGATTCAGGACGCTGAACCATTTGAGGCCGCAGTGGGCGCCGGATTCCTGAGGACGGACCACGGTGTAGTCGTACTGGTCGATGACGCTCTGGGTGTAGTGACCCATCATTGTGGAGCTTCGGCGGTCACAGTAGCTGTCGAACGGTCCCTCTCCGTAAAAGTCTATCAATGAATATTCTCCCGGCATCGCGAATTCCACTCCGACACGGAAGAAGTGCGGGGCGGCCTTCAGGTTGCCGGCGTCCTCGACGCTCAGGGTGACGTTGATGACTCCGTCAGGAGCGATGCGGTAGGTGAGCACGGGGATGGCGTCCTCTATCGGCTTGTACTTTACGGTGACGATCCTGGTGTCGCCGTCTTGCCTGTCCTCGAATGAGGTGGCCTTGATCTCAGGGTTTCTCCACGTGGCGAACATCCGCTTGGCCTCCTTGTCGAATGAGAGGTCAACGAGCATTCCCTCGTCGTTGTCGGTGACGGCGCGGCCGAAGCACGGGAGGATCGGGGCGGAGATGAGGTTCTTGCCGAAGTAGGAATATTTTGTCAGGGAGCCGGTCTCTTTGTCGAATTCGATTTCCACCTGGCGCTTCGACAGGGTCAGCGACTTGTATGCATCTGGAACCCAGCTTTCGCTGAGGGCGATCTGCTCGTAGGAGAGTTCGGTCCCGGCCGGGAGGATTCCGTCCTGACGATTCAGTCTGAAACTAATGTTCAGATAAACGTCTGAATCTTTAAGCAGTTCCGGGTTGACTTTGTAGCCGAGATCAATGGCGGCGCTGTCCTGCGGCTGCACGCCGAGCGAAGCGACGGAGCCTCTGCGGAAAGCCACCCCGTTGCGGACCAGTTCCCAATCCAGGGAGAAGCGGTCAAGCGGTATGAAGAAATATTCATTGAATATGTGGACGCGGCCTTTTGCGGCTTCCTCCGGGCTGGCCCAGGCGAGGATGGATCGGTGCTGGTAGCGAACCTCGTAGGCGTGGCGGTGCCAGGTTCTGTCGGGGGCGATGAGTCCGTTGTTGTTGAACGACGCGTCACTCGGATCCTCGCTGTTGTAGTCACCGCCGAAAGCGAAGACGTGGTCCGTGCCGTATTTCTCCGCGTCGGCAGGTTTGTAGAGAGCCTGGTCCACGAAGTCCCAGATGCAGCCGCCCTGGAAGGTCGGGTACTTGCGTATCAGATCCCAGTATTCCTTGAATCCGCCCATCGAGTTGCCCATCGCGTGGGCATATTCACACATTATGAACGGGCGGTCCTGGTCGTTCTTGATGTATTTCTCGGCGTTGGCGTAGCGGATGTACATCGGGCAGAAGATGTCGGAGTTGCGGTCTCTGTTGGCTCCGCCCTGACCCTGTTCGTACTGGACCGGACGGGTTGGGTCGAACGCCTTTGCGAAATCGTAGGCGTCGAAGAAGTTCTGTCCGTTGCCAGCCTCGTTGCCAAGACTCCAGACGATGATGGACGGGTGGTTGCGGTCACGGCGCATCATCCTCTCGACACGGTTCGTTATCTCCTTGTTGTACAAAGGACTCTTTGCGATCGTACCCTCGCCGTAGCCGAGTCCGTGAGCCTCGTTGTTCGCCTCGTCGATGACGTAGAGACCATATTCATCGCACAGCTCGTACCAGTAAGGATCGTCAGGGTAGTGGCAGGTGCGCACCGTGTTGATGTTCAGCTCCTTCATTATCCTGATGTCGCGGAGCATATCCTCCTTTGAGATGACGTAGGCTCCGTAAGGGTTCATCTCGTGGCGGTTAACGCCCTTGATGAGGATCGGTTTTCCGTTGACATAGAGCAGTTTGCCCTCGATCTTGACCGTGCGGAAACCTGTCGTCAGGTTCGCCGTGCCGCAGGATTTCTTTCCATCGGTCGCAATGACTTCCACATAGTAAAGGTTCGGGGTCTCGGCGCTCCAAAGCATTACATCGTCAAAGCGTGCCGTTCCCTCAAAGACCTTCAGGCCATCCTTGACGGCGGACGGCTTGTCCAGTGCCAAAGAATATCCCAACCTTGGAATTTTGAATATGACTTCTTTTATTCCTTTGGTGGCCAGTACTTTCCAAGTCAGGTTACCATCAGCGTCAGCGTTGACGTTGATGTCTTCGATGTGATCCTTCCCCCTTGCCGTCAGGTATGTCTCGCGGGCGATTCCGGCCAGCTTCCAGAAATCCTGATCCTCAAGGTAAGTGCCGTCACACCAACGGAATATCTCGAATGCGAACAGGTTCTCCTCTCCAGGCTTTACGAACCTGGTGACATCGAATCTCGCCTCCAGCTTGCTGTCCTGACTGTAGCCGACCTCCTTGCCGTTGATCCAGACCCTGATGTTGGATGTGGCCGAGCCGATGTGCAGGATGATCTGCTTTCCGTTCCAGTCAGCGGGAACAGTGAAGGAATTCCTGTACTGTCCGACGTGGTTCTTTTCGACAGGAACGTAAGGAGGATTGTTCTCGAACTGGCCTTTCCAGCAGTAGCCGATGTTGACGTAGAGAGGATCCCCGTAGCCGTTGACCTCCCATATTCCCGGAACAGGCATTTCGCCCCAGTCCGAATCATCGGTCTGGGGTTGGAAGAATGTGGCCGAGCGGCCGTCAGGGGTCTCGTACCATTTGAATTTCCAAAGCCCGTGAAGCGACATCACCGGGTCATCCGTGTGGAAGGAGGCCCGCATCGGGAGACGGTTCCGCTCCACGACAGATGCATTCTGCCAGTCCGGGTCGGTCTGAGCCGCCTGAGCCAGGTTGGCGCTTATCGTGATTATTCCGCACAAGGCTGACAGCAATGCCGCCGCCTTCTTTATGATCTGGTTGTCTGTCGCTTTCATAATGCTTTGATTGTGTGATGGTTGATTGAATTACATTTTCGATGCCTTGTAGGTCATCGTGAGGATCTCGGTAGGCTCTGTGGCCGTGATGGTGAAGGTCGGGGCCTGATCAAGGAAATAGGAGCTGATCCACGTGGAGCGGGATCCGTCGGATTCGTACTCGGTGTGGATGTAGTCGCCCATATCGACCTTGATCTTGCCCTTGAACATTATGTGCAGGCTGCCTCCGGAAAGAAATTCCTTGCCGAGTTCGATGCCCGGCTTAATAGTCTGGCCTTTGGCGAGTCTCAAGACGTAATCCACAGTCTTGCCGTTAGTCTTGAAGTCATCGAAGCACAGGTCCGCTGTCAGATTGCAGAGGTTTCCTGTCGTGATCTCGTTGATCTCGCAGCCCGATGCCGAAAAGTCCATTCCGAGGGCGAGCATCTTCTCGGATCTTGCCCTGTCCTCATAGGATCCGGCGAATCCGATGTAGCAGCCGAGCTTGTGGACCTCCTTGCAGATGTCGGCCAGTTGCTCGTCCGTGAAATCGTGGGTGTTGCCCATACAGTACATATACGGGGCTCCGTCACCGATGAACCGGCATCTGCCAAGGATCTCCTCCTTGGTCTTGTAACCCCAATATTCAAGGATAGGCCCTGAGAATTCCTCGCGGTAGCCCCAGTACATTATGAAGTTGTTGCCCATATAGGATTTGATGATCTCAACTTCCTGCTCGTCAACGTGCTGGATCATCGGGGCGATGTTGTTGCGGCGGCATTCGGTCAGGAACTCCTCCAAAGAGGTGATGTGGGTGCGGTACTTCGCGTACTTCGACCGGTAGACGAACTTGGTCATCAGATCCTCGAACGAGGTCTCGCTGATCACAACATCCTCCGCGCTGCTTCCGTCAAGGCGCATCACCTGTCCTCCAAGTTTGCCGTGCGCTCCGTGCATAACGATGTACTTGCCAGGAGTGGCCGTCTTGTGGACATTTCCTTCGATGAACTTGAAACCAAGGCGCGCGGCGATCTGCACGTCGAACACAGACTGGCAAGGGATCACCACGTCGCTGTCCTTGTAGATCTTGTCGATGAATATGTGGCTATAGTACGGCCCTCCGAACTTGAACGGCCAGTTGGCGTTCACGGCGTTGACAGTGTTCGCCTCCACCCGGCGGTCCTGGGCGATGGCCTGAAAAGCCAGCGCCGCCGCGAACATCATTATCAGTATCTTTCTCATTGTAATCTAATTGGTGCGTAAATAGCCTTGTCTGGCGTACGAGCACATTAAATTTGTTGTCTGGTGCGTAAAAGGTTAACATTTACGCACCAAGGCTTCTTACTTGTTTCTGTACGGACGCTTGGCGATGAAGTCGCAGAGGTCCTGGTAGAGTTCAACGTCACGAGGATCTGAGGAGTCCTTGAGGTGACGGACGGCGTGGGTGTCTTGATAGTAAGCCAATTGGCAATTGGCCCATGCGCCACACTCCTTGAAGGTCTTCATGTATGCCCTCAGTTTGTAGTCCAGGCTCTTGTCGCCCCAAAGAGGCTTCACGGAAGCCCTTTCGTCGAGTTCCATCTCCATTCCCATTCCGTTGGCCTGAGCCTGCTCGCAGGCTGTCTTGATCTGGGACTCGGGTACGTTGTAGAAGAAGTAGTTCGGCTGGTACCAAGCCAGATCGAAGCCTTTCTCCCTCCACTCGGTGTAGCCCGGAGCCTGGAAGTAAGGGATCCAGGTGATAGGGTAGCCCTTGGAGTGAACGTACTCGGAGACCATAGGCAGTAGCGGACTCTTGTCCAGAAACTCCTCGGTGATCCAATAGAATCCGGCCAGCTCCACGTTCTCGTACTTCTTACCCTTGTAGGCCTTGAGAACCTCGTCCACAAACCATTTGCAGGCCGCGGCCCTGTCGCTTTCGTCGGAGAAGTCCGTGACCTTTCCGTCAATGAGACCCCAGTAGGTTGTTCCGCCTTTCTTTGTCATCGACTGACGGTATGGCATCGGATCCGGAATCGAGATGATTATCTGTCTCTTTTCCGCAGGCTTTCCGAGGCGTTTCGCAGCCTCTCCCACAGCCTTGTCGATGGCGTCGATGCAGTTTCCTTCAGAAAAATAGTAATCAACGAGTTTCTTCCAGTCCGCCTGATTGGCGGAAGGCAGCCAGTTGCCGTTGCCGTCCTTCATTCCGGGTGTGAAGGTCACCTCCGAGGCGTTCTCGACCTTGGTGTCCCAGATCTGGAGGAGCAGGAATCCGTCGAAAAGCCAGTGCTCCTCACCGCCACGGTCCACGTAGGAGACATAGTCGGCGGCATATTTCTGGTCATAGTAGTTGCCCAGCTCCCCGCCGGCGTAGAACAGCACGACATCGCTTGCCGTGATCTTCTTGATTTTCTTTGCGTCAGCGCTTCCGCATACCGCAAGCAGTACAAGAACCGCGATGAGAATTTGTCTGATCGTTTTCATGTTAGTTATTCAAAGAATGATTTATAGCGTTTGATGTAAACCGGCTTGAGCGGAATGGCGGAAAGCCTGTCGATCACAGAACCGAAGTCTTTCCAGAAACCTTCCACAAGTTCGTCCATCCTTTCCGGATGGTAATAAAGCGCTTCCCTGATGGTATAGACACGTGCCATATAGTCCGGGAAGAAGTAGGTGAAATCCTCGTGGTTCCGCTTGAGGTCGTAGATGGCCTCGTAGCTGCGTTTCGCCGCTCCCTTAAGTCCGTCGAGGACGGCGGTGCTCTCTGAATATTCAATCTCCACGACCTTCTCGGTGTCACAGCAGGTCTCGGGAACATCAACCAAGACGGCGATGTCCATTCCGTCGAATGACCATTTGACGGATTTCCCGTTGATATTCACTGATTTCGGGCAAGCCGCGGAAAGCAGTTTAAGGCGGAAGTTCCTGTCCGATGGCATATTCCTGTAAGAGCCTTTTCGCCCGCCGATCACAATCTTATGAATATTCCCGTGCCGGGAGGAGGTGATTTCTGTCGTGGCGAAGTTGTGGGCATAGTCGGGATCCACCCCGTCGTCCTCGTAGAGACTGAACCTGCTGTCTCCCTCTCCCGGAGCGATGGCTATGGTGATTGCCTCATCACAGCCGTCAAGATTTGTCTGGGTTCCATCGTACATTGGAATGATGGAACCCGCCTTGACGAACATCGGATATTCATTCAGAGCGTAGGCCCTTTCATATTCCTTGCCTCCTTCAAGCATTGCGCCTGTGGCCCATTCATACCACATGCCCTCCGGCAGCCAGAACCTTAGATGTGAAAGGCGATACTCTCCTTTCGGCGCGGTGATTGGCGCGACGAGTATATTGTCGCCAAACAGGTATTCATTCTTTCTTGAATATGCCTCCTCGCTCTCCGGCCACTCGTAGTAGAGCGGACGGCAGACAGAGACCCCGGTCTCATAAGCCTTGCGGCTCATCGAATAGATGTACGGGTTCAGGGCATAGTGGAACCTTACAGCCTCACGGATAGGCTCGAAATACTCACGCGGTTGTTCCCAAGGGTATTTACAGATGGAAATCTGTTTTGCTGTCTGGTTTCTCATCGCGGGGGTAAGCGCTCCGAACTGCATCCACCTCAAAAGAAGTTCCGGGTCGTAGCTGGCTGTCTGGGCGAACGGCTTCTCCGGATCCCACCACTCATTCTGATAGCCGCCGAGGTCGTGTGTCCAAAGGAAACAGACATTGGCGGATGATGTGTTGTAAACGGTTTGGAAATCAAGTGATTCCCATGTGGCGAACGTGTCTCCGGAGAATCCGGCAGGGTAGCGGTGGCCGCCGAGTCCGCCGTAACGGCCAAGGTAAAGAGGACGTTTGCCTCTTGCGGCGTTGTCCTCAAAGAAAAGATGACCGCGCCAGAGATTCATGTCAATCGACGGGAACTCCGCAGGCGCGGCATAAGCCCCGTTGTCATCCCACAGAAAATCCCATCCGAGACCGTACATCTTGTCGATTTCCCTCCTGAAGAACGAACCGGCTATCTTCCGGTTGAAAAGATTGAGCGTGATCGTGTCTCCGGGAGCCAGTTCCGGCCCGAGATCCTTCTTCATCGGAGCGAATGCGGATTCATTGCTGTGAAGAAGGTCTATGTGCATGTTGGTCGTAAGTTTCAGATGGTCGGCGTGGAAGTCGGCGAACATCTTTGCGGGGTCGGGAAACAGATCCAGATTCCAATCCCAACCGTACCAGCCGTTGATGTGGCGGTCCATGTCAATGCACAGCACGTCAACCGGAATGCCGTACTTCCTGTAGTTGTCGATCATCTCTCTGAACTCTCCGTCGGAGTAGAGCCAGTACCACGAGTGCCAGTTGCCGTAGGCGTAGCGAGGGAGCAGGGGAATCGGTCCGGAGAATGATGTGAAATCCTTCAGCGCGGACTGATAGTCGTGGCCGTAGGAGAGAAAGTACCAGTCCTGCGAGCCGTTGTCAGGACGTCTTTCGATCCATTCCTTCGTTATTGGATGTCCCTGACAGCCATCGCCTTTGATGAACACCGGCCCTTTTGAGTCATCAATAAGTGTCCAGCCGTCTCTGGCAAGGATGCCGTCCTCAAGATCCACGTTCATCCCTTCGTCTTTCCCGTACATCACGGTTCTTCCTTTGACGGCGTCGTAGGCGTGTCGTGTGCCTTTAAGGTTCTCTTTTTGGGTCATTTCAGGTCTCCAGATGAATCCGAACGGGTTGGCCTTTGATGATTGAATGCTGAGATTCTCCGGAGAAAAGGCTCCGGAGCCTTTCCTGTACCTGACGGTGATGAGGTCGGTTCTTATCTCAACGAATTGTCCCCCTGTCCTTACCTTACAGGCTACGGGAGCATAATCCCTGTCCACGGCAAGAAGAGTCTTGCCGTCTATGAATTTCCCATCGGGGGAATATTCCAATCTCATGCTCCTTGGGGAGATGAGCGTGAAGCGGACGTGGTCGTCCTTATAGACCACATTGTCGGAAGTCTCTGCGGCAGAGATGCTTCCGACCAATGAATATGCCGCTATGATGATGGCCAGCAATCGTTTCATCGTGCTTGTATATGATTCTTCCAAGTTGTCGCTATTCGTAGTTGTAGAACTTTTTCTGCCTGTCGGCGATGTCTTTTGCCACCCTTTCGTGGAACGCTTTCCAGTCAGGATCCGAGATGTTCTCTCTGGACGGGAACATCGAACCACTCTCGTAGTAAACGAGAGGCCAGTTTTCCAGAACGCCTTTTTCCTCATAGACATCCCAGTACTCGATCTGGCGTTGCAGCTTTCTGAGGTTGTCAAGCTCCATCTCCAGGTACATCCCGTTGGCGGTCGCCTTTTCGTAGGCGTTGTAGAGCTGGCTCTTGTCCGGGTATTGATCCTCGTAGAAAAGGTAGTTCGGCTGGAGCCAGGCGGCGTCAAAGCCATATTCCTTCCACTTGGTGTTGTTGTAGGCGTTGAACCAAGGCACCCAGTAGAAATTAAGTCCATAGGAATGAATATGATTGGCTATCTTCATCCCGTTCTCCTCCCAGATGCGGCCGTTCTCCTCGTGCCAGTAGAATCCTATCAGTTTGAGATTCTCGTAATCCTTCTCTGCGAATCGTTTGAGGCATTCGTCCACAAACCATTTGGCTATCGTCGCCCTGTCGGCCCTGCCTTCGGCCGTCTCGTTCGAGGGGTGCAGTGCCACGCCGTCCAGTTCGCCCCAGTTGTCGTTGACGATCAGCGGGATGGTCAGCACTATCTTCCTTGGAATGAATGTTCCGGGAACTGAAGGCTTGATGCCCGAGACCACCTTGTTGATCTTGGGTAGGAATCTGCCGTCATCGAAATATTCATTCATAAGATTGGTGGTCATCGTCTTGTCCAGATGAACGAGGCCTTCGCCCTCGCCGATAGACTGGCCATTATAGCGGCCGCTGCCGACGCATATCGCATCGAAGAGCCACTGGATCCGCCCGTCCTTGTCGTAGAGCAGATAGCCTCGGTAGTCGGCTTCCGAACGGTCATATTCAAGAAGAATCATGTCGCGGAAGTCGGCCTTGCCGATCTTGTCTGTGACACCTTGGCTCACGGGAATCGTGAGGGTCTTCGCACCGTCTTCGGTCTTGAGGGTCAGTGTGGCACTCCTCTCTTTTCCGGTGATGTTCCAGTCCAGAATCAGGGTGGAAAGCACACCTGTGCCTTTCTCTATCCTCACCCAATCAGCGGTGGACTCCGTCGTCCAGTTCTTGTTGGACTTGATGACCAGAATCTCGTTGACAGCCTTGTAGTCGGAGGTCAAGGATGTGAGTTCCGCTCCGGTGGACCGGACTGAAACTGTGAGGAAGGTTTCCGCTGGTTTAGGCGGCTCTGGGTCAGGATCAACCTTGCCGCCATTGCCGCTGCCTCCTCCGCAGGCGAACAGTGTGAGAAGAGCGAAGAGTGATGATGCTGAAGTCTTGAAGTTCATTTATCTTTTTTTGAAAAATCCCATGGTTGACTTGACGGCCCTGTTCTCGGTCTTGTCCCCGGCCATGTTGCTGACCTCGCTGTTGAGGCGCCTGCCTTCGCAGATCAATGTCGTGGAGCCGCCGCCGTCCATATTCACGGCGTTGACGCATCCGAGTCCTTTCATTATCATCGCAAGCTCGTTGATCAGCGCCCCGCGGCTGGCCTGGATCCTGCCGTCACAGACAAAGATAATGATTTTTCCGTCGGCAGTGGCTCCGACCGCCGTCCTGTCAGGCACGATTCCAGGTCCGAACAGGTCGTATGGGATGATCTCGAAGTTGTCATAGTAGTACTGTTTCCCTTTCTCTGTCTCGGTGAAGTCGAAAGGACATTTACCGTCGTAAAGCAGGACCGGGCCTGCGGTGACGGCGTGTTTCGGTGACCATGAAATTGGCTTTGCCGGCATGGTGGTGGACACGGCGGAGTACTTCGTCTCTCCCTTTATTGACGGCAGAGGACGGTCGTAGAACATGTTCTTCCCGTTTGCCGTGCCTACCCAGTAAGAGTTCGGGCGGCCTTCGGGGTCGGTCCCGAAGATGCCACGGGTCGCGTGGTAATATTCATTGTACTCCTCTGGCTCGTTCTTTTTGTCGAGGGAGCCTTGGAGCGGGTTGATGTTGCCTTGCATAACCCCGTTCACGACAGAGACACCGATGTTGGTGTTGCCGTAGAAGTAGGCGGCGTTGGCCAGCAGGAGGCAATCCGGCTGGTTGTCATCGTACTGCTTGCCGACCGTGGTGAGTTTGTCGGGGACGTGTACACGGAACTCCACATTGCCTTTGCTGACATCGGCGATTGCGTACCAGGCGTTGAAATTGCGTCCGTTGAGCGGATCCCTGGTCTCGAACACCTCAATGTCGGACGGAAGGGTAGGGAGGTCAACCTTTGTCCAGTTGAAGGTGATCGGCTTTGGCTCATCGCCGAGCGATCCTTTCACCTCGTTGCTGTAGAAGACCTTGTCGCCGGACTTCAGGTAGGCTCTGAATGAATATTCCTTCCCGTAGTCCAGCAGCACATTGGAAATGCCCTGCATCTCGCCCTTGCTGTCCTTGCTGAGAATCGGGCCGTCCTGATGGAGGTCACTGATTGTCGGACTTCCGGCCTCGTTCCAGCAGACTCCGCTGGTTGGATTTGTTGTCTTGTCCAGATTGGCAAAGCTGTACTTGACGACCACTGCGGCAGGAAGTGACAGCGGTGACTCATGAAGGATCACCTGAGGCCTTTCAGGATCCACCAGAGTGAAACGGTCCGACCAGACGATGTCCGAACTTTTCGCCGTTCCGGTTCCGTCCGCCCTTACGCCGAAATAGTAGGATTGCCCGTCCTCAAGCCCCTTGGTGACATTGTAGGAAGTGGCGTTCTCAACTGTGAATCCGAATCTTTCGGACACCTCCGCCTTGTCTTGTGTCAGGAATATCGAGAATCCTGTCTCGCCCTCGGAATTGTCTTTCCAGACGACTTTGGCCGATGTCTTGGACAACTGGCTGACTGTCACTTCCGAAGGAGAAGCCAGAGTCATTGTCTCTTCCGGTGCGCTTTTGCCTCCGCAGGAGACCAACGTCGAGACGACTGCTGGGATGATGAGAAACCGTTTCATTCTGAGATCCTGTTCTTTATTTGCTCCAAAACGGAGCAGACATCGTTTCCCGGTGACCGCTCCGTTGGATGGTTATACAAAAATAACTGTTAGTAAGTGAATTCGTAGAGGGAAATCTCCGAGAGAGTCAACCAAGCGGCGCGTTGCCATTCGCCGCCCCAGCCGCCGACATTCTTATTGACGGTGATTCCGGTTTCGGCACTCTTTATTCCAAACCACACATAGCCGTTGCCGGTCATTGCGAATCTGTAGTAGCGGGCTGTTACCGCCGTTGGGTTGTCAACTGTGATTCTGTCTCCTTTCGCAAGGTACTCAAAGTATTCTCCTGTCTGAAGCGCACCTGTACAGTACTGCTTGTAAGCCCAGATGTTGTTGATGCTCCCTACTTTCACCCAATCGGTCCCGAGAGCCTCGTCTCCGGTCGGTGTTCCTGCTCCGACGAATGCATAGATGTCGTAGGTGAGAGGATCCTGATCTCTGTACTGGTAGTAGTGATAGGTCCTGAACTGAGCCAGTTTGACCTCTTTGCCCGCATCAATCGTGAACATGGCAGGCTTCGCATAATCGTGTCCGTTCTCGGAAATCTCAAAGCATTTGTATCCGTACCCCGCATCCTTGTCAGGGTCTCCGTTGATGTAGGCGCGGTATTTTCCGAACTGTATGGTCCATGCTCCGTCAAAGAGTACGTCCGCATTCTTGAACTCTTTGTCAACATTCAGCTTTACAGCCTTGCAGAGACTCTTGTCCACAAGTTTCGCTCCGGCCTCCTGTGAGATCTTGAAATCCGTGATGTGAACCCCGGCCTTTGTCGCTATGGAAATGATCGCCTCGCGTGTTTCTGTCTCCGAGGTCGCGGCGACGTCGAGGGTATACTCATCAGTGTGGGCGGCTCTTGTCTGGAGGTTGGAAATCCATTTGCAATCCGCTGGTACGCTGATGATGTAGCCATCTTTTTCAAGGTCGGTAGTCACGGAGAACTTTATTGTCTCTCCGGCAGGAGCCGCCTTGATCTCGTTTGCCGAGACGGTGAACGAGCAGCCTACAAAGTTGATGACACGTACGATGGACTTGTCGGCACGGGTTGCGAAGACGACGACCTTTCCTGACTCCGCTGTGGCAGGAGCTGTGATGACGACCACCTTCTTTTCTGTGTTGACGATGGCTGAGATGTTGCCTGTGGCGATGCAGTCAACGATAGTGGTCTCGTCTCCTCCTGTGAGAGTGTAAGGAATCTCGACGGTGCTTCCGGATGCCACGATAGCCTTGCTTTCAGAGAGAGTGAAAGCGAACGGCTTCTCCTTAGGGATCTCGATGGTGCTGCCGTCCTGTAGGGTGAAGACAACCTTGCCGTCTTCTTCCTTCACATCTTTGAAAAGGTAGCAATGGTCTATCTTCCCGCTGAGGGCTTTCCATTCGCTGCCGTCAAGTGAGATGTACCAGGTCTCTTCTTCGGCGACATATTTGAATTGAGGAGTCACAGGAGCCGCTACGGAAACCTTGTTTCCCTTGTCATCCAGAAGGTATTCACCGTTAACTGTCCAGTAGAGGACTCCGTCTTCGTTCACGACCCCGATCACCGGGCTCTGGCCTGGATCTCCCTTGTCCCCCTTCTCTCCGGTCTCACCTTTCTCTCCGGTGTCGCCTTTCTTTCCGGTGTCACCTTTGTCTCCTTTCTCTCCCTTCTCTCCGTTGGTGATCGTGGCGATCGTTCCGTCGGAGAACACTATCTCGTAGCCATTCTCCGTCTTTGTGACGGACATGACTGTGACTGCATCCTTGTACTTGTCCATTACAGTCTTAAGTTCTGAGACATCATTGTTCATCGTCTTGCACAGAGCCTCAAGGTCGCTGACCTTTGTCTCAAGGACATCCACCCTTGTCTTGAGTTCTGAGTCATCGTAGCATCCCGTAGCCATCAGGCCAAGCATTGCGGCAGCCGCGAAAGTCAAAATCTTTTTCATAATGTTATTAGAATGTTTAATTGTTTCTGAATGTTAATAGTCAATGTATTCGTAAAGTGAAATTTCCGAAAGAGTGCACCAGCCGAGCCATCCCCAAGGGATTCCCCATGACTGCTTGTTGATGTCGATTCCAGTCTCATCCGCTTTCACGGCGTACCACCAGTAACCATTTCCCGTCATCGCGAAGCGGTAGTAGCGGGCAGGGAAAGCATCATCTTCGTTGACACTGATGATGTCGCCTTGTGCAAGTTCCTCGAAATAATCCCCGTTCTTGTATTTAGTGTTATACTCTATGATCTTTCCGACATTGTTCTTGCTGCCTATCCTTACCCATCCGTCCTCTGTGCCAAGAGGCTCGGCACCGGTCGGGGTCTCATTCTTCTTGTAGGCATAGACATCGTAGGTGAGAGGGGTCTGCGCCTCAAACTGGTAGTAGTGGTAGGTGACAAACTTGGCAAGATTGATCCTGCGTCCGGCATCGATCGTGAATGTCATCGGATGATCCTGAATCTTGTAGTCGTTCATAGAGAAACCGAAACACTTATAGGAAATTCCGGTAGGTTTGTCAGGGTCGCCGTCCTTGAATGTGTTGTACTTGCCTTTGTAGATTGTCCACGCACCGTCGAACAGGTACTTCTCTGAACCAGCGTCCCACTGTGAGTCTCCGGCGAGTACAATAGGCTTCATCCCGGATTTCTCAACCAGCCTGGTCGTTACCGGAGCGACAGGCTGTACGGTGGCCACATAATTGAAGTTGGCGTAGTCCGGGCTGGAAAAAGTGATTTCCGCCTTGAGATCCGGATTGAGAAGGTCGGCAAGAATCCCGTCGAACACAAGTTTCCTTGATGTCTTGTCATATTTCTTCAGCCATGCTCCGTTCTTTACTGAATATGTCCAGTCAAAGTTCGCGTCCACGTTGATCGCAAGTTGACAGCCGCGAACTCCGAGGTCAAGTCTCTCAGGAACCTCCGCACTGAACTTGAAATAGTTGATTGGCTTCACCGTTGCCTTTGCATAGAAGGTAGGGTCGGAAGGAGATGTGAACTCTATGACGGCAGGGACATTCTCGTCGAATGCGACCGCAGGGTTCAACTGGAATGTCAACTTGGACTTTGTCTTGCTGAACTCCTTGAGCCACTCACCGTTTGTGATGGTGTACACCCAATCGTCAGCAGGGGCTGTAAGGTTCAATGAAAGTGATTCGCCTTTCTTGACCTCCACGCTTTCAGGACATTCCACACCCATGTTCACGATGTAGGCGGGTTGTGTCACCTCAACCCTCTCCACGACCGTTCCGGCCGAGAACTCAAGCACTGATGTTCTGTCGAGCCCTGTCGTGTTGCGCTCGGCCATAAGTCTTACCTCTGTCTCGCCGTCACCGACTTTAGGGCTGATCTTGAACCATTTGTCTGACACGGACATCTTCCATTCCACGTTTGACGAAACTGTAAACGTGATGTCATTGGAATCGGAAGTGAGTACGATGGCCTTTTTCGAAGGCGTGATGTATGCCTCTTCCTCCGTCTTGTCGCAGCCCACGGCCGCAACAAGGGTTGAGAGGACTAACAGTATTATGTTCAGTCTTTTCGTCATGTTCAATGATTATTAGTGATTATTCCTCTGAATCCAGATTGTATCGCCATGCCTCAAGTTCTGAGACATCGTACCAATATTTCCTCTGAGCCCACGCTGAGTTCATCTTATCCTGGTAATACTCGTAGAAGTTCTTTACGATCTTCACTCTGTAGTACCTTGCAAGTGGTACATCTGAATAAACAAAATCCACAGTGGTTCCTTCCGTGATCAGCGGATGTGTCTCTCCTTCTCCAACTTCCTTTATGATGTTCCATTTGGCGGAATCATCCACGGTGGCTATCAACTGCCAGTTGGACCAGTCTCCCGATGGCTCGCCGTCCAGGATCCAGGCATAGATTTCGTATAACGCGGCCGCGCTTTCCGTGTAAGCCCTATATGGTAGGAACCTCATTCTGGCGACTCTCATCGGGGCTCCGAAATCAACAGTGTAGGCCGTTCCGAAGTTCTCTCCATTGCTTCCTTTCAGACTGTTCATCTCCCAGCCGAAACACTGATAGTGTACGTCTGTGTAGCCGTCTTTCTTCTTCATCCATTTGCCGTCAAAAAGGAAAGCGCATCCTGTGCCATAGCCGTTGTTCGATGCGGCTTTCTCAAGTTTGGAAGGGTCCGCGTCTCCGTCCAGTCCGGTAATTACTGAACATTGTGTGCGATCCACCTGCACGATGGACGCTTTATAGGCGGTGACTGTGTAGGTGATATCCTCCTCAAGGTTGTTCACAACGAAGGTGTAGGTTTTGCCGGCATTCAGATCGGCGGTAAGTTCCTCAACTGCACCCTCCTTGAGAATCACGCGGCTTGGGAAATTGAACTTTATCTCGGTGGAGGTGAAGTCCTTTGTGTCGTTGAACACAAAAGTGACAGTATGAGCCGCATTGTCAACAACGCCTTCGACAGTCTCGTCACCGACCGTGGCTGTGGCTGACTTTACAAGCTGTGTCAGAGGGTATTGTGGAATTGTGGTGTCGAACTTCTTCTCAATGTCGCAGGATGCGACACCGAGGCTCACCGCCGCCATTATCATTAATGTATTGAATAAACGTTTCATGTCTATATTCATTTTAAGATATTACCACCAAGGATTCTGGGTCAGCCCAGGGCTCTTGTTGATCTCGTCCTGAGGGATCGGGAAGAGATAGAACTGCTTTTTGAAAGTTCTGGTCTCGAAGATTGTCCTCTTGTAGAATTCCGTGCTCTTGAAACTGTTGGTCTTAGCGTCTCCCGCACGGACTGAAAGTCCCCATACTGGTCCGTTGTCTCCGAACTTGCCGACCTCGTTGGAGGTTACGGTGTTGGCTGACGCATCAAGGCAGAGAAGGCGTCTGTGGCAGGTGAAATAACGGTCTCCCTCAAAGTTCAACTCAACCTGACGCTCGCGGAGAATATACTTGCGCTGGGCATCCTTGTCCCCCGCGATCTCCGGGTAGGTGTCGAAGATGCTCGGCAGACCTGCTCTCTTGCGGATCATGTCCCAGTATTTCTTGATGTCAGGGTTTGACGGGTCATATTCATTCAACGCTTCCACATAGTCGAGAAGTATCTCGCCGTAGCGGATGTAGACTGTCACGTAGTGGCTGGAGAAGGTTAGGTTCGAGAAGTCTCCTGGAATAATTCGCTTGTGCGTCAGGAAGCCGCTATGTGGATAGTAGGTCAGGTTGTCGTTGTTGGACATTCCGCCGTAGTAGAGTTCAAGTCTTCCCCAACCATCCTGCTGATCCTCCCTGTTGTTGAACGCGTTCATCCATTCCTTGTCGGAAGGGTAGAAGATCTGGGTTCTATGGTTGTAGTTGATGGAGGCGTAGAAACGGGGCTCGCGGTTCGCGAACATATTCCAATCTCCCTTTGAGTGTCCCCAACTGTCAAGCTTCTTCAGGTCATCGATGAGGCCTTTCCTGCCGTCATCTGTTGACTCGTCGAATTTAGGCTGGCCATCCGTGATTGGATTGTAATGCTCGCCGTTTGATGTGGCGAAACCGGTCTCGACGTAGCCTGACAGAGGATCCTCTATGCCGCGTCCGTTTGCCATATAAAAGGCATCCACAAGCCGGAGGGTCGGAGCCGTTCCTCCGTTGAATTTCTGTTTCCCGTTTGAAGGAAGCGTGTGGTACATATAACCGTAGCGTGACGGGTAGTCATTCCATGCGCTTCTGGCAATCTGTACCGTACCGAAGATGATTTCCTCGTTCCATCCGGTCATCTCTATGTTGTAGTAGGCCTTGTATGGATTGTAGTCCGGAGAGTTGAGGTCGTTCTTGTCTCCGTAGTAGAGTCCAAGTCCGGTCTCGGCCTGATGGTTTTCAGCCAGATCTATTACGGCTTTGGCCGCACCCGCAGCCTTCTTCCATTTGTCCTCATCGTAAGATCCGGCGACAAGAGGGTTTCCGTCGTTGTCACGGAGAAGTGAGTAGTATTCGGAGTTTCCGTTCCATTGCGGTGAGGCTGCGAGAAGCAGAGCCTGCGCCTTGACAGCGTTGCAGGTTACCTTTGTGGCGCGTCCGCGGTTGGTCTTGTCTGATTGGTAGGAATATGGAAGCAGCTCATAGGCTTTGTCCATGCATTCGACCACATAGTCGATGCACTCATCAAACGGAGACCTCTGCATGTTCCCGAAGTCTGATGATGATGGCATCTCTTCTTTCAGCAGAACCACTGGCCCGTACTGACGGAGAAGCATGAAATAGTAGTAGCCTCTAAGGAATATGGCCTCGCCGGTGTACCTCGTCTTCAGGTCATTGGCCAACTCGGTGCAGCGTCCGACATTGTTCTCGAACTTGAAACTTGCCCTGATGGCTTTGTAATAAGTCCCCCAGACGTTATTAGTAGGGGTGGTAGGATCCCAACTGCCTTCGTTCAACTGGATGAACGGACTCCAAGGAATATCGCACTCATCCGATAGACCATACCACAGACCGTTCCAGTCAGATTCTACGCAGTTTTTGTCTGGCAGCGCTGCGTAGATGTTCGTGAGATAGGAGAGAACCTCATTGCGGTTGGTCCAGACCATCTCTTCGGTTTTCATGTCATCAGGCATCTTGTCCAGGAAATCGCATCCTGCCAAGAGAATCGCCGATGTGATCAGTATAAGATATTTTTTCATCGCTTTCATCGTTTAGAATGTGAACCTTACGCCAAAGTTGAACTTGCGTGTAAGAGGGTACCTGCTGCCGTCGCTTGAACCGGTCTCAGGATCCCACATGTCCCAAGGTGAATGCATCCAGAGATTGCTGCCCACAAAGTATACCCTGAAGGCCTGACATCCCCAGTTACTGAGCCAGTCGCCCCTGAAGGTGTAACCAGCTTCTACATCTGACAGACGGATAAGGCTTCCATCGTAGATTGTTTTTGTAGATGTCTTCTGGTTATTCGTGTTACGGTACTCGGTAAGCCTTGGATAGTAGGCATTTGGGTTCGGATTTTCAGGAGACCAGCGGTCAAGAGCCTTCTCGAAAAGGTTGCCTTGCTTCACTCCGCCGTAGAACGGGAACCATGCGCCACCAAGGTAGTAGGTCACGTTTGCCTGGCCTCTGAAGAACACCCCAAGGTCAAGCCCTTTCCATGTCAGCTGGGCTCCGAAGCCGTAATTGATTTCAGGAACGTTTGCGTAGCCTATGGCGACTTCATCGTGTTCATCGACAACGCCGTCTTTGTTGTAGTCAAGGTACTTCACATCGCCTGGGGCGAGAGGGAGGCCAAACTGTGTCGGACTCAGATCTATATCGTCCTGGTCGGCGAAATAGCCGAGAGCCACATATCCGAACCTTTGGTTGAGGCGGTGCCCTGTACGTCTGCGCCAGCTGTCAGTAGGAGCCTCGTCTTTTTCAATGACCTTGTTGCGGGCGAACGAGAAGTTGCCGTAAAGGCGGTAGCCGACCTTCCCGATGTGATGGTTGAGTTCGCCAGTGAACTCGAATCCCTGATTGTTTAGAACACCCATGTTCGCGAGAGGAAGCTTGTTCAGACCTGCGATGCCAGGAACGGTGTTCCTTTGGATCAGAATGTCCCATCTGCGCTCGAAGAAGTAGTCAAGATCGAACGAGAGCAAGGAGTTGAAGAGTTTTATCTCAAGTCCGATGTCTCTTTTGAGTCCTTTCTCCCATGTCAGGTTCTCGATACCCTCCTGATCCTCTCCAACTCCGCTTGACCAGCTTGCGGAATCTCCGAATCTGTGTCCGCCAAGACCGGAACCCCACGTGGAGAGGTAGGCGAAACGTCCGGTGGCCAGTACGTCAGAGCCGACAAGACCCATGGAAGCCCTGAGTTTGAGGTGATTCACGTAAGGCTTGATGTTGGCCCACCAAGGCTCGTTGGAAACGAGATAGCCGACGGCCCCAGCAGGAAAGAATCCGAAACGCTGTCCTTTCGCGAAGTTCTCGGAGCCGTTGTAGCCGGCGTTGAATTCGACGAAATAACGGTCATCGTAGGAATAGGTGGCTCGGAAAGCGAGACCTTGCTTGCGATAAGGCAGAGAGTATATTGAGGAACCGGCGGAGAGGTTTACATAGTTTCGCTGATAGTACATGGTCATCGCTCCCACTCGGTGCTTCCCGGCGAAATTCCTGTCGTAGTTCACCTGCGCCTTGAACTCGTCGGCGCGGTTGCCACTAGTTGAAGAGCCGTAGTTGAGGAACTCATCGCCGACGTAGGTCTGGGTGACCTTGTAGAGACCGGTCTCATCATCGACACCGATGATCGCATAGCGTGAGGAATATTTTCCTCGTGCCTGAATGGAAGTTATGTTGAAGTCGTAGGAGAACGACATGTTCGCACTCAATCCTTTCGTGATCATATCAAGGTTCTGCTTGACAATGATCTGGGACATGATCTGTGTCTGATAGGTCTTGTTGTAACCTGAACCGAAGAGACGCTCGGCTGGGTTGTTGGTGTTGTTTCCTGTCGAACCGCCCCACGCCCATTTGATATTTCCGTTCTCGTCGTAGCCGATAGGAACACGCACCGGAGTGGATATCGGGTCGAGGTTGTAGGCCATCGTGAACAACTGTGAGGCTTGAGCCTGATAGTTGTTGTTGGCCGTGATTGGCCTTGGCTGGTGTGAGTCGGTCATGTTGGCTCCGATCTCAAGGGACAGCACCGTTGACTTGGTGACGTTCATGTCGATGTTGGAGCGGAAGTTATACCTCTTCACATGGATGTTGGTGCTGTAGTCCGTGTCCGGGCTGGTGTAAAGGTTACCGTTGTCCCGGATGTAGGCCGCTGTCACATAGTATCTCGCGCGCTCGCCACCGCCTCTGATGCTCAAGGAGGCCTGCTCGTTGTTTGACCAGCGTGTGAACAACTCATCGAACCAGTTTACGTTAGGGTACATGAACGGGTCTGTCCTTGCCTCTGTTTTTGCTATCTGCTCGTCAGTGAAGACCTGCTTTCCGCTTGCCTCGTTGTACAGACGCATGTAGTTCGCACCGTCCAGAAGTTTAGGCATGTTCGTGAGTTCCGAGATACCGCCTTCGATCTTCACATCGATCTGTGCCTTCTGGGCGACGCCCTTTCTGGTCGTGACGAGGACGACACCGTTCGCAGCGCGCACACCGTAAACAGCAGTCGCAGAGGCATCCTTGAGGATGGAAATCGTCTCTATCTCCTCGATGGCAAGGTTGGACATGTCACGCTCGACACCGTCCACGAGGATAAGAGGCGCGCTGGAGTTCAGCGAGGAGATTCCACGGATCCAGAACTCGGCGTTGTCCATACCCGGCTCACCGGTCCTCTGGACGACAACAGCTCCGGCCACCTTACCGGCGAGGGCGTTGGTAAGGTTGCGCTGAGGAATCTCCAATTCGGTGTTGGCCACAGAGGAGATGGCTCCGATCACGGAAGCCTTTCTCTGATGTCCCATGCCGACCACGACGGCTTGATCCAGCTCAGTCGCGTCGTCCTGAAGGAAGATGTTAAGTTCCAGGGATTTCGGGACGGTGACAGTCTGAGTCTTGTAACCCATGCTTGTGACCTCCAGCTTGACTCCGGGTCCGGAGACCTCGATCGAGTAGTAACCATTGATGTCGGTCATGGTTCCGGTCTGGGTGCCGGCGATGAGGATTGCCGCTCCCGGCACTGGCTGTCCTGTGCCGTCGATGACCTTACCTTTGACCGTGACCTTGCTCGGTGCGGCGGAGATTCCTGATGCGCTTTCCTCTGAACCGGAGTTGCCGGAGTACGCTCCATAGGAAGGAACTGCCAACAAAGCCGCCAACAGGATGAACACGATCTTCCGCTTTCCCATTGTTAATTGATCAGTCATAGTATTTCATTAAATATTTGATGATAAACGATAATCATTGAGGTGTATAGAATACAATAGTGGCTAACTGTCAATAGTGTTTCCCTGCAAATGTAGTAATATATTTTCATTTTGAAAATAATTTAACTAGTATTTTTAACGAAAATTGTGATAATTGCCGTGCGCGAACGTTATTTTGGGTTTAAATATAGCCATTTGAGGGCTCTTCCTTTCAAATTGACCATAAAATGCTTATCTTTGTTACCGCAAACCTTGGTTCAGAGAATCACGCTGCAAGTCCAAGGTCCGATAACAGAGATATTATGGCAAACATCAACGACAAGGAATCCTTTCTGAACCATATCAACGGAAGAAACTCCTTCCTGAAGCATCTGATTCTGGAGAATTGCGTCTATGACAAGCAGTTCACCCTCGCGGATCTGAGCCGTGAATATGACACTTCCGTCCCGACGGCCTCCAGAATCGTGACCGACCTGATTGATGACGGTTTTGTGAAGGAGATCGGCAAGATGGAGTCTTCCAGCGGCCGTAAGCCGGTGATCTACGGCCTTAATCCTGATGCCGGCAATTTTGTCGGGGTGGATGTGAAGCAGGATTATCTTTCGGTCGCTGTCACGAACTTTATGGGCGAACTGTGCTTCTTCAAGGAAAGCATAAAGTTCACCCTGACCAACACCGAGGAGTCGTGCCGCAGGATGTGCGATGTCGTCCGCGACTGTCTGAAGTCCTCCAAGGTCGATCTCTCGAAGATCCGCAGTTACGGATTCATATTCTCGGGTCGTGTCAATTGCAACTCAGGCTATTGCTTTTCCTATTTCATAAGCGAGGACAAGCCGATCGCAAGCATCCTTGAGAAGGAACTTGGACTGCCGGTCTATGTGGAGAATGATTCCAGAGCCATAGCCTACGCTGAATATATGTCCAGCGAGAGCCCGGAGAAGACATTCCTTGTGTTCAACGTGAGCTGGGGACTGGGTCTCGGAATGATCATCGACGGCAAGCTGGGCTACGGTCGTTCCGGCTTCTCCGGCGAGATAGGCCATTTCCCTATTTTCGACAACAAACGGATATGCCGGTGCGGAAAGATCGGCTGTCTTGAGACCGAGGCATCCGGATCGGCTCTTCGCAGGATTGTGCTTGAGGAGATGGTGGCCGGTCAGCCGTCGCTTCTGAGCAAGAAATTCAAGGCCGGAGAGGAAATCACTCTGAATGACATACTTGACGCGGCCGATGCCGAGGACACGGTCGTCATCGAGGCTATCGAGAAAGTCGGCAAGGCCCTCGGTCAGGCTATAGCCGGTATGATCAACCTGTTCAATCCGGGAGTGATCGTCATAGCCGGTTCCCTCGCGCGCGCGCATAAATATCTAATGACACCGATCAAGGGCAGCGTGAACAAACTCGCCCTCGCGATAGTCAGCAGCGACACCTCGATCATCGTCACCCGTCTTGGCGAGAAGGCCGGCGCCATCGGAGCCAGTTACATCGCCAAAGTCAGGATGCTCGGAATAATCTGATCTTATGAATATGAAGCCTTCCCTCAAGCCCTTTCTTGCCGTCTTCGCCTTGACGCTGATGTCATCCTGCGCGCGGCATAATGAATATTCTGACATCGTCTCCGTGATTCCTGAACCTCAAGAGGTCCACTTGTTCGGAGGATTCTCCGATGCCGATGGATGTAAACGGAACGATGTGACTGACAGAACATTGGGCGGAGAGGACTACAGGATATTCATAAAAGATGGGAAAGTGACAGTGACGGCGGCCTCCGAGCGAGGTTTCCTTTATGCCGGGCAGACGCTCATGCAGCTTAGGAACTCGGAAGGGAAATATCCCGATGTTGAGATTCGTGACTGGCCACGCTTTGGACACCGGGGACTGCTCCTGGATTGCAGCAGACATTTCTTCTCAATCGAGGAAATCCGCAAGGTTTTGGATGTTATGGCATTGCATAAATTGAACGTCCTTCACTGGCATCTTACTGACGATCAGGGCTGGAGGATAGAGATCGATTCATGGCCTCGTCTGACCGAGGTCGGAGCCTGGAGAACGGGCAACCGGCTTGGCAGGGGAGGCACGGATATCGGCCCGGACAATGAACCATACGGCGGATTCTACACGAAAGAGGAACTCCGCTCTGTCGTTGGTTACGCATCGTCTCTCGGCATTGACATAATGCCTGAGATAGACCTCCCCGGACACATGCTTTCCGCACTTGCCTCATACCCGGAGCTCGGCTGTACAGGAGGCCCTTACGCTGTGATGGCCTATGGCGGGATCTCGCAGGATGTACTATGCGCCGGAAACGAGAAGACCTATAAGTTCATTGAGGATGTCCTGACCGAGGTTATGGATGTCTTCCCTTATGAATATGTTCACATAGGCGGCGACGAGTGTCCGAAGAACCGTTGGGAAGCCTGTCATAAGTGCCAGACAAGGATCAAGGCTCTTGGCATCAAGTCCAACGCTGACCACACGGCTGAGCAGCTGCTCCAAGGTTATGTCACAAAACGTATAGGAAAGTTCCTGAAAGAACACGGACGGAGGATGGTCGGTTGGGACGAAATCCTGGAGGGAGAGGCCCCGCTGGATGCTGTTGTGATGTCCTGGCGTGGCACGGAAGGCGGAATCAAGGCTTCCGGACTCGGCCACGATGTCATCATGACCCCGAATCGGAATATGTATTTCGACTACTGCCAGGGTGAGAACAAGGAGTCTGAACCGGACGGGATCGGCGGCTATCTCCCGGTCTGGAAGGTCTATGAATATGAACCGTTCACGCCGGAGATGACTGATGAGCAGAAATCACACATCCTTGGTGTTCAGGCCAATCTCTGGACGGAGTTCATCTCCACTGACTCTCATCTTGAGTATATGCTGCTTCCGCGTCTCAGTGCCTTGAGCGAGGTCCAGTGGTGTTTGCCGGGCCGCAAGTCATTCGACAGGCTCATGAAAGATATGTCCAGAATGGCCTCGTTGTACGAGAATCTGGGCTATGATTACGCCAAGCACGTCTTCGGTGTGATCGACCAGCACCGTTCTCTGGAGGAGGGTGTTGAGTTCACTTTCCACACGGCAGGAGAGGCTGGGATCAGATACACCGTTGACGGTTCCGAACCAACAGCAGGATCACAGCTCTACGAGGCTCCGTTCGTGGTTTCTGAAAGGCCCGCGACTGTCAAGGCTGCGGTCTTTCGTGACGGAAAGGACTCAGGGATATATTTCCGTGACATCCTTGCAGGCAAGGCCTATCACAGGCCGCTTCTTGTCAACACCGAGAAGGCTTGGAACTACAAGTGGCAGCCGGATGAATCCCTTGTGGATGGTCTCCGCGGCGGGACCAACTTCAACTCTGCCAGCTTTGTAGCTTGGAACGAGGAGCCGATGGATGTCACGATTGACATGGGGGAGGATGCCCAGGCATATTCATCAGTCACCCTCTGCATTCTGGTTGATAAGCTGAACTATATCTTCGCCCCAGCCTCCATCGAGGTCAGCCTCTCCAATGACGGCGAGAATTTTGATCCCGTGGCCCATTTTGACGTAGCCACCGACAATCCTTCCGCCCCTGACGGCCTTCGCGAGATTCCGGTCTCGTTCCAAGAGTCCAATGCCCGTTACATCCGCGTCAAGGCTCCGGTTGTGAACCCGATTCCTGACTGGCATCCGGGCCGTGGACATAGCGCCTTCATATTCGTAGATGAGATCGTTGTGGAATGACTCGGGTCACTTCGGCTGGCTCAGTGACCGATGGCGTTCATTCTGTCGTAGTTAAGTTATAGAACAATCCGCTGTGGTTGCTGAGCTTGTCGAAGCACCGAAACAACTTGAATGTAAAAAAAATAAGTTAGATATGTCAAACAAAGAATCTTCCGCCACCGGCCACCTCCTCTCTCTGGACGCTCTGAGGGGCTTCGACATGATGTTCATCATGGGTCTTAGCGCCATCATCACCAACTTCTGCGGTCTCTTTCCCGGCGGCGGGGACTGCTGGCTCGCCACCCAGATGTCCCACGTGGACTGGGAAGGCTTCCACCATCACGACACGATTTTCGCCCTGTTCCTCTTTATCTCGGGAATGACATTCCCTTTCTCGTCAGCCAAGAAGATGACGAAAGGGATGAGCCGCTCCCGGCTCTGCCTCGACGTGCTGCGCCGCGCCTGCGTCCTGATATTCCTTGGCCTTGTCTATCAAGGAATATTCCAGTTCCACTTCGCCACGCTGAGGTTTCCGAGCGTCCTTGCCAGAATCGGAATCGCATGGGCGATCGCGGCCATTCTGTATATGTACACGGGAAAGAAGACCCAGTGGGGAATCGCCGTCGGCATTTTGGTCGGCTATTTCCTCCTGTTGAGGTTTGTCGTCGCCCCTGACGCTCCTGTCGGCGCCGACTCATTTTCCAAGGAAGGCAACATCGCCTACTATATTGACAGGATTCTGATGCCGAACCACATTTATAAGAAAGGCCTCGGTGATCCGGAGGGTCTGTTGAGCACGATCCCGGCAGTAGTGACGGCCATGCTTGGAATGTTCACAGGCCGCTATGTCAAGGAATCCAAGGACTCCGGCAACCGCAAGACCGTGAACATGTTGGCCGCCGCTGCGCTTATGGCCGTCATCGCTGCCGTATGGTCTATCTGGTTTCCGGTTGTCAAGAGCCTGTGGACCAGTACTTTCGTCCTTGCCGCCGCGGCCTGGTCAGTAGGCCTCTTCGCCATATTCTACTATCTCATAGATGTCAAAGGCTGGCGCAAGGGCGTACTGTTCTTCCAGGTTGTCGGCATGAACTCGATCACCATTTACCTGGGGCAGGCCATCTTGCGTTTTGACTCAATGACGGATTTCTTCTTCGGCGGCATCATGGGTCTTCTCCCCGAGCCTTGGTCCAAACTCGTCTTCAGCCTCGGCTACTTCGCCCTCTGCTGGTTCCTGCTCTATTTCCTCTACAAGAAAAACTGCTTCCTGAAGGTTTAGGGCTGACTTTTGGCAAATACACCAATCATAATTACTCAGCTTTCAATGGGAAAAATGAATCACCTTCATGTGATTTGATAATTTCTATAAAATTATATACTTTTGTGAACTGAAAGTAATACGTAAGGTGACTATGGGTTTACGAAATCAGCTCCTTTTAGACCTTTACAAGGACAAGGCAAGTGTTTTCACTATGCAGGGAATCGCCATGGCTTATGGGCAGGGACTTGAGCGGAATACTATTAAGAACAGGATGATCAGCTATGTTAAAAAAGGCGAGATCATCAATCCGAGGAAAGGAATCTATGCCAAGCCGGGTTATGACGAGAAGGAACTTGCCTGTTTGCTCTATACGCCATCCTATATATCTTTGGAATATGTGCTGCAGAGGGCTGGAATTATCTTCCAGTACAGCGACGAAATTACTTCGGTGGGTAATTTGAGCCGGAGCGTTGAAATTGATGGAAAAGTGTATCGGTATCGTAAAATCAAGGGTGAAATCCTGATTGACACAGCCGGCATCATCCGCGAAGGGAATGTGAACATCGCTACTCAGGAAAGAGCCTTCTTGGACACTTTGTACCTGAACAGCAATTACTATTTCGACAATCCCGTCTCCCTGGACAAACAGAAGGTGCTTTCGCTCCTTCCCATATACAATAGCAAAACTCTCGAACAACGTGTCACAAAAATTCTTGGATAGAAGTGGATACGAACAGACATAAATTCTTCATGCTGCAGTTGCTTAAGGACATATTCTCTGACGCGCTGCTTTCCTCCGTAATGGCATTCAAAGGCGGCACTGCCACCATGTTTTTCTACAATCTGCCGCGATTCTCGACAGATCTGGACTTCAATCTTCTTAATGAGGAGAAGGAGACTGAGGTCTACGAGCGCGTCCGTAAGATTATCCTGAAATATGGCAAGATTCACGATGAGGCCATCAAACACTATGGCATCATCCTCGTGCTTGATTATGGCATAGGGCAGCGAAAACTCAAAATTGAGATATCAAACCGACTATACGAGAATCACTATGAAATCCGGAACTTTCTGGGCCTCCAGATGCGCCTTATGGTGAAGGAAGACATGTTCGCTCACAAACTGTGTGCCCTTCTTGACCGGACCGAAATTACCAGCCGAGATGTATTCGACTGCTGGTTCTTCCTAAAAGAAAGGACATCAGTCAATAAAGAAATCGTGGAATCCCGCATGGGAATGCCAATTGGAAAATATCTGGATAAGTGTATTGAGAGTGTCCAGAGTGTCTCGGAAAAGAGTTTGATCAGCGGCTTGGGTGAACTGACCGAAGGAGAAATGAAGAATTTCGTAAGGAATGGGCTGAAAGATGAACTGATTTCTCTTTTGACCATGTTCAAGGCTTTCCCTTCTTTTGTATAATGACTTTGAATTATTTTCGACGTGCTGACAAGTCGCCTGTTCAGTTCTCTATTTCGTGTCTTGTACGCCGATTACAATCCAAAATGGTTAAAAATCACCACGGGCAAATGGTGTTTTGCGGCGTGGCGCATCGACAAAGCCACCAGCGACAGTGTGAACGCGTCTGAAGCAGGCGAAAATTTTGCAGCCACCAACCACACGGATGACGTATTTACGTTCATTGGCATATAAAGCCAAAAACGCCAAAAAAAACGAAGGGATAGGAATCTTGGATGTTTCGCGAATAAAATCCGAATATAATCCGCAGCACAATTTCTTGCCGCATTGGAAAAAATGGATTAATTTTGGAATCTAAATTTCCCGTCCGTCTATGGCAGAAAAAATCATCATTCTGGATTTCGGTTCGCAGGTGACGCAACTCATCGGGCGCAGACTCCGCGAGCTGAACGTTTATTGCGAGATCTACCCGTTCAACAAGGTTCCTGCGCTGGACTCCTCCGTCAAGGGAGTGATCCTTTCCGGAAGCCCTTGCTCGGTGCGTGACAAGAACGCCCCGCAGATCGACCTCGGCGGCATCAAAGGCAGGTTTCCTCTTCTGGGAATATGCTATGGCGCGCAGTATCTTGCCCACAAGTTCGGCGGCGAGGTGCTTGGCTCCCTGGCCCGTGAATATGGCCGTGCGATGCTGGATGTCGTTGACTCAGAATCACCTCTGCTTAAGGGAGTTTCGGCTCACTCACAGGTCTGGATGTCGCACGGGGACACGATCGCCCGTCTGCCGGAGGGCGCGGAGGTGATCGCCTCGACCGAGAGCGTCACCAACGCTGCTTTTCACATCAAGGGCGAGCAGACCTACGCCGTGCAGTTCCACCCGGAGGTCTTCCACACGACAGAAGGCACGAAAATCCTCGGCAATTTCGCTTTGGGAATATGCGGCTGCAAGGGTGACTGGACTCCTGCCTCGTTCATCGAGACGACAGTAGCCAGCCTCAGGGAACAGATAGGGGACGAGAAGGTAATCCTCGGACTCAGCGGCGGTGTCGATTCGACGGTGGCAGGCGTGCTTCTGAACAAGGCCATCGGCCACAACCTCACCTGCATATTCGTGAACAACGGCTTGTTGAGAAAGAATGAATATGAGGATGTGCTGGCTTCGTACAAGGACATGGACCTCAATGTCATCGGAGCCGACGCGTCCAAGGAGTTCCTTGACGCTCTCGCCGGCGTTACCGAGCCTGAGGCCAAGAGAAAGATCATCGGAAGGCTCTTCGTGGAGACCTTCGACAAATACGCCCGCACCATCGAGAACGCCCGCTGGCTCGCCCAGGGAACCATCTATCCTGATGTGATCGAGTCTGCCGGCATCGAGGGCATCGCCTCCAAGATCAAGTCCCACCACAATGTGGGCGGTCTTCCGGAGAAGATGAACCTGAAGATTGTCGAGCCGCTGCGTGCGCTGTTCAAGGACGAGGTCCGCAGGGTCGGCAGAGCCTTGGGCATCAAGGAGGAACTTGTCGGCAGGCATCCTTTCCCGGGACCGTCACTCGCCATCCGTATCATAGGCGACATCACCGAAGAGAAACTGAACGTTCTCCGCGAGGCCGACGACATATTCATAAAAGGGCTTCGTGAATATGATTGCTCCTCCCTTCACCTTCCGTCCGCTTCCGATCCTCGTGTGGAGGCCTCGAACCTTTATGACGCCATCTGGCAGGCCGGGGTTATCCTGCTGCCTATCAAGAGTGTGGGAGTGATGGGTGATGAACGCACCTACGAGAATCCTGTGGCTCTCCGCGCCGTTGTCTCCACCGACGCCATGACCGCCGACTGGTTCCATTTCCCGTACGACTTCCTCGCCCAGGTCAGCAACGACATCATCAACAAAGTCAAAGGGGTCAACCGCGTGGTGTACGACATCTCCTCCAAACCTCCTGCAACGATCGAGTGGGAGTAATTTCCTGTTTGGACCGCCGAAAGAGAGTTTCCCCTGTGGCACCTACGCTTCGCGCCCTATCCGGGTGAAGGGTGCCACAGGGGAAACTCTCTTTCGGCTGCTTCCGGCTTATTCCGGCAAAGTTGCCGCAGGGAGACTCTCATTCGGTGGCTTCATGTTTTATTCTGGTAAATAGTGCCACATGAATACATCCGTTCGGTATAGCGGTTGTTAGAAATATTTCTCACACATTTCCTTTAACTGCTTGTCTGTGAGGCTTGAGGTGCCTGCGGACTGAATCATTGAGTACTCGGGTTTGTTCTTGCCGATGATGAACTTACGCTCCTTACCATTGATGTCAGCCAAAAGATGGTAGTTTCCTTTATATTTCTGCTCGACACTCACGTTTGAGTAATGCTTGCCGTTGATGTCAAAGGACACAGAGACCTTTTTGCGATGTGTCACCTCGGGATATCTCCACCGATGTTGAAGATGTAGGTCAGGTCATAGGCCGGAGCAAGGCACCATTTGCTTCCTTATTCATCAGAAAAGAGAAGTTTTTGTTGTGGTCATCGGTGTTGTTCGCGAGTATAAAAGAAAATTGGACTGAAATTTCTTATATAGTCTTGCATGTCATCCGAATGGTTCAGGCTCACCCACCGGATGGCATCGGTTGCTGAGCTACCCGTTTCTGGTTACTGAGCCCCATCTTCGGTCACTGAGCCTGTCGAAGTGACCCCTCCTTTCAACCTATTCAGCCCTGAAACCCGGCGCCAGACATCTGAGCCATGCGATGAGCGCTTGTGCGATTCTTTCGTGTCCCTCGTCAGTAGGGTGAAGTCTGTCCCGGTCACGTGGAAAATATTCCTTCTGCGACCGGTTGAGCGGGAATATTCCTGAAATGGCGTTGAGGTCGATCACCGGCACCGCCCACACGCTGCCGGCCTCCTTGACCGCATTGACGTAGGCGTCAACATATTCCCCGCAGCTGTTGGTGTAGTTCTCGTCCGGCTGGATGTTGGTCTCGCCGAACTTCGCGTAGCCTCTGTGCAGCGGAGTCATCAGGATGATCTGCTGATGAGGGTACATGTTCTTGAGCGAATCAAGCGCCATGTTGATCCTGCCCTTGAAGGTGCTTTGGTCGAGGTTTGGAGTCCTGTGCCTTCTCGTCTGCATCGACTTCGGCTCACCGTTCGCCGCCTCCACCTCGACATATTCCTCCGTGAACCATTCCCCGATCGGTACTCCGGCGTTGAAGTCGTTGGTCCCCATCAGGATAAGGATGGTGTCGATGTCGTCTCCATACTCGCTCTTCAACCGGTTCGCCTGCGGAAGCACTTCGTTCCACTGCTGTCCGTTCCTCGCCACCACGCAAGGGATGATTCCGATTTCCCGCGCCATGTACCAGTAGTATTTTTCCGGTCCGTTCGCCACCTTCGGATCCGAGATCGAATCCCCAATGATTCCGACCCTCGCTCCGTACCACGGATGCGTGGTGTCCACAACTTGTCCATCAGTCAAGCTCTTGCCTTTTTCGATGGCGTGGCATTCTTTTCTACCGGTCGCGGAGTCTGCCAAAGCGCCGGTTCCTGATATTCCATGTGCGAAACTTCCGTTTGCAATGAGCATCGCCGCCAATGTCACCCAAAATCTGATTGTTTTCATTGTATTTTAAGTGTTAAAATTTGCCTTAGTGATCCGAGGGCTTCTCGGTTGCATAATTCGCTTTGTGAAGTTACGAATTATTCCTCGGAAACAGAAATCTGTATAGTAATTCTTAAAAAATAACTTGAACAATTTGTATATCTTTATGGTCTATATCTCTTCTTCTATGCTGATTCCAATGCAAAAAACAGAAAAAAGAAAAGTTACAGGCATGACAAAAGAAGCGGTAAAAGCTCTTATGTCAGTACCGGATATTTCAACAAAAGTCGGGTTGAGAGATTTGACACTATTGCTTGTCCTTTATTGTACAGCTGCACGAATTGATGAAGTTTTATCTGCTAAAATTAATCAATTACATATAGATGCCTCTAAACCTTATATTACCATTATTGGTAAAGGTCGTAAAATAAGGACTTTATATATTCTTCCACAAGCTGTAACATACTTGAGAAAATATTTAAGCATTTTCCATATATCGAATCCGGATTCAGATTCATTTATCTTTTATTCAAAAAATAATGGAACAAAGATAAAAATGACATCCGAAAATGTTAATCAACGGTTAAGGAAATATGCGACACAAGCACACAATATGTGTAATGATGTTCCTCTTGATTTACACGCGCACCAAATCAGGCACGCAAAAGCGTCGCATTGGTTAGAAGATGGTATGAATATTGTTCAAATATCATTTTTATTGGGACATGCAAATTTGCAGATAACTATGACCTATTTAGATATAACAACGGAACAGGAAAGTAAAGCATTAGCAACACTGGAAAGTGAAAACGAGCAATCTGTACCTAAAAAATGGAAAATGGAATCTAATAGTCTTGTCACATTCTTAGGTATAAAAAATATAGAAAATAAAAAGTAGGGAATCTGCTATAAATACTGTATTCCTTTGAGATTTTTTATATTAGGATTACAAAAAAAAGTAGGGCGATTTAGATAAATCACAATCGCCCTCTTGTAACAAATAGAAGAAGTAAGTTCAAAAAAACAAACGTATCAAGGATTTTGAATAATATTCCGCATCAAATCAATAGAAGCCTGTAGTTGAGAATAAGAATATGGATCATTTGGATTAGGGTGGTCAATACGATTTCTTATAAAAGTAGGTAAGGTCATATAATTTGTTGTGTGCAGATTCCGTGGATTTATGAAACTATCTTGGCGTTCGTGTATTGCTGCATTATATAACCGATGATTCAAAATGTAATCATCGGTTTCTTTTACGTTCAATTCTCTTAAAGCCGTAGCATTACGTTGAATGTATGAAAATAGTTCAATATGGTAATCAACAGTAGCAACTTCATAGGCGAGATAAGTAGTCTCTGCTGATGTTACAGATGGTAACACTCCTGGCGCATTAACAGTAGCAGCAGAAACTACACCATTATCATTTTTTAGTATGAGAACTCCATTACTATTTAAATCTTTAAAAGCAGAAGAAAGTATACGTTCTGAATGAGTTGCAACTATTAATTGCACTTGCATATTGTTTGTTGTGGGATCTGTAAATAGAGTCTGATAATACTTAAGTATTTTATTCTGCCATTTAGGATGAAGACTAAGTTCAGGTTCATCTATTAATAAGACACCTCCTATTAAACGATTGAAATTGCGTAGCAAATATATCCCTCTAAAAACTATTTGCTTCTCTCCAGTACTCAATGAATCAATAGGTACTTCTTTGCCAAATTTTTCAAAATAAATTTCTTTTTGTCCATTTTCTCCCCTCACACATGAATAGGCTATATCTTCAAAGAAATCATTAAATGCTTTTGTAAAACGTGACATTCGTGATCTTTCCTCAAATTCTTCTATTGTTATAGATGTACCTTTTCGATGCAACTCAGTAAATTCTTCTGCATCAAGACTATTCAAGTCTACAAGTAATTGTTTTAGAGATGTAAAATCATTGTTTGCATCTTTTTCATGGTTATTTGTATCTAATTCTGAAACACCAACTGTATTAATCTTCTTTGTTTGAAAATCTGAACGCGGAAGCGAAATCACACTTCCATAATGACGTGGATCAAGTGTATCTTGCTCCATACGTTCTATATTCGATCCATTATTTCCATTCCATCCATAAGATAGAGTTTCATCTTCACCATTCTTTCTACGAATAAATTGATGAGAGTCCTGCCCTCCCGGAATAGAAGACATGGTAATAATTTCATTATCAATAGCATATTCAATCGAATTGAAATACATAGAAAGATCCTGTCCACTTAAAAAATCGCTTATTCCCGTTAAAATAGTAGTTTTTCCAACTCCATTCTCACCAACTAATAATATTGTATCATAAGGAACATTTGTTGTCGGATTGATAAAATCCAATTCAAGATTTCCCAATATCTTGTTGTTATTAAATTGCAATTTCCTAATTTTCATAACTATACGTTTAGAAAGTTTATAAATACATGCAAAGATAATACTTCTTTGTTTAGAAATACTACTGATGCGATAAATTTTGGTTTAAAAGTTTAATTCAAGCTCATTGACATTTTGATTTTGAGTGAGTGGGGCTGGAACATCCAGCAGTTCGCGGAGATCAGTCTTGGTAAGGAGCGATGCTCCTACCACCTTTGAGACTTCCGTAATGGTCAGCGGGCTTTTGATCGCAGCTTTCACCCAGGCGAGCAACAGATAAGTGCTGATTGCGACCCAAAGATGGATCTTGACAGCATTCTCCGAGTATCCCCAGAGGGCTTTGATGGTCAGGTTGCCCTTGATCCATTTGATATAATTATGTGTAGCTTCTCATAATTGCTTTTATGACAAGTATATCATTATGCAAAGTAGTGTTGCTTGAAAGGATGCCAACAGACCGATTTTGTGAGTTTTGCGTTGGCTACTAAACATAAATACTTTTCATAACGTTATATTATGAAGGGCATAAGCCCCGAAATTTAATATCAATTGTTATGAAGAAATCCAAACACTGATTGGACAATGCATCGCCTTCTTCCAGGAGAACAACTACTCGCGAAATCGCATTGGCGTGTACAAGGCACTCTGGAGACATGGCATTGTCCCATTCATGGAGGCCAGGGGTCTCAGGAAGTACCAAACAAGCGTAGGCGCAATGTTCATTGAAACTTGTCATCGCAACGGAACCGTCCGTCAGCAGGAACGGGAGAAGATCCGCAGCATCCGGGTGCTTGACGACATGCTGCTGACCGGACATATCCGCAAGCGTTGTCTCACTCCCGTTTATCATCGTCTGGATGGAGAATTGGGGAAGGATATGGAGAGGTTGATACAACATCTGACCAACCTCCGCCGCAGCAGGACCACCATCGGTGACTATCGTCTTTACCTGAGCGAGTTCTTGCATCATCTTGAAGCGGAGGGTGTCCGCCACAAGGAGAATATTGCTGAAAATCATATCGTGTCCTTCGTCCTTGCCCATCCCACCAATAAGGTAAACATCGTGTCCGCATTGCGCGTGCTGTTCAGGTTCTGGAAGGAGGAAGGACTTCTGGAACGAGACTTCAGCCAGTTCTTCGAGTCGTTCCGCGTCAGGCATCCTGAGCGAGTTCCATCCTTCTTCACAAAGGAAGAGGTGCTGAGGATAGAGAACTCCATAGCCAGGAGTAATGCCGTCGGCAAAAGGAACTATGCGATGACGTTGCTGGCCTCTCGGCTTGGTCTTAGGGCATCCGATATCGCGAACCTTAAGTTTGGCGAAATCGACTGGGACAACAACCTGCTAACGATCACGATGCAGAAGACACGGAAGGTCATTCAACTGCCGCTTTTAGCTGAGGTTGGAAACTCCATTGTTGACTATCTCAAAAATGGTCGTCCCAAATCAAGTCTTGACCAGGTGTTCCTCTCGAGTCGTGCACCTTACACTGGTGCCACAAAAGCATCTGTATGCGGCGCCATCAATGAAATCATCCTCAAGTCCGGTGTGGATGTACACTTGAAACACCACGGGCCGCATTCGCTTCGTCACTCTCTGGCCAGCGCCATGCTTAGTGAGGAGACAACACTGCCGGTCATATCGGAGTCACTGGGACACCGCCATACGGATGCCACCATGGTGTACTTGAAAATCGACATCCCATCGCTGATGAAGTGCGCATTGCCTGTGCCTTCTGTCACAGAGGGGTTCTACACGCAGAGAGGAGGCGCGTTCTATGAGTGAGATGTTCAACTACAGAAGCGTTCTGGCTCCATATATGAGAAGCCTCATCGAGGTAAAGACGTCCGCCGGTATCAGTGCTCTCCGCATGAAGTGGATACTGAAGGAGTTCGATGACTTCGCCGTATCTGTGAATCTTACCGATCCGCATGTCACGTCCGAGTTCATCTCGAGGTGGCGCAAGACCAGGGATGCCGACTGCGACCGGACAATCTATGCAAAGTACTCCGCATGGCGCCAGTTGACGACCTTGATGAGCAGGAGAGGATGTCTTTGTCATATCCCACGGTTGCCCAGGCAGCCGCAACGGAACTTTACTCCGTATATCTTCACGAAATCCCAAATCGCCGACATCTTTGCAGCATGTGATGCAAGCCGCCTGTATGATGTCCGTATGGGGACGTCACTCTTCTCCATGCCTGCCTTGCTGAGGATGCTATACGGGACAGGTGCCCGCATCTCCGAAGCCCTGTCCATAGTTAACGAGGACGTGCACCTTGAGAATGGGTACATCCATCTCAGGAAAACCAAGAACGGGACAGACCGCATCGTCCCTATCAGCGAGTCCATGCGCAACGTCCTGTCGGAATATATATCGCACAGGGACAGGATGCCCATTGTCGGGATATCCGCGCCAGACCATACCTTGTTTGTAAAGGGGGACGGCACATCATTCAGCGCCAATGCTGTGTGCCAGTTCTTCCGCAAGATGCTAGACAGGTGTGGTATTCCGTTCAAGGGAAATCATTGCGGGCCTCGAGTGCACGACCTGCGGCACACTTATGCCGTTCACTGCCTGGTCCAGATGGCCCATAATGGTGTTGACCTATACACAGGCCTTCCTATATTGTCCGCCAGCCTGGGACACCATTCCCTGTCGGCGACTGAGCAGTATGTCCGCCTGACCTACGCAATGTATCCGGAAATGGAACGCCAGTGCTCCGCGATAAATGCTTTTGTTTATCCTAAACTCTGCAAGTCCTATGACGACAGCGACAGACTTTGCCAAACAACTTAGCCGGTTCCTGTCCGAGTATCTGCCCCATGAACGCAATGTCAGCCCAAACACCTTGTCCGCGTATAGAGATGCCTTTGTCCAATATATCGACTACATGCATACCAAAAAGGGTGTCGCTGTAGAGAGACTGTTTCTCAGGCATCTCACTCGGCAAAATGTCATCGGCTACCTCAATTGGATCCTTGACGAGAGGAATTGCTCCCCGGCCACAAGGAACTACAGGCTGGCAGCCATCCACGCGTTTGTGTCGTTCCTGCAATACAATATTATCGAGCAATCAGAGGAATGGCAGAAGATATTGTCAATAAAGGCCATGAGAACTGAAAAGAAAGCGCTGAACTATCTCTCGCAGGATGGCATCCGCCTGCTTCTCCACCAGCCTGATGTCACGACCTGGCAGGGACGCAGACATCTGGCGATGCTCTCGCTGATGTACGACACCGGGGCGAGGGTGCAGGAGATTGCAGATCTGACCGTTGACTGCGTCCGCATCGATAGTGAGCCTTACACGATAAGGCTCTTTGGGAAGGGACGCAAGGCTCGTGTTGTCCCCATGGTGAAGGAACAGGTGAATCATCTGAGGCTGTATATGGAGGAGAACCGTCTTGACAATAGCAACATGTTCGGAACTCCGCTGTTCTTCAACAACAAGCATGAAAAGCTGACACGAGAAGGAGTGGCGTACGTGCTCAAGACTTATGCGGATATGGCCCGAGAAGTCAACCCCTCGCTTATACCGGACCGGCTTAGCTGCCACAGCATCCGACACAGCAAGGCCATGCACTTGTTGCAATCCGGCGTCAACCTCGTCTATATCAGGGATATACTCGGTCATGTGTCTATCCAAACAACTGATATCTATGCAAGAGCAGACTCAAAAGCAAAACGCGAGGCCTTGGAAAAAGCCTATGTGGATCTCAATCCAGAGGTTGAGTCAGACCGTGCATGGGAGCACGACAAGAACCTCCGGGAGTGGCTGAAAGGGTTCAATCATTGATATTGTTATGCAAAGTTGAAACGAGAAGTAGTATAGATAACTTATTGAATATCAATATGGCTTTATCGTCAACTTTGCATAATGATATACTTGTCATAAAAGAACGACTCAATCTGCCATCTGTTGCGGTAGATGTTGGCAATTACAAGCGGTCCGAGTTCGAAGTTGTTGGTAAGGAAGATGATAACCTCTTCTTTCTCAGTATCATAGAACTCAACAATGCGCAAGTCTTTAGGATACTTTTTCCGGCTGGCATAGCCTGTAAAGCGAATGGTCTTATCTCCAACGATACCCACCAGGTCATTGATGTTGTAGTTGGTCTCAACCACCTCATACTTCATGGGAGTCTTTGCCCTGGTAACGAAGTAGGTCTCATTCTCGGTCATCCGGTAAAGGGCTTCCAAGTCCACATAGGCCTTGTCCATCGTATAGATTGCCCACTTGTATGGCTCATACACATCCAGATAGTTGCTATCATGATATCTGCTATCCGTTATGTAGATGGAGTCCGGTATGCTTCCGCGTAAGTCCAAGACAGTATGCATCTTAACGCCGCCTCTCGAGTACTTGCCAAGAGCCCATTCAGCCAGCTTGATGCTGCAAGGAATGGTGGTGGAGTCTATCGCGAAGATCTCCCAGCCGGGAAGATGGACGTCAGGAATATCCTCCTTTGCGTACATCGGACGCACTTTGCGGATGAGCCACATGCCAAGTTCCTCGAAGATCCTGTAGCCCCGCACCTCGTTTGCCTTGGACAAGGACGAAGGGTCAACAACCGTTGAATACCAAGGTGATAGGCTGCCTTTTTGATTGACCTTAGAACTAAAGCAATGTCTTTCAAAGACTTGCATCCGGCCATTTGGCCAAACATAAGATGAAGACAATGACTGTAACTGTTCAGATTCTTGGCGTGGAAGTCTCCGTTGTACTTTTCAACGGAGACTTCGAAGACCCATCTGGGGAAGTATGTCATTACTTGCGAGAAGACATATTTGCCTTGGTTCATAATTTGCGGCTTTTAGCAGCCACAAATTTAGCCAAACGCTCACTTCAAATCGTAAAATGTCAAAGAGCTATTTAAATAATTTGTAGTTAAGGACTTGCAACGATGTCGAATCGATTTATCGCATCGGAAAGCGATTCAAATCGTGAATAAGCCAAAACATCAGTAAAACATTAAATATTAATAAGTTATATAAACAGCGCATTAAATTAACGCATCACTAGTAGTTTAGAAATAATCATAATAGACAACCAATTACAGTTGAAATTAAATCCGAACAAGATTAATCGTAATTCGCTATATATAAAATCCTTAAGTCATCCTCTTTGTGTTTTATCTATATTCAGTTTTGTTATCAAATCCAAATATTTGGATTTGATAACCCGGATTAAGAACGACCCGGAGCTATGCCACCTTATAAGGGATGAAGAATAAACGGCGAGGAATATTATTCCTCGCTATCTTTTTCAGGCAATATTGAGGATAATTCATCTTCAATATCTATCCCATAAGCCACAGCCATTTGCGCCAACATTATACCAAATGTACCTCTTAATTCGCCTAATGTAGAATTAAATTTCCAGCTACTTATACAATCATAATTGTGCAAATAAAAATGCACCTTATTATTCTCATTAGTATATTGATTTAAGAACTTCCTACATGCAATACGCATTGCTTTTAAGTAATTATAAAGATTGGTTTCTGATGATATATCTTGTATCTTATCTGTTAAAAAATGTCTGATTTCAATTATTGAATGAATACAATGGTCAGGACATTCTTGTTCATAAGGATTATATAATACTCTTCTATCTTCTAAAAAACGTATAATTTTAATTGCTTTTGTACGTTCTGTTTCAGATGGATTCCAAGATACACCAAAAATGGGGCAACTTATGCTAGTTAATCGTTCTCTTATTTCTCTGAAAATCATATAATTATTTCTTCTGTTTTTTATATTAATCAACAGCTATTCTTTGCTTTGTTGCTTTATTCGGTAGGCTTCAAAGCGCACCAGTATTTCGTGTAGGTTCTTCAATGCTTCCACAGCCTTGCCTATCGGCGGCATCTTGCTTTTGTCAAAGGTCAGTTTCTTCAAATCGGTAGTGTACGCCGTAGCCACTTCGGGCAACGCCATGACCGCTTCGGCATCTTTGAATATCGGTGCATCAGCAAGCGACAAGTGCGAACGGGAATTTTTATTTAGTCCGTCCTCCATCGTCACTCGGTACATGGCATCCAAGAAATCTTCCGAATGTAGGTAATCGTTATATTCCTGATTGTGGTAGAGTGCCGACAAGTCGTAAACGTCACGGATATGCTTTGCCAGCAGTGCGGCTGCATCCTCATTGTAAGACAGCTTTACCAGCCTTGAAACCTTGTCGCAGATAGTCTTTCGGGGGTTGATGCACTGCATTTCAAAACTTCCCAACCCGTAGGTGTTTATCAGTTCCTCTTGCCCGATGCTTTCAAGAAAAGCGGTCACAATCGGTTTGATAACCCGCTTGTCCGCCGGATAGAACATCAGTTTTTTGTCCGGCAGCTCACAGGATTTTATCTCTACTTCCAAATGCTCTTTAAGTCCCACGCCTTGAAATACATTGTCATACGAGAAATACAGTTTGCGGTAATTACCGCCCGTTTCTGACAAATCGTCTTTGTATATGTCACTATTGAATTCGGCTATGTATTTGGAAAGTTTCTTGTTCAATGTCTTTTCCGCCTGCTTGGACGCACCTTTGTCACCCGTAAACACGAACAAGTCCAAATCTTCCGAGAAACGTTCTATCAACCCGTAGGCTTTGGAAAGTGAAGTTCCGCCTTTGAAGTAGGTCTTATCCGCATATTCGGACATGGAAATATCCCGCAGTATCTTCGATACCCAGTAATCCTTTTCCACGTGCGACTGCTCGTAGTTGAAATGTTCAGCCGCCAGTGCGACGATTTCCTTGAACGCTTCCTTGTCCGAATGTAAATTCATATTTCTGTCCTATGCCGTTTTGTAATCCAAGTTGAACCGTGTTGTGGGAAGAATGGTCTTTGCCATTTCTGTTTGCAATACGATTTGTCTGATGTCACCCAGTATGTCCGCCACCACCTTTCTGACACGTGGCGGGTAACTTTTCGCCAAAGATACGATTTTTTCCAGTTCCGGCAGACTGTACCCGTTGAAATATTGGCTTTTGACCCGGTTGTAGATGTCCTGCCCGGTTGTTCCGGGTATGCGCTTCATGTCCTTTATCGCATCGAGCAGCCGCAGGTATGGGACAAGGCTTTCATCCGGGTAGTCCATGCAGTAGGCTTTCACGCACTCTATATCCAAGTTCTTGAAACGGAAACGGCGAACCGGGTTAGGAGTGGCTATCGTTATGGTTGTGGCAACCTGTTCGGTCAGTCCCATTTTGTTATAGATGTAAGCCCCCGTGATATAGCCGTTCAGTTTTTCAGTTAGGTAGCGAAACTGTTCATCCTGATAGACAGGCAACTTTCCCAGCCCCAGCACTGATTTCTTGGGACGGTAGTACGCCCCCTTTTCAACACGTACCAGTACCCCTTTGCGGCTCTGTTCGGAAAGTAGTACCGCAACATTGGCGGTCTTTTCCATTTCAAACGACAAATCCCGAAACGTGAATATACGCCCGGTATCTATCCGTTCAATCTGCCCAAGTATCTCTTTCCTGAATGAAGCCATATTTATGTACTTTGTTTCTATCTGCAAAGATAGTATATTATGTAATTACATACAAAAACATAACAAATATTTTGCCGAAGATGTTTTTTATTTCTCCAACTATTGGTTGGATATTTTTATTCACTCGGACAAATTGGGACAGTTCAGGACAAATTTGGACAGCCGTTGCCGCCCGTCCAAATTGTACTTTCCTGATTTAGGTTGACTCGGGTTTATAGATTATTACTGGTATAAGTTGACTTATCGTCGTTATCCCTAAGATGGGTTTACCATCCGATCCTTATCACTGTCAGGGGTTGACTGGAGGCCGTAGGCCGGAAGGAGACCCCTGACACTCCGGCAAAGGTAAAGAATTTTCAGAGATATCCAAGTTATCCTTGGATTTTATTGCCAGATGCCTGTAGCTCTTCCATCTCATATCCCTGTCGCCGGTTGACTCGGACGCTTCAGTCGGAGTCATCATTCCGATGCTCATGTGAGGCCTTCTGTTGTTGTAGAAGTCCACGGCAAGAGCGACTGCTGCAATGACTTCCTCGACACTTCTGAAGACTTTGCCCTTCAGCAGCTCGTTCTTCATCGTGTTGTTGATGCGCTCCGCTTGTGCGTTGTCCTTAGGATCTCCGGATTCGGTCATGCTGACCTGTATGCCATGCTCACGAAGCATGTTCACATACTCCCTACTGGCATACTGGCAGCCGCGGTCAGAGTGATGTATGAGATTGACTTCCTTGCCCTCTATACGCTTCAATGCCATCCTCAAGGCGGCCATCGGATAGTCCGTGTCAAGCGTCGGCCCGACGCTCCAGCCGACAATCTCCTCGCTGTAGGCGTCAAGTATCAGAGACAGGTAGCAGAAGTGATAATGGAAGTCATCATCCATGATGACGATGTATGTTATATCGCTAACCCATAGCTGATCAGCCGCGACTGGGATATACTCCTTGATGAGGTTGGGATAGACGGGAAGCCCGTGGGTTGAGTCCGTCGTGCGAGGCTTGGCTATTCTCAATCGCACCTTCTGACCGTTCTCGTTGGCTATCCTACAGAAGCGGTCACGCCCTATAGGATGATCACACAGGAACTCCTTACGGTACATCTCCCATATCTTGGAGATGCCCATGCCTGGATCCAACTTGTGTATATCCTTGACATATTGAAGAGCGAACTCCTCTCTGGATGCTTTTGCCAAAGCGGCGTTGTCATCGTACTGGTAATAAGCCTGCTTGCTTACGCCAACCAGTCCGCAAAGTCTCTGGATACGATAGCGTCCAGGGAACTTCGCGTGCAGGTTATCTACTGTTTGGCGCCAGCTTTTTTTCTTATCGGGACCTTGAACTTCGCTTCCGCCACGTTGATCATCTCATCGTAGAACTCAGCCTTGATCTCTGCCTGTCTAAGCTGCGCCTCCAGTTCCTTGACTCTCTTCTTGAGATTTTCCACCTCCTCGCTCTGAGCTTGAGGGGTTGTGACTTGAGGCTTTTGCATAACTGTCATCGGAGACACCTTACCGTTCTCCGCTACAAAGTTAGCAATCCAATCTTTTATTGCATGCCTGCTTACAGGAACAAGACCTAGTTTCGCTATGCGATACGGGGTATATCCCGTTTGTTGATAAATCTCAATTACCTTATCATAGTAATTGAACTGTTTCTGGGTGTGTAAATACGCCATTGTTAACTCTTTGTTGTGAGTCAACTTTTTTCAGGGAAAGACAGATCGGTCTTTTATTGTTTTCTATGACAGAAAATGTACGACAGAAGGCCTTTCTATGTACCAAATATATTGGGACACCTCATTGGAACAGGAAGCATACTTCTCAAGATTGTCCCGTGAAATCCACTTATGTAAAGTTAAGATTTTACAAAATGCTTTCAGCCACACAACGTACCTATGCCCACAGATGCCAGACCGGACTGAAAAACTTAAGGTCAAAGGCACAAGATTTTCACGACAATGAGCCTTCTATATGCTTATAAAAGGCTTTGGGCTGAATGAGTTTCGTAAATTCGCAACGAAATCGACAAGAGGAAACATTCCTGATTAGCGTCGGGTGTAGAAAGCTATTGCATTGAAGTGTTATTAAGTCACAATTGCTTAAGCATAAACACTATAAGGCAAAAGTTGGTCAACTCCGATAGAGAGCATCGCTATAAGCGTCCATCATATCTTCGACTGTCCAACGACGGTATTTATTTGGAAGGCATCGGAACATAAAAAACGCGATATTCATTTAATTTTTTTCATCACTACGCAAAAAGGTTGCGTACTTCGCGTATAATTTTGCATCCGCAATCCGAAAGGAATCGCATCGATGTACTGAGCTGACGGGCTCATCGTCATAAGACTTTTCACGCCGCGGTTTAGCAGCTTCATTACCTGCCAAGGTCAAAATGCTTGCTTACTACGATCAATGGTTACTGCTGGTTCGAGTCCAGCCCGCGGCACAACTTTATGAGGACCAAGGATGGCTTACTTCCTGATTCTTTCATCTTAATTCCATAGCGGAATTAAGAGACTTCATCAGCTATTCAATTTCCTCATATTAATATTAGATCCGGTAGCCCTGCTACCAACAAGGTCAAAGAGAAGCTTACTTCTATGGCATCAGACACTTATTGCCTGGCTAACAACCAGGAGGACAGCTTCTCAATTACCTTTTTAATTTATTATGGCTATGAATAAGACCTTGACAAAAGTCGCTTTGCGCTATCATGCGGTGTTCCTCGACATCAACCGCGAGGACATCAACAAGAATTCCGAGGCTACAATTCCAGTGATGGCGTTCGTGGCGCGATTGAAGGAGAACGGTTTCAGTGTGAGCGAGGAACTGCTCCACGCACTTAACGCGGTTTCCGCGGATACGCTCGCGGAAATCACCGAGTGCATCAATGATGTGATGGGAGTCAATCTGAACTGGGCCTCTCTTGTCAAGGGGTGGGACGTACCCACAGGAGAATCTCGCGCGGATCACCTTCTCACCTGGATCACAAATATTTTTGGAGGGAAAGCGGCAGGATTCAAGGGAACAACCCTGAAATGTGGCCACTTTATACCAAACGGAACATTCCCGTTAGAGCGTTACAATGGCTGTCCATTCTGCGGGACACCGTTCGAGACAGCGGACTTTGTTTATAAAGGTCAGGGCAGCAAGTTGAAAGAACTCAGACTGTTTACAGATGCTGACATTAGAAATGTCTTTGCCTCCCTTCTGTCTTCCGCAACCCCGTTGGATGCGACGCAGAGCGATTCCCTGAAGTCGCTTCTGGGCCAGTACCCTCTACCTACAGACGCAAACATTTCAATGAAGGAAACCGCTATGCTTGTCACCAAGACTTTGGTGGAGCAGGGAAAAGCGGATGAGGCTTCCGCGTTTCTGAAGACCCCTGCTGACATCCTTCGTTATCTTTGGTATGAGAAGACCGGACATATTCAGATCATCGAGCCGAAGACCCTTGTAGCCCACGCCCGAAAGATGTACTATCATATGTGGGGACCGCTTGACAAGGGTAAGGACGCAGCCAAGGATATGAAGCTGAAACTGATGCTTAAATATGATCGCAAGGCCTGTCTCCGCGTAGCCAAATGGATGAACGCCATTCCAATGACAGCAATGCATGCGGCTGAGAATATGAATCCGAAACGCGGTATGTGGGTACGTATGATCCGTGCCCTCCGTCTGGGTGAATACTCCCGCAAGGAGGGTATGGAACATCTTGCCGACATCCTTGACGTATTCTACAAGCAGGAATATTCCACTTGGCAGGGTCGTGTTGACAAGGCGCGTTCCGAGAATGACGCCAACAAGACTCTTGAATTACTCAAGGAGCGACCTGGCTTATTTGCCCGTTGCCTGTTTGCCACTATGCTTAGGTTTGGCAGCGACAAGGCATTGGCCGCTTTCAACGAAGTGGCAGACAGACTTCCGGCGCGACTGCTGCTGTCATTAGGCAATGCCGCCGAGACATATTTTGATGTTAAGGGAGCGCGTGTCGCACACCCGATCACTGGTGTTACCCACCGTATCGAGACCAACAAGCTGCTTACCCTATACGATGAAGAGGCCAGAAAAGAGATGATCAAGGGTGTCAATGAAATCTACAAGTCCTCTATGGAACGTCGTTTCGCCTCAAAGAAAACCGAGGCGAAGTCCATATTCATTGATCCGGCCCTTTACAGAATACCAGTAAGCGTCGGCGACCGTACGTCAACCGTTCAGGACACCTCCTGCGCCTTGATGGGCACTCGCTTTCCTGTAGAGGGAGAAACCGTACGCTTGTTCCTTCAGTGGGGGAAAGGTTTGCATTCCCAGCCCCTCGATATGGATTTGAGCTGCCGGATAGCTTTGCCGGATGGGAAGACCGACTACTGCTACTTCGGAAACCTGACTTGCCCTGGAGCAAAGCACTCCGGTGATATTCGTGAGATTCCGGAAATGGTCGGCACCGCTGAATATATAGAACTTTCTCTCCCGGAATTAGAGGCGGAAGGCGCTAAGTATGTGACTTTCACTTGCAATGCCTACTCTTGCGGTTCACTAACACCCAACCTCGTCGTTGGCTGGATGGATTCTGCGTATCCAATGAAAATCTCTAAGAGAAAAGGTGTGGCGTATGATCCTTCGTGTGTCCAGCACTTGGTCCGCATCAGCGAAGGAAATTTGTCCAAGGGACTGGTGTTCGGCGTTCTTGATGTCGCGAAGCGTGAAATCGTCTGGCTTGAGATGGCATTCACATCCCAGATTATCCACAACGCTGACAGCGAATCGATTGAAGCGATCCTGCATCGACTGGAAGAGAAGATCTCGATCGGTGAGCTTCTTGATCTGAAAGCCAAAGGACAGAACCTGAGACGGGTTGAGTCCGCCGATGAGGCTGATGAAATCTACACTTATGAATGGGCGTTGAATCCGGCTGAGGTAAGCGAGCTGCTTAACGGGTAGAAAAAATGGAATATAACCACCAATATATTCTTTACTCAGTATTGGGAAAATTTCCGTAATTTCGTGCCTGATATGGAAAAGTACGAAAGCGCTATTTTTGAAGGGCTGAACGCTGAGCACAGACCTCAACACCATCCCCTGTGACCT